>Ga0164242_10003235_pt1 | contig 18647 bp, 18 predicted proteins | sample OricomgcompostMG_FD_108783 | JGI IMG/M metagenome (GOLD analysis project Ga0164242, IMG submission 108783) | Miracle-Growth compost microbial communities from Emeryville, California, USA - Original compost - Miracle growth compost (MG) ... | reverse complement strand
GCGATCAGCCCGAACACGACGATCGACACGCCGCCGAGCACCGGCCCCGGAATCGTCTGGATCACCGCGCCGAACTTCGGCGAGAAGCCGAGCACGATCGCGATCAGCGCGGCGACCACGAACGCGAGCGTCGAGTAGATTTTCGTGACCGCCATCACGCCGATGTTCTCCGCGTAGGTGGTCACGCCGGTGCCGCCCGCGAAGCCGGACAGCACCGTCGCGAGGCCGTCGCCGATGAACGCGCGGCCGATGTAGCGGTCGAGGTTGTGCCCCGTCATCGCGCTCACCGCCTTGATATGGCCGAGGTTTTCCGCGACGAGGATCACCGCGACCGGCGCGAGCAGCGTGATCGCGTGCGGGTCGAACACCGGCGCGCCGAAGTGCGGCAGCCCGAACCACGCGGCGTTCGCGACGATCGAGAAGTCGACCGGCTTGCCAAGCCCGAGGCCGTTCGTGACGACCGCGTAGATCGCGTACGCGACGATCAGGCCGACGAGGATCAGGAGCCGCTGCACCATCCCGCGCGTGAACACCGCGACGCCGCCGACGCACACCACGGTCACGAGCGCCATCCACGCATCGAAGCTCGATACGCTCACGCCCTTCACCGCGATCGGCGCGAGGTTCAGGCCGATCACCGCGACGATCGCGCCGGTGACGACCGGCGGCATCAGCGTTTCGATCCACTTCGTCCCGACCGCCGACACGACGACGCCGATCAGCGCATAGACCACCCCGCACGCGATGATGCCGCCGAGCGCGACCGGAATGTTCGGGTTCGGCCCGTGGCCGTCGTAGCCGGTGACCGCGATCACGAGGCCGATGAACGCGAAGCTCGACCCGAGATAGCTCGGCACGCGCCCGCCGACGATCGCGAAGAACAGCAGCGTGCCGATCCCCGACAGGAAGATGCACAGATTCGGATCGAAGCCCATCAGCAGCGGCGCGAGCACCGTCGAGCCGAACATCGCGACGACGTGCTGCACGCCCATCGCGGCCATCTGCGGCCACGGCAGCCGTTCGTCGGGCGCGACGACGCCGCCGGCGGCGGGCCGGCTCAGCTTGCGCCAGCGGGGGAAATAGGAATCGGACATCGCGGGGGGCGCCTCCTGGCATGAGCGGATGATCGCGACCGGTTGTCGCGCCCCGCGTGTGCATCGACGCGCGCCATGGGCGGCGGACCGGAATCACGCGCGAGTGTACGGAGAGCCCAACCGCGTGGCAAGCCGCCCAAGACCGGAATCTGGATCAAGGTTCGATGCCGGAAACGGCCGTTTAAGAGTTTTCCTATTCGGATTCCGGCCGTGCGGCCCGTAGACTGGTCTTTCTGCGTCGCCCACGACTGGCTGCGCAGAGGTTGTACGTAGGTTGTAGTTGTAAACTCTCCGACTTGGCCGCTCACGTCTCTCGACCTGGGCGGTTTTTTTTCGTGGTCCGGAAACTGGCTTCGGTGTGCGGCGGGGCCTGCGGCGACCACGCCAAGGTCGTGGCGGCGCCGCGACCGCCGACGCCTAGAACCGGTGCCGGATACCGGTCGCGATCATCACCTGGTTGCGGCCGCCCGACGGCTCGTTCGTGTTGATCACCGCCTGCGCACCCGACGACGCGCGCTGATACAGCGCCTGCGCATACAGGTCCGTGCGCTTCGACAACTGATAGTTGCCCTGCACCGCGCCGCCATGCCAGTGCGCGCGCGATGCGTTCGTGTACACGTACATCCCCGCGAGCGAGAACACCGGCGTCATTTGCCACGTCGCGTTCGCCTCGTAGTTGCTGAAGCCGATCGACGGGAGCGTCGCGCCGCTGTCCGCGTCGGCGACGCCGGTGCTGATCGCGCGCGACCACGCGAGCACGAGCGTCACGTCGCCGAGTGCGTAGTTCGCGCCGACGCCGATCGTGTCCTGCCGCGCGACGCTCGCGCTGACGAGCGTGCCGCCGGCGCCCGGCAGAACCAGCGGCTCGTACGCACCCGCGTCGGCCGCGCCGCGCCCGTCGTTGTGCAGCCACGCGGCGCCGGCGTTGAACGCGCCGAGCGAATAATTCGCGCCGATGCTGTACGCGCGGTTTTCCGCGAAGCGGCCCGCGCCGTTCGACAGCGCATACAGACCGCCGAAGCTGAAGCCGTCGTAGCTCTCGCTCGCATACTTGATCGCGTTCGCGGCGAGGTACGAGTTGTTCGCGTTGTCGTTGTCGAACGGGTGCGCGAACGCGGTGCCGCCGTTGCCGCCCGTCAGCGTGAACGGCGCGAAGTAGTCGTGGATCGAATCGTACTGGCGCCCGAGCGTCAGCCGCCCGAACCGCTTCGATTCGAGCCCGACATACATCGGGTGATCGTTGTACTGCTCGCCGCCCGTCACCGAGAAGCCGCGCTCGATGACAAACAGCGCGTTCAGGCCGCCGCCCAGCGCCTCGTTGCCCGAAAGGCCCCAATAACTGCCGTCGATCAGCCCGGACGTCGCGCGGTACTGCGCATGGCCGCCGACGTTGTTGACGTACGCGAGCCCGGCATCCAGTTCTCCATAGAGCGTGACGCTGCTCTGTGCGTGCGCGCCCGCGCTCGATGCGGCGAGCACGACGGCTGCGGCGCAGACGGCCGCGTGGTGTTTCGAAATAGACATGGCAAAGCCCTGCAATTGACGGATAGAACAAAACGCAAAAATTTTACAATTGCGTTTCATTCTCATTTGCAAATGGGATGCAATAGCGTTCAAGACAGATCAAGGTTTGATCGGGAATATGGCGGTTCCGAAACTTCCAGGAGCGTATCCGATGTGTGACGCCGATAATGCCCAACCCGCCGCCACATTGCCGCAACGCTGCGTAATCGTGGTTGACGCGCAACTGCCGCCCGGACGCGCGGCGAACGCCGCCGCCGTGCTCGCGCTGAGCGTCGGCCGGCGGCACCCGGCGCTCGTGGGTCCGCCGCTCGTCGACGCATCGGGCGTCGAGCATCCGGGGTTGATCCCGATCGGCATCGCCGTGCTCGCCGCCGATCAGGCGACGCTCGCCGGCATCCGCGACAAGGGCGCCGCCGCCGGCTGCGATGTGATCGATTTCCCGTTGCAGGGCCAGCAGACCACCGACTACGGCGCGCTGCGCGACGCGATCGCGCAGGTGACGACCGCCGACCTGCGCTACGTCGGCGTCGCGCTGGTCGGCGCGCGCAAACCGATCGGCAGGATCGTCGCGAATCTCGGCTTGCTGAAATAACCGGGGCGGCGGCCGCTCGCGGCCGCGCGTTCACGCCAGCAGCGCGCGGCGATACATGCCCGGCGTCACCGCGAAGCTGCGGCGAAACCAGCGCGTCAGATGCGCCTGATCGGCGAAACCGGCGGCCGCCGCGACGTCGCCGAGCGCCCGGCCGGCGCGGATCAGCCCGAGCGCACGGCGCATGCGCGCCTGACGCTGATACGCATGCGGCGTCATCCCGACCTGCCGCGCGAACGCGCGCAACAGCCGGAACGGCGGCAGCCCCGCCGCGTTGGCGATGTCGTGCAGATGCACGCTGCGCTCGACATGCTGGTCGAGAAACGCCTTCGCGAGCGCGACCGCGCGCGGCTCCGCGCCCGCGTCGCGTCCCCGTTGACGCCCCGCTTCGTCGCGCGCCGCCGCGCCGCTCACATGCCGCTCGAACAGCCGCGCGGCGAACGACAGATAGTGCTCGTCGCGCCTGAGCGCGTCGCCGCCGGTTTCCGAGCAGCGATGCACGCCGACGAACAGCGCCGTCAACACCGGATCGCTGATGACCGGCCCGTTCAGTACGCCGCGTCGCGCGCCGCCGCCAACGCCGCCATCGCCGTCGTCACCCAGACGCGCGCGCAGATGGGCGGTGTCCACGTACAGGGTGCGCTGCCGCCAGCCGCGGCCGTCCACCGGCCAGCCGGCGTGCGGCTCGTCGGCGTCGATCGCATACAGATCGCCGCGCGTCGCGACGAACGCCGCGCCGCGCATCCGGATGCGGATCGCGCCGTCGGTGATCAGCGCGAAGCACGCGGTTTCGTGCGTGTGCACGTCGTACGAGAAATCGTGGAACGCGCCGCGCAGCAGGTCGGCGCCTAGCTCCGGCGCGCGCCAGATGCGCACGTCGGTCCTGCGGGCGGTCGTTCGGGGAGCGGGGGCGTTCATCGGATCGGAAAGCGGGCGACGCACGAAGGCGAGGCGCCCATCATAGCCGCTGCCGCGCGCGTGCATGGTTTCGACACATCGGCGGGCCAGACTGGCGATCGATCCCCGTTCCGACCCGACGACCGACCGTGAGGAAGCACCGCATGGCAGCGAAGGTCCGCAGCTATCTATCCCCGACGCTCGTGCTGCTTGCGTTCGACTGGCCCGACGGCGCGACGCGCAGCGATTTTCTCGGCTTTGCGATCCGCCGCACGCCGGGCTTCGTCGCCGCCGACGGCCGCACCCGCGACGCGAGCAACTGGCTGCCGAACCGCCTGACGTTCGACGGGCCCGTGCCCGCGACACGGCGCGACGCGCCGTCGAACCGCGCGCCGATCCAGAAATTCATGTGGTGGGACGCGCGCATCGAACCCGCCGACCGCGAAAAAACCTTCACCTACGAAGTGTTTCCGGTCGTCGGTACGCCGAACCGTCTGGACACGCTCGACGACGAAGCGGCGTCCTGCACGCTGACGCTGCCCGCGCACGTCGAGGACGGCATCGGCACGTGGTTCAACCGCGCGGTGATCAGTTCGCAGGCGTTCACGCGCCAGGTCGCGGCGCTCGGACTCGACCCGCACGCGGCGCCGCCGGCCGCCGACGCGCTGAAGCTGCGCCGGTGGCTCGCGAACGACCTCGAACAGACGTTCGCCGCGGTGTTCGACGGCGCGACGCGCGCGACGTCGGCCGTCTATCATCTGACGGACCGGCTGTGGGCCGTGCCCGCGTTCGCCGTGTTCGGCCGCGAGCACGGCGCGCACGCGCTGGCCGTCGTGTACGATGCACACACCGTGCGCGACAGGGGCCGGCCGGCGCAGCCGTCGCCGAATCAGCCGGTCGTCGACGAACTGGCGGGCGCCGCACAATGGTACGGACGCGACAAGACGCACATCATGCACGACAAGTTCATCGTCACCGATGCGCCCGACAGGCGGGCCGCCCCCGCGCGGCTGCTCGCGGGCTCGGCGAATTTCACGACCGAAGGCATCACCGGACAGGCGAACGTGCTGCACCTGATCGAATCCGCCGCGCTCGCGAAGCTGTACGACGACCGGGCGCGGGCCCTGGCTGCGAATCCGTCGATCGCGGCGACCGCCGCGCTGACCGTCGACGGCGACGCCGCTTTGCCGAACGGCTGGTCCGCGCCGGTAACGGTCGGCAGTGCGAAGATCCGCGCGTGCTTCTCGCCGGAACCGCGCAACCGGCGGCTGCAGATCGGGACGATCGTCGACACGATCCGGGCCGCGAAGCACTCGGTGCTGTTCTGCCTGTTCATGCCGACCGACGCAGCGCTGCGCGACGCGTGCTTCGACGCCGGCGACGACGGCCTGATGATGTTCGGGCTCGTGAACCACCTCAGCGCGAAATCCGCGCAAAAGGCCGGCGACGCGCAGCAGGCCGGACAAACGCCGGACACGGCCGCACTCGCGAACCTCGCGCTTTATCACCGCAGCCGGGCGAATCGCGACGTGATCGATGCCGCGTATTTCTCGCCGGCCACGACGCCCGCCGGCTTCGAACCGGAACTGCGGCTCTTTCCCGGCGAGAAGGCGCCGCCCTATGCGCCGGTGATCGTCCATCACAAGTTCATCGTGATCGATGCCGAAGGTGACGAACCGATCGTCTATACGGGGTCCGCGAACATGAGCAGCAACTCCGAACATGACAACGACGAGAACCTGCTCGAAATCCGCGACCGGCGAATCGCCGGCATCTATCTGGCGGAATTCCTGCGGCTCTACGAGCACTACCGGGCGCACGCAATCGGCATCGGCGAGCAGCGCGCCGCGCACGTCGCCCGGTTGAAGCTGCAACCGGGGCGGCAGTGGGCCGACAAGTATTACCGGCCCGGCAGTCCCGAGGCGAAGTCCCGCATCGGCCTCGCGTCCGGCGGCTGACGCCCTTTCGCCGCGCGAGGCCGACATGCTCAGCAAACTGGTCCGCATTCTGCTCGCGCTGACCGCGATCGCGCCGCTGTCGATTTCCGTCGCGTTCGTGTTCGCGCGCGCCGGCCACTATGCGTGGGCCGCCGTCGCGGTGGCCGCGTGCGTCGCGCTCGGCTGGCTCGCGCGCTGGATCATCGGCCGCGCGAGCGCGACGCTCGAAACGCTGCCGGTGTCGATCGTCAGGGCGAGAAGCGCGGACAAGGAAGTCGTCGGCTTTTTCGTCACCTACGCGCTGCCGCTGGTGCTGCACGGACAGTCGTCGCCCGACCTGATCGCATGGATCTTCGCGGCGGCCATGCTGGTGTTCGTGCTGTGGGGCACCGGCACGCTGCAGGTCAACCCGGTGCTCGGCGTGATGGGCTTTCACTTCTACGAAGTCGATACCCGCGGCGGCATTGCGTATCTGCTGATCACGCGCCGCGAAATCAGCAACGCGATGACCGTCACGCAGGTCGTGCAACTGAGCGAGTACGGCATTCTCGAAGCAGCGGCCGACCGGCCGGGAGCCATCGAATGAACCTGTTCGCACTGACGGCAACCGCCGCGTCGCGCATCGTCCGGTTCCCGTTGACCGCGGAGTTGCAGACGGAAATCGACGGCATCTTCCGCCGGCAACTCGCGGCGTTCGACGCCGGCATCGTCGAGACGATCGCTTTCGACGGACGCTACGTGCCGGACGAAGGCGAACTGCTGTGCATCGATCCGTTCGACGACGCCGACGGGCTCGTCAACGCGGTCACGCATCCGCTCGCCGTCGAGCGCTTCGATCCGGCGGTGCACTCGCTGGAAACCGTGAAGGCGCTGTTCGCCGGCGCGCCCGACGACGACGGACAACGCGTGCTGATCCAGCGCTTCGAGCGCCGCCGGCTCATTTCGACGACGGGCGTCGCGATGTTCTTCTCGGGCGACACGTTCCGGCGCATCAGCGAGCAGGGCTTGACGCTGGATACGCGTTTGCTCGCCGTCCTCGAACGCGGCGCGCTGCGCTTCCAGAGCTTTCATTTTCTGCGTCAGTTGTTCGACATGAGCCGCTACTACCGGGAGGCGACGAACGACGAGGTGAGGGCGTTCGCGACGCACCCGAAGCTCGCGGCCGACGACGTGGCCGGCTTCGTCGCATCGGCCGGCCCGCTGATCCGCAAGAAAATCTCGATGATCGGCCAGTCCGGCATCCTCGACAAATACACGACCGCGCAGATCGTCGCGACCGCGCAGACGTTCGACGTGCCGGTCGACGTCGACGCGCACGACCGGATCCGCTTGCCGGAAGACCGCAAGGCATTGCGCCGGCTGCTGCAGTTCCTCGACGAGGACTACTACGAATCGCCGCTTTCGCAAACGCGCTTCATTTCGAATTCGAAGCGGGTCGCGGATTAATGAGGGCCGCGCCGCGCGCGAAGCGTCGAAGGCCCGAGCCAAAGGCCGGAATCAAAGGCCGGAATCAAAGGCCCGCAGACGGACGGACGCCAAACAAAAAGGGCTTGGCCAATCGGCCAAGCCCTTCGAATTCGTGGTGGAGAGGAGGAGGATCGAACTCCCGACCTTCGCATTGCGAACGCGACGCTCTCCCAGCTGAGCTACCCCCCCAACGAAGCTAGGATTCTAGCACAGTAATGCGGTGCGCTGACAAGCCCCAAAAAGCAAAAATCGAACGGATAGCGGCGCCGGTGCTGCCTACGAAGGCGCGCCCGCCAGCACCCATTCGACGACCGTGCGGATGTCCGCGGCGCTCATGCCCGGATGCGACGGCATCGGAATCGCGCCCCACACGCCGGAGCCGCCGTCGCGCACCTTCGCCTGCAGTTTCGCCTGCGCGTTCGGGTCGCCCTTGTAGCGTGCGGCGATCTGCCTGAACGACGGCCCGACGAGCTTGCGGTCCACCGCATGACAGCCCATGCACGCGTTCGAGCGCGCGATCGCCAGCCCGGCGGGCGCCGCGACGGCCGGCTGCACGCTCGCGAGCACGCCGACCAACGCGGCCGCGCCCGCGCCCAGTCTTGCTCCGGAAGTCGCCCGCATCACATTCCCTTCCCGTTGCTGCCCGGACGCAGCGGCGACGAATCGATCACCGGGGCGGGCGCCTGCTGGTCGAGCGGCCGCGACGACACCGACGAATCCGGCACCGCGCCGACGGTCGGCGCGGGTTCGGCCGCGGGCGCCGACGCCGGCGGCGTCGCCGGCGCGGCGGTCACGGCGGCGGCCGCCTGTTGCGGGCTGATGTACTCGAACACTTTCACGACCCGCTGCACGCCGTTCACGCGGCTCACCGCATCCGCGGCGATGTTGCCTTCCTCGACGGTCACGAGCCCCATCAGATAAACGATGCCGCGCTCGGCGACGACCTTGAAATTGTTCGCCGAGATGTCCTTGTACGCGATCAGTTCGGCCTTCACGCGGCCTTCCAGATACGCGTCGTTGGCGCGCGACGAGTACGAACTGGCCGGCTGCACCGCGAGTTCGTTGACGATCGAATTCACGTTGTCGATGCCGCGCACGATCGACTCGGCCTGCTGCTTCGAGCGCTCGTCGGGCACTTCGCCCGTCAGCAGCACGCGCTGGTTGAACACCGCGACGTTCACGTGCGCGGCATCCGGCAGGTTGCGGTTCAGATCCGCGAGCGCCTTCACCTGGATCGTGCGGTCTTCGGTCTGCGCGCCGACGGTGCGACGGTCGGTCGCCACGAGCGCGGTGCCGCCGGCGGCGCCCGCGAGCGCGAGCACACAACCTTGCAGGCTCGACGCCAGGCCGGCCGCGAGGCCGATTACCAGCGTGGTTCTGGTCAACACGCCGCCGATGCGGTATCTGCTCATCAACAAGTCCCTCTCCTTCCTACGGTGTCAATCGTCGCCCAGCAGCATCGCGTCGATGCCGTCGCACAGGCAATGGATGGTCAACAGGTGAACTTCGTGGATGCGCGCGGTCCGCGTGGACGGCACGCAAACGGGTATGTCGGTGTCGGCGAGCACGTCGTGCAGGCGGCCGCCGTCGCCGCCCGTCAGCGCGACGACGACCATCTCGCGCTCGTGCGCGTCGTCGATCGCGGCGAGCACCGGCGCCGCGTTGCCCGACGCGCTGATCGCGAGCAGCACGTCGCCCGGCTGGCCGAGCGCGCGGACCTGCTTCGCGAACACCTGATCGAAGCTGTCGTCGTCGGCGCCGTTGAGCGCCGCGGCGTCCGCGCTCAGCGCGAGCGCCGGCAGACCGGGACGCTCGCGCTCGAAGCGGCCGATCAACGCGGCGGCGAAATACTGCGCGCCGGCGGCCGAGCCGCCGTGACCGCACGCGACGATCTTGTTGCCGTTCGCGAGCGCGGCGAACATCGTGTCGATCGCCGCGGCGATCGGCATCGAAAGGGCTTCGAGGGCTTCGAGCTTGACTGCCGCGCTGTCGCGGAAGTGCTGTTGAATGCGTTCGACGGACATCGACTGGGTTATGGGTGCTGCGTGGTCGTGCAGAGACTGGCGCATCGCGCGGTGTCCGCAAGTTTAGCGCACTCGCACGCGCTCACCGCGATTGCGGCGGGATCGCGTCAGCGATCGTCCGCGCGGAACGCGTCGCGCAGCCACACGAGCCGGCCGCGGTCGAACGCGACGACGTCGAACCGGCACGCGGGCACGTCGCCGTCGCAGCGCGCGAGGAAGTCGTACGCGGCGGCGACGAGCCGTCCGCGCTTCTTCCAGTCGACGCTCGCCGCCGCGCCGTCGTAGCCGCGGCGCGTGCGCGCACGCACTTCGACGAACACGAGCGTGCCGTCGACGTCGCGCATCACGAGGTCGAGTTCGCCGCGTCGGCTGTGCACGTTGCGCGCGACGACGCGCAGCCGCTGGCGTTGCAGGAACGCGAGCGCGCGCGCCTCGTACTGCGCGCCGACGACGCGCGTGGCCGTGCGGCTCGCCGGGTCGCGGGGCGGTTCGTGCGGCTTGCGTGGCGTCTCGCGGTGCGCGTCAGCCGACGGCTCGCGGGGCGTCTCGTCACACGCCTCAGCCGGCGGTTCACGGCGCGCCCCGTGCGGCGGCCCGCGCTGCGTGTCGCCGCGCGCGTCAGCCAACGGTTCATGGCCCGCCCCAGCCGGCGGCTCGCGGTGCGGCCCGTGGCACAATGTCGGCCTTGCTTCCCTCTTCACGTCACGTCCCCTTGTCGCTCCTCGAACTCGCAAAGGCGCAGCAGTACCCGGCCGCCACGCTGTATGTGGTGGCGACGCCGATCGGCAACGCCGCCGACATCACGTTGCGCGCGCTCCATGTGCTCGGGCTCGTCGATCGCATCGCCGCCGAGGACACGCGCAACACCGGCCAGTTGCTCGCGCGCTACGGCATCGACAAGCCACTGATCGCCGTTCACGAACACAACGAGCGCGAAGCCGCGCAGCGGGTGATCGAGCATCTGCGGGCGGGCGAGCGCGTCGCGTGCGTATCCGACGCGGGCACGCCCGGCATCTCGGACCCGGGTGCGAAGCTCGTCGACGCCGTGCGCGACGCCAGCTTCCCCGTCGTGCCGCTGCCGGGCGCGAGCGCGCTCGCGACCGCGCTGAGTGCGGCCGGCGACTGGATCGCGACGTTCACGTTCGTCGGCTTCCTGCCGCCGAAGCCGAAGCAGCGCGCGGCGGCCCTCCAGGCGCTGGCCGACCATCCGCACGCGCTGGTGTTCTACGAGGCGCCGCACCGGATCGTCGACACGGTGCAGGCGCTCGCCGACGCGTTCGGCCCGGCGCGCCGGCTGCTGATCGCCCGCGAATTGACGAAGCTACACGAGTCGATTCACTGCGGCACCCTGGCCGAAGGGCCAGCGTGGCTCGCGGCCGACCCGAACCACCAGCGCGGCGAGTTCGTGCTGGCGGTCGAAGGCGCGAGCGCGCCCACGTCGTCGCCGGCCGATCACGATGCGCTGCTGCGGATGCTGCTGGACGAAGTGCCGGTGAAGAGCGCGGCGAAGCTCGCGGCCGCGCTGACCGGCGCGTCGCGCAGTACGTTGTATGCGCGCGCGCTGGAACTGAAGGACGGGCGGAACGAAGCGGAAGATTGAACGATCGGGCGGCCGGGAGGCGAAGCCGCGACCGTCCATAAACGACGAAGGGCCGCGAAAACCGCGGCCCTTCTGCAATCAGGACGAGAACGGCAGAACCACGTCGCCGGTTCGGGTATCAGCGGTCGTTGTCGGCGAGCGCCATCATTTCGGCGCGCGCTTCGGTGCGCGACAGCCCTTCGATCTGCACGCGGGCCGTGCCGGCGCGCTGCAGGCCGAGCACCCGCGCGGCCGCATACGACAGATCGATCACGCGGCCGCGCGCGAATGGCCCGCGATCGTTGATCTTCACGACGACCCACTTCGAAGTGGCCGGAATGCTCACGCGTACGTACGAACCGAGCGGCAGCGTGCGATGCGCGGCGGTCAGCGCGTGCATGTCGTAGCGTTCGCCGCTCGCAGTGCGGCGGCCGTGGAAGCCGAGGCCGTACCACGATGCGCGGCCGGCCTGGTGGAACGTCGACACGTCCGGCGCGTCCGGCGAAATCGGCTGCGCATCGGCGAGCGACTCGCCCTTTTTCGCGGTGGACGTCACCGACGGCACGTCGAACGCGGCGGTGCCGTAGCTCTGCGGCGCGATCAGCGCGGCGTTGTCGTTCTGGGCATGCTGCGTGCTCAGTACACCACCATCCGCCTGGCTCTGCGGCCCGGGCGGCATGGCGCAGCCGGCGAGAATCGACACGGCTGCGAGACTCCCGAATCGTCGAGAAAGTCTGAGTTTCATAAATTGGCCATCACGTTTCGAAGCTCCGCATGCACGGCTGCCAACGACAGCGCTGCGCGACGGGGCTTCGGCGGTTGCCGGGACGAATGTTCTCCGCTCGCTGACGGCGAGTGAGAACCGGTGTCCGGATGCGGCTTTCCGTGCCGCTACCGCTGGTTATTTTTCACGTCTGACGCGGCCTCTTCCCCGAAGCCTGGCCAGACCCCACGTGCCGCCATCGAACATGGCAAACAGTTCTGGCATACCGCCCGACGAAGCGGACCGGCATACAGGAACGGCGGCGTAGGCCCCACCCAGCGTCACGGCAGCGAGGCCGTTGCAGGCGGACGGCGCCTGGCTGGGCAAGACGTGCGGCATCGAACGGATCGATGCCTGATTTGCAAACGGGCCGGCTGACCGGCCCGAAGCACTGCTTGACGGCGATGATCGCGCCCCGGAGGGCTTATCTGACAGGGGTCGCCTGCCAAGGATCACATCGCCTGGTGGAAGCACAAATTCGCGAAGAATTGTGCGCGTTGGGCCGCATTATACCCAAAACGAAATGCTGTCACGCGACGGGCGGCAACTTTTCCATGATTTTTGTCTATCGGTGCAACAAAGCCGTTTGCCGCAAGCGTTGCTGAGCAGCGCCGTGCGGGTTCCGCGCCGGCTTGCCGCCGCCGGTACAATCAGGGCTTTCGCCGCCGCCCGGGCGCGTCGAGTGCCCAGATTTCTCGCATGAAAGTCACGTTGATACCCGTCACCCCGTTCCAGCAAAACTGCTCGCTGCTCGTGTGCGAGGCGACCGGACGCGCGGCCGTCGTCGATCCCGGCGGCGACCTGGAGCAGATCGAAGCCGAAGTCGCACGCCAGAACGTGCAGGTCGAAAAAGTGCTGCTCACGCACGGCCATGTCGACCACTGCGCCGGCGCGAAGGCGCTCGCGACGCACTACGGCGTGCCGATCGAGGGCCCGCACGAGGACGAGCGCTTCTGGCTCGACGCGCTGCCCGAGCAAAGCCGGCGCTTCGGTTTCCAGGCCGCCGACACGTTCGAACCCGACCGCTGGCTCGCCGACGGCGAGCGCGTGCGCTTCGGCGACGAGGAACTGGAGGTGTATCACTGTCCCGGCCACACGCCCGGGCACGTGGTGTTCTTCAGTCGCCAGCATCGGCTGGCGCTCGTCGGCGACGTGCTGTTCGCCGGTTCGATCGGCCGCACGGACTTTCCGCGCGGCAATCACGCGGACCTGATCCGCTCGATCCGCGAAAAGCTCTGGCCGCTCGGCGGCGACGTGACGTTCGTGCCCGGCCACGGCCCGACGTCGACGTTCGCGCAGGAGCGCCGCACCAACCCTTATGTCGCAGACGGTATCCCCGGATGACCAACGAAGAAATCTATGTCAGCACGGACGTCGAGGCCGACGGCCCGATTCCCGGCCCGCACTCGATGCTGAGCTTCGCGTCGGCCGCCTATACCGCCGACAAGCGCCTCGTCGCGACCTTTTCCGCGAACCTCGAAGTGCTCGACGGCGCGGCGCCGCATCCGGTGCAGGCCGCGTGGTGGGAAACCCAGCCGGACGCATGGGCCGCGTGCCGCAAGGATCTGCAGACGCCGCAGAAGGCCGTCGTCGATTACGTCGAGTGGGTCGAGGCGCTGCCCGGCAAGCCGGTGTTCGTCGCGATGCCGGCGGGCTTCGATTTCACCTTCATGTTCTGGTACATGATGCGCTTCGCGGGCCGCTGCCCGTTCTCGTGGTCGGCGCTCGACATCAAGACGCTCGCGTTCGCGATGACGGGCCTGCCGTACCGCAAGTGCATCAAGCCGCGCTTCCCGAAGCACTGGTTCGACGAGCATCCGCACACGCACGTCGCGCTCGACGACGCGATCGAGCAGGGCGCGCTCTTTTGCAACATGCTCGCGGACCTGCGCGCGGCGCAGGCGGCCGCCCCGCGGATGGCCGCCCCGGCAGAAGGGGACGCCTCAGGGCGAAACGCCGCCGACGACGCGGCAAATTAGGCGATCCGACTCGTCAGCGGCACTCCCGATTGCCTTTCGTTTTCGTGGCCTCTACCATTTGGGAAATATGGCGACGCCAACGGAGGCGCAGTTGACACTCGATACCTTCTCTCAAAAGATCCTGCGCCTCCTGCAACTCGACGCGCGCCGCTCGGTGCAGGAAATCTCCGATCAGGTGGGTCTGTCGAGCACGCCGTGCTGGCGCCGCATCAAGGACATGGAGCAGTCGGGCGTGATCCAGCGCTACACCGCGCTGCTCGATCGCGAAAAGCTCGGTCTGCACGTGTGCGCGCTCGCGCACATTCATCTGGCGCGGCACACCGAGGGCGGCGTCGAGGCGTTCGAGCGCGAGATCGCGACCTGCCCGGAAGTGACGGAGTGCTACAGCACGACCGGCGAATCCGACTACATCCTCAAGATCGTCGCGCCGGACATCAAGGCGTACGACACGTTCCTGCACGAGCGGATCTTCCGCATTCCGGCGGTCGCGCAGGTGCGCACGAGCGTCGTGCTTCGCGAAATCAAGTTCGACACGCAGTTGCCGTTGTAGCGCGGCGACGCGCGCCGGGCCGCTCAGGGGCGCGGGCGGGTGGCGGCGCTCGCCGTGCGTCGGGCGGATCGCCTGGCGCGTCGGCGGCGTTGGCCGCGTCGTCGATGCCGGCGGGGTTGGCCGCGCGAGCCGCACTGCCTGAGCCGGGCGGAACGTTCGCGCTGCGCGAGCCAGCCGAACTTCGCGGACCACCCGCGCTACCCCGAACCACCCGTGCTACCCGAACCGTCCGCACCGCCCGCACCACCGGCCGCCTTGCCGCCGCCGTCCTCGCCCGCCGCCACCACCCGTTGCAGCACGTCGAGATGGCGCACGCCGACGCTGCGCCGGATCGCGTCGAGATCGACGCGGTCGAGCCGCGTCGCGTCGCCGGCCGTATCGACGGTCACTTCGGCGTCGAGTCCGGTGCTCAGGTAATGCAGCGTCACCGCCGCGACCTGCACGCGATGCGCGCCGAGCGCCGCGCGCAGTTTCGTGCCGACGTCGGCGCGCGGCGGCTGGCCCGCGACCGAGCGCACATGCATGTCGTCCTCCGGGTCGACGTGGATCAGCGCGTCGAGCACGCGCGGATCGCCGAGCACCCGCGCGCGCGCCGACTCCGCGATGTAATGCCCTTCGGAAACCGAGATCAGCGGATCGACGAGAATGTGCGCGTCCACGAGCGCGAGGTCGCCCGTCTTGCGGGTGCGCAATTCGTGCACGTCGAGCACGCCCGGCGTGCCGAGCAGCAGTTCGCGCAGACCGGCGGTCGCGTCCGCATCGAGCGCGCGGTCGGACAGGTCCTGCAACGCATCCCAGCCGAACACCCAGCCCATCCGCGCGACCATGAAGCCGACGATCGCCGCGGCGATCGGGTCGAGCAGCCGCACGCCCATCAGGCTGCCGACGATACCGAGCGCGACCACCAGCGACGACGCCGCGTCCGAGCGCGCATGCCACGCGTTCGCGATCAGCATCGCGGAGCGCACGCGTTGCGCTTCGCGCAACATGTAGCGAAACAGCCCCTCCTTCGACACCAGCACCAGCAGCGCGACGATCAGCGCGCTCACGTGGACGGCCGGAATCGCATCCAGATGCGTGACCCGGCTACCCGCGCGCCACAACATGCCGACGCCGACAAAAATCAGCAGCGCGCCGAGAAATAATGAAGCGACCGTTTCATAACGGCTATGTCCGTAATTGTGATCTTCGTCCGGCTGTGCGCCGCTATGCTTGTTGGCGAGCAATACGACGAAATCCGATATCAGATCGGCGAGCGAGTGGACACCGTCCGCAATCAGCGCCTGCGAATGCGCGAACGCGCCGACCGCGATTTGCAGCACCACCAGTACCGAATTGATGGCAATGCTGACGAACGTGGTTTTGCGTGCGACCTGATGCTTGTCCGGCGACTTGCCGGAGACAGAAGAAGGCATGACGGAGAGAACGGGATCCGGGAGTCCTGAATTGTAGCGGCGATCGAAGGCATTACAGGAAAAACCACAAAAACGTTTAAAATCAGCCGACTACAGAACGAGAAGCATTCGCGATGCAACCGCCGCGTCACTGCGTCGCGCGGTTCGCGCAAGCCAATAAAAAACCGCACGCCTTGCGGCTGTGCGGTTTTTTGATACAGCGAAAGCGGCGGCGACAAGCCGGCTATTGGCCGGCCGTGCTGCGCGCTTTATTTCTGGATGAGGAACTTTTCGCGATCCTTTCCGGCGATCCAGCGCGGCGGCTTTCCGCGACCGGACCAGGTGCTGCCGCTGTCGGGATCGCGATATTTTGGCGCGACGCTCGCGCGCGCACGCAATGCCTTCGCATTCTTGCCGCGGCCGCCACCGAGTTCGGCCAGCGTGATGCCGTAGTCGGCCATTTTCTGCTTGATCTCGTCGAGGACCTCCGCGTATTCACGCGCCTTCGCCTCTTCAATCTGCTTTTCGAGCTTTTCCCGCTGGGCGAGAAGTTCCTTGTATGAAGACATGAGTTTCCTTATGGTTTCGCATTACGACTACCGGTCTGGTGCCGGTGTATGTCGTTCGCCGGATGGTTGCACCGCCTCGGAATTTCCGGGGAGATTAACACAGAAATGAAATCCCTCGAAAGTTAGTCGGTACTAAAATTAATGGTTGTTTTTCCCGGCACAAGGTTTCGTATAGTCGGCCGGGCGTCCGGCATTTTTTCGTGCCGTCGGCTTTGTTAAAGATGACACTGCGGCATTAATCGCCAAAGCCGATAATTGGCAGTCGATGACAGTTAATTTGAGAAAGGCCGAACAACATTTCATCCGGTGCGAGCTTTACGACCGGTCGGACAGCGGCCGCGATATTACCGGGCGGTTCGCATTTTTGCGCGATGAGATCGGCCGACTCGACTTCCAGTGCGGCCATGCGGGGCAGCGAGTCGCCGCGCATCCGGAACAACGCCAAAGGCTCGTCGACGCCGCCCGGCGCAGCCGCTTCAACGCGGTCTTCGCCCGCTACCGCCAGACCGGCAGCAGCAGCACGGCCGCCCGGCCGTCACCCGCCAGCACGCCGCGAACAGCTTCGCTAGAATCTAGCGCTTTCCCGCCCGCCCCAGCGCCGATGCCCGACCACTCGACCGAACCCGCCCTCGCCATCACGTCCGCCGCCGCCCATCGCGCGCTGCCGATCGCCACGCGCAACCGCGCGCGCATCGCGACGATGGCGCTCTTTTTCGTCGCCGGGATGATGTATGCGTCGTGGGGCGTGCACGTGCCGACCGTGCGCGACCGCTTCCACCTCAGCGCGGCGCTGCTGTCGTATGCGCTTTTTTCGGTCGCGGCCGGCTCGATCGCCGCGATGACGGTGAACGGCCGCTGGATCGCGCGCGTCGGCACGCGGCGCGCGTGTCTCGCCGCCGGCCTCGCGATGTCGGTCTGCTGCGCGCTGATCCTCGTCGTGCCGGGCTACGCGTCGCTGCTCGTCGTGCTCGCGCTGTTCGGCGCCGGCATGGCGACACTCGACGTCGGGATGAACGCCGAGGCGAGCGCGGTCGAGGAAGCGCTCGGCCGGCCGATCATGTCGTCGCTGCACGGGATGTTCAGCGCAGGCGGCATCGCGGGCGCCGCGGTCGGCAGCGTGGCGCTCGCGCACGGCATGGCGCCGCCGCTGCATCTCGCGCTCGTCGCCGCGCTGTGCGCGGGGGTGCTGCTGGTGTCGTGTCCGGCGGTGCTGCCGCAGTTGCGTCAGCCGGCGCACGCCGACGCGGCGGCAGACGCGCCGAAGTCCGGCAACCGCTGGCGCACGCCTTCGCTGTGGGCGCTCGGCATGCTCGCGCTGATCGCGCTGATCGCCGAAGGCGCGATGTACGACTGGGGGACCGTCTACATGCGCGACGTCGTGGCCGCGACGCCGGCCGTCGCGAGCGCCGCGTACGGCGCGTTCTCGGCCGGCATGGCCGCCGCGCGCTTCGCCGGCGACGCGGTGCGCGCGCGCTTCGGCGCGCCGCAACTGGTGATGGCGAGCGCGTCGCTCGCGTGCGCCGGCATGATCGGCGCGCTGTTGCTGCCGTATCCGGTCGCCGCGCTGACCGGCTTCACGCTGATGGGCCTCGGCCTCGCGAACATGATGCCGGTGATGTTCGCGGCCGCCGCGCGCGTGAAGGGCATTCACGCCGCCGAAGGGCTCGCGCACGTCGCGGGCATCGCGTACGTCGGCCTGCTGATCGGGCCGGTCGTCATCGGCGGCGTCGCGCAGGTGAGCACGCTGCCGGTCGGCCTGTCGGTCGTCGCGCTGTGCGCGGCGATCGTCGCGGTGGCCGGTCCGAAGGTGCTCACGCGGCTCGGCATCTGAACCCGCGCGAAACCGCGGCCCGCCAGATAAAAAAACCCCCGGGCAGGCCGCCCGGGGGTCCTGGTGATCGCGACGCCAGTGCGACGCTTACATCTTTACGACGTCGAGCAGCGTCTTCTTGCCGCCCTTGTAGTCGTACAGCGAGATCACGCCGTGCTTCAGGTCGCCGTGCGAATCGAACGTCGTTTCGCCGATCACGCCGTGATAGTCGGTCGACGGCATCGCCGCGAGGATCTTCGCCGGATCGACCGAGTTCGCACGCTTCATCGCGTCGACGATGATGTACACGGCGTCGTACGTGAACGGCGCGTAGATCTGGATCGGCTGGCCGAAACGCTTCTCGTACTTCGCTTCGAACGCCTTGCCGCCCGGCATCTTTTCGAGCGCCATGCCGGCTTCCGAGCAGACGATGTTGTCGGTCGCGTCGCCCGCGAGGTCCGACAGCTTGTC
>Ga0164242_10003234_pt1 | contig 18650 bp, 19 predicted proteins | sample OricomgcompostMG_FD_108783 | JGI IMG/M metagenome (GOLD analysis project Ga0164242, IMG submission 108783) | Miracle-Growth compost microbial communities from Emeryville, California, USA - Original compost - Miracle growth compost (MG) ... | reverse complement strand
GACATGACGGCGGTGCGGATGGCACGGCAGGCGGCGAAGGCCCGGCGGATGGCGGCGCGAACCCCAATGGTCACGACGGCGGCGCGGACGGCTCGGCTTGATGCGTGAAACGGAGCGCGGGTCGGCAAGCCGGCCCGCGCTTTCGCGTCTGATCTCCTGTTCGCCGCAGAGGTTCGCTGATGAGTTCTGGGGCGATCGCCCTCTTGTGTCGACCCAGACGCAGCTGGAACAGGATTTCAGCGATCTCTTTGGTCTGGAGGCCGTGGACGAACTCGTCGCCGATCGTGCATTGCGCACGCCTTTCGTCCGGATGGCGAAGGAAGGTGTCGTGCTGCCGCCGGCCGCATTCACCTCCGGTGGCGGGTACGGTGCCGAGATCGCGGATCAGCTCGATCCAGAGAAAGTGCTCTCGGCGTTCGCGGACGGCTCGACGCTCGTGCTGCAGGGTCTGCACCGCACGTGGCCGGCGCTGGCCGACTTCACCCGCCAGCTGAACGCCGACCTGGGCTTCCCGTGCCAGGTCAACGCATATGTGACCCCGGCTTCGTCGCGGGGCTTCGATCCGCACTACGACGTGCACGATGTCTTCGTGATCCAGATCTACGGTGAGAAGGCGTGGACCATCCATGAGCCGGTCTATCCTGACCCGCTCAGCAGCCAACCGTGGTCACAGCGCAGTTCCGCTGTCGCAGCGCAAGCGCAGGGGGCCCCGTATCTCGAGCACACCTTCGCACCGGGTGACGTGCTCTACCTGCCGCGCGGCTGGATCCACTCCGCCACGGCGCTGGGCGACACCTCGATTCACCTGACCATCGGCATCGCGCCGCACACCCGATATGAGATCGTCGCGCAGGCGCTGGAACGCATGAAGACGGATGCGACGCTCCGCAAGTCGCTGCCCATGCCGTTGGCAACGGGCACGACGCCAGAGGCGGAGGACCGCACGTCGCTGATCGAGCGGACCCTCGCCCACGTCGCATCCCAGCTGGGGGACGAGGAATTCGTGCAGGCGGTGAGCGATCGGTTCGGCGAGGCGGGCGCGGTCGACATCGTCCCGCAACCGGCTCCCGTGCGCCCGCTCGCGAGGATCGCGGCAGCGGCGCAGTTGAACAACGGCTCCATGGTGGCGTGGCGATCCGGACTGCATGCCGAACTGGGCGTGGGCGATGGGTCGGTGCGAATCGTGTTGGCATCGAAGTCGGTCTCACTGCCGATCGAGGCGCGCGACGCCGTGGAAGCGCTGCATCGCGGCGCATCCTGCCCGGCGGACGGACTTCCCGGCCTCGACGCGGCTTCGTCTCTTGTCGTCGCGCGTCGATTGATCCGGGAAGCGGTGCTGGTCGTCGTGTGACGGCGAGGGCGTTGCCTGCGACCGGTCTCGAAGCGTCGCACGACGAAGTTCCGGAGTGGCGGCCGTGCAGCGACCGTTCGCTCGAACGTGACGACCCTCTGCTCGGCACCAGCGGCCGGGGCGAACGGTGGTTTCTCCTCGAGGTCGACGGCTCGTGGGGGCGGCACGCCCTGCTGCAGTCACGGCTCGAGCCCGGACTCGCCCACCAGCTGGTGAACCGCATCGAGCACGCCGGGATGCGCCCGCTCGCCATCCGCCGGCCGGGCCGTCGCGCGGACGAGCGGCGCCGCCAGACGAGTTGGCGCTGGGCGATCGTGGATGCTCGGCCCGGTGTCGAGTCGGCGGTGTGGGGCGCGGTCGACGACCCGGTGCAACTGCTGGACGTGCCGCTGGACGGCTCGTCCGGCACGGCATCCACCGACCCGATCGTCTGCGTGTGCACGCACGCCAGGCACGATCGGTGCTGTGCCGTGCGAGGACGACGCATCCTCCCGCCGCTCGCTGCCGCGTACCCGGATGCGACATGGGAGTGCTCGCACCTTGGCGGCGATCGCTTCGCCGCCACCATGATGCTGTTTCCGCATGCCCTTCATTTCGGCAGGGTGACGGCGGACGCCGCCGTCGGAATCGTGCGTCGCTACCTGCGCGGCTCGATCGACACGCGCTTCTTCCGCGGCCGCGCCCCGCTGCCGAACGTCGTCCAGGCCGCCGAGGCGTTCGCTCGGACGGAGCTGCACGACGACGCCGTGGATGCCTTCCGGCTGCTCGAGTACGACGGTGCCGATGGCGTGTGGTCGGTTCGTCTGAGCCGAGCGTCGGCCGTCGTCAGAGTCGAACTGCGTGAGACGCTTTCCGAGCCGCTGCTGAGCACCTGCACAGCCACCGTGCCGACTCGCGTTCGCGAGTTCGTCGCAGACTCGGTCACGCTCGAATCGTGACCTGAGAGACGGCGTGACTATCGCGCATTCCCATGCTGCCGAGCCCGGTACCGCTGCACGGCGTGCGCGTTGCCGCAGACGGCGGAACAGTATGCGCGCCGCCCGTTCTTGCTCGTGTCCGCGAACACGCGTTCGCAGCCCGGGCGCGCGCAAACGCCCATCCGCTGAGCCTCGGCCTCCACGGCGAAGATGGCAAGGCCTCCCGCGGTCAGTGCCTTGATCCGTTGCAGTAGCTCGGCTTCAGAGTCGGCGAAGTGCAGATGCGGCGGAAGATCGTCGTGAGAGGCGAGTTGAATGAGTCTGACGCCGTCCGTGAGTAGTTCGTTCAGGCGGTCCGCGCGTTCCCCGGCCGAGCCGGCGGCGAAGGCGCGTCGCACGCGCGTCGTCCATTCTCGCAACCGCTCGATCGTGTCGTCGTCCAGTTGCCCGGTGCCGGAGACGGTGACGAAACCGCTGCGAAGAACACGCAACAGGGAAGCGGCATCCCATGGTCCCTCCCACGCGAGGTTGACGAGATCTTCGGCTAACCGGACCCCGATCATGTTGTCATGGTTGAAAGGCATTGATCTATGACAGCACACTGGCCTGCAGGAAGGAAGGGCCGACTGTGATCGCACTCGACACCGCATTGCCAACAGACGCGCTCGCTCGTGAAGGATTACGGGCGTCCGTTCAGCGTCGAACGCTGCTGGCGGTCATCGTCACGCAGATGCTCGGCGGCGCGGGTCTGGCCGCTGGAGTCACCGTCGGCGCGCTGCTCGCGCAGCGGATGCTCGGAGGTGACCAGTACGCCGGCCTACCGGCCGCGGTCCTCACGTTGGGCTCTGCCCTTACCGCCTTCCTGGTCGGGAGGGTGAGCCAGCGCTTCGGTCGCAGGCCGGGCTTGGGTGGCGGGTTCATTGCCGGAGGGCTCGGCGCCGTCGGCGTGGTCGTTGCGGCGCGCATCGACTCCCCGGTTCTGCTCTTCGGCGCGTTGTTCGTCTACGGAGCCGGGACGGCGACGAATCTGCAGGCACGCTACGCCGGCACCGATCTCGCGCTGCCCGCTCGCAGAGCGACCGCGGCGAGCATTGCGATGGTGTCAACGACCATCGGGGCCGTCCTCGGGCCGAACCTCGTCGGGCCCATGGGAGGTGTCGCAGCGGACTGGGGGATCCCGGTTCTCGCCGGTCCTTTCATCTTGGCTGCCGCCGCATATCTCTCCGCCGGGGTGGCACTGATCCTGCTCCTGAGGCCGGACCCACTTCTGCTCGCGGAACGCCTGTTCTTGCGCGACGCGACGGCAGGCTCGGCGCCCGGAGCGCCGCGGGTGCGTCGGCTCGCGCGCGGTGTGGTGCTTGGCGCCGCGGTCATGGTGGTCGCACAGATCGTGATGACCGGGATCATGACGATGACGCCCGTGCACATGCAAATGCACCACAACGGACTGAACGCCGTGGGGATCGTGATCGGCATCCACATCGCCGCCATGTATCTGCCCTCGTTGGTCACCGGGTTGCTCGTCGACCGCCTCGGGCGCACGACCATGGCGATCGCGTCGGGTTCGACCTTGCTGCTTGCAGGCGTCACGGCCGCCATCGCCGGTGATTCCCTTGCCGGATCCATCTGCGCATTGACACTGCTGGGGCTGGGGTGGAATTTCGGCATCATCGCGGGCACCGCGATGATCATCGACGCCACGACCGCGGATGTGCGCGCACGCGTGCAGGGAAGCGTCGATGTGCTCATCGCTCTCGCCGGCGCGGGCGGGGGCGCGATGTCCGGCGTCGTGATGGCGGCGACAAGCTACGCCGTGCTCGGCCTGGCAGGAGCGGCAATCGCGCTTGTTCTGATCCCCGTCGTCGCGATCCGCGCCACGCGCGTGCGCTCGGAACGATCCATCGCTACATTGCCTCGTTGACGATTCTCAGGGGCCACCACCGACGGTTAGGTAGGACGGCTCCCCAAGCTACGGGCCGGAAAAACCGATCCATTGCGATTCTTGTCTGGTGGCTCCGACCGGCATCGATCCGGTGACCTTTCGATTTTCAGTCGAACGCTCTACCAACTGAGCTACAGAGCCGAGCGCGGAAACATCCGCCCTCTGGAGAAGAAGCCCTTCCTTTCGAAAGGGCTTCTCGACCTGCGACCCTGACGGGACTTGAACCCGCGACCTCCGCCGTGACAGGGCGGCACGCTAACCAACTGCGCTACAGGGCCATACATATGAAATTGTACTGTAGGTAGCTTGTGACCCCAACGGGATTCGAACCCGTGCTACCGCCGTGAAAGGGCGGCGTCCTAGGCCGCTAAACGATGGGGCCGAGCCGCCTTACGGCGCATGACTACCGACGCACAAGCATAAGCGGAGCCGCGGCGAATCGCCAAACCGGGGCGCCCGGTCTTCAGCCAATACCGCGACGAGCGGCAAATGAGGCGCAGATCGCCGTACCGCGAGGTTAGCTTGGCATGCGTACGACCACGAGCCGGGGGTATCCGGAAGACGCCATGAAACGATCGATGACACGCCGCGCCCGACCGCGCCGCGCGACCAGCACGCGACGTCCCCTGCACGCCGCGCTGGCGGCGGTCCTCGCGCTGCTGCTCGTCTCGGTGGCGGCCGCTCCGGCGCACGCCGACGACTATCCCAGTTGGCAGGACGTGCAGAACGCCAAAAAGAGTGCGTCGGCCGCGCATGCGAAGGTCGCGCAGATCAACGAGCTGATCGCCAATCTGAATGCCGAGGTCGCCCGCACGCAGGCGGAGGCGAAGAAGCGTGGTGAAGAGCTGCAGGTCGCCCAGCAGAAATACTTCGACGCCGACCGCCGCGCCTCTCAGCTGTCGGCGCAGGCGCAGCAGGCGCAGCAGAAGGCGGATGCCGCCAACACGCAGGCGGGCCGGCTTGCGGCCCAGCTCTACCGCACCGGAGGCAGCGACCTGACGACGCGGCTGCTGCTCAGCGGAGGTAAACAGGGTGCGCAGGGCCCGGACAAACTGCTGGCCGACCTCGGCAGCATGACCAAGCTCGCCGAGAGCACGAACGGCATCTACAACCAGGCTCTCACGGCCGGGAACACCGCGAAGTCGCTCACCGACCAGGCGAACGCAGCCAAGGTGGAACGGCAGAAGCTGCGCGATGCGGCGGATGCTGCCTTCGCCGCAGCGACGAAGGCAGCAGCCGCCGCCCAGGATCAGTTGAAGGATGCGCAGGGCAGGATTGTGATCCTGAAGGCGCAAGCCGACGTCCTCAACGGCAAGGTCAAGAAGGTCACCGCCGGATATCAGAAGGGCGTTGCAGCACGTGCTGCCGCTGCGGCCGCGAGCGGCAGCGGAGCCGGTCTGCCCGGCGGCTATGTTGGCCCGCAGGGGTGGGCCGTGCCGGTGGCCGGTCCGATCACGGATGGCTTCGGAGCCCGCGTCTCGCCGTGCCCCGGGTGCACCAGTTGGCACGAAGGCGCGGACATCGGCGCGGCGTACGACACCGTCATCCACGCCGCCCACGACGGTGTGATCGAATACACCGGCTGGTACGGCGGTTACGGCAACTTCGTGCTGATGAGCAACGGAAACGGCATCGAGACCGCATACGGGCATATTCACGATGGCGGCATCCTGGTCGGAGTCGGTCAGCACGTGGTTGCCGGTGAAGCGATCGCACGGGTCGGCTCCACCGGGAACTCGACCGGGTATCACCTGCACTTCGAGGTGCGCAGGAACGGTACCCCGATCAATCCGATCACGTTCATGGCAGGGAAGGGGGCTCCGCTTGGTTGACGAAGCTGAGGGACGCGAGCGTCCCGCGCGCACGAAGCGACGGGATGAGCGCGCGTTCCGCCGCACCGGACCACTCACGGTCGGGGCGGCCGCGATGGGAGTGGTGACGGCATCCATCGGCATCGTGGTGCCGCCCGCCCATGCCGATGACTACCCGTCGTGGAACGACGTGCAACAGGCCAAGCGCAACGTCGCGAACCAGCAGGCGATGGTCGACAAGATCATGGGACTGATCACCGGCCTGCAGAACCAGGTCAGCGCTGCCCAGATCGAGGCAGCGAAGGCGGCCGAGACCTATCTCGAGGCGAAGCGACAGGCCTCCGACGCGGCCGACCGTGCCGCAGCATTACAGAAGGAGGCGACCGCTGCGCAGAAGACGGCCGACACATCGAAGCTGCGCGCCGGCCTGCTCGCCTCGCACCTGGTGCGTGCCGGCGGACAGGATCCCACCGTCTCGCTGCTGCTCAAGGGCGGCGACGCATCCGGCGCGGACGGACTGCTCTACCAACTCGGCACAATGAGCAAGCTGACGCAGCAGTCGAAGGAGATCTACGACCAGGCGATCGCCGACAAGAACACCGCTCAGTCGTTGACCGATCAGGCGAAAGCGGCCGAGAAGGTGCGCGCCCGGCTTGCGAATAAGGCAGAAGAGGCTCTGGATGCCGCGAACGCGGCTCAGCAGGCCGCCCAGCAGGCGCTGAGCGCCCAGCAGAAGAAGTCGACGCAGCTCGTCGCGCAGCTGGCGACGCTGAAGAGCATCTCCTCCGATAAGGCGCACGCGTACGCGGCCGGACGGCTGAAGGCGCAGCAGGAGGCAGCCGAAGCTGCACGCGAGAAGGCCGCGAAGCCCGCGCCGAAGCCGCCCTCGCACAGCGGCGGATCGTCCGGTGGTGGTGGAGGATCGTCGTCAGGTGGCGGTGGTGGTGGCGGCTCCGTCGGTGCGCCCAGCGCGAGCAAGGTCGCGGGGGCGATCGCCTACGCGAAGGCGCAATTGGGCGAGCCGTACGTGCTCGGCGGCGCCGGCCCAAGCGTGTGGGACTGCTCCGGACTCACGATGAAGGCGTACAACTCGGTCGGCGTCTACATCGGCGGCCACGGCGTGATCTATCAGTACGACGTGATGAGGTCGGAGGGCCGCCTGCTGCCGTACTCGCAGCGCAGGGCCGGCGATCTGCTGTTCTGGTACAGCGGCGGCGTGATGTATCACGTCGCCATCTACCTTGGCGACGGCATGATGATCGCCGCCCCGACCGAGGGCGACGTCGTCAAGATCCAGCCGGTTTGGGGCTACGGCGGAGACCTGATGAGCGTGGTCGGTCGCCCGACGGGCTGACCGTCCGACGGCTGGCCGTCCGACGGCTGGCCGGTTGACCGTCCGGCTGCCTGCCGTCCGCCCCACCGGCTGCCGTCCGCGCAGCCGGCTGAACCGCCGACCGGCACGGCAGCCGAACGGTGACGCGTTCTCGTCCGCTTTCAGTCGAGACGACGCGAAATTGCTATGTCAGTTCCGCCTCATCGATGAGGCGGAACTGACATAGCGAAATCGAGACACCGCTCCGGCAGCGACCGGCTTCTTAGCGTCCGTTCGGCGGGCGCCCGTTCGGCAGACAATCGCGCGGCTCGCGTCCTCGCGTAGGCCAGCGCCCGACGGCTGGGTCCTGTTAGTGCCCGCCCTGCTCCGCGAGTCGCGTGATGGCCTCCTGCACGAGCTCGTCGGCGCGTGCAGCGCTGTCCCAGCCCTCGATGTTCACGAACTTGCCCGGCTCGAGGTCCTTGTAGTGGGCGAAGAAGTGCTCGATCTCTTTGCGGGTGTACTCCGGGATGTCATTCACGTCCTGGATGTGCGTCCAGCGCGGGTCCTTGTGCGGCACGGCGATCACCTTCGCATCGCCGCCGGCCTCGTCCGACATGTTCAGCACGCCGACGGGGCGCACCTTCACGCCGACGCCCGGGAACAACGGGTACTCCAGCAGCACGAGCACGTCGAGCGGGTCACCGTCCTCGCCGAGCGTGTTCTCGAAGAATCCGTAGTCGGTCGGATACACGAAGCCCGTGTAGAGCACGCGGTCCAGGAACACCCGGCCGGTCTCGTGATCCACCTCGTATTTGTTGCGGCTGCCCCGCGGGATCTCGATGATCGCGTCGTATTCGGCCATGGTGGTTCTCCTTCGTGACGGCGGAACGGGAATAACGTTACTGGATGGATGCCGCTCAGCCCGCCTCTCGTCGGCCACGACTGACGCCCGCGATCGCCGACATCCGTCGCGCCGTCCGCGAGCTCCTTGCCACGATCCAGGGGGTGGATGCCGTGCTCGTCGGACTCAGCGGGGGTGCGGACTCGCTCGCACTGGCGGCCGCGACCGCGTTCGAGGCGCCGCGCGCGGGCATCCGTGCCGGCGCCGTCATCATCGACCATGGCCTGCAAGCCGATTCGGCGGATGTCGCAGCGCGCGCCGCCGAGCAGGCTCGCGCTCTCGGGCTCGACCCCGTCATCGTCAGACACGTCGTGGTCGCCGCCGCGGACGGTGTCGCGGAAGGGGAGACGTACGCAGGACCGGAGGCCGCCGCGCGCACCGCGCGGTATGCGGCCTTCGGCGACGCGATGGCCGAGGCCGGTGCGTCGCACGTGCTCCTGGCACACACGCTCGACGATCAGGCCGAGACGGTGCTGCTCGGCCTCGCCCGCGGGTCCGGCGCCGCCAGCCTGAAGGCAATGGCGCCGTCGAACGGCCGCTACCTGCGTCCGCTGCTGCCAATCCGCCGCGAGCAGACCAGGCAGGCGTGCTCTGATGCCGGACTCGACCCGTGGAACGATCCGCAGAACGGCGATCCAGCCTACGCGCGGGTGCGGGTGCGGGAGCGTGTGCTGCCGACGCTGGAGGCGGAGCTCGGTCCCGGCATCGCCGAGGCGCTCGCTCGCACGGCCGAGCAGTTGCGAGAGGACTCCGACGCGCTGGATGCCATGATCGTCGAGACCGTCGAGGACATCTGCGAGCACGCCGAAGCGGGCATCGCGATCTCCGTCACCGCGCTCGAGGCGAACCCGGCCGCGTTGCGCAACCGGATCATCCGCTACGTCGTGCTCAGCGAGTTCGGTATCGCACTCGAACGCGTGCACGTGACCGCAGCCATCCGGCTCGTGACCGATTGGCACGGGCAGAAACCGCTCGATCTGCCGGGCGTTAGAGTGAAGAGGGAAAGCGGAATGCTCGTCTTCCAAGCGCGAGACTGACGGCATCCGCCCGATCGAAAGGCCCCATGTGCGCGAGCAGGATATCGACGGCGACCTGACCAGCATCCTCGTCACCGAGGAGCAGATTCAGGACAAGCTCGCCGAGCTTGCCCGGCGCATCGAGACCGACTACGCCGGCCAGGATCTGCTGCTGGTTGGTGTGCTCAAGGGTGCCGTGATGGTGATGGCCGACCTCGCGCGCGAGCTCACCATGCACATCAACATGGACTGGATGGCTGTCAGCTCTTACGGTGCGAGCACGCAGTCCAGCGGCGTCGTGCGCATCTTGAAAGACCTCGACAGCGAGCTCGCCGGGCGTCACGTGCTGATCGTCGAGGACGTGATCGACTCCGGCCTCACGCTCTCCTGGCTGACCGAGAACCTGCGTTCCCGCGGACCGGCATCCCTCGAGATCTGCGCGCTGCTGCGCAAGCCTGATGCAGCCAAGGTGCACGTCGACGTCAAGTACGTCGGGTTCGACATCCCCAACGACTTCGTCGTCGGCTACGGCCTCGACTACGCCGAGCGCTACCGCAATCTGCGCTCGGTCGGCATTCTCGCTCCGCACGTCTACGAGTAGTCTCACCCCAATACGCGGCACATCCGCGGTGACGGGTCCGTCGCGACACAACCGCTGATGTACGCTCAAGCTACCGATCCCAACCTCACGAGGAAGCTCTGAGTCCTGGCATCGCTCGTGGTTCTGACGCCACGATTTTTCTTCGCCAGCACACGTTGATAGGGGATACCTGTGTCGATCGAACAAACCACCAACCGCGGCTCCGCGCGCTTCTCTGTGAAGCGCCCGGCCACGTTCATCACAGCGGGGCTCCTCGCCGCCGCGCTCGCCGTAGCCGGTGGACCGCTCGCAGCCAGCGCCGCGTCCGGCCCGACCGTCACACCCAATGTGTCGACGGCAAGCGCTGCCGCGCAGATCACGCTGACCGGAAGCGGTTTCCAGGCCGACGAGTCGGTCACTGTCACTCTCGACGGCGCGCCGGCGCAGACCTACCCCGAGACGGTGTCCACCGATGACAACGGCGCATTCAACGACAGCCCCGTGAGCGTCTACCTTGCCGACACCCTCAAGCCCGGGTCGCACACCATCACCGTGACCGGCAGTGACCCCGCCGATTCCGCTCAAACCGACATCACCGTCGTGCCGCAGCCGACCATCACCGTCAGCCCGGCGAGCCTCACCGTTTCGGCGATTCGGAGCACGGGCGTCACTGCGAAGGTCAGCGGTTTCACCGCAGGCACGAAGGTGCAGTTCGGCGTCGGCGGCGCAAACATGGGGGGCAGCGACGGCGCCCCGGTCGTGGTTGCGTCGGACGGAACGGCGACGCACACCTACACCTTCGCGGCGGGCAACGCGTTCGCGGCAGCGGGCACCTACACGGTGAGCGCCTCCTCGCTCGACTTCAGCGTGGTCTCGCAGGCGGCGTCGTACACGGTCGTTGCTGACCCGGCGGCGGCGACTCCGGCGACGCCGGTCAAGACGACCGCAAGCTTCACCGGCTGATCGCGCCGCACGAACACAACGATCCGCCGGTCTCGGGCCTCGTGCCCGGGCCGGCGGATTCGTCGCACTCGGCTTGAACATGATCTCCGGAAGTCATCCGCAATGAACGCCCGCCAGCTTTCCACCGGCCTCGGCCTCGCGACCGTGCTCGTGATCGCCGCTCTGCTCACGGGATGCGCGCCCGCGGCCACTCCAGCGAGCCCGGCCCCGCAGCATCCACAGTCACACACCCCGTCGGCCACGCCCACGCCGACGACCCTGCCCTCGGCGGGCACTTCGGCCACCGCCACCACCGCCAAGCTTGCCGTCTACACGGCGCCGAACGGCGCCGTGGCCGAGACCCTCAGCAACCCGCAGCCCTCGGGTGCGCCGCTCGTTCTGCTCGTCGCCGCCACGCAGGGAACCTGGCTGAAGGTCGACCTCGCACAGCGTCCGAACGGCAGCACCGGCTGGATCAAGGCCGACGCGGTCACGCTGCACAGACTCGACTACAGCCTGAAGGCATCCACGGAGAATCGAACGCTCGCCCTCTACAAGAACGACGCGCTCGTGAAGACGTTCACCGTCGCCACGGGCACCGGCGGCACACCGACGCCGCACGGATCCTTCTACATCACCGAGCTGCTCGCGCCCACGAACGCCGGTTACGGTCCGTACGCCTTCGGTCTGTCCGCGTTCTCGGAGGCGTTGACCAGCTTCGGTGGCGGCCCAGGGCAGATCGGCCTGCACGGCACCGACGACGCGGCGAGCATCGGCAAGGCCGCCAGTCACGGCTGCATCCGGCTGGCGAATCCCGACATCACCGAGCTCGCCCACCTGCTGCCGCTCGGCACCCCGATCACAATCTCCTGAACGCCGGCCCCCAGGCGCCGACGCCGGCCCACGGCGCTAAGCACGCCTTGGGCGAACACGCAGGCGGCGCACAGTGCCGGCACGATACTCTGGCAGCACCATGAACCTCAAGAAGATTGTGCGCGGTCCGATCCTGTGGATCGTGCTCGCCGTCGTGGCCGTCTGGATCGGCTCGAGCCTCATCACCATGTCGGGCTTCAAAGAGGTGAAGACCTATCAGGGTCTGCAACTTCTGAATCAGGACAAGGTGCAGACCGCCGAAATCATCGACGGCGATCAGCGGGTGGACCTCACGCTGAAGAAGGCCGACGGCAAGTACGGCAAGCAGGTGCAGTTCTACTACGTCAGCCAGCGCGGCGCCGACGTGGTGAAGGCCGTTGACGACGCGAAGCTGCCCAAGGGCTACAACGACCAGGTTCCGCAGCCGAACTGGTGGGGCTCGGTGCTGAGCATCCTGATCCCGATGCTGCTGATCGGCGTGTTCTTCTGGCTCATGCTCTCCGGCATGCAGGGCGGCGGCAACAAGGTCATGCAGTTCGGCAAGTCGAAGGCCAAACTCGTCTCCAAGGAGTCCCCGAAGGTCACCTTCGACGACGTCGCGGGCTCCGACGAGGCCATCGAGGAGCTCGAAGAGATCAAGGACTTCCTGAAGGAGCCGGCCAAGTTCCAGGCGGTCGGTGCGCGCATCCCGAAGGGCGTGCTGCTGTACGGCCCTCCCGGAACCGGTAAGACACTGCTGGCCCGAGCGGTCGCCGGCGAGGCGGGCGTTCCGTTCTACTCGATCTCCGGCTCGGACTTCGTCGAGATGTTCGTCGGCGTCGGCGCCAGCCGCGTGCGCGACCTGTTCGACCAGGCCAAGCAGAACGCGCCGGCCATCATCTTCGTCGATGAGATCGACGCTGTCGGTCGGCACCGTGGTGCCGGCCTCGGCGGCGGGCACGACGAGCGTGAGCAGACCCTCAACCAGTTGCTGGTCGAGATGGACGGTTTCGACGTCAAGACCAACGTCATCCTGATCGCGGCGACGAACCGCCCCGACATCCTCGACCCGGCGCTGCTGCGCCCTGGGCGCTTCGACCGTCAGATCGGCGTGGATGCCCCGGACCTGCAGGGCCGCAAGAAGATCCTCGAGGTGCACGGGCGCGGCAAGCCGCTCGCGAAGGGCGTCGACCTCGAGGTCGTCGCGCGCAAGACGCCGGGCTTCACCGGTGCCGACCTGGCGAACGTCCTCAACGAGGCCGCGTTGCTGACGGCGCGCTCGAACGCGCAGCTGATCGACAACCGCGCGCTCGACGAGGCCATCGACCGGGTGATCGCCGGCCCGCAGCGTCGCACCCGCGTGATGAAGGACAAGGAGAAGCTCATCACCGCGTATCACGAGGGCGGTCACGCTCTCGCCGCGGCGGCGATGAACTACACCGACCCGGTCACCAAGATCACCATTCTGCCGCGCGGTCGCGCACTGGGCTACACGATGGTCCTGCCGCTGGAGGACAAGTACTCGGTGACGCGCAATGAGCTGCTCGATCAGCTCGCCTACGCGATGGGTGGCCGCGTTGCGGAAGAGGTCATCTTCCACGACCCGACCACCGGCGCATCCAATGACATCGAGAAGGCCACCGGCATCGCACGCAAGATGGTCACCGAATACGGCATGAGCGCCGACGTCGGAGCCGTCAAGCTCGGGGCGTCCTCGGGAGAGATGTTCCTCGGCCGCGACATGGGTCACCAGCGGGACTACTCGGAGCGGATCGCCGAGCGCGTCGACGCCGAGGTGCGGGCGCTGATCGAAAAGGCGCACGACGAGGCCTGGCAGGTGATCACGGCAAACCGTGACATCCTCGACAAGCTCGCGCGCGAACTGCTCGAGCAGGAGACACTCGACCACAACCAGATCGCCGAGATCTTCAAGGACATCAAGAAGCTGCCGGAGCGCCCGGAATGGGTGTCGAGCGAGAACCGTCCGTCATCCGATCTGCCGCCGATCGTCTTCCCGGAGCCGGAAACGGCGCCGATCGACGAGGGCGTCGTCGATGGCGGCGTGGACTCCGACCCGACCCCGCCGAAGCCGAAGCGCACGCGCCAGGCGAAGCCTCGGCCGGCGACCGCCTGAGGCTGCTCGGTGACCGTCGACCGCGCGCGCGTCGAGGCCGCCGTCGCCGAGATCCTCGACGCGATCGGTGAGGATGCCGGTCGCGACGGCCTGCGGCAGACGCCGGGAAGGGTGGCCGACGCGTACGCGGAGTTCTTCTCCGGCGTCGGCACGGATCCACTGACCCAGCTGCGCGACACGGTGCCGCTCGGTGAGCACGATGCCGAGACGGTGCTGCTGCGCGACATCGCGTTCCGATCGGTCTGCGAGCACCACCTGCTGCCGTTCATCGGCGTCGCGCACATCGCATATCTGCCAGGCGAGCGGATCGTCGGGCTCGGCCGGTTGCCGCGTGTCGTCGAGACGCTGGCGGCGCGCCCGCAGCTTCAGGAACGGCTGACGGAGCAGATCGCGGACGCGCTGCAACAGGGTCTGGAACCGCGCGGTGTGCTGGTCGTGCTCGACGCCGTGCACGCATGCGTGACATCGCGTGGCGCGCGGCAGACCGGAAGTTCCACGGTGACGATCGCCAGTCGTGGCGTGCTCGCCGAACCGGTGCAGCGCGCCGAACTCATCGCGTTGATCGGCCGGGGTGTCGCGTGACGCTCGTCATGGGCGTTTTGAACGTGACCCCGGACTCGTTCAGCGATGGAGGCCGCTGGTTCGACGTGGATGCCGCCATCGCGCACGGCATCGAGCTTGCGGCTCAGGGCGCTGACATCGTGGATGTCGGTGGCGAGTCGACCCGGCCAGGGGCATCCCGGGTGCCGATCGAGACCGAGATCGAGCGCGTGGTGCCGGTGATCCGGGAGCTGACCGCGCGCGGCATCCGGGTCAGCGTCGACACCATGAATTCCCGCACGGCCTGGGCGGCTGCCGAAGTCGGCGCATCCATCATCAACGACGTCTCGGGGGGCCTGGCCGACCCGGCGATGTCCGATGCCGCGGTGCGCAGCGGACTCGACTACGTCGTGATGCACTGGCGCGGGCACAGCGCCGACATGAACGCGCTCGCCCGGTACGGCGACGTCGTGCGCGAGACGCACGACGAGCTGTTCGCCCGCGTGGATGCGCTGGTGGCCGCGGGCGCCGACCCCGCGAAGCTGATCGTCGACCCCGGGCTCGGGTTCTCGAAGAACGCGGGCCACAACTGGCGGATCCTGGCCGGCCTCGCCGCGTTCGAGGACCGCGGCCTGCCGGTGCTGATCGGAGCATCCCGCAAGAGATTCATCGGTGCGCTGCTGCCCGATGGTGCTCCCGTCGAGGCCCGGGATGCTCCGACAGCGGTGATCAGCGCACTCGCCGCGCGTGCTGGGGTCTGGGCGGTGCGGGTGCACGACGTGCCGTCCACGCGCGTCGCTCTGGATGTGGTGGCGCACTGGGAGGCCGCGGAGCCGAAGGCTGACGATGCGTGAGGATGGAAGCATGACGACCGACAGCATCACGCTCACCGGCCTGCGGGTGCACGCGCACCATGGCGTGTTCGATTTCGAACGCGAGAACGGGCAGGAGTTCGTGATCGATGTCACGGTCTGGCTGGCGCTCGCCCCTGCCGCGCGCGGCGACGATCTGGCGGCGACCGTGCACTACGGGGAGCTCGCAGAGGCCGTGCACGCCGCGGCGCTGAAGGACCCGGTTGACCTGATCGAGACGCTCGCGGAGCGCGTGGCGGAGGTGGCGCTGGGTTTCCCGGCGGTGAAACGCACCCGGGTCACCGTGCACAAGCCGAACGCGCCGATTCCGGTGCCGTTCGACGACGTGGCCGTGACGATCGAGCGCGACGCGCGCTCTCGTGATGACGGGCACTCTCTCGACGGGGTCGAGGCGTGACGCCGGGAATCGGCGGTCCGCGTCAGCAGCGGTTGCGCGTCGAGGTACCTGCCGTGCTCGCGCTCGGCGCCAACCTCGGCGACCGGGAGCAGACGCTGCGCTCCGCGATCGCCGACCTCGACGCGACCGCCGGCATCCGGATGCAGAAGGTGTCACGGTTCGTCGAGACGCCCGCGCTGCGGGTCGACGGAGTGGACGAATCGGCGCCGCGCTACCTCAATGCGGTTGCGCTGGTCCGCACCACGCTGGAGCCATTGGACCTGCTCGAGACCGCGAACCGCATCGAAGACGCGCACGGCCGGGTGCGCGAGACGCGGTGGGGCGATCGCACGCTCGACATCGACCTGATCGACGTCGACGGACGCACCGTCACGACGGATCGGCTCACGTTGCCGCATCCGCGCGCCGCGGACCGCGGATTCGTGCTCGTGCCGTGGCTGGATGCCGATCCGCAGGCGGTGCTTGCAGGACACGGGCCGGTCGCGCGGCTCGTCGCCGACACCAGCGACACCGTCGAATGGTATCTGCCGGAGGAGGGCGACGCATCGTGAAACGCACCCACGCCACCTCACTCATCGCGCTCGGCATCCTCGGTGTCGCCGTAGGATTCCTGCTCGAGACGGCCCTCGTCGCATCCGGAAACGCGATCCTGGTCACCCCGCTCGCACTGCCCGTGACTTTGATGGCGATCGGCGTCATCGTCGTGCTGCTGGCGCTGCCGATCCGGCGCGCCGTGCGGGCAACCGTCAAGACGCACATCGACCCGTTCCGTGCGATGCGGGTGGCCGTGCTGGCAAAGGCGTGCAGCCTCGCCGGTGCGTTGTTCGGTGGCTGGGGCATCGGGATGCTCGTCTACGTGCTCACCCGATCGGTGGTGCCGGGCAGCGGCACAGTGTGGCTGTGCGCAGCGGCAGCCCTGGGCGGAATCGCGCTGATGATCGGCGGCCTGATCGCCGAGTTCTTCTGCACCCTTCCGCCGCCGAAGGATGAGGGCGAGTCGACGGACCACGCCCCGGCGCGCTAGGTCCGCGCAATCGATTCACGATACGGCCATTCCAGCCGTGCTCCCACCCCTGTCCCTCTACCTCGCGCCCACCGTAAGGTTCTGCACACGATACGTGGCGAGAAGGGAATCATCGTGGCAACAGCATCCAAGACGGCGAAGAGCACGAGCACGTCGGCGAAGAGTGCGCGCGGAAAAGGACCGGCTGGCGTGCAGCCCACCGGTCGCGAGCACGCCGAGCACGGCTTCGTCGCGTCCGACGAGCTGGCGACCAACCTGCAGAAGGTGCACGTCGAGCTGATCGAGTTGCACCTGCAGGGCAAGCAGGCGCACTGGAACGTCGTCGGCAAGAACTTCCGCGATCTGCACCTGCAGCTCGATGAGATCGTCGCGAGCGCGCGCGAGTTCAGCGACGTCATCGCGGAACGGCTCCGCGCGCTGCATGCCGCGCCCGACGGCCGCGCCGCGACCGTCGCCAAGAACACGACGTTGCCCGAGTACCCGAACGGTGAGGTCGACACGACCACGACCGTCGATCTGATCACCGAGCGGCTGGATGATGTTGTCGCGGTCATGCGCGGCGTGCACGACCAGGTCGACGAGGAGGATCCGACGACCGCGGACATTCTGCACGAGATCATCGCCGCGCTCGAGCAGTACTCGTGGATGGTGGGCGCCGAGAATCGCGTGCCGAGCGACTGACTCGAGCGGGGCGCGGCCCGAGGATGGCGGCAGCCCGCTGACAGCGGCGGTCACGACTACGATGGAGGGCAACCTGTCAAGCCGCCATCGGGAGCAACGTGACGCAGCGCCTGGAGATTCAGACCGACTGGAATCGCGTCTCGCCGAAATATGTCGTGGTCGTGCTGGTCGGATCGCTGACTAGCGGCGTGATCGCGGCCGCGATCGCGGTCTTCTTCTGGTTGGTCGTGCAATGGTGGTGGGCGTGGATCGCGCTCGTCGTGATCGCGATCGCCACGATCGTGCAGTTCATCATCGCGCCGCGGCGTGCCCGCGCGATCGGGTACCGGCTGCGCGATGACGACCTGCTGATGCGCCGCGGCATCATGTTCCAGCGGTTCGTCGCGGTGCCGTACGGGCGAATGCAGCTCGTGGATGTCACGCGCGGGCCCGTTGCGCGGATGCTCGGCCTCGCCGACCTCAAGTTCGTGACGGCCGCGGCATCCAGCGGGGTCGAGATCCCCGGCCTCCCGGAGTCCGATGCCGGCGCGTTGCGCGACCGGCTGGTCGCGCTGGCCGAGAGCCGCCGGACCGGGCTGTGAGCGGACCAGGCGCGGAGCCCGTGCCCGGCCCCCAGCCGGAGCCCGGCGCCCAACCGCACGCTCAAGGTCAGCCGCAGCCGGACGCTCCGACGTCCGGGCTGGTGGACGGTTCGTGGCACCGCATGCATCCGCTCACCCCGCTGTTGCGCGGCGGCGTGGCGCTGATCGCCGTGCTCGGGGTGATCATCGCGAATCTGCGCGAACGCATCATCGACTTCTTCGTGCACGTGCCGCAGTACAACGGCGACCCGCTGGACCAGATCTACGACCGCGGGCTCACCGGTTGGGCGCTGCTGGCGGTCGCGGTGGTGATTCTGCTGGCGATCGCGGCGTTCTCCCTGTCCTGGCGCATGCAGACTTTCCGTGTGGTCGACGACGCCGTCGAACTGCGCAGCGGCATCCTCTCCCGCTCCCATCGCAAGGCGCGGCTCGATCGCATCCAGGGCATCAACGTGCACCGCCCGCTGCTCGCCCGCCTCGTCGGCGCGGCCAAGCTCGAGTTCGTCGTCGCCGGGCACGACGCGAATCTGCATCTGGCGTATCTCGGCTCGCAGGCGGCGGAGCAGTTGCGGCGGGACGTTCTGCGACTCGCGTCCGGCGCGCGGCGCGCTGCCGCTGCCGATGCCGCGACGCCAGTCGACGCGGAGACGCCGGTCGTACGGCTCTCGGCCGCCGACATCGTCATCAATCGAGTGGATGAATTCATCTCGCCCGCCGACCTCGATCCGGACGCCGCGCCGCCGGCGTCGATCGTCACGATGCATCCGGCACGGCTCGCCGGCTCCTTGATCTTC
>Ga0164242_10003233_pt1 | contig 18654 bp, 13 predicted proteins | sample OricomgcompostMG_FD_108783 | JGI IMG/M metagenome (GOLD analysis project Ga0164242, IMG submission 108783) | Miracle-Growth compost microbial communities from Emeryville, California, USA - Original compost - Miracle growth compost (MG) ... | reverse complement strand
GGCCCTTCGCAGTCGAAGGTGTAGCCGGTGGGCGCGTCGGTGCCGGGGTGAGGGTCGAGGTCTTCCGATGATGGAAGTTCTCACACTGCCCATCCGGAAGACCTCGACGTGCTCAACGCTACTTTCTGCTGCCCTGATCTCGACAGCTTCTGCCGTCTGGATCGCCTCGGCCTTTCGGTGACCGGCCAACAGGTCCACGACGACCATGCGGTGCTGCGGTGCCGTGTTCTCGAGCCTGATGACTGGTGCCATGAGTGCGGGTGCCGGGGCGTGCCTCGCGACTCGGTTGTTCGCCGGCTCGCTCATGTTCCGTTGGGGTGGCGGCCGACGATCCTGGAGGTGCGGGTGCGTCGCTACCGCTGCACCGGCTGCGGACACGTCTGGCGGCAGGACACCGGGCTGGCTGCGGCGCCACGATCGAAGCTGTCACGGCATGCAGTGCTCTGGGCGCTCAAGAGCGTGGTGGTCGACCGGCTCTCGATCGCTCGAGTCGCAGCCACCCTCGGCACGGCCTGGCACACCGTCAACAACGCCGTGCTCGACGTCGGCCAGCAACTGCTGATCAACGACCCCACACGACTGAACGGTGTTCGGGTCCTCGGTGTCGACGAGCACGCCTGGCGTCACACGCGTCGCGGGGACAAGTTCGTCACGGTGATCATCGACCTCACGCCGGCGCGCGACCAGACCGGTCCGGCGCGGTTGTTGGACATGGTCTCCGGGCGCTCCAAGGCGGTGTTCAAGACCTGGCTCGAGCAGCAGAGTCCCGCCTTTCGGGACGGGATCGAGGTGGTGGCGATGGACGGGTTCACCGGCTTCAAGACCGCAGCCAGCGAGGAGTTGCCCGACGCCGTCGCGGTGATGGACCCCTTCCACGTCGTTGCCCTTGTCGGCGACGCGCTGGACCGCTGCCGCCAACGCGTCCAACAACAAACGTGCGGGCACCGCGGCCGCAAGGGTGATCCGCTCTACGGCATTCGACGGGTGCTGCGCACTGGCGCCGAGCTGCTCACCGACCGCCAACGGCAACGGCTCACCGCGGTATTCGCCGACGAGCGGCACGTCGAGGTCGAGGCCACCTGGGGCATCTACCAGCGCATCGTGGCCGCCTACCGAGACCGCGACCGCACGGCTGCGAAGGCCGAGTTGAAGAAGATCATCACCGCAATCAGCACGGCAGTGCCACACGCGCTGGCGGAACTGATCACGCTCGGGCGCACGTTCCGCCGCCGAGCCCCCGACATGCTGGCCTACTTCGATCGACCCCACACCAGCAACGGACCCACAGAAGCCATCAACGGCCGCCTCGAACACCTACGCGGAACCGCCCTCGGCTTCCGCAATCTGACCAACTACATCACCAGATCGCTGCTCGACACCGGCGGCTTCAGACCTCGACTACACCCTCTTCTGCGATGAGCCCGTTTAGTCGGAATCCGACCCGCGATCGGTCGGTCCGTATCAGCTGGAACGTGTCATCGGAGGAATCGACGTGCCCATACCTCAAGTGATAGCAGCGTCCAGATTCTAATCTCCTCGTTTCGCCGCCCTCGCTCATGATCTCGGAGGATCGCCTGAACAGCTCTTGGATTCATCATCTGAAGGACGAAGGAGTCTTGGCTACCAAGAAGGTCCGCAGCTAGGTCGCGCAGTCCGCCGCGGAACCAGGCGCCCAGGGGCACTCGGAAGCCCACTTTCGGCCGATGTACGATCTCGGTCGGCAGGTGCCGGGCAGCGACCTCTTTCAGTATCCATTTCGTTTCACCACCTCTGACTTTGAACGCACTTGGTAGGCGAAACGCCAACTCGATCAGACGGCGATCCAGGAAAGGTGGGCGAAGTTCTAGCGAACTCGCCATTGACATCCGATCGCCGCGTTCAAGCAAGTTGTCCGGGAGCCAGCCAGCAAAGTCCTGTCGGGCCATCAGATCGATCGGATCCCGGAATCCTGGGGTGGTCCTGGTCTCGCCGTGGCAAGTTCCGAGCAGAACGTCACATTCATGCTGGGTAAACGGAGCGAACCAGGATGCCATCCGCTCACCGATGCTCGCATCGCTCATGGCACGAACGGCAATTCTTAGCTTCGCCCACGATGCGGGGAACGCTCGTTCTAAGCGAGGTAACATCGCAGAGCGAATGCTGTTGGGGACGAATTCGGCACGCGCCGTGACGTTGGCGAAGCGATATTTGGGATACCCACCAAACAGTTCGTCGCTGCCCTCGCCCGAAAGGACCACTTTAACGTGTTGCCGTGCAACCTCCGCCAGCCGCGCCACGGCGATGTCGGCAGGCTCGCTGATCGGCGCGTCGCGGTGCCAGGTCAGGTCTTCCCACAGGCGCAGGAAGTCATCAGCGCGCACCTCGATCTCGTGATGGCTGGTCGCGAACCTCCTGCTCACAAGCCGTGAGTAGGCACTCTCGTCGTAGCGAGGATCGCCGAAGTTGGCAGCAAAGGTCCTGAGAGGCTGAGGACTTCTACGTTTACTTGCTAGCGCGACTATAAGGCTGCTATCGACGCCTCCGCTGAGATAAGAGCCCACCGGGACATCGGCGATCAGCGCGGAATCCACAGCCTGCACCAGTGACCGTTCGACCAGATCCGTAGCATGCGATGCATCTATGTTAAGTACGTCGTCCGGTTCGGGAAGAGACCAGTATGCCTGGGTCGCGACCTGACCATCAGCGGCTATGCGTACCACACAACCTGGCGGGACTTTCCTGATGCCCTCGAAGAGGGTGTTCGGTGCAGGAACCGCACGTGCCCGTAGATAGGGTCGAAGTTGATTAGCGTCTGCGCGCGCTCCGCCAGGCACAGCGTGCAGTAAGGCTTTTATCTCAGAAGCGAATGCGAGCATGTGAGAATCGGCGTAATAATAAAGTGGAAGGATGCCGGCTGGATCGCGGACAAGCGCGATCTCGCCCAAGCATGCGTCGTACAACCCGAACGCAAATTGCCCAACTAGTCTCGAGCTAGCCTGCGGGCCCGCCAGATTCATTGTTGCCAGCAATACTTCGGTATCACCGCTAGATTTGAATGGATAATTCAGGGTCTTCCGGAGTTCGCGGTAGTTGAGAATCTCACCGTTGAAAGTCAATGTATGTCGATGGTCAGAACTGCGCATGGGTTGAGGGGAACCCACAAGATCAATGATTGAAAGACGAGTGTGGCCTAGGCCAACCGGGCCGTCGATCCACATACCACGTGCATCTGGCCCACGGTGTTCAAGCTCGTCCAGCATAAGATTTAGCAGGGTTGGTTCGACCGGGCGCCCGTCAAAGCGCCGAATTCCCACGATACCGCACATCAGTTCTGCTTAGCCGCGGAGAATAAGCTGTCGACGATATCGGCGCGCGACTGCCACGAATCCTCACGAACTCGTGATATTCGCTCTTCTGGCGTTGTCGATCCGCCCGTTGTGATGACGTCTCGCACGAGTTCGAGGAATTCCTGCGGGTTTTCCGCAATTTCGAGTACATCGGCCATGTATCGAGCTTCCGGATATTGTGTGGTGACGACTGGCAAGCCTAATGCAAGATATTCCTTAGCTTTAATTGGATTACATCGCTGGATCCACTCGCTGTCTAGCCAGGGCATGATAGCGACATCGAACGAAGCGCCCAATGCAGGAATCTCGTCGTACGGACGCATGCCGAGCCAGTGAACGTTTTCGAATGCAGTGAGTTCGTCGATCGAGCATGTTGCGGCTCCGATTAGCACGATCTGAATGTCAGGGTTCTTTTCAGCCAATTGTTTAATTAGATCAAGGTCTACCACATAGTCGTCAATGCCGCCGAAGAAGCCAACTCGAGGGCGCGGGATGTCAATCACGTCAGTTGGCTCTGGTGCGTTGCGGCCTGCGGTGAAACGGACTACGTCCACACCATGGTCGAGGAATACTGAGGTTCCCTTGCATACTAGGTCGGACTCCTCCTCCATGAGCGTATGGCTGACGTAAACGGCAGCATCGCACGAGGCGAGCATGGAAGCCTCCATCGACGCGATCAACTCGCTATTTGCGTCTGGTAAAGCCGAGTACTTGTCCGATCGGTTGACTACGATAGATCGAGGTGTCATCCGTTCGACGACGTCCCACGCTGTTGGCAGGGTGATAAGGACATCCGGTTCGCGCCCAAGCCCTATGAGCCATTGCGCGACCCGAATCTGTGTATGCACTATTCGAGCATTGATACGTCGTGTCGCTGAGCGACCATAAAATGGGAGGAAAAATGGGGTCATGACATATAAGGACGGGTTTTCGACTTCTGGCTTACGAATAGTACGCATGAAACTGGAAAGTTTTCTGATAAGTCTTCTGCTAACCTGGGTGGTCTTGCCTGGCGTCGGCATTCGCAAGCCCAGGCTGTTAACGAGTAGTACTTTCCGGTCCGATGATAGTGCGCGAGCCAGTTGGACGTCGGAGTGTGCCCGGTTGTGGTACCAGTAGTCCTGCGCTGAGAACACGACCACACCATTTCTCTGCTGGTTTAGTTGATCACGACGATAGACGCCCTGGTCGGTATCCGAGGTAACTTGACGCCTGGGGCCGACAGAAACTAATTCGCGCAAGCCACTTCGATGTGTAATGCTGCCTGTCGCTGCTCGCGAGGCTTCATTGAATAGAAGCGCGCACCAATACATTATAGCTCGCATCCATGAATGGCGTGAAGCATACAATTCATACTTATTTCGAACCAAAAGCCGTCGCAATGATGGTGACGTCTCTAGGTCGCCACCCAGGTGCACCGCGACCGAGTTGGGTACGAATCTGATTCCGTATCCGGCGGTCCGAGCGCGCTGACAGTAATCGGTTTCTTCGGAGTACAGGAAGAATCGCTCGTCCCAATCGCCAACCTCAGCACGGCAAGCCTCGCTAATGAATAGGGCGGCCCCGGTCACCCAATCGCACCAACATTCACGGTCATATGCGGATGGGTTGGTATTCAATTCTCCCAATCCGATCCGTCCCGCTCGTGTACCGCCAATCATCATTTCGGCTAAAGCACTTAAGATCGATGGGTCCCGCCGGATTGACCACAGTAGGCCACCTGATGCGTCTAGCAGTCGGGGTGCAGTGATTCCGGCATGGTTACGGTGGAGGCTGTCGGACAGCAGCTTGACGCTACCAGGGCCCATCCTAATGTCCGGATTCAGTACTAAGAGATCACCGGTTGCCGCAGCCTTGCTGCCGATATTGATCGCAGCAGCATACCCGCCGTTACTTCTCATCCTGACCAAAGTGGTCTTGGCTGGGTGTTGCCGGACGCGCTGGACGGTGTTGTCAGACGACGCGTTATCGACCACGAGAATTTGTCGGGCCTCAACACCCTCGAGTGCTTCGGTCAGCGAGTCGAGGCAGTCACCTATGTCGTCCTCGCTGTTGAAGGTAACGATCACTACGGTCACCGCCGGGCGATTCTGCACAGCCGTCCTTCCGGTTTTGTCAGGTGGGTAGGACCGTGGCCAGTCTGCCGTAAACATCTCGACGGATCCTAATGCCGCCCTGAAGGCGAGGTGCTCAACCGACGAGCGAGACGCGCAGACTGTGGGCCTCGAGCCCATAGTCACCCAATGGAATCAGTTGGATACGTTAAGTGGTCAAGTTTCGCCCTGTTCTGTCGATGGGCTGGTAGCGCACCTACAGCGGATGTGAGGAAAGCATGGCGGGCAGACCACGGCTGCGGACTCGGCGTCGTTCCTCCGCGCTCGCAGGCAGACGGGCGACCGCGGCCATTGCCGTCCCTATCCGGCCGCTCATCCTGACCGTGTTGGTGGTGGCTGGCCTGGTTGTCGCTGGTGTGAACGTGAAGCACACTCACGCTGACGTCGAAACCGGTATGGGCGCTGCCTACCGGGTGGCTGCTTCGCCATCGCCCACGGTCCGGCCACCCGCCGAAGCAGCCAGATCAGACTCCGCGAGATCCGCGCAAGATGTCGGAGGCTCTGCGCCGTCTGCTACGCGAATAGTTGATCCGGCGCGCGTTCGAATGAGCACGACAGCCGGACCCGACTCGTCAGCCGGACCCGACTCGACAACCTCTGTCGCCAGTACGTCCTCCTCTAGAATGCTCACTAGCCAGCCAAGCCTGTCGCCAGTACCCACGAGCGGCCCGTCGACAACGGCGCGCGGAGGAGGCAAAGCCATTGCTTCGGTCCGTGACGCAAAGCTGCCTCGTCGAGAGTGGGAGCCGTCGGGAGCCGTCGTTGAACATGACCCTGCAAACGCTGGCCTGATTACTGGAGTCCCGCTCATCTTGAGCCCAGGCAGTCTGACCGTGGACACGTCGGGGATAAAACTGATCAACTTGCATATTACCGGTAATCTATATATAATGGCGAGTAATGTTGTCGTTGAAAATGTCCAGATCGACGGTACCATATATATAAATATGAATAGTCGAGGCAATTTTCTCAATCCAGTACCCTCAAATATCACACTTCAGCACGTTGACTTTAAAGATATCTATTCATATGGATTCGACGGCTTAACAATCAACCAGTCGAATTCTCACGGCGCGAAAAATGGACCCAACGCTCAACTCTTCGACTATCGTAACTCTGTTTATTTTCCGGCGGCTAATCTTATTATAACAAATTCGTGGTTCCATTCGCCAGCAAGCTCCACTACTGATGCGCATATCGAGACGTTGCATCTAGGTGGCATCAGTAATATAACCATAAGAAACAATATTTTAGATGAGCGTGCGCCGGATGCTCGCACGCTGGGCTACACGACCTCGGTGCTCAATATTGGCGGTTATGAGCTGTACGGAATGCCGAGTTCGAACGTGATTATCGACAATAATCGGATATTTGGCGGCGGCTATTTTCAACTCTATATAGTAGCGACAGGCGACAGCGCTGTTACCAACAATGCGTTTGTGTCTACCGGCAATGCGCACTTTGCGGGAATTCAATACCCACCCTCTGCCTATTCTCTCTCGTCGTTGCCAGGTGGCAAGTACATGAAATTCGCACAGTCTGGGAACACGCTAGATGGAAATCCCGTTGTGCTTCCAGGTGGGAAGTAGGGTGTGGCCCACACGTCGATACTATCCGATGGCACCAGCAACGCCTCTGGGATATTTTTGAGCGGCTCTTTGGCATACGAGAGGTTTACCCGGAATTGATTCGGTCACGAACGAGGTTTCTGCGAGCGCGCAACCCCCGAATCCTCATCATCGTGCAGAACCTGCCAGTACCACTGGACCGTCGGGTGTGGCTAGAATCCCAGGCCCTCGCCGCCGCGGGCTATGGCGTGTCGGTGATTTGCCCGAAGGGCCCCGGCGACCCGAGCTACCAAGAGCTCGACGGCGTGCGTATCTACAAGTACGCGCCGCCGCCGGCAGCCGACGGGCTGCGCGGCTATCTCGTTGAGTTCGTCTACTGCTGGCTGCGCACCGCCGCCCTGTCATTGAAGGTGCTGCGTCGCGACGGCTTCGAAGTCATCCAGGCATGCAACCCGCCCGACACGTACTGGGCGCTGGCGTTGCCGTACAAGCTACTGGGTAAGAAGTTCGTCTATGACCAGCACGACCTCAACCCCGAGGTGTTCCGGTCCCGGTTCGGCGAGCCGTCCGGACTGTTGAGCAGGCTGCAGTACAAGGCCCTGCTGTGGCTGGAGCGACGCACCTACCGGACGGCGGATCGGGTCGTTTCGACGAACGAGTCGTACCGAGCGATCGCGCTGCGGCGCGGAGGGGTGGACCGAGCGCGCACGACGGTCGTTCGCAGCGGCCCCGACACGAGGGTGATGCGACCGGTCGAGAGCTTCGCGGAGCTCCGGAAGGGTCGTCGGCATCTGTTGGTCTACCTCGGCATAATGGGCCCGCAGGACGGCGTCGACATCGTCCTGCGGACGCTCGACCTGCTGGTGCACAAATATGGTCGCGACGACGTCTGCGTGGCGCTGTTGGGCTTCGGCGACACCTATGACGAACTGGTGGAACTCGCAAGTGAGCTTGGGCTCGACGACTACGTGACCTTCACGGGCCGCGTCGGGCCACGCGAGATCGCCGAGTATCTGTCGACCGCATCGCTGGGTCTGTCCCCAGATCCCCTCAATCCGCTCAATGACGTCTCGACGATGAACAAGACCATGGAATACATGAGCTACGCGCTCCCGGTCGTGGCATTTGACCTGGCCGAGACCCGGATCTCTGGCGGGGACGCTGTCCGCTACGTCGAGCCCGCCCGTAGCGATCGTCGCGACGACCTTTCGGCTGCGCTGCACCGCTACGCAGAGGCCGTCGACACGCTTCTCGACGACCCTGAACAACGCGCCAAGATGGCTGTCGAGGGCAGGCGGCGAGCCGAGTCCGAGCTCGACTGGCGCCCGCAGGCGGCGGCTTACGTGAGCGTCTTCGACGCGCTTACCGGTCATCACTCGGCCCCACGCGAGGCTGCCGCCAGCACGGACGCAATTATCAACGCGCATGGTCACGTCTGGGTGGACGTCGGCGACGAGGCCGTTCTGCGAAGGTTCGGCAGCGAGCGGGCCTGATCGCTGCCGAACCTCACCTGCGCACTACTGGTGATGTCGGAGCAGAGGTAGCCGCTGCGTAGGGTTGGGCTACCCCCATTGCGCGTCAAGCGGGGCCGTTTGTGCTGCCACCATCGAAGGAACGCACCATGACCTTGTCCGGCCTATTGGACGCCGCCGGATCAGATTCCGCGCTGAGAACGCTCGAAACGGCAGCCGGAAGCTCATCACTCGCGATCTCCGGACCGGTGGCGCTGCGTCCGTTCGCGATCGCGTCGCTGGCTGACCGAACCGACAACACCGTCCTCGCAGTCACGAGCACCGGACGTGAGGCCGAAGACCTCGTCGAATCGTTGCAATGCCTGCTCGCCGAAGACAGCGTTGCGCTCTACCCTGGCTGGGAGACGTTGCCGCACGAACGACTATCGCCCCGCGCTGACACGGTTGGCCGCCGGCTGGCGGTGTTGCGCAGGCTCCGGCACCCGGCCAAGGACGACCTGACGACCGGGCCTTTGAAGGTGGTCGTCGCACCGGTCCGCTCGGTCCTGCAGCCCCAGGTGCCTGGGCTGGGCGACCTCGAGCCGGTCAGCCTGAAGGTCGGCGAGCCGGGCCGTGAGCTCGAAGAGATCGTCGAGGCGCTGGCCCAGGCCGGCTACGCGCGCACTGAACTGGTCGCCAACCGTGGCGAGTTCGCCGTCCGCGGCGGCATCCTCGACATCTTCTCGCCCACCGAGCAGCACCCGTTGCGGGTCGAGTTCTGGGGCGATGAGGTAGAAGAGGTCCGCTACTTTAAGGTTGCCGACCAGCGATCGCTTGAGATCGCGCCCAACGGTGTGTGGGCGCCGCCGTGCCGTGAGGTGATGCTCACGGCAGAGGTTCGCGAGCGTGCGGCCGCGCTGCTGCTGCAGCATCCCGAGTTGGGCGAGCTCCTGGAACCGATCAGCCAGGGCGTCCATGTCGAAGGTATGGAATCGCTCGCCCCGGTTCTGGTCGACCATCTCGAACTCGTGCTCGCCGAGTTCCCGGCCGGTACTCACGTCCTGGTCTGCGACCCGGAGCGGGTCCGGTCGCGCGCCGAGGATCTGGTGCGCACGTCCGAGGAGTTCCTCGGCGCGTCCTGGGCAGCGGCTGCCGGTGGCGGCAAGGCGCCGGTCGACCTGGGGGGCGCGTCGCTGCGGTCCCTTGACGAGGTCCACGACGAGGCCGCACGCATCGGTCTGCCCTGGTGGACGATCTCGCCGTTCACCGCCGACGACGAACTGGCGAGCGCCGCCGGCCTCCCCGCTGCGGTCGCGTCCAGCTTCGCTGCGGCGCCCTCCTACCGTGGCAACACCGAGGCGGTGCTCGGCGACCTCGAGCGATGGACCGGCGACGGCTGGCGTGTCGGCGTCGTCTTCAACGGCCAAGGCACCGCGGAGCGCAGCGCCGAACGGATCTCAGGCGCCGACATCCCGGTGCGCCTGGTCACGAGCGTCGACGAGCTGCCGCCTGGCGTCGTGATGCTCGCGCGCGGGCACCTGGAATCCGGCCTGGTGTCGACCGAGCTCAAGCTCGCGATCTTGACCGAGTCCGACCTCACCGGCCAGCGCGGCACGACCACCCTCGACAAAGCCCGGCTGCCCTCGCGTCGGCGCAACGCCATCGACCCGGTCCAGTTGGCGGCCGGCGACTTCGTGGTGCACGAGCAGCACGGTGTCGGACGCTACGTCGAGATGGTGCGCCGCACCGTCAACGGCGGCGAGCGCGAGTACTTGATCATCGAGTACGCGCCTGCGAAGAAGGGCCAGCCCGGCGACCGGTTGTTCGTGCCGACAGATTCCCTCGACCAGGTCACCCGGTACGTCGGGGGAGAGGCCCCCTCGTTGTCGCGGCTCGGCGGTGCAGACTGGGCCAAAACCAAAGGACGCGCCCGCAAGGCCGTCAAAGAGATCGCGGCCGAGTTGATCCGGTTGTACTCGGCGCGGATGGCGACCAAGGGCCACGCGTTCGGCGCCGACACGCCCTGGCAACGTGAGCTCGAAGACGCATTCCCATTCGTGGAGACGCCGGATCAGATGGCCGCTATCGACGAGGTCAAGGCCGACATGCAGAAGTCGCTGCCGATGGACCGGGTGATCTGCGGCGACGTCGGCTACGGCAAGACCGAGGTCGCGGTGCGCGCCGCCTTCAAGGCCGTGCAGGACGGCAAACAGGTCGCCGTCCTGGTGCCGACCACGCTACTGGCCCACCAGCACATCCAGACGTTCACCGGACGAATGAGCCAATTCCCGGTGGTCATCAAGGAGTTGTCGCGGTTCACCCACGCCGCCGACGTCGAGGCGATCATGGCCGGAGTCGCCGACGGCAAGGTCGACATCGTGATCGGCACCCATCGGCTGCTTCAGCAGACCGTGCGTTTCAACGACCTCGGCCTGGTCATCATCGACGAGGAGCAGCGCTTCGGGGTCGAGCACAAGGAATACCTGAAGTCACTACGGACGGCGGTCGACGTCCTCACGATGTCGGCCACGCCGATCCCGCGCACCCTTGAGATGTCGCTGACAGGCATCCGCGAGATGACGACCATCCTCACCCCGCCGGAGGACCGCCACCCCATCCTGACGTTCGTCGGCGCCTACGACGAGCGTCAGATCTCGGCGGCGATCAGGCGCGAGTTGCTGCGCGACGGCCAGGTCTTCTACATCCACAACCGGGTCGACTCGATCAACCGAGCCGCGACCAAGCTCGCCGAACTGGTGCCCGAGGCGCGGATCGCCGTCGCGCACGGGCAGATGGGCCAGGACGCGCTGGAAAAGATCATGCTCGGGTTCTGGCAGAACGAATACGACGTGCTCGTCTCGACCACGATCGTCGAATCCGGGCTGGACATTCCCAACGCCAACACGCTCATCATCGAGCGCGCCGACATGTTCGGCCTGTCGCAACTGCACCAGATGCGCGGCCGGGTCGGGCGCTCGCGTGAGCGCGGCTACGCGTACTTCTTGTATCCGCCGGAGAAGCCACTGACCGAGACCGCGCACGACCGGCTCGCCACCATCGCCCAGCACACCGAACTCGGCGCGGGCATGCAGGTGGCGATGAAAGACCTGGAGATTCGCGGGGCGGGCAACCTGCTCGGCGGCGAGCAGTCCGGCCACATCGCCGGCGTCGGGTTCGACCTCTACGTCCGGCTGGTCGGCGAGGCGGTCGCGGAGTACCGCGGCGAGGAGCAGGAGCAGTTCATCGACGTGAAGGTCGACCTGCCCGTCGACGCGAACCTGCCGCAGAACTACTTGCCGGGCGAGCGGCTGCGGCTCGAGGCCTATCGCGCGCTGGCCTCTGCCACTACCGACGAGGCCGTCGACGCCGTGCGGCTGGAATTGCTCGACCGGTTCGGCGCGATCCCGCCCCAGGTCGAGAACCTGCTGGCCGTGGCGCGGTTCAAGGTGGTGTGCCGCACCTACGGGGTGACCGAGGTGTCGTTGCAAGGACAGTCGGTGCGGTTCTCGCCGGTGTTACTGCCCGAATCGGCACAAGTCCGGCTGCAGCGCAGCTACGACAAGACCGTGTACAAGGCGCCGCTGTCGACCATGGCCGTGGCCCGCCCGAAAGGTGTCATCAAGCCTGACGGCTCGTTCTCGGTCGCCAAGTTCGGCGGCGAGGCGTTGCGCGACCAGCCGTTGCTCGATTGGTGCGGCGAAGTCCTCGACACCGTCCTGGGCCCCGTGCTTGAAGCGGTGCGTCGGGCGAGCGCCGGCGCGAACGCTTGAGCGAGCAGGGCAACGAGCAGATGGCGCGTACCCGGGAATCGAGTGGGCGGCCTCTGCGCCGCCCAACCCTGGCACCCTTGCTGCGCCTCGTGTCAGGCCTAGACCCGGCTGAGACCAACGCGCTGATGTCGGGCTGGTCGGACGAGGCCGCCGCCGAGGTAATCGAGTTAGCCAGAATCCATCAGGTCGAAGCCTGGCTGGCCGGTTGCGCGCCCGCTGAGCAGGAGTGTTGGCACCAACTGCACGCCCAGCGTCAGAGATTCGCCGCTGCGAGAATGCGTGACGGCGTCGAGATAGACGCCTTCGCAGAGGTAATGAAGACACTCGACACGCCATGGGCCGTGCTCAAAGGCGCCGCGCTGGCGCGAACCGTGTACCCCCGGCCGCAACTGCGTTTCGGCGTCGACCTCGATGTGTTGGTGCCCGCACCCTCGGTGCTCGACGTGGTCACCGAACTGCAAGCGCGCGGTTACGAACTGCTCGACCTGAATTGGCCGCTGATGCTCGCGACGAGGCCAGGCGAGCTCAAGGTGAGGTCGGCGCGCGGTGTGCTGATCGACCTGCACTGGAGCATCGTCAACGATGCGAGGGTGCGCTCACATTTCAAAATGCGCACTGATGAGCTGCTCGCTCGGCGTCGGGTGTTCGATGACGGGATGGCGGCGCTGAGCGACGTCGACCAGTTTCTGCATGTGGCCGTGCACGCTGCACTGTCCGGCGGCAACCGTCTGTCCTGGCTGATGGACATCGGTCTGAGCGCGCTCGCGGTCACCGATTGGCCAGCGGTCACGCGTCGGTCGTCCGAAGCGGGCATCGGGCCACTGCTACGAGTGATGCTCGATCGAACGACTCGCTACCTTCGCCTCGGTGAGTGCGCCGATGCGCGGCCCGCGCGCAACCGTTCAGCCTGGCCGGTGATCTCGCAGCTAGTTGACCGAATCAGCCCTCTACGACCCGACTACGACCGGCCTGCGCTGAATCGGTCGCTGGCACGCTCGACTCGCCGCACAGCTTTTTCCAGCATGGCAGAACTGGCGCGGCACGGCTCGCTGTGGCTCCGCTCCGGTGCCCCCCGCGCCGTCGACGACCGCGAATGGCTGGATCCGGCGAGCGCGAATTCTGCGATGTACGCCGTCGATGATCCGGCCGCAAGATCCCGCTTCTTTCAGCAGATCGCCGAAGATGCGTGATCTCAGAACCTGGCGCGCATTAGCTCTGCGAGCTCACGCGCGTCGCTGTAACAAGCACGCCACACGCGCGCGTTGCGGACCGTTTCGACGATCGCGTGAAAACTGTCCGTCGGTTGGCGAAAGCTGTTGAACGACCTGGTGAGCAACTCGACTACGGCCTCGCCGCGGCGTCCGGGCCGTAGCGACGTCGCCCCGGGTCCGCGTTGAGCCAGGACGATCTCATTCACGTTGGTTGCCGGCACGTCGCTTGCCCGGATCGACGAAATCCTGCCCAGCTCTGACGGCCGGACGAGCATTTCAGCGCCTGCCGAATCTGTCGCGCTGAAATCCAGGCCGAGCAGGTCGCAACTGGCCGCGCTCAACGCAAGCGGCCGCGCGAATGACTCGACGCCCAGCTTGGCCCGATCGATTGCGAGCGCCTCGTCGCTGACGTAGCCGAATCCAGACTGAACCAGAGCAGCGACCAGCGTGGTCTTGCCGAGCCCGCTCACGCCGGGAAGGACAACCAGGCCGTTTTGTCCGGCGACCACACCGGCGTGCATACACAAGAGTTCTGAGTGCTCGACTGCGAGCAGGGTCGCGCTTGTCAGGACGGCCAGCGGATCACTACCGGTGGCTTGTCCGCTGAGCTGACCAACATGCGGTTGCTCGGCGTCGTCGGCCAGGTCTGCGAACCAGTCGGCGAACTCCTCGGGCACGCCGACGCGCACGCCGAGCATGCGCAGCGTCGTCACGGTGGCGCTCAATCGCTGGATTCGCTAAGAAAGCCGCGGCTGCGCAGGTCGTCGACGACCGCCAGGACATCGGCACGAATGTCGTCTGCGTCGACAGAATATGCGTGGGCCAGCGCAGTGATGATGGTCTCGACTGATGTCTGCCCGTCCAACAGCCGCCAGACATCGGCAGCTGTTCGGTTGAGCACCATGGCCTGATTGGTAGCCGGAAGATAGACGCACACGTCGTCGTCCAACTCCTCTTCGACGACCGGTGCGATTCGGGTCGGGGGCCTCGGCATCCCGTAATGCTATGGCAAATCGGATTCGGCTTGGCCTTCAGGCTCGGCGTGACGGCACGGACAGAACACGCTCGCGCACTGTCGGTGACGGTGTAGAAAGATAACGGCTGTTCGCTCGCCTGCCTGGCGACTTTACAGTATGCTCACATGAAAATCGTAACGATGCACGGCAACACGGGGGAAACAAATGGGGGCTTCAGGGAGCGACGTGTCTGCGGGCATGACCCGCCGCGACGCGCTTAAGAAGGGTGCGATCGTGACGGCGGCCGCCGCATGGACCGTGCCGCTGGTGCAGATGGTGTCGATGACGCCCGCGCACGCCGAGTCGCCAAGCGGCGCCGGCGCGAGGCCTATGTCGCACGGCGCGTCGGTGGGTGATCCAAACACGACGCCGGTCGCGGCCGATGCGTCGAAGCCGGGTTCATCTTTGGCATTCACAGGCTCCAACATCACACCGACGGTGCTTGCAGGCACTGCGACCGCTGTGGCTGGCGCGGGCCTGGTTGCCGCGTCGCGCCGCAAACGCGCCGCTGTTGCGGAGACGGCGACGTCGGACTTGTCCGCCGACAGTCCCGAGGACCAGTCCTAGTTTTGTCAGCTCGCGGGCTTTACACCCGGGCGCATCTGATTCGGCGGCCCGACCGCGACGCAAGCGGTGTATCGGCGCATGAGAAGCTGTAAACGGCTTCATGCACGCCCCTGCGCTTAGGACGAACCCGGAGATCGACTGTGACTGTCCGTTCGAGAAAGATCGGCGCGCTGGCGTTGCTGCCGGCGCTTGTGCTGGCCTGCCTGGCGTTGACCAGTTGTGATTCCAAGGTCGGCACCGCCGCAGTCGTCAACGGCACCAAGATCAGCGAATCCGACGTAAACCAGCAGGTGGTCAAGGACGCCAAGGACGTGGCGCAAGGCCGAGGATTCGTCCTGAACTACCTGATCCGCGACCGGCTGCTGCGTTCGGCGCTAGACTCCCACGGCGGCGTGCCCGACGATCGCAGCCTGAGCAAGTACCACGACAGCGCGTTGTCGAGCCTGCTCGGCCAGCAGCTGAGCGGCTCCGACGGCGACAAGGCGCTCGGCCAAGCGGTCGGCCAGTTCGGCGCGAAGGCAAGCTTCGCGCCGGTAGTACTCAAGGGCATGGAGTTGGAATACGCGCTGGCTGCCAAACTCGGCGTGAGCACCGAGTCGCAAGTGGTGACCGCGATCCGCAAACAGAACCCGAACGTGTCGGTCAACCCTCGCTACGGGGGATGGGAAGCCGACAAGTTGAACATCACCGGGTTCTCCGCGAAGCAGGTGCCCGTGAACGTGTCCTTTGCAGAGCCGTTCCCGTCCAGCTCGCAGCAGTCCTAGTTCGACATGCCGGGCCCAGCCCAGCCGCAGCCGGCCAACCCCGAGTCGGCTGGCGCTCAGCATGAGGCGTCCGACTACGGAGCGCAGTTGCTGCACGCGGCCCGGACCATGGACCGGCTTCGCTCGCCGGGCGGTTGCCCGTGGGACGCCGAGCAGACCCATCGCTCACTCGCGCCATACCTGCTCGAAGAGGCCTACGAGACTTTAGACGCGATCGAGACGCAGGACGCCTCCGCGCTGCGCGAGGAACTCGGCGACCTGCTGCTTCAGGTGCTGTTCCACGCTCGGCTCGCCGAAGAGGCCGCGGGTGAGGACCGATTCGACATCGACGACGTCGCCGGCGATCTGGTGGCCAAGCTGATCCGCCGGCACCCGCACGTGTTCGCAGACACGAGCGTGCGCGACGCCGATGAGGTCAATGCCAACTGGGACGAGATCAAGCGCGTCGAGAAGCAGCGCGACTCGGCGCTAGACGGCGTGCCACTGAACCAGCCGGCGCTCGCGCTCTCGGCGAAGTTGATGTCGCGCGCGAGCAAAGCGGGTCTTGACACCAGCCCGCCCGCCGGCGACGACTTCGGGGAACGACTGTTCGCGTTGGCGTGCCAGGCGGCCGCCGCAGGCGTGGATCCGGAGTTGGCCTTGCGCGCTACCGCGCGGCGATTCGCCGAGCGGGTCCGCGCCGACGAGGCCCGGCGAGCCTAGGCTGCTCCGCCGTTTGCCGTGGGCCGATGCCCAAACCGGCCGGCGAGCACGAAGACCAGCACCGCCGCGGCGAGCACTAACCCGAGCAGGCCGTAGGCGAGTCCGCTGGGCAGCCCGGAAGATGGGTGCTGGTCAGGTCTGGTCGGCAGTTGCACGGCCGGCGCCGGCGATGACTGCGGCGAGGCCGACGACGGCGTGGCTGCGGCGTCCGGCACGCTGAACGTCACCTCTACCGCGCAGCCCGCGCCTTCGATCTGCAATGTTTGCTTCCCCGACAGTTCGTCCGGGATCGGCACTTTGACCGCGAACCCGCCGCGGGCGTCCGTCGACACCTTGGCCACGATCTGGGGCTTGAGATAGATGGTGAATCGCTGGCTCGGCTTGAAGTCGAAGCCACTGACCTGCACGTTCGTCGCGGGGGCCGAGACATCGGCGGTGACCGCGCAACTGGTGGCCCCCAGCAGCAGGCGAGATCCCGGGGCGGCGTAGGCGCTAGGCGCGACGGCCGCCAGGAGTCCGAGACCTAGCGCGACGAACAGCGCGGTCAACAGGGCCGCGCAGCGTGGCGCACGTCTGATGTCGGGGCACCCTGCGGTCGGCAGTCGCGGCCGCCGACCGGTCGTGCCGCCGCGAGCGCGACGACACGACCGAGCAGTGCTGTGCATGCAGTCCCCCCGATCCCGCAGGGCACACGATACGGTGCTCGACCGTGAACTGACAAACCCTTCACATCTATGAATGCCTTGTTAACTATGGGTTTTCGGCACGTCACTCACGGCGCCTGACGGATTGTGATCGGAGCTGTCGCACGCCCGGACCCACCGCCGGTGTGAGACTGTCACGACGGACGCGGACCGGCTCCACGGATTCACAAAGCATGCCGGATAGTCTGGCCACGATCGTCCTGCGTCCGCCCCGGACGCGGTCTGCACAGGCACAGTCGAAACGGCGTAAGCAGCCGACGTCCGGCCACAAGCCCGGCGGCGGCGCGCGGAAAGGACAAACAGTGGCCAGCATCGAAGCCATCGGCGCGCGCGAGATCTTGGACTCGCGTGGCAACCCCACCGTCGAGGTGGAGGTCGCACTCGATGACGGCACGCTCGCCCGGGCCGCTGTCCCGTCCGGCGCGTCGACCGGGGCCTTCGAGGCCGTTGAACTGCGCGACGGCGACGCCCGCTACGGCGGCAAAGGCGTGGGCAAGGCAGTCGCTGCCGTGCTCGACGACATCGCGCCGGAACTGCTCGGGTTCGAGGCTAGCGAGCAGCGGCTGGTCGACACCGCGCTCATCGACCTGGACGGCACACCGGACAAGTCGCGCTTCGGCGCCAACGCGATTCTCGGCATCTCGCTCGCAGTCGCCAAAGCTGCCGCGCAGTCGGCCGAATTGCCGCTCTTTCGCTACCTCGGCGGGCCGAACGCCCACCTGCTACCGGTGCCGATGCTCAACATCCTCAACGGCGGCGCGCACGCCGACTCCAACGTCGACATCCAGGAATTCATGATCGCGCCGGTCGGCGCACCGACATTCACCGACGCGCTGCGCCAGGGCGCTGAGGTCTACCACGCGCTCAAATCGGTGTTGAAGTCCAAGGGCCTGGCCACCGGCCTCGGCGACGAGGGCGGCTTCGCGCCTAGCCTGGAATCGAACCGCACCGCCCTCGACGTGATCACCGAGGCCGTCGAGAAGGCCGGCCTGGTCGCCGGCCGCGACATCGTCTTCGCCCTCGACGTAGCCGCCACCGAGTTCTACCGCGACGGCGCGTACCAGTTCGAGGGCGCGGCGAAGTCGTCGGAGCAGATGAGCGCCTACTACCAAGAACTGCTGGACAACTACCCGATCGTCTCGATCGAGGACGCCATGTCGGAAGAGGACTGGGACGGTTGGATAGCGGTGACCGCTGCGATCGGGCAGCGCACCCAACTCGTCGGCGACGACCTGTTCGTCACCAACCCCGAACGGCTGGCTCGCGGTATAGACGCCGGCGCCGCGAACGCCTTGCTGGTCAAGGTGAATCAGATCGGCTCGCTCACCGAGACCTTCGACGCGGTCGAGCTGGCGCACCGCGCCGGCTACCGCTGCATGATGAGCCACCGCTCGGGCGAGACCGAAGACACCACGATCGCCGACCTCGCGGTCGCGATGAACTGCGGTCAGATCAAAACCG
>Ga0164242_10003232_pt1 | contig 18655 bp, 16 predicted proteins | sample OricomgcompostMG_FD_108783 | JGI IMG/M metagenome (GOLD analysis project Ga0164242, IMG submission 108783) | Miracle-Growth compost microbial communities from Emeryville, California, USA - Original compost - Miracle growth compost (MG) ... | reverse complement strand
GCTCGGCGTGCGTGTGGCCCGGCGTGCGTGTGGCCCGGCGTGCGTGTGGCCCGGCGTGCGTGTGGCCCGGCGTGCGTGTGGCCCGGCGTGCGTGTGGCCCGGCGTGCGTGTGGCCCGGCGAGATCACCTCGCTAGAGACCCAGCATCTCCGCGGAGCGCTCCCGCATATCTACCTTGCGGATCTTGCCGGTGACAGTCATCGGGAACTCGTCGACGACCAGCACGTACCGCGGGATCTTGTACGCCGCCAGCTTTCCGGTCGCGTAGGCGCGCACGGCGTCGGCATCGAGCGGCGTGGTCCCGGGGCGCATCCGGATCCAGGCGCAGAGCTCCTCGCCGTACTTCGCGTCCGGGATGCCGACGACCTGGACGTCCTCGACGTCGGGATGGCTGTAGAGGAACTCCTCGATCTCTCGCGGGTAGATGTTCTCGCCACCGCGGATGACCATGTCCTTGATCCGGCCGACGATGTTGCAGTAGCCGTCCTCGCGCATCACCGCGAGATCGCCGGTGTGCATCCAGCCGTCGGCGTCGATCGCCTCGGCCGTCTTCTGCCGGCCCTCTGGATCCGACAGCGGCCAGTAGCCGAGCATCACCGAATAGCCCCGGGTGCAGAATTCGCCGGTCTCCCCACGCGGCACCGTCTCCCCGGTCGCGGGGTCGACGACTTTGATCTCGACGTGTGGCGCTGCCCGCCCGATCGTGGCGGTACGCCGCTCGAGGTCGTCGTCGACCCTGGTCTGGCACGAGACCGGGGAGGTCTCGGTCATGCCGTAGGCGATCGACACGTCACTCATATGCATGTCGTTGATGCAGCGCTTCATCACCTCGACCGGGCAGATCGAGCCGGCCATGATCCCGCCGCGCAGGGTGCTCACGTCGTAGTCGACGGCCTCGTCACCCTCGGGAGACAACAGCGCCTGCATCGCGATGAACATCGTCGGGACGCCGTACAGGATCGTGCACCGCTCCTCCTGCACCGTGCGGAGGGTAGCGGCGGGGTCGAAGGCCGGCGCCGGGATCACCATGGTGGCGCCGTGCGTGGTGCAGCCGAGATTCGCCATCACCATGCCGAAGCAGTGGTAGAAGGGCACGGGAATGCAGAGCCGATCGGCCGCGGTGAGGCTGATCGTCTCGGTGACGAAGTAGCCGTTGTTGAGGATGTTGCGGTGCGACAGGGTCGCACCCTTGGGGAACCCGGTCGTGCCGGACGTGTACTGGATGTTGATCGGGTCATCCGGCCGCAAGGTCGCCATCCGGTCCGGGAGGGCCTCATCGGCGAGCTCCCGGCCGCCCTCGATCAGCTCGCCCCAGTCCGGGCCGTCGAGATAGACCACCTTCTCCAGCGGGCTGACCTGTCCGGTTCCGTTGGCCGAGTCCGTGGAGACTAGCTCCTCGATCATGCCTCGGTAGTCGGAGTTCTTGAAGGATGTCGCCGAGAGCAGCATCCGCATCCCGCTCTGGTTGAGGACATAGGCCAACTCGTGGGTCCGGTACGCCGGATTGACGTTGACCAGCACGACTCCGGCCTTGGCAGTGGCGTACTGAGCGATCGTCCACTCCGCGCAGTTCGGCGCCCAGATCCCGACCCGATCGCCCTTCTCCAGCCCGAGCGCGAGCAGCCCTCGGGCGACGTCGTTGACCGCGGCGTCGAACTGCAGCCACGTCCAGCGCCGCCCGGTGGCGATCTCCACCAGCGCCTCCTCGGTGGAGTGGCGCCGGACCGTCGCCTCGAGGTTGGCGCCGATCGTCTCCTCCAGGAGCGGCGGCGTGCTCTCACCCGTGGCATAGGACTCTGCGGTGGCCTCCATGGTGCTCAGCCCCTCAGCCCGAAGTCGTCGTCCCGGTACTCGCCAGCGAGCCGGCCGCCGGATCCCGATCCACTCTCGAACGCCTCGGTCTCGCGCCGACGCAGCTCGACACGGCGGATCTTGCCACTGATGGTCTTGGGCAGCTCGTAGAACTCCACTCGCCGTACCCGCAGATAGGGCGGCAGCTTCTCGCGCGCGAACGCGAGGATGTCGCGTGCGGTCTCCGCGTCCGCGGTCCGACCCGGCACAAGCGCGACGTACGCCTTCGGAACGGCGAGCCGGACCGGGTCGGGCGCCGGCACCACCGCCGCCTCGGCCACCGCCGGGTGCTCGATCAGCACCGACTCCAGTTCGAACGGACTGATTTTGTAGTCGGAGGCCTTGAAGACGTCGTCGGTGCGGCCGATGTAGGTGATGTAGCCGTTCTCGTCCCGGCTCGCGACGTCGCCGGTGTGGTAATGCCCTCCGGCCATCGCGATCGCGTTGCGCTCGTCGTCGCCCTGGTAGCCGGTCATCAACGTCAGCGGGCGCTGTGCCAGGTCGAGGCAGATCTCGCCCTCCCCCACGCCCTCGACGACCTCGCCGGTCGCCGGATCGACCAGCACCACCGGTACGCCGGGCAGCGGCCGCCCCATCGATCCCGGCACCACCCGCTGGCCCGGCGTGTTGGCGATCGACGCGGTGCACTCGGTCTGACCGAAGCCGTCTCGGATGGTCAGCCCCCAATGCTTCTCCACCTGGCTGATCACCTCCGGGTTGAGCGGCTCTCCCGCACCGATCGCCTCCCGCAGCGCGGCCGGCCGCCCCGCAGACAGATCGGCATTGATCAGCATCCGCCACACCGTCGGCGGCGCACAGAAGGTCGTGACCTGCTCCTCGGCCATCACCGCCCGCAGTGCCCCGGCCTCCATCCGCGCGTAGTTGTAGACGAAGACAGTCGCCTCGGCGAGCCAGGGCGCGAAGAAGTTCGACCAGGCGTGCTTGGCCCAGCCGGGCGAGGAGATGTTGAGGTGGACATCGCCGGGCTCCAATCCGAGCCAGTACATCGTCGAGAGGTGGCCCACCGGGTAGGAGACGTGGGTGTGCTCGACCAGCTTGGGCCGGCTGGTGGTCCCGGAGGTGAAGTAGAGCAGCATCCGGTCGGTGCTGGCGTTCCCCGGATGCTCCAGCGGCAGGTCCGGCAGCCGGTAGGCGGCGGTGTAGTCCTGCCACCCGGACGGGGTGGCCTCGGGGACGCCGACCGCGATCCGCAGGTAGTGGCCGGGAACCTCGTCGAACTTCGCAGTGTCGTCGCTGTTGCAGATCACCGCCTTGGCCTGGCCGCGCTCGATCCGGTCGACCAGCTCGGTCGGCCCCACGGCCGTGGTGGTCGGCATGACCACGGCGCCCAGCTTGATGATCGCGAGCATCGACTCCCACAGCTCCACCTGGTTGCCGAGCATCACCACCACGCTGTCGCCCGTCTCGATCCCCGAGCCGCGCAGGTGCGCCGCGACCTGGTCCGAGCGACGTGCCAGCTCATCGAAGGAGTACGCCGCACGGGAGCCGTCCTCCTCGCGGATGACCAGGCCCGGCTTCGGGTTTCCCCGGGCGAATGCATCGAACCAGTCGTGGGCGAAGTTGAAGGTCGGCCCGACCTCGGGCCAGGCGAACGAGGCCACAGCCTCGTCGTAGGAAGTGCGCAGCCGGACCAGCTCGTCGCGGGCGGTGCGCAGCCGATCGGTAGCAGTGCTGGACATGTCTCATCCCTACACCATTCGGTGACGCTGGTCACAGAGTCACGCGGAGAGTGCCGCCACCTGGCCCCCGCAAATGGCCTTGAGCGCCCGCGGCCACATAATGAAGAGGTGGACACCCAGGTTCAGACCCGTGACATCGTCCTGATCGGTGGCGGCATCATGTCGGCCACCCTCGGCGTACTCCTGCAGGAGCTCGAGCCGAGCTGGCGCATCCGGGTCCTCGAGCGGCTCGACGGGCTGGCCGAGGAGTCCTCGGGGCCGTGGAACAACGCAGGCACGGGCCACTCGGCTCTGTGCGAGCTCAACTACACTCCGGCAAAGCCCGACGGCAGCATCGACATCTCCAAGGCGGTGCTGGTCAACGAGCAGTTCCAGCTCTCCCGCCAGCTGTGGTCCTTCCTCGTCGAGAACGGCCGGATCCCCGACCCCTCGGCGTTCATCCGGACCACGCCGCACATGAGCTTCGTCTGGGGCGCCGACAACGTCGCCTATCTCAAGGCCCGCTACGAGGCGCTCAAGGACCACCCGCTCTTCACCGGCCTCGAGTTCAGCGACGACCCCGCTCAGATCAAGGAGTGGGCTCCGCTGCTGATCGAGGGCCGCTCCGGCAACGAGCCGCTCGCCGCGACGTTCCACCCCGCCGGGACCGACGTCGACTTCGGCACCCTGACCGCGCTGCTGACCGACAACCTGGTCGCCAAGGGCGCCAGCGTGGAGTTCAACACCGACGTCCACGACGTCCACAAGACCAACGACGGCACCTGGCACATCTCGGGCCGGAACAGCCAGGGCAAGTTCCACTACACCGCCGACTTCGTCTTCGTCGGCGCCGGCGGCCGCGCCCTGCCACTGCTGCAGAAGTCGCGGATCAAGGAGATCCAGGGCTTCGGCGGCTTCCCGGTCTCGGGCCAGTTCCTGCGTACCTCCAACCCGAGCGTCGTCAGCCAGCACATGGCCAAGGCCTACGGGAAGGCCCCTGTCGGAGCCCCGCCGTTCTCGGTGCCTCACCTCGACACGCGTGTCATCGGCGGCCGCAGCCACCTGATGTTCGGCCCGTACGCCGGTTGGACGCCGAAGTTCCTGAAGAAGGGCTCCTGGCTCGACCTCTTCCGCTCGATCAGGGGTCACAACCTCGGCCCGATGCTCAAGGTCGCGATCCACAACGTGCCGCTGACCATCTACCTGATCAAGCTGATCTTCCAGAGCGGCGCCAGCAAGTTCCGCGAGCTCACCGAGTTCTTCCCCAACGCCAAGCAGGACGATTGGGAGAAGGTCACCGCCGGCCAGCGCGTTCAGGTGATCCGCCCCGACGGCACCCTGCAGTTCGGCACCGAGGTGATCACCTCGACCGAGGGCATCGCGGGCCTCCTGGGGGCCTCTCCGGGCGCCTCGACCGCCACCCCGATCATGCTCGAGGTGATGGAGCGGTGCTTCGCCGACCGCTGGCCCGACTGGCAGCCCACCCTGACCACGATGATCCCGACCTTCGGCACCTCGCTGGCCAGCGACCCGGCTCGGGCAGCCACCACCATGACGCGGACCGCCAACACGCTGGGCATCGTCGCACCGCCAGCGAACATCAACGTCTGACCAAACGCCGAGCCGTCGCAAATTCCCGAACGGAGTGAGGGAATCTGCGACGGCTCGGCGCATTGGTGGCGCCCTCAGCGGCACGCTGCACCGCGGCGCATCCGTCCTTGGCGCCCCTCAGCGTCGAGTGGCTCTGACCGCTGGCGACGACCTCGCCGTTGCCAGCCTCGAGCCGGAACCGGAACTTGCCCGACTTGTCCTCGTACACCTCGAACTTGCCCGCCATCGACGATCCCCCTCGGACGAGGCTGCGCGCGGTGCACAGCCGCCCTCGCATCGTGCACCCGCCGTCGGCGGATGTCGCGGGTCGTTACCAGGCGTTCGCTTCAGGCATTCTTCTTGGTGCGCGGCCCGCGCAGCCGGGCGGCGACCTCGGCCGCCTGCACCCGGATCTCCGGGATCGCAGTGGTCTCGAACAAAGTGCCCTTTCGCGGCGGCCCCACGGTCAGTAGGCCGGGCACGATCTGACCCGACTCATCCAGGAGCTCACCTTCCGGCGTACAGGCGAGGCCCAGGCGGAGCTCGTCGGGTGTGGCCAGTCCGCGTCGCAGCAGCGCCCGGAGCAGCGGATTGTCACTGCGGCTGACGTCCGACTGCGGGCCGGTGCAGTTGACCAGGGCGTGCGCGGTGATCTGCTCCTCCCCGATCCGCACGATCGGGTACGGCGAGCCCTCCTCGACGGCCGTGACGCCACCGCTGACGACCCGCAGCCGGCCCTCGGTCTGGAAGCCGTCGAGCCGAGCTGCGATCTGCGGCGCCATCCGGTGGCGGCGCACCTCCCAGGCGCGGTCGTAGACAGCGAGGAAGCGCTCCCGCTCCGCCTTCGGCAGCCGCGCCCAGATCGACTGCGTCGGGCCGCGGAAGCCGTCCACGACATGATGCCAGTTCACCCCGTGCTCGGCGGCGGCGGCGACCTGCTCGCGGTAGATCGTGGCGAGCTGGTCGGCGGTCAGCGGGCCCCGCGGCAGCGGGCTCACCCAGGCGACACAGTGACAGTCGATGTGAGCCTGGGGCAGCAGCCCCTGCCGGCTCACCAGTACGGCGCTCCGCTCCGGTGCCCCATCGAGCACGCTGATAGCGGTGTCGATGGCGGTGAGGCCCGTGCCCACGATGACGACCGTCGCGGCTGGGGAGAGCTCTTCGATCCAGGCCAGGCGCCACGGGTCGGCGATGTGCCATGAAGCGTCGGGCACCTCCTGCCCACCGAAGACCAGCGAGCGGGGCGCCTCGTTGCCGTGTGCGAGCACCACCGAGGCGCCGGTCGCGGCAGACCCATCAGCGCCGACGACCCGGTAGCCCTCCGACACCGGCTCAACGTCGACGACAGCTGCCGCGACGACCTCCAGCCGCGGACCCGCTACCTCCGCGAGACGGTCGCGGAGGTACTCGCCGTACTCGCGTCGCGGGAGGAAGTCGGCCGCATCGAGCGGTCGACCGGTCTCGGCGGCCCAAGTCAGCAGGTCGTGAGGTACGTCCGGAAACGCGGTCATATTGCCGGCCCGGACGTTGAGCAGGTGTCGCGGGTCGGTGGTGCCATAGGCGACGCCGCGACCGAGCTCGCCGGACGGCTCGAAGACAGTGACGTGCACCGTCGGGTCAGCGCGCAGGAGGTTGACCGCGGTCAAGGTACCGCTGGCGCCTCCACCGATCACGATGACGCGGTCGGCCGCGGCGGCAGCGGATGCAGGGACGAGCTCGGCTGCAACAGTCACTTTTTAAGTCTAGCGATTTTATCGCCTTTATCCCAAGAAGTCGGCTCGGCGGTTCGCTGGCACGGCGCTAGCGCTGGACACGACGGCACGGAGACGACGAAAGGGGCAGGGCGCACACGGTGCGCCCTGCCCCTTTGCCGGAGGCGGGATCAGGCCGAAGCGGCGAGTCCCTCATCGACGCCGAGATGCTCACGCAGCTTGAGCATCACCTTCTTGAGCAGTCGCGAGACCTGCATCTGGGTGACGCCGATCCGGCCACCGATCTCTTCCTGGGTGAGGTCATCGATGTAGCGCAGCTTGACGATCAAGCGCTCGCGGTCGGTCAGCGCGCTCAGCGCCGGCGCGAGCATCAGCCGGGCCTCCGCTGCCGCCCGGTCGGGGTCCTCGCCAGGGAGCAGGTCGCCGAGGGAAGCAGCATCGGACTCGGTGTTGACCGGGGCGTCGAGCGAGAGCGGGGTGAAGCATCCCTTGAGCATCTGGGCCTCGCGGACGTCGGACTCGGAGACGCCGAGGGTCTTGGCCAGCTCAGCCGCGTCGGTCACCTCCTCGCTCATCCGCAGGACATCTGCCTGCAGCTCCTGGACACGGCGCGGCGGCCTCACCGTCCAGCCGTGGTCGCGGAAGTAGCGCTTGACCTCACCGCGGATGGTTGGGACGGCGTAGACGAGGAAGTCCTCGGCGAGGCGGTCGTCGTACTTGTGCGCGGCACGGACCAGAGCGAGGTAGGCGACCTGCTCGAGGTCCTCGATCGCGATGCCGCGGTTGGCGTAGCGGGAAGCGATGGCCCGGGCGACGGAGGTGTTGATGATGATCACCTCGTCGATGAGGCGGGCGCGCTCGTCCCCGGTCGCCGCAGCGGCCTCGGTGAGCAGGCGGGTCGTCTCGCTGCGCCGGGTCTCGCGCGGCAGATCCTGAAGAAGCGTCGCGTTGGTCGTCATGCTCTCATCCCTCCCCGGATGCTCCGGCGCATAACAACCGGACGGGAAATTGGCCCCCAGGGGTGAGATCTCTGCAGTTTTTATCACCCCTAGGGGTGGAACGAGGTGGTTCCAAGCCATGGGCCGCCGTCTCGGCCAGATGGGTCGGAGCCCTCTTGCCGAGGCGACGGCATCAGGTCCAGTTCGGCGTGTCCTGACCTGACTTCCCAGGTCACCCGACCGGTTCTGACACTTGGTCAGGTACCACCCAGCGCGACCGCCATTCATGCTGTGGTCCGGCCGGCGGTCGGCGTACTGGCGTCCTCATCGCCCGTCTGGCGGTGCGAAGCCGTGCTGCATCGCCCACGCCACCGCCTGCGCCCGCGAGGTCGCACCGATCTTGCGATAGGCCTGCCGGATATGACTCTTGAGCGTGTTACCGCTCAGATGGAGGCGCTCGGCGATCTCGAGATTGGAGAGCCCCTGGGTGATCAGTGCGATGGTCTCGACCTCGCGTGGCGAAAGACCGGTCTGTTGCCCGATCCTCTCCTCCTGGTCGGGCAACGGCACGCCGGCCGCGGTCAGCTCGATCGCCTCCACGAGCTCTCGGGCACGGATCGACATCGACACCCATGCCTGGCAGCCCAAGCCGAGAGCACGGGCCCGGAGATCGGGCCGCATGTCACGGCTGAAGACGAGCACCTTGGCCCGGGTCTCGCGGAGCAGATGCGCGAGATCGGCTCCGTCGCGCCCGTGCAGGCCGAGCGTGTCGTAGAGGACGACCTCGACACCTGCGGCGTTGGTCCAGACCGTCGGCAGCGCCGTCACGACCACGCGATCGGGGTAGTCGGCCAACATCGCCGTGAGCCCACGCGCGACCACTTCCTGGCGGCTCACGATCGCCAGCCTGACGACATGGTCAGACATCGGCCTCCTCCATGGAGTGATCGTGCCAGATCGGGCCGGCCAGGCTGGCGGCCGGGGCCGCTTTGCCGAACGCACGGTCCGCCCCGCATTCTTCTCCCTATGAAGCGCTATGTGATGACGCTCCGCTGCCCCGACCGGCCAGGCATCATCCGGGCGTTCGCGGAGGGCGTGGTCAACTCCTCGGGCAACATCGTCGACAACCAGCAGTTCTCCGACATCGACACGGGGACCTTCTGCATGCGGACCGAGTTCGACTCCCCCGTGGAGGCGGTCGACGAGGTCGAGCGACATCTGCTCACCGCGCTCGACGGCTTCGAGCCGACCCTGAGCGTGCGAGCCGAGTCCGAGCGCCGCCGAATGCTGATCATGGTGTCCAAGTTCGACCACTGCCTGGTCGACCTGCTCTACCGTCACTCCACCGGCGAGCTGCCCGTTGAGATCCCGCTCGTGGTCAGCAACCACCCGGACCTGCGGCCGCTGGTCGAGCACCACGGCATCCCGTTCGTGCTTCTGCCGGTGACCCGAGACACCAAGGCCGACGCCGAGGCCCAGCTGCTCGCGTTGGTCGAGCAGCACGCCGTCGACTTCGTCGTACTCGCCCGCTACATGCAGGTGCTCTCCGACGACCTGTGCCGCGCGCTCGCCGGCCGGGTGATCAACATCCATCACTCGTTCCTGCCCGGGTTCAAGGGCGCCAAGCCCTACCACCAGGCCTACGAGCGCGGGGTGAAGCTGATCGGCGCCACCGCCCACTACGTCACGGCTGACCTCGACGAGGGTCCGATCATCGAGCAGGAGGTCACCCGCGTGACCCACGCCGCCAACCCGCAGGCGCTGGTCGCACTCGGCCGCGACACCGAGCGACTCGTGCTCTCCCGCGCGGTGCGACAGCACGCCGAGGACCGGGTCTTGCTGATCGGACCGCGGACGGTCGTCTTCAGCGCCTGACCGCGACGCCGGTGCCGCTCACTCGGCCGGTACGGCGAGGGGCCGCACGCCACCGAGTCGCTTGTGGAAGCGCACCTGGGCGGCGTACTGCGCCAACGTCTCCCACAGCGCTTGGTGCGCCGACCAGGGCAATGGCTCCTCGTCCTTGCGCCAGGTCGGGCCGAAGCTGATCCACACCGGAGTCCAGCCCTCGGCGCAGTCCCAGGAACCGCGATGCTGCATCAGCATGCGGCGCCTGATCTGGAACGCGGTCCTCGGACCGTCTGCGCAGATCGGCGCGCTCTCGACCTGCCAGAGCCAAAGATCACGCGCGCTCAGCCGCAACTCGAGGTCGGCCAGCACACGCGGATCCACCAGGACGGTGGCGACGTTCTCGTGCGGTGCCCGCATGCCGACACGCTAGCGCTCTCCGGCTGCGATGCCAGCGAAACGCTGCTTGCTTCGGCAAGCACTGACCCTTGTGACGCCAGGAAGTTACTGATACAACATGTAACGGTAACTTTCTGGGAGGGGACGTCGTGCTCGCTTACGAACGCTTCGGCAGCGGTGAGCCGCTGGTGCTGATCCACGGCATCGGACACCGTCGCCAGACGTGGTACCCGGTGGTCGACCGACTCGCCGAGGAGTTCGACGTCATCATTCCCGACCTGCCGGGGCACGGCGGCTCATGGGAGCCCTTCGACACGTCCGTCCCGGCGCGCGATGCCTTCCGGACGGCGTTCGATGAGCTCTTCCACAAGCTCGGCATCGAGCGGCCCCACGTCGCCGGCAACTCGCTCGGTGGCCTGATCGCACTCGAGCTCGGCGACGACGACCTCGCCCGCTCGGTCACCGCGCTCTCCCCGGCCGGCTTCTGGCGCGGTCCCGCCGACTACACCTACGTCCGCGCCCTCTTCGGCTCGATCCTCGCCGGCGCCAGGCTGGCCCGACCGGTCGCCGGGCCGCTCGCGCACTCCGTCACCGGGCGGATGGCGCTGATGGGCTGGCTCTACGACCACCCACAGAACGTGTCGCCCGAGATGGTCCTCGGTGACCTCGCGAACATGCTGCGGGCCCGCGCTCTGGTACGGCACCTGCTGCGCCAGGCCTACACGTTCACCCCCGGCGAGCCACGTGACATCCCGGTGACGGTCGCCTGGGCCGAGCGCGACAAGGTGCTGCTGCCCTACCACGCCCGCCAGGCCCGCAGGCTCCTCCCACACGCCCACCACGTGTGGCTCGACCACTGCGGCCACGTCCCCATGCCCGACGACCCCGAGCTCGTCGCCGAGACCATCATTGCCGGAGCCCGCGCCGCCGTACGCCCGACGGCGCCGGCGGCCGCCACCACCGTACGGAGCCACGCATGACCACCACTCCACTCCTTCGCGACCTCGACGTGCTGATCGTCGGTGCCGGCATCTCCGGCATCGGGATGGCCTCGACCCTGACCCGCGAGCATCCCGACCTGAGCTACGCCGTGCTCGAGCGTCGGCAGGCGGTCGGCGGCACGTGGGACCTCTTCCGCTACCCCGGCATCCGATCGGATTCCGACATGCTGACCTTCGGCTACGGCTTCCGGCCGTGGGTGGGCACCAAGATCCTCTCCGACGGACCGGGCATCCGGCAGTACGTCGAGGAGACCGCCCAAGAGTACGGCGTGCGTGACCGGATCGCGTTCGGCCGCAAGATGGTGAAGGCGTCCTGGTCCAGCGCCGAGGAGCGCTGGACGGTGACGGCCCTGCTGGAGGAGACCGGCGCCACCGAGACCTGGACCGCCAAGAAGCTGGTCGCCGCCACGGGCTACTACTCCTACGACGAGGGCCACCGGCCGACCTGGCCGGGCGAGGAGCGCTTCGGTGGCACCTTCGTGCACCCTCAGTTCTGGCCCGAGGACCTCGACTACGCCGGCAAGAAGGTCGTCGTGATCGGCTCCGGCGCCACCGCCATCAGCATCGTGCCCGAGGTCGCCAAGACAGCTGCACACGTGACGATGCTGCAGCGCTCTCCGTCGTACATCGCGACCGTGCCGGCCGACGACCCGGTGGCGTCGGTGCTGGCCCTCGCCCGGATGCCGAAGTTCGTCACCTACAAGACCGGTCGGGCACGCAACATCGCGCTGCAGCAGGGGATCTACAAGTTCTGCCGGCGCGCTCCGGGAGTGGCACGCAAGCTGCTGCTCGGCGCGATCCGCGCCCAGGTCGGGCCTGACATCTCGATGAAGCACTTCTCGCCGTCGTACAACCCATGGGATGAGCGGCTGTGCGTGGTGCCGAACGGCGACCTGTTCCGCACGCTCCGGCGCGGCGATGCCTCGATCGTCACCGGCCACATCAAGACCTTCACCGAGGACGGCATCGAGCTCGAGTCCGGTGAGAGGCTGGAGGCGGACGTCGTCGTCACCGCCACCGGGCTCAAGATGCAGTTGATGGGCGGGACGGACATCGACGTCGACGGCGAGCCGGTCGTGGTGCGCGAGCGGATGCTCTACAAGGGCGTCCTGGTCGACGGCGTGCCCAACTTCGCGGCCGTGATCGGCTACACCAACGCCTCCTGGACGCTGAAGGCCGACCTCGCGGCGACGTACTTCTCGCGCCTGATCGACCACATGACGACGCACGGCTACACCAGCTTCACCGCCGTCGCCAGCGACGAGGACCGCTCGGAGGTCTCGGTGATGGGCGCGTCGATGCGGTCTGGCTACATCCAGCGCGGCGACGCGGTGATGCCGCGACAGGGCAAGCGCGGCCCGTGGGTCATCCGGAACGACTTCTTCCGGGACCTGCCGATGCTCAAGCACGGCCGGGTCGACTCACCCGAGCTCCGCTTCGACACCAGGCGCCCAGCGACCGCCGACCGGGCCGACGAGGTGGCCGCCGGCTGATCCACCGGCGGCCGCCACGTCACCCGCTCAGAGCAGCGTCCGATTGTCGGCGTCGCGGGGCGACGTGTCACCGCGCCAGCCGTCGGGTGCCTCGGGTCGCGCCTCGATGAAGCGCTTGAACTCCTCGAGGTCGCTGCTGGCCTGATGCGCGACCAGGCGCGATACATCGCCGGCCTTCTCCACGATGCCCTCCGGCTCGAACTCGAGGCGCAGCGTCACCCGACTCGAGTCATCGCCTAGGGATGCGAAGGAGACGGTGCCGGCGTTCGTCGTACCGTCCGTCGCCCGCCACGTGATGCGCTCGTCGGGCGTCTGGTCGACGATCTCCGCTGCCCAATCGCGCCTGATGCCCGCAATCTGGACCGTCCAGTGCAGGTGCGTGTCGTCGAGCTGACGGACCTCCTCCACCCCGTCCATGAAGACGGGAAAGCTCTCGAAGCGGGTCCATTGGTCGTACGCGACCCGGACCGGAACGTCGACCGTGACGGACTTCTCGATGATGCTCATGAGGCTCCTCCCTCGTCGGTACGTCGTCCGCGTTACCCATCGCCTCGACGTGGCATACGCACGCGGCTCTCTGCGGTAGTTCGGAGCGATCAGCACTTCCATGAGCAGGGCAGACCAGTGATCGCAACCGGCTGGACTCCCGACCGAGCGCTGTTCGCTGGCAGACTCATCGGCGCGGCAACGGCCCACCTTCACCTCGACGATCCTTCGGGAGGGAGCTCATGACCGAGGTAGATGTGATCATCGCGGGCGCAGGGCCAACTGGCCTGATCCTCGCCGCCGAGCTGCGCCTCGCCGATGTCCGGACGCTGGTTCTGGAACGGCGTCGACACGTGGGGAGTACGCCGAAGGCCAACGGCTTCTCCGGGCAGGTCCTGGGGCTGCTCCGCTGTCGCGGCCTGCTCGAACAGCTCGAGGCCACCGCGGGCGGCCCGATCCATCCGGCGTCAGGCATCCCGTTCGGCGGCGGGCACATCGAGCTCCTCCCTGAGGCCCAGCACGGGCTGGAGGTCCTCGGACTCCCGCAAGCACGCCTCGAACGCTTCCTCGACGAGCATGCCCGAGGCCTCGGCGCCCAGATCCGCTACGGCCATGAGTTGACAGCGGCCACTCAGGACGATCGGGCGGTGCGGGTCACCGTCCACGGGCCAGACGGATCCTACGAGGTGACCGCGCGCTACCTGGTGGGCTGCGACGGCACCCGCAGCACGGTCAGGGCTGCGGCTGGAATCGACTTCCGCGGCACCACCTACCCCGAGGTCAACCGACTCGCTGAGGCCACTCTCCACGAGTCGGTGGCGGTTCTCGACAACGGGGACCTCGAGGTCCCCGGCCTCGGTCGACTCCGCCCAGGTTTCACTCGAACAGATCGTGGCGTCTTCGCGCTCGGAGCACTTCGATCGGGGACATGGCTCATTCAGACGACCGAGGACGCGGCAGGCGCCGACGTCGACGATGCTGCACCGATCACCCAGGGTGAGCTACAGAGCAGCATCCGCCGCCTGCTCGGTGAGGAGCTCCCTCTCGGTGAGGTGACCCGACTGTCGCGCTACACCCTGCAGGCGCGCCAAGCCGACCGCTATCGCGCAGGGAGGATCTTCGTGGCTGGCGACGCCGCACACCAGTTCCCTGCCACCGGCATCGGGATCAACGTCGGCATGACCGATGCGATCAACGTGGGCTGGAAGCTCGCCGCCGACCTGAACGGCTGGGCGCCGCCGGGGCTGCTCGACAGCTATCACACCGAGCGCCACCTGGCCGGATCGCGGACCCTGCTGCAAACGCAGGCACAGGTCGCCCTCCGACGCGGACAGGACCCCGCAGCACAGGCCCTGCGGAACCTATGGCAGGAGCTCCTGCGCGACGAACAACCACAACGCCGCATCGCCGCGATCATCGCCGGTGCCGACCTTCGCTACCCGGAAGCCAGCGCCGGCGATCACCCCCTGGTCGGCACCTTCGCACCCGATCTCCTCCTCGACGCGGCCCACGGAGCGCCCGATGTCGCGACGTTGCTCAATCGCGGCCGCCCGGTCCTTCTCGACCTCGCTAACCGCCCCGACCTGCGTGCGGCCGCCGAGGGCTGGGCGGACCGAGTCGACGTCAACACCGGCAGCGTGAGCCACCGGCCGGCCGATGCGCTCTTGATCAGGCCCGACGCCCGCGTCGTCTGGGCCGCCACCATCGATGAGCCTGCGGACAGCGCCATCCCCGCCCTCCGTCAAGCGCTGACCGCTTGGTGCGGCAAGGAGGCAGAGCCCAGCGGAAACAACGAATGATCGACGAAATGGCCAGTGGCCCTGGCCGGCGTTTCCGCTGACCAGGGCCACTTTGTGGAGCCGTCTGTCGGAATCGAACCGACGACCTGCTCATTACGAGTGAGCTGCTCTACCGACTGAGCTAAGACGGCCTGTCGCCCGAGCGTTCAGGCAACGCCGGAAGTGTAGCGATGACGCGCGCTGCAGGCGAAACCGGCGCGACCTGGGGCGGCTCTGCGTCAGCAGGAGAGGCCGTTCTTGGGGACGGTGCCCTTCACGAGGTAGTCCTCCACTGTGTTGTTCACGCAGGTGTTGCCGGTGTTGTAGCCGGTGTGGCCGTCGCCGTCGCGAGTGACGAGGACGCCTGACTTCAGCAGCTTCGCGAGGTGCTGGGCCCACTGCACCGGCGTGGCAGGGTCGCGAGTGGTGCCGATGACGACGATGGGGTTGGCACCTGGGGCACCGATAGGTGGCGCTGTCGCGTCCGCCTTCTCCTTGAAGTCCGAGCAGCTCGTCAGCCCCCAGGCGAAGACATCCCCGAAGGTGGGCGAGGCCTTCTCGAACGCCGGCAGCACCGACGGGACCTGGCTGGGCTTGATCGAGGTGGGGTCGTCGAGGCAGTCGATGTCGTACAGCGCCTCCATGGAGTTGTCGCTGTAGCCGTTCCCGTTCGGGTCGCGGTCGGTGTAGACGTCGGAGAGCGCCAGCAGCGTCGACCCATCGCCCTTGAACGCCGCCTGGAGTGCCTGGGTGAGGTAGGTCCAATAGTCGCGGTTGTAGAGCGTCACCGCGACGCCATAGAAGGCGTTGCCGGGCTCGAGCTGGCGGCCGCCGCTCGCCGGCAACGGGTGTGCCTTCACCTGATCGAGAAAGCTCTTGATCCTTGCCAGACCGGCGTCCACGGTCGAGCCGAGGAAGCAGTTGCCGCCGTCGACACAGTTCTGTACGTAGGAGCGCAGGGCGGTCTGGAAGCCCGCCGCCTGCTGGATGCTCAGCTGCTTGTTGCGCAGCGTCGGGTCGATGGCGCCGTCGAGCACGAACCTCCCGACCCGCTTGGGGAAGAGGTCGGCGTACGTCGTCCCGAGCTTGGTGCCGTAGGAGGCACCGAAGTAGTCGAGCTGGGACTCGCCCAGCGCGGCGCGCAGCACGTCGACGTCACGGGCCGCGTCGACGGTGGAGATGTGGGCGCCGATAGGGCTCTTCGCACAGCCGTCGGCAAGGGCGCGGTTGGCCGCGGCGTACTGCTTCACCTCGGCCGGCGTGTCAGGTGACTGGTCCTGGGCGATGTACTGATCGAGCTGGGCGTCCGAGATGCAGTCGACCGGGTCACTCTTCCCGACACCGCGCGGGTCGAAGCCGACGATGTCGTAGTGATCGAGCAGCGGCGACCGGAAGGCCTCCTTGGCCTCGGCGGCGTAGTCGACGCCCGAGCCGCCCGGGCCGCCCGGGTTGACCACCAGCGAGCCGATCCGCTCGTCTTTGTCGGCGGCCGGGACCTTCAGCAGCGCCAGCTTGATCGTGGCGCCGTCGGGGTGGTCGTAGTCGAGCGGGACGGTGAGCCACGAGCACTCGTCATCGCCCGAACGGCAGGATGACCAGCTCAAGTGCTGGCTGTAGAACTTCACCAGGGCCGGATCGGGCGCCGACGTGCCCTGGCTGCTCCCGGTGGAAGCGGCCCCGGAGGGGGCGACTGCCGGCGCTCCCGACGAGGAAGGAGACCCGGACGGCGAGGAGCCGCCGCAGCCGCCGAGAAGGGCCGTGGCCATGACAACGAGCACCGTCACGCCGGACGCGGCCCGCAGCCGCCTCGTGATCGGCTTCCTCATGCCTGCTCCCTCAGGGCGACCATCATCGACTCCAATGCGAGGGCGGGCGGGACGTTGAACTCCATGAGCTGCTCGCGGGCCTCGAAGATCCAGCCGATCCGCCGCAGATTGAGCTCGGGGGTAGACGACTCGATCAGCTTGACGATGTCGGCGCGGATCTCCTCGTTGACCAGCTGCCCGGGCGCCCCTGAGACGACCGCTATCGCATCGCGGTAGACGCTGACCATGTCCATCAGCCCACGGTCGATGACATCGCGGTGACGGCGGGTCGCTCGGCGCTTCTGGTCACGCTCCAGCGCGGCAAGGGCAGGACCGTACTCCCGCGGCCGGCGACCGCGGTCGACCACGCCGTACGCGGCATCGAGATCGGCCTTCTCCCGCGCGTCGAGCTCGGACGTGACGGCGTCGGCCTCCTCCTTGGTCACCGCGGTGAGCTGCTGGGCGGCACGCATGCAGGCGCCGAGCGAGGTCAGCCGCGCCGGGATCGCCACCACCTCGGCGCGGCGCTTGCGGGTGGCCTCGTCGCGAGCAAGAGCTTTCGCCCTGCCGATGTGGCCCTGGCTCGCGCGGGCCGCATAGGAGGCCAGGGCCTGGTCCACGCCCTGGCTCCGCATCAAGAAGCCTGCCACGTCCTCGGTCGTCGGCGTGGCCAGCGTGACCAGGCGGCAGCGGCTGCGGATGGTGGGCAGGACGTCCTCGACGGTCGGGGCGCACAGCATCCACACAGTGCGTGCACCCGGCTCCTCGATCGCCTTGAGCAGTGCGTTGTTGGCCTGCTCGGTGAGTCGGTCGGCGTCCTCCACGATGAGGATCTGCCATCGCGCCCCGACCGGGGCGAGCGCAGAGGTGCGGACCAGCTCACGGACGTCGTCGACGCCGAGTGTGAGCTTCTCGGTGCGCACCACCTTGACGTCAGCGTGGCTCCCGGCCAGGACGGTGTGGCACTCGTGGCAGACGCCGCACCCCCCTTGCTTGCACTGGAGCGCAGCGGCGAACGCGATGGCCGCGTTGGACCGTCCCGACCCGGGGGGCCCGACGAAGAGCCAGGACTGGGTCATGCCCTGGCCGCCGACAGCGGCGCTCAGGGAGTCGGTGACGTGTCGTTGGCCGACCAGCGAACCCCAGACGGCTCCTGAGGAGCCGAGGGAGGAGGCGTCCTGAACGATGGTCATCCCCTCTTCTCCTGGGCGCGCGACGCCTGGGTGAGCAGCGGGTCGAGGCGGGCGCGGATCTGCTGGTGGATCTCCCGGATCGGGGCGCGGGCGTCGAGCACGAGGTAGTGATCGGGGTCGCCCTTGGCCATCGCCACGAAAGCCTCTCGCACCCGCTGATGGAACTCCAGCGACTCGCCCTCGATCCGGTCGCGGCTCTCGAAGCGACCCAGGCCGGCCGCCGGCTCCAGGTCGAGGACGACCGTCAGGTGAGGTCGCAGGTCACCGGTGGCCCAGCGCGCCACCTGTTCCACCTCGCGTACGTCGAGGGCGCGGCCGGCTCCCTGATAGGCGAGCGTCGAGTCGACGTACCGATCCGTGATGACGACCTCGCCACGCCCGAGCGCGGGCAGCACCAGCGTCTCCACGTGCTCGGCCTTGTCCGCGGCATAGAGAAGAGCCTCGGTCTTGTCCGCGAGCGCGCCGGTCGCGGGATCGAGGACGATCCGACGTAGGTCCTTGCCGACAGCGGTGTCGCCAGGCTCGAAGGTGAGTCGCACGGTGTAACCGGCGACGGTCAGAGCGTCGCGCAGCAACCGCGACTGGGTCGACTTGCCGGACCCCTCGCCGCCCTCGAGGCACACGAAGACACCGCGCTCGGCGTAGACCCCCTTGAACGTCACTGGGACAACCTACGTGGTGGCCCGCAAGGCGAGCCGACGACCTCGTCGCGCCTGCCAGGTCGGGCGCCGAGGGCGCCGACGTTCGTGAAGGTCATAGGGCCAGGCTAGGCAGAGGCACCGACAGTCCTGAGCCAGTCCACGACCAGCGGCACGACCGGCTCGCGCTGGCGCGCCCAGCGGAAGTGGTCGATGCCCTCCTCGTCGATGTGGACGCGGCTGACTGC
>Ga0164242_10003231_pt1 | contig 18659 bp, 16 predicted proteins | sample OricomgcompostMG_FD_108783 | JGI IMG/M metagenome (GOLD analysis project Ga0164242, IMG submission 108783) | Miracle-Growth compost microbial communities from Emeryville, California, USA - Original compost - Miracle growth compost (MG) ... | reverse complement strand
CCGCGGGCTGGGCCGGTGGCGAGAAGGTTCCTGGATTCCTGCAGGAGCAGGGCATTGCCGCGCGCTCCACCACAGAGACCTTCGCCGCGGTGACACTCCGCATCGAGAACCGGCGCTGGGCCGGTGTGCCGTTCTACCTGCGAACCGGCAAGCGGCTCGGCCGACGTGTCACCGAGATAGCGGTCGTCTTCAAGCGCGCACCCCATCAGCTCTTCAACGCGACTGCCACCGAGGAGCTCACCCAGAATGCCCTCGTCATCCGGGTCCAGCCGGACGAGGGCATGACGGTCCGCTTCGGCTCCAAGGTGCCGGGCACCGCGATGGAGATCCGGGACGTGACGATGGACTTCGCCTACGGCAGCACCTTCACCGAGGCGTCTCCGGAGGCCTACGAGCGCCTCATCCTCGACGTACTCCTGGGTGATCCGCCGCTCTTCCCGCGTCACGAGGAGGTCGAGCTGTCCTGGCAGATCCTCGACCCGATCCTGGACTTCTGGGCCGCACAGGACAAGAAGGGCGGGCGCCCCGAGCCCTACGACTCCGGTGGTTGGGGCCCCAGCTCGGCCGAGGAGATGCTGGCCCGAGACGGCCGGACCTGGAGGCGACCATGACCCGAGATCTCACCGACACCAACAGCGCGGCGATCGCGGCCGAGTTCGTGCGCGCTCGCACGCACGCGGGCAGCCCTGCGATGGGGATGGTCCTGACCCTCATCGTGGTCATCGACGAGGATGCCGTCGACGCGGCTCTGGAGGCTGCGCGCGTCGCCTCCCACGAGCATCCCGCACGGGTGCTGGCCGTGGTGCTCGGCTCCTCCCGCGGTACAGCACAGGTCGACGCTGAGGTGACCGTCGGCGCGGGCTGGGGTGGCGAGATGGCCCTGATCCGGCTCGGCGGAGAGGTCGTCCGACACCCGGAATCGGTGGTGCTGCCACTGCTGCTGCCCGACTCCCCCGTCGTGGCCTGGTGGCCAGGCAAGGCGCCGGTCGATCCGGCGAGCGATCCGCTCGGCCAGCTGGCACAGCGCCGCATCACCGATGCCAGTACGTCGTCCACCGGACGCAGCCGTTTTCTCACCGTGCACTGCGCCTCCTACGCGCCCGGCAACACCGATCTGGCGTGGACACGGCTCACGCCGTGGCGTGGGCTGCTCGCCGCCGCACTCGACCAGCACCCCCTGAAGGTGACCGGAGGGTCAGTCAGTGCGGAGCGGAGCAACCCGAGTGCCGATCTCCTCGTCGCCTGGCTCGCCAGCCGCCTTCACACCGACGTCCAGCGCCGGACGAGCGAAGGGCCCGGCATCACCGAGGTCGTCCTGGAGACGGCCAAGGGGCCGATCCGGATCTCTCGGGAGGACGGTACCCACGCGGTCTTCAGCTCGCCGGGCGACCCCGACCGTCCGACCGCGCTCAAGCGCCGCGACGTACCCGAGCTCCTTGCCGAGGAGCTGCGTCGTCTTGACGAGGACAACGTCTTCGCCGCCACCGCTCGGTTCCTCACCAAGTCCGCCACGAAGCGGACTGCCGGGAGCACCCGCAAGAAGGCCCCCACCACGAAAGGCAACAAGAAGTGACCACCTCCGAACCGCGCGTCGAGGTCCATGAGGACGCCGCCGAGCTGTCCACCGCCGTCGCGGGCGAGCTGCTCAATCGGATCGCCGACGTCCAGGCGGCGGGCGGCATCCCGAACATCTGCCTGACCGGCGGCACCATCGCCGAGTCGATCCATCGTGAGGTCGCCCGCCTGGCACCGGAGTCCGGCGTCGACTGGGGCGCCGTCGAGTTCTGGTTCGGTGACGAGCGCTTCGTCGCGCCCGACTCCCCCGACCGCAACGTCGGCCAGGCCCGAGGAGCGTTCCTCGACGAGGTCGGGGTGCCAGACCACCGGATCCACCAGATGCCCTCGCCCGCCGAGGTCTCCGACGTCGAGGTCGGGGCCAGCGCCTACGCGCAGGAGCTCCTGGCCAGCGGCGGCCACTTCGATGTGATGATGCTCGGTGTCGGCCCAGACGGCCACATCGCGTCACTCTTCCCGGGCTTCCCGCAGCTCGACTCCTTCGACGTCCTCGCCGTGGGCGTGACCGAGTCGCCCAAGCCGCCGCCGGAGCGGATCAGCCTGACCTTCCAAGCGTTGCGGAACTCCAGCTCGGTCTGGTTCCTCGTGAGCGGCGACGGCAAGGCCGACGCGGTCGCCAGCGCGCTCGGCGGCGCGGACCTGCACGAGACACCCGCAGCGGGCGTCCGGGGCAAGGAGGAGACCATCTGGTTCCTCGACCGGGGTGCTGCCTCGAAGCTCTGAGTACGCCGAGCAGGCGCATATTCTCCTCTGAATGCCGTTGAGCGGGCGCGAATTCGCGCCCGCTCAACGGCATTTCGCATGAATATGCGCCTGCTCGGCGTTAGAAGATGATCTCGCCCGACTTGCGCCGCGAGCGCAGCAGGTTGATCGCGTCCTCGAGGATGTCCTCGGCCTCCTTGTCGGAGCGGCGCTCCTTCACGTAGGCCAGATGCGTCTTGTACGGCTCGATCTTCGGCGCCGCGGGCGCGTTCTCTGCGTCCAGGCCGCCGGGCAGACCACACTTCGGGCAATCCCATGCCTCCGGCGGGGTCGCCTCCACGGCGAAGGTGATCACCGAGCGGTGCTCATTGGCACAGAAGTAAGTGACCGCCTTCCGGGGCGCGGCATCGCCGCGCTCCGCCTCGCCCATCGGACCGGCGCCGACCCGGCTGCCCCGGATCGCGTTGGCTCCACCAGCCATTGTGTTGTCGTCCTTCTCTAGATCAGTAGGCGAGAAGCAGGCCGAGTGCGATCACGCACGCGAACCACACCACGCCGATTCCGACGGTCAACCGGTCGAGGTTCCGCTCTGCGACAGAGGAGCCGCCCAGCGAACTCGACACGCCACCACCGAACATGTCGGACAGGCCGCCACCGCGGCCCTTGTGCAACAGCACCAGCAGAATCATCAGGGCACTCGCGATGACGAGGATGATGGTGAAGAGAAGTTCCAGCACGATCGGGAATCCTACGTCACACCTGGTGCATCACAGCGCAGGCAGGTCATAGAAACGGCAGATCGCAGCAAACTCGTCCACCACCAGGCTGGCGCCACCGACCAGCGCACCGTCGACATCGGGCTTGGCCATGATGCCGACGATGTTGTTCGCCTTCACCGAGCCGCCGTAGAGGACGCGTACGGCGGCGGCAGTCGCCTCGTCGTACGTGTCGTTGATCTGGGCTCTGATTGCGGCGCAGACCTCTTGGGCGTCCTCGGGGGTCGCAACCTCGCCCGTGCCGATCGCCCAGACGGGCTCGTAGGCGATCACGATGCCCGCGACCTGCTCAGCCGTCAGACCCGCGAGCGAGCCGGCGACCTGGTCGCGGCAGTGCTCGACATGCCTGTCGTCCTTGCGGACCTCGAGGCCTTCACCGACGCACACGATCGGCGTCATGCCTGCGCCGAGGGCGGCCGCGGCCTTCTGCGCCACCAGAGCATCGCTCTCGTGGTGGTATTGGCGACGCTCGGAATGTCCGACGATCACGTAGCTACAGCCGAGTTTCGCGAGCATCGCCGCGGAGATCTCCCCGGTGTAGGCGCCGCTCGCGTGCACCGAGACGTCCTGCGCGCCGTACACGATGGAGAGCTTGTCGCCATCCACCAGTGTCTGCACCGAGCGGATGTCGGTGTACGGCGGGATGACCGCGACCTCTGCCTTGGCGTAGTCGTGCCGCTTGTCAGCCAGCGTCCACGCAAGCTTCTGGGCCAGCACCACCGCTTCCTGGTGGTTGAGGTTCATCTTCCAGTTCCCTGCCATCAGCGGGGTGCGCTTCGTCGCCATCCCGTCAGCCCTCCAGGACCGTGATGCCGGGCAGCTCTTTGCCCTCGAGGTACTCGAGCGACGCGCCACCACCGGTCGAGATGTGGCCGAACTGGTCGTCGGCGAAGCCCAGCGCGCGCACGGCAGCGGCAGAGTCTCCCCCGCCGACGACCGACAGCCCCTCGACCTTGGTCAGCGCCTCGGCCACCGCACGCGTGCCCTCGGCGAAGGCTGGCTGCTCGAAGACGCCCATCGGACCGTTCCAGAAGACCGTCTTCGCCGTTACGACGACCTTCGCGAACGCGGCACCCGACTCCGGGCCGATGTCGAGACCGACCGCGTCTGCCGGGATCTGGTCCGCCGCCACGACGCGGGCCGAGGCCTCGTCGCCGAACGAGTCGGCGACGACGATGTCGGTCGGCAGGACGATCTCCACGCCGTTGGCCTTAGCCCGCTCGAGGTACTCGAGCACTGTCGCGATCTGGTCCTCCTCCAGCAGGCTCTTGCCGACCTCGTGCCCCTGGGCCTTGAGGAAGGTGAAGACCATGCCGCCGCCGATCAGCAGCGTGTTCGCCTTGCCGAGCAGGTTGTCGATGACGCCGAGCTTGTCGGAGACCTTGGAGCCACCGAGGACGACGGCGTACGGACGCTCGGGAGTCTCGGTCAAGCGGCGCAGAACGTCGATCTCGGCACGGACCAGGCCGCCCATCGCGTGCGGCAGGAGCTGAGCAACGTCGTACACGCTGGCCTGCTTGCGGTGCACGACGCCGAAGCCGTCAGACACGAAGGCGTCGGCCAGCGCGGCGAGCTCGGCCGCGAACGCGGCACGTACGCTGTCGTCCTTCGCGGTCTCGCCGGCGTTGAAGCGGACGTTCTCCAGGAGCGCGACCTGACCTTCCGCCAGACCGGCGACGGTCTCCTGGGCGGAGCTTCCGACCGTATCGGTGGCGAAGTCGACCGGCTGTCCGAGGAGCTCGCCGAGTCGCTCGGCGACCGGGGCGAGCGAGTACTTCGCGTCAGGGACGCCGTCGGGGCGACCTAGGTGGGCCGTCACGACCACGCGGGCGCCGGCGTCGGCAAGCGCCTTGATGGTCGGCACCGAGGCGCGGATGCGGCCGTCATCACCGATCGCGCCATCCTTGAGCGGCACGTTCAGATCGCTGCGGACGAGGACTCTCTTGCCGGCGACGTCGCCGAGCTCGGCATAGCTACCCATGATGTCGGGAGCCTAGCCGGTCGCTCGGTCGAGGTCAGCGGACGTTCCGCCAGCGGTCAGCAGCGCCGATCGGAGGACCGGATCAGAGGGTCTTGCCGATGTAGTCGATCAAGTCGGCAAGACGGTTGGAGTAGCCCCACTCGTTGTCGTACCAGGAGGCGACCTTGACCTGGTTGCCGATCACCTTGGTCAGTGGGGCGTCGAAGATCGACGAGGCCGGGTTGGTCACGATGTCGGAGGAGACGATCGGATCGGTGGAATACACCAGGTAGCGACCGTCGGCGGCGTTCTTGACGATCTCGTTGATCTCCTCGACCGAGGTCTCGCGCGAGGCCTCGAAGGACAGATCGGTCAGGGACCCGGTCGGCGTCGGGACCCGGAGAGCGTAGCCGTCGAGCTTGCCCTTGAGCTCCGGGAGCACGAGACCGATTGCCTTCGCCGCACCCGTCGAGGTCGGCACGATGTTGAGGGCGGCAGCACGGGCCCGGCGCAGGTCCTTGTGGATGTTGTCCTGGAGGTTCTGGTCCGCGGTGTAGGCGTGCACCGTGGTCATCAGGCCCTTGTTGATCCCGATGCCCTCGTGCAGCGCCTTCGCGAGCGGGGCCAGGCAGTTGGTGGTGCAGGACGCGTTGGAGACCACGGTGTGCTTAGCCGGGTCGTAGATCCCCTCGTTGACACCCATCACGATGGTGGCGTCCTCGTTGGAGGCCGGCGCCGAGATGATGACCTTCTTCGCGCCGCCAGCGTCGACATGGGTGCGGGCCTTGGTGGCGTCGGTGAAGAACCCGGTCGACTCGACGACAACGTCGACACCGAGGTCACCCCACTTCAGATTGGCGGGATCGCGCTCGGCGAAGGCCTTGATCACCTGGTCGCCGACCTTGATCTCGCCGTCGCCGGCGGACACCTCGGCATCCAGGACGCCCAAGATCGTGTCGTACTTGAGCAGGTGCGCGAGGACGGCATTGTCCGACAGATCGTTGACGCCCACGATCTCGATGTCGAGACCCGAGGCGCGCACGGCCCGGAAGAAGTTGCGGCCGATCCGGCCGAAGCCGTTGATCCCTACACGAACGGTCATCGTTATCTCCTGTGTCGGGGCCTTCAGTGACCCCTCGATTCGGTGGGGCCTTCGGTGACCCCGCAGTCGACACTACCGAGGGGGAAGGCATTTATGGAACGATCCAAAAGATGAACACGCGGGTTTGTGACGCCCTCGTGATCGACACGTTCCCGACGTACGCCGGCTACCAACGGGTACGGGGAGGGCCGTACATGGAAACCGGCCTCGATATCGTGATCGGTGAGTAGTGTCGGCGCATGGTCCCGCCTCGTGTCACGATCCGTGAGGTCGCCCAAGCGGCGGGCGTCGAGGTCGCCACCGCCAGCGTCCGCCCCCTGCTCGAGCGGCCGAGAGATCACCGACCCACTGCCGTGTTCGCCGCGAACGACACCACCGGCGTACACGTCCGGCTCGACACCCGACTTATCGCGCGCGGCTCGACCGGAGCCCCGGCGTCCGACACCCCGGGTCTCGTCTGATGCCGCGCATCGACCTGCCGCTCTCCCAGCTGTGGGAGCTGCGCGAGGAGCTGCCCGAACCGGCCGGCCTGGACGCCTTCTGGGAGCACACCCTCGCGGAGGCCGCCGACGTACCGCTGGATGTCCGGGTGGAGCCTGTCGACACCCTCCTCACGACCGTCTCGACCTATGACGTGACGTATGCCGGCTTCGGAGGCGCGCCGATCAAGGCATGGCTCCACCTGCCGGCCCCCGCACTGCGTGACGGATCTCCCCTCCCGGGCATCGTCCAGTACCAGGGCTACAACGGTGGGCGCGGTCTGCCGCACGAGCACACGTTCTGGGCGCAGGCCGGCTTTGCCCACCTCGTGATGGACACGCGCGGCCAGGGCAGCGGTTGGACGGTCGGCGACACCCCCGATCCCGGCGGTTCCGGTCCCGCACAAGGCGGTTTCCTCACCCGGGGGATCGAGCGCCCCGAGGTCCATTTCTACCGGCGCGTGTACGTCGACGCCGTCCGCGCGGTCGAGGTGCTGCGCAGCAGGCCCGAGGTCGCAGCAGACCGGGTCTCCGTCACGGGCCATAGCCAGGGCGGGGGGATCACGCTGGCCGTCGCCGCGCTATCCCCGCACATCGCAGCGGCGATGCCGGAGGTGCCGTTTCTCTCGCACTTCCGTCGAGCGGTCGACATCTCGCCCGGCGATCCGTATGCCGAGGTCGCTCGCTACCTGGGCGCGCACCGGGCCAGCACCAAGCAGGTCTTCGAGACGTTGGCGCACTTCGATGCGGCAGTGCTCAGCCGACGCGCCACCGCGCCGGCGCTCTTCTCCGTCGCAATGATGGACACGGTCTGCCCGCCGTCGACCGTCTTCGCCGCCTATCACGAGTATGCGGGACAGAAGCGGATCGAGGTCTACGAGTTCAACGACCATGAGGGGGCGGCCCCTTCCACACCGTGCGTCAGGTGCGCTGGCTGCGCTCAGTGCTCGGCTGACCAGCCTGTCATAGACCTGTGAGCACCGCCTATTAGCACGTTTTTCCTCCAACAAGGGTGCGAAACGCCGGAGAAACCCCTACTGTCTTCTTCGCATACGTCACTTGAGTCACAGCAGCCACAGTGGAGGAACGACCGTGCGGAAGATCAGGCTCCGAGGCAGACACACTCGGCGGAACGTCTGCGTCGTCGCCGCAGCTGCGCTGCTTGCCGGCATCCCCGCCGCGGCCCACTTGGGCGGCTCGGGCTCGTCCCAGCATGGCGGCATCTCGCTGACCACCGCGAGCATCGGTGTGACCAGCCCGAAGGCCGGCGTACCGCTCGGCGTGTTCGAGCGCAAGGACAAGCACTGGTACGCCGCGGTCCTCGGCACGACCACCGGCAGCATGGCGCCGACGGCGACCTACCTGGACCGGCAGACGCCACCGGTCCCTCCGGTGCCGAGCACCAGCCCGTCGCCCACACTGCCTGGCTCGACCCCGACGACCTCGCCAACGGTGACACCGACGGTGACGCCACCCACTCTTCCGGCGCTGACGCTCGCCACGCCCGCAGGCGTCTTCCCTGCCGGGCGGTCGGGTTCGTTCGCCGAGCCGGTCGACCTGACGCCGTACACCGGCATGCCGGTGCCGACCTCCGCCCAGATCCAGGTCAGTGACGGCACGGGCGCAACGACCACGGTCACCACGCCGCTCTACCAGCAGACCGTGACAGCGGTCCGTGTGAAGACCACTGCCGTATCCGGCACCAACGTGTCGATCACCGCGACCGCGACCGACCAGTTCGGTCAGCCCGTCGTCGGCGCTCCATTGCGGCTGGCCGGCTCGGTCGCCGGTAACAAGGGACCGGCGGTCAACCAGCTCGGCATCACCGACGCACTCGGTCAGGTCACCTACACCGGACCGGGCACGGGCACCGGGCCGGCTGTCGCGACCGGCTATCCGACCGGCTTCTACACCGCCTACTTCGACCACAACGTCGACGGCCACCGCGGCGGTCAGGAGCCAGAGGTGGAGGTGGTCCGTGGCACCGTCTCCTACGCGGCCCCGGGCAAGGCCTTCTACCACAACGACAAGCGCATCAAGAACGCCGGCGGCGTGTACGCCGACGCCAGGAAGGGCACCCTGGCCGCCCACGCGAAGCGCTACACCTGGATCGACCAGGACGGCCAGCTCTCCTTCCGGACCCGAGCCCACAAGGTCGCCGGCGCGGGCCGCGTGGCCTCCCCGACCGACCTGGTCTGGGTCAACGCGCACGGCTCGCCGTTCAACCCCACGTGGCTGAAGAACCGCCGCTTCGAGACTCGGGTCTGGAACAAGATCAAGCACCGCTCCGGGCTTCGTGACCTGGCCAAGACCCTGCGGCAGGACGCCAAGCACGGCCTCTCGGTCGAGTGGGAGGTCAAGGACGTCCAGCCCTTCACGACCGACGCCGCTCTCGACGCTGCCTTCTCGAACCTCGCCGCGACCGCCAAGCAGTACTACGGCGCTGCCTGGCGCAGCCGCGTCCAGGTGAAGGTGCTCTCCAACCTGTCCGGCGGCCAGGCCTACGCGCTCAACGTGCTCGAGCACGCCCACGCCTACGGCTTCACCACGCTGTATCTCGCCCGCGGCAAGGCCACCCGGACCCAGATCCCGGCCAGCGCTCAGAGCTACGTGAACTATGTCCGCGGTGCGGCTGGCGGCGTCTACGCCTACATTCCGTCCGCAACGCAGAACGCTCCGGTGAAGGTGCTGACCCCGCACCTCTGAGCCGTCCGCAGCACGAAGGCCGTCGGCGCCCCTCGGGGCGGCGGCGGCCTTCGTCGTACTGGTGTGGTGATCGGAGCACGATCGCTCCGCGCCGCGCCTCAGTCTTCGGCGAGCATCTCCGGCGTCAGCGATGCCTCCGTGTCAGGTACGCCGAGCTCCTCGGCCCGCTTGTCAGCCATCGCGAGCAACCGCCTGATCCGGCCGGCGATCGCGTCCTTGGTCAGCGGCGGCTCATGCAGCTGCCCGAGCTCCTCGAGCGAGGCCTGCTTGTGCTCGAGGCGGAGGTGGCCAGCGAGCTTGAGGTGGTCGGGGACCTCGTCGCCGAGGATCTCCATCGCTCGCTCGACGCGGGCACCGGCGGCGACGGCGGCCCGCGCCGAGCGGCGCAGGTTGGCGTCGTCGAAGTTGGCGAGTCGGTTGGCGGTGGCCCGGACCTCGCGCCGCATCCGGCGCTCCTCCCAAGCCATCAGCGACTCGTGGGCCCCCAGGCGGGTGAGCAGCTGACCGATCGCGTCGCCATCACGGATCACGACCCGGTCCACACCGCGCACCTCACGCGCCTTGGCCTGGATGCCGAGGCGGCGCGCCACGCCCACGAGGGCGAGCGCTGCCTCGGCGCCGGGGCAGGTGACCTCGAGCGAGCTCGACCGGCCAGGCTCGGTCAGCGAGCCGTGCGCGAGGAAGGCGCCACGCCACGCGGCGACGGCGTCGCACGCCGCACCGGACACGACCGCCGGCGGCAGTCCTCGCACCGGACGGCCGCGCTGGTCGAGCAGACCGGTCTGCCGCGCGAGCGCCTCACCGTCCTTCACCACCCGCACGATGTAGCGCGACCCCTTGCGGATGCCGTTGCCCTGCACGATCGCGACCTCGGCGTGGTGACCGTAGACCTCGGCGATGTCCTTGCGCAGCCGGCGCGCGGCAGCGCCGGTGTCGAGCTCGGCCTCGACGACGATCTTGCCGTTGACGATGTGGAGGCCCCCTGCGAAGCGCAGCATCGTGGCCACCTCGGCCTTGCGACAACAGGTCTTCGTGATCTGCGTGCTCGAGAGCTCAGCCTTGACCTGTCCCGTCATCGCCATGCGCCCGAGTCTCCCACGCTCGTCAACGAAGCACGGAACTCGGGACGGCTCCGCTGTTCGCCCGAGCGATCCGCGCGCCCGCGCGACGTCGAGACCTGCTGCGGCGGCACCGCCGGTCTCGGTCGTCGAGGAAGCCGCCTACACCCGCGTCGACTAGCCGTGTTGGGCGAGAATCCGCTGGTACGCGGCGGCAAGCAGCACCGGATCGTGGCGCGGTGAGCCGTCTGCCATCGCGATCGAGTCGGTGACGAGCTGGGCACCAATCGCCTCGACCATCTCCTCCAACGCGTCCAGTCCCTCCATCGACTCGTCAGCCAGCACGGTGTGCACCCGCAGGTCGGGCGCGTGCGCGGCCAGGACGCCGAGATGATCGGCCGGACCGAAGCCCTGCGTCTCCCCCGCCTGCTCGGCGAGATTGAGCACGACGATCACGCGGGCCGACGTCTCGACCAGCGCCTGGCGCAACGCCGGGACCATCAGATGCGGCAGCACGGAGGTGAACCACGAGCCCGGACCGATGACCACCCAGTCGGCGTCACCGATAGCCGCGAGCGCCTCCGGGCTGGCCGGCGGATCGGCCGGCTCCAAGGTGATCGAGTCGATGATGCCGTCGGTACTCGCTACCTCGACCTGGCCGCGCACGCGGGTCAGCCGATCGGGAACGTCCGGGTCGAGACCCCGCACCTCGGCGCTGATGTCCATCGGGACCAGCGCCATCGGGAGGACTCGGCCGCGAGCTCCGAGCAGCCGCCCCACCCAGTCGAGGGCGGCGACGTGGTCACCGAGCTGTTCCCATAGTCCGACGATGAGCAGGTTGCCGAGGTTGTGTCCATTCATCTCGCCGTCACCCGCGAAGCGGTGCTGGAGCACGTTCGCCCACGTCACGCCCCAGTCGTCGCGACCACACAGCGCCGCCAGCGCCATCCTCAGGTCGCCTGGCGGCAGCACGCCGAACTCACCGCGCAGCCGACCGGAGGAGCCGCCGTTGTCGGCGACCGTCACCACTGCGGTGAGCTCGTCGATGATCACCTCCTCCTGGAGGATGCGCAGCGCCGATAGCGAAGCGTGCAGGCCATGACCGCCGCCGAAGGCGACGACCGATACCGCCCGGTCCGCGATATCGGGAAAGAGTGCGCCGCCGGAGATGTTGGCGGGAGTCACTGTCATTCCCGACCGAGGTCGCGGTGGGTGGTGCCGACCTGATGGCCGAGCGCACGCAGGCGACGAGCGATCTCCTCCGACATCGCGACGCTGCGGTGCTTGCCACCCGTGCAGCCGATCGCCACACGCATGAAGCGCTTGCCCTCGCGCAGGTAGCCCGGCGCGACGCCGGCGAGCACGCCGACGTATCCGTCGAGGAACTCCTGCGCTCCGGGCTGGCGGTAGACGTACTCGGCGACGTCCTCGTCGGTGCCGTTGCGCGGACGCAACTCCGGCACCCAGTGCGGGTTGGGAAGGAAGCGCATGTCGGCGACGAAGTCGGCGTCCACCGGGATGCCGTACTTGAACCCGAAGCTGATCAGGTTGACCGTCAGCCGCGTGCGCGCCGGCGTACCGAAGGCCTCGGCGATGCGGGCGGTGAGCTGGTGCACGTTGAGGCCGGAGGTGTCGATGACCAGATCCGCGATCGCCCGCAGGTCGCCGAGCACGACCCGCTCACGCTGCAGCCCGTCCAACAGACGACCACTGCCCTGGAGCGGATGGGGGCGGCGGACGGCCTCCTGGCGGCGGACCAGCACCTCGTCGTCGGCGTCAAGGAAGACCAGCGTGGTCTGGCGGCCGTGGATGGGCCCGGAGACCTGGCCGAGGAGCTGCTCGAAGAACGCCCCGGACCGTACGTCGACCACCACCGCGATCCGCTGCAGCGGGCCGCGGAGCTCGTCGACCAGACGGACCACGTCGGGCACGAGGCTGGGCGGAAGGTTGTCGACGACGTAGAAGCCGAGATCCTCAAGCTCCTTGGCCACGGTGCTGCGACCAGCACCGGTCATGCCGGTGACGACTACCAGCTCGCCGGGCGCGCGTTCGTCGCTCACTCAGATCTCCTCCATCTCGCCGGTGGTGACGTTGACGGCAACCCTAGGGCTCTTCGCACTCGCCGCCACGGCCTCCTTGATGGCGCCAGCCGTCGATGGGCCGATACCTGGGACCTGGGCGATCTCCTCCGCACTCGCCTCACGCAGCTTCTTCAGTGAGCCGAAGTGCTTGAGGAGGGTCTTGCGCCGCACCTCCCCCAGCCCCGGCACGTCGTCCAGGACGCTCTCCACCATCGACTTGCTCCGCCGGTTGCGGTGGTGGGTGATGGCGAAGCGGTGCGCCTCGTCCCGGAGCCGCTGCAGGAGGTAGAGGCCCTCCGAGCTGCGCGCCAGAATCACCGGATCCTCCTCGCCTGGCAGCCACACCTCCTCGAGCCGCTTGGCGAGCCCGGCGACCGGGATGTCGTCGATGCCGAGCTCATCGAGCGCACGCCGGGCGGCGGCGACCTGCGGAGCACCGCCGTCGACGATCACCAGGCCGGGCGCGTAGGCGAACTTGCGTGGACGTCCGGTCTCGGGGTCGACCAGCATGGGACCACCGTCACCCGCGACGGTCGTCGACGTGGCCTGCTCGTCGAGCAACCGCTTGAACCGGCGCGTGATCACCTCGTGCATCGCCCGCACGTCGTCGGAGCCATCCTGGCCCTTGATGATGAAGCGGCGGTACTCGCTCTTGCGGGCGAGCCCGTCCTCGAAGACCACCATCGAGGCCACGATCTCGCTGCCCTGCAGGTGCGAGATGTCGTAGCACTCCATCCGCAGCGGGGCCTCGTCGAGGTCGAGTGCGTCGCGGATCTCCTCCAGCGCCCTGTTGCGAGTGGTGAGGTCGCTGGCCCGCTTGGTCTTGTGCAGTGCCAGCGCCTGCTTTGCGTTGGCGCCTACCGTCTCCTGCAGCGTGCGCTTGTCGCCGCGCTGCGGCACCCGGATCTGCACCTTCGCCCCGCGGACATCGGCGAGCAGCCGCTCCATCGTCTCCACGTCCGGCGGCAGCGCCGGCACCAGGATCTCCCGAGGGATCGCCTCGGCGTCCTCGCCCGCATAGAGCTGCAGGAGGAAGTGCTCGACCAGCTCGGGGGTCTCACCCGCCTCCACCCGGTCGGCGACCCAGCCGCGCTGACCCTTGATCCGGCCACCACGCACGTAGAAGATCTGCACGCCGACCTCGAGCGGGTCCTCGGCAAGCGCGATCACGTCCGCGTCGGCGCCGTCGCCGAGCACGACCGCCTGCTTCTCCAGCGCGCGCTGCATCGCGCCCAGATCGTCACGCAGCCGCGCGGCCTTCTCGAAGTCGAGGGCATCGCTGGCGGCGTACATCTCCTTCTCGATCCGGCGCAGGAAGCCGGCGGTCTGCCCACCCATGAAGTCGCAGAAGTCGTTGACGATCGCGCGATGGTCCGCGGCGCTGATGTTGCCGACGCACGGCGCACTGCACTTGTCGATGTAGCCGAGCAGACAGGGACGTCCGATCTGTTGGCTGCGCTTGAAGACGCCGTTGGAGCACGAGCGCATCGGAAAGACCCGCAGGAGTACGTCGACGGTCTCCCGGATCGCCCAGGCATGCCCGTAGGGACCGAAGTAGCGAGTGCCCTTGCGCTTCGCGCCGCGACCGACCATCACCCGCGGGAACTCGTCACCGAGCGTCACTGCGAGCCACGGATAGGACTTGTCGTCGCGGTACTTCACGTTGAACCGCGGGTCGTACTCCTTGATCCAGGAGTACTCGAGCGCGAGCGCCTCGACCTCGGTGTTGACCACCGTCCACTCCACGCTGGCAGCGGTGGTCACCATCGTGGCCGTCCGCGGGTGGAGGTTGCCGATGTCCTGGAAGTACGACGTCAGGCGCGGACGCAGCGACTTCGCCTTGCCGACGTAGATCACCCGACCCTTGGCGTCACGGAAGCGGTAGACCCCTGGCTGAGTCGGAATCTCACCCGGCTTGGGCCGGTAGGTACGCGGGTCTGCCACGTCCTTGACTCTAGTTGGCACCACCGACACTCCCGATCACGGAGTCCGCATCGTTAGTCTGGTGACTTACTCTTGTTACATGCAGACCACCGATCCCTACGGGTACCGCCTGAGCACCAGCCCTGCGGCCGCCTCGGCCTACGTCCGTGGCATCGGCGACATCCTGCGGTTGCGGGCCGGCGCGCTGACCCACATCGCGGAGTCCATCGCGCACGATCCCACATTCGCGCTGGGGCACGCAGCGCTCGCGTTGCTCGGTCACGAGATGTGCGCGCCGGTCGATGTCGATGCCCGCCTCAGGCAGGCCCGAGCCCTCGCCGGACGCACCAGCGAGCGGGAGCGCAGCCATGTGCATGCCATCGCCTCGCACATCCAGGGCGACTCCCGCCCCCTCATCGATCACGTCGCAGCCTTCCCGCGCGATGCGCTGCTGCTCTCCTCCGCCGTTCCGACGATCGCGTTCGCCGGCGCGACCGAGGTCCCCGAGGAGTCGTGGGCGATCGTGGAGCGTTGCATCCCGGCGTACGGCGACGACTGGTGGTTCACCGGCCTGCTCGCGTTCGTGCGCCAGGAGCAACACCGGTACGACGAGGCCCTCGCGCTCTCCTGTCGCTCCCTCGAGGCGGAGCCGGGGGCCGGCCACTCCGCACACGCCCGCGCGCACGCGCACTACGAGACCGGAGATCACGAGACCGGGCTGGCCTGGATGGACCGGTGGGTCACCGGCCCGGGCGCCGAGATCGACTCGCTCTCGCACTTCTCCTGGCACGCAGCGCTGCACGAACTCTCGCTCGGTGACCTGGAGGCCGTCCGACGCCGCTACGAGTCCCAGCTGCAACCGGGGCACGCGCTCGGGTGTCGCGCCCTGGTCGACAGCGGTTCGCTCCTCTTCCGCTGGGCGCTGACCCCAGGAGCGGCCGCCGTACCGTCGATGACCGAGGTCGTCCGCGTGACAGGCCGGGCGACGATGGAGCGGCCGGCGACACCGTTCCTCGCGCTGCACACCGCTGTCGCACTGCTGGCCCTCGACGATGCCCCGGCCCTGCGCGACCTCGCCACGTGGGCGCGCGGACACCGCCACCGCACGTTCCGGGAGGTCGTCTCCCCGCTGGCCGACGCACTCGGTCAGATGGTCACCGGCAGTTTCGGTGCCGCTGCCGACGCGCTGGCGCTGTTGTCGCCCCAGCTCCGACGACTCGGCGGGTCGGACGCACAGCGCGAGATCGTCGAGGAGGCCCGCATCGCCGCGTTGCTGCGCGCGGAGCGATGGGACGAGGCCCGGATGGTGCTGGATCGGCGCCTGGACCGCCGACGCTCACCGCGAGATGAGACCTGGCGGGCGGAGGCCCTGGGGCAGGCGCGGGGTCAGATCCTGGGTCAGGCTCTGGTGACACCGTCGGGAGAGGCGCTCTAGCCCTTCTCGACCAGGTCGGCACCCTGGACGGTCACGATCACCTTCTCCAGCGGCAGCGTCGCGGGTCCCTGCACGACCGAGCCGTCCTTGATCGAGAACTTGCTGCCGTGGCAGGCGCAGTTGATGGTGCCGCCTGAGACCGACGAGACCTGGCAACCCTGGTGGGTGCAGGTCGCGCTCAGGCCGACGTACGTGCCAGCGGTGGGCTGGGTGACGACCACGTTGGCGCCCGGATAGATCTTGCCGCTGCCGACCGCGACCTCGGAGGTCGCACCCAGCTTCTGCGGGCCGGTCGCCGCAGCACCGCTGTCGCCGTTGTCCGACGCGACGGTGTCCCCTGAGCCGCACGCCGCCAGCAGTGGTACGCCGACGCCGACGACCGCGGCTCCTCCGACGACGTGGCGGCGGCTGATCTTCTGCTCGGGCACAGTGGGTCCTCTCGTGGGGTGATTGAACTTCACACTACTTCTACGGTCGGCCCCACCCGATGGTTCAACCTGTGAAGTGGCCGAGAATCAGGCCTTGGTGGCAGCAGTCTTCTTCGCCGTACCCGAACGCTTCCTGGCCGGCTTCTTCGACTGCTCCGGCTGAGCCGCCTCGCGACCCTCCAGCAACGGGACGAGGAAGCGGCCGGTGTAGCTGACGGGGTTGGCAGCCACCTGTTCCGGCGTACCTTCCGCGATCACCGTGCCACCGCGTGAGCCGCCTTCGGGACCCATGTCGATCAGCCAGTCGGCGGTCTTGATGACATCCAGGTTGTGCTCGATCGTCAGGACGGTGTTGCCCTTGTCGACCAGGCTCTGCAGCACCTTCAGCAGCTTGCGGATGTCCTCGAAGTGCAGACCGGTGGTCGGCTCGTCCAGAACGTAGACGGTGCGCCCGGTGGAGCGCTTCTGCAGCTCGGAGGCGAGCTTGACGCGCTGTGCCTCACCTCCGGAGAGCGTCGTCGCCGGCTGGCCGAGGCGGACATAGCCGAGCCCGACCTCCACGGGCGTCGTGAGATGACGTGCGATCGCCGGCACTGCGGCGAAGAACTCCACCGCCTCCTCGATCGGCATGTCGAGAACCTCGCCGATGTTCTTGCCCTTGTAGTGGACCTCGAGCGTCTCGCGGTTGTAGCGCGCACCGTGGCAGACCTCGCACGGGACATACACGTCCGGCAGGAAGTTCATCTCGATCTTGATCGTGCCGTCGCCGGAGCACGCCTCACAGCGGCCGCCCTTGACGTTGAACGAGAACCGGCCCTGCTGGTAGCCGCGCATCTTCGCCTCCGGCGTCTGCGCGAACAGCTTCCGGACATGGTCGAAGACCCCCGTGTACGTCGCGGGGTTGGAGCGCGGCGTACGGCCGATCGGCGACTGGTCGACGTGGATCACCTTGTCGACGTTCTCCAGGCCGGTGATGGTGCGGTGCCGGCCGGGGATCGTGCGGGCGCCATAGATCTGCTTGGCCAGCGACGTGTACAGGATGTCGTTGACCAGGGTGGACTTACCCGAGCCGGACACGCCGGTGACAGCGCAGAAGACACCCAGCGGGAAGTCGACGGTGACGTTCTTCAGGTTGTTCTCGCGGGCGTCGTGAACGGTCAGGACGCGGCCGGGAGTGAGGGGACGGCGCAGCTCCGGCACCGGGATCTCACGCTTGCCGGCGAGGTACTGGCCCGTCATGGACTTCTCGTTCGCGTAGAGCTCCTTGACCGTGCCGCTGTGCACGACATGACCGCCGTGCTCGCCAGCACCGGGGCCGATGTCGACCACCCAGTCGGCGACCCGGATGGTGTCCTCGTCATGCTCGACCACGATCAGTGTGTTGCCGAGCTCCTTGAGCCGGACCAGCGTCTCGATCAGCTTCTGGTTGTCGCGCTGGTGCAGGCCGATGGAAGGCTCGTCCAGGACGTAGAGGACGCCGACCAGGCCGGCACCGATCTGCGTCGCCAACCGGATCCGCTGCGCCTCGCCGCCGGAGAGCGAGCCGCTCGGCCGGTCGAGGGAGAGATAGTCGAGACCGACGTCGAGCAGGAAGCGGAGCCGCTCCTGGATCTCCTTGAGCACACGCTCGGCGATCTGCTTCTCGCGCTCACTCAGCTCGATGCCGTTGAGATAGGCAGCGGCCTCGTTGATCGGCAGCGCGCAGACCTCGGCGATGTTCTTCCCGCCGGCGTCTCTGGAACCCAGCGTCACCGCCATCGAGACGGGCTTGAGCCGGCTGCCGGAGCAGACCGGGCAGGGCACCTCTCGCATGAAGCCCTCGAAGCGCTCCCGGCTGGTGTCGGACTCGGCCTCACGGTGACGGCGCTCGATGTAGCGGCGCACGCCCTCGAAGTCGGCGTCATAGGCCCGCTGTCGGCCGTAGCGGTTGCGGGTGACGACATGGACCTTGGTGGCGTGACCGTCGAGGATCGCCTTCTGCGCCTTCGGGGAGAGCTCCTCCCACGGCGTGTTGAGGTCGAAGCCGACGGTCTCGCCCAGAGCGCCCATCAGCCGCAGGAAGTACTCGGCGATGTGCGCATGGCTCCACGGCTGGATCGCGCCCTCGCCGAGCGTCGCCTGCGGATTGGGGACGACCAGCTCCGGATCGACCTCCATCCGGGTGCCGAGGCCCGAACATGCCGGACAGGCGCCGAAGGGACTGTTGAACGAGAACGAACGAGGCTCGAGGTCGTCGGTCTCGATCGGATGGTCGTTCGGGCACGCCATCTTCTCGCTGAACTTGACCTGCTCGCCCGTGTCCACGAAGTCCAGCACGATCAGGCCGCCGGCCAATTCGAGGGCCGTCTCCACCGAGTCGGTGAGCCGACGCTTGCTCGACGCCTTCACCGAGAGCCGGTCGACGACCACCTCGATGGTGTGCTTCTTCTGCTTG
>Ga0164242_10003230_pt1 | contig 18661 bp, 13 predicted proteins | sample OricomgcompostMG_FD_108783 | JGI IMG/M metagenome (GOLD analysis project Ga0164242, IMG submission 108783) | Miracle-Growth compost microbial communities from Emeryville, California, USA - Original compost - Miracle growth compost (MG) ... | reverse complement strand
CTACATGGAGTCGGTGATCTGGGCGTTCAAGACGCTCTACGACAAGGGCCTGATCTACGAGGGCTTCCGCGTCCTGCCCTACTGCTGGAACGACGAGACGCCACTGTCCAACCACGAGCTGCGGATGGACGACGACGTCTACCAGCAGCGCCAGGACCCGGCCGTGACGGTCGGCTTCGAGATCACGCCGAGTGCACACCCGCTGGCGGCCGAGCTCCAGGGTGCCAAGCTCGTCATCTGGACCACCACGCCGTGGACCCTGCCCAGCAATCTGGCCGTGATGGTCGGCTCGGACATCGAGTACGTCGTCGTCGACCGTGACGGTGAGCGGCTGGTCTTCGCGCAGGCGCGGCTGGCGGCGTACGCGCGCGAGCTCGGCGACGAGCCCACGATCACCTGGCGGGGCACCGGCAAGGACCTGCTGGGCCTGACCTATGCCCCGCCGTTCGGCTACTACGCCGACCACGCCAACGCGTTCCGCGTGGTCGCCGCCGACGAGGCCGTCACCACCACCGACGGCACCGGGCTGGTGCACAGCGCGGGCGCGTTCGGTGAGATCGACAAGGAGGTCACCGACCGCGAGGGCATCGAGCCGGTGATGCCGGTCGGGAAGGACGGCCGGTTCACCGCGCCGGTGGTCGACTACGCCGGCCTGCAGGTCTTCGACGCCAACCGGCCGATCATCACCGACCTCAAGAACAGCACCGGCGCCGTCACCGCGGGCACGGTGCTGCTGCGCCAGGAGTCCTACGAGCACTCCTACCCGCACTGCTGGCGCTGCCGCAGGCCGCTCATCTACAAGGGCGTGTCGAGCTGGTTCGTCGAGGTCACGGCGTTCAAGCAACGCATGCTCGAGCTCAACGAGCAGATCCGGTGGGTGCCCGAGCACATCCAGCACGGCCAGTTCGGCAAGTGGCTGGAGAACGCCCGCGACTGGTCGATCACCCGCAACCGGTTCTGGGGCAGCCCGGTCCCGGTGTGGAAGTCCGACGACCCGGCCTACCCGCGCATCGACGTCTACGGATCCTTCGAGGAGATCGAGCGCGACTTCGGCACGCTCCCTCTCAACGAGGAGGGCGAGAAGGACCTGCACCGGCCGTGGGTGGACCAGCTCACCCGGCCCAACCCGGACGACCCGACCGGGAAGAGCACCATGCGCCGGGTGGACGACGTACTCGACGTGTGGTTCGACTCCGGGAGTATGAGCTTCGCTCAGAACCACGTGCCGTTCGAGAACGAGGAGTGGTTCACCCACCACTTCCCGGGCGACTTCATCGTGGAGTACATCGGGCAGACCCGCGGCTGGTTCTACACGCTGCACATCCTGGCCACCGCGCTGTTCGACAAGCCGGCGTTCTCCTCGTGCGTCAGCCACGGCATCGTGCTGGGCTCGGACGGCAACAAGATGTCCAAGAGCCTGCGCAACTACCCCGACGTCAGCGAGGTCTTCGACCGCGACGGCGCCGACGCGATGCGCTGGTTCCTGATGTCCAGCCCGATCCTGCGCGGCGGCAACCTGATCGTCACCGAGCAGGGCATCCGCGACTCGGTGCGCCAGGTGATGATCCCGCTGTGGAACAGCTGGTACTTCTTCCAGCTCTACGCGAACGCCGCCGGCCTGGACGCGCAGCGCTCCACGACCAGCACCGACCCGCTGGACCGCTACCTCCTGGCCAAGGCCCGGACGTACGTCGTGGAGATGACCGAGGCGATGGACAGGTACTACATCGCCGACGCCTGTGACGCGACGCAGCGCTTCCTCGACGTACTCACCAACTGGTACATCCGGCGCAGCCGGGAGCGGTTCTGGAACGAGGAGCAGGGCGCCTTCGACACCCTCTACACGGTGCTGGAGCTGACCACCCGCGCGATCGCGCCGCTGCTGCCGCTGACCACCGAGGAGATCTGGCGCGGCCTGACCGGCGGTCGTTCGGTGCACCTGACCGACTGGCCGGACGCCGACGAGCTGCCCGCCGACGACGCCCTGGTGGAGGCGATGGACGCCGTCCGCGACGTCTGCTCGGCCACCTCGGCGCTGCGCAAGGCGCGCCATCTGCGCAACCGACTCCCGCTGGGTTCGCTGACCGTGGTCGGCCCGCCGGTGGCTGGCTTCGAGGGCATCGTCGCCGACGAGGTCAACGTCAAGGCGGTCCGGCTGCTGGCGGCCGATTCCGCCGAGGCGCAGGAGTACGGCGTGGAGCAGCGTCTGACCGTCAACGCCCGCGCGGCCGGTCCGCGGCTGGGCCGGGACGTGCAGCAGGCGATCAAGGGCTCGAAGTCGGGTGACTGGTCGGTCGCCGCCGACGGCACCGTGATCGCGGGCGGCCTGGCGCTGCTCGAGGGGGAGTACACCCTGGAGACCGTCGCCGGTGCCGCCAGCGACGACCAGGCCGTCGGGATGCTGCCGGGCGGCGGCTTCGTCGTACTCGACACAGTGGTGACGGCCGAGCTGGCCGCCGAGGGCCTGGCCCGCGACCTGATCCGGGCGGTGCAGCAGGCCCGCAAGGACGCCGGGTTCCGCGTCGAGGACCGGATCGAGCTCGCCATCGCCGGTGACGAGGCGGTCCGGGCGGCCGCCACCGCCCACCGCGACCTGATCGCCAAGGAGACGCTCGCGACGTCGTACCAGGTCGTCGACGCGGTCGTGGGCACCGAGGTCTCGGTCGGCGACGGCGAGAAGGCCACCGTGGCGGTCACCCGGATCTGACGCAGGACGCGAACGGCGGGGCCGCACGAGCACTGCTCGTGCGACCCCGCCGTTCGTCGCTCCTCGGTCGGCCGTGCCGTCAGTGCGTGGCGTGGTGCTTGGCCCTGATCACGATCCGCACGTTCTTGGTGTGGTGGGTGCCGTCGCGGTCGACGTACATGACGGTGAACCGGTGATGCCCGGACGCGAGGTGCTCGGTGGGGATCTTGACCGAGGACCGGCCGCCGGGGCGGACGTGCCCGCGGACCACCACCTTGCCGCGTGCGTTGCGCACCACCACGGCGGTGCCGGACTTGCCACCGACCACCACCAGCTCCGCCCGGTGCCCGTGCGGGACCACGTGGGTGACCTGCACCCGGCTGACCACGGCCGCCGGTTGATAGGGGGCCAGGGCAGCCGCGGCCGGCTGGCCGGCCTGGTGGGTGCCGGCGGAGCCGCCTGCCGACGTCGTCACCGGGTCCTGGTGCGGCGTCGTCTGGCTGGCACCGGGGCGCTTCGGCATCGCCAGCTTCGAGGCGGCCAGCTGGGCCTCGTAGTTGGCCTCGCGCGCGTCGGCGTCGAACTCGGCGCTCGCCGGGGGATCGAGCGCCTCGTTCTGGAAGACGCCGGCCAGGTCGTCGAAGGTCGCCCGGCGCCAGGGCGTGATCGCCTCGAAGGTCACCGGCTGTTTGCTGCTCAGGCCGTTGGTGGGCGTGCCTTCATCGAGTCCGCCGGCGGCGGTGACGGCCTCGATGAGCTGCAGCGGCGAGGTGTGGTCGGCGACCTGCGAGTAGATGTGGCCGCCGACCGTCCAGGGGGAGATGACGATGCACGGCACCCGGAAGCCCGCTCCGACGGGCAGGCCGCCGCCGGGGGTGCCTCGTGGGGACGGAAGCGAGACGTACTCCTCCGGATAGGTGTCGGCGTCCGGGACCGGCGGCGGCACGTGATCGAAGAAGCCGTCGTTCTCGTCGTAGTTGATGATGAAGACCGTGGAGTTCCACAGCTCCTCGTTCGCGGCGAGTGCCTCGAGCTTGGAGGCCAGGAAGTACGCGCCGGCGGCGGGCGTGTTCGGCGGGTGCTCGTCCGAGGCGTAGGGGCCGTCCGGGAAGAGCCAGGTCACGTCCGCCAGGGTGCCGTTCGCGCAGTCCTCCTCGAAGCCGAGGTACGGGGTGGTCGCCTTGGTCGGGTTGGTCGGGTCGCCGAGACCGCCCGGCGTACCGTCGCCGAAGAGCGTGCCGGTGGTCATCACCATGTTGTAGAGCTCGGTGGGGACGGTCTTGTTCGCGAAGCTCGCCCACCAGCTGAAGTAGTTGTACGAGCCCGAGCTGGTGTAGGTCTTCACGGTGTAGCCGGCGTCGTAGAGCACCTCGGCGGCCGACTTCCAGCCGAGGGCGTTGGGTTTGACCGTCTCCAGGATCGGACCGCCCTGCTGGCCCTGCGGGTCGTTGGTGCCCGACATCCAGATCGCCCGGTTGGGGTAGGTCGGACCCATCACCGAGCAGTGGTAGTTGTCGAGCAGGGTGAAGTTCTCCGCCAGAGCCCAGTGGAACGGGATGTCGGCCTGGGTCATGTAGCCCATCGTGTACGAGCCCTTGGTGTCGCCGTCCGACGCCAGGTGAGTGTGCAGCCACCCGTCCATCGCGCCCTTGTTCCACGACGCGTGCTGGTCGCGCCAGTCATGGGACAGCGAGGGGACCGCGGCCGCGCCGGTGTTCGCGGTGTCCATGTGGAACGGCTCCAGATAGCCGGCCGGGTTGGCGGGGTCGGGCTGCTTGAAGACCGAGTTGCCGTTGGGCAGCGTCATCGCGGTCGGGTCGTCGAACCCGCGCACACCGGGGAAGGTGCCGAAGTAGTGGTCGAAGGAGCGGTTCTCCTGCATCACGTAGACCACGTGCTTGATCTTCGACAGGTCGAACGAGGTCGGCTCCGCGGCCGCCGCCGCAGCGGCGAGGCGGGTCGGCAGGAGACCGGACATGCCGGCCGCGCCGGCGACCGCCGCGGCGCCGGCGATGACCGTACGCCGCGAGACGCGGGCGACTCCGAGCGAGGAGCTGGTGTTGTCAGTCATGGAGTGTCCTTCGTCCTTCGGTGGGCCGGTCAGCTGGCGGATCGGATGGCATGTTTGTCGGCCTTGACCTTCTTCTTGAGCCGGTGGATCTTCTTCTTCAGGTGGGCGATCTTCTGGTGCGCCTTGGCCTTGGCCGCCCGCGAGGCGTGCTTGGACCGGAGGACCTTCATCGCCTTCTTCTTCGCCGACTTGTCCTTGTGCAGCGCCCGCTGGTGCTTGGCGAGCTTCGCCTTGGCGTGCTGCAGGGCCGGGTTCGGCGACGTCCCCGCGCCGGGCCCGGTGCTCGGTGCCGGGACGCTCACCGGCGCCGAGGTGGCGCTGGTCGAGGCGAAGTCCTCCTTGACCGCTGTCACCGAGACGGTCAGGACGTGGCCGCCGTCGGCAGCCGTCACCGCGTAGGTCGCCTTCGTCGCACCGGCGATGGCCACACCGTCGCGCAGCCACTGGTAGCTGAACGAGTCCGGAGTCGGCGTCCAGGTGCCCGGGTTGGCCGTCAGGGTCGAACCCACGGCGGGCGTGCCGGTGATGGCCGGCGCGGTCTTGACGGTGACGGGCCCGTTCGTGGCCGCGGCACAGACCCCGGCGGCGATGCCGGAGCCGGTCACCGCGACCTGGTCGGCGGGCTCGAGCGGACCCGAGGCGTCGCCGGCGTGTCCCACGTGCAGCACCTTGGCGATGGCGCTGTTGCGCGTGTCGGCCAGGTAGAGCACGTCGGTGACAGGGTCGACCGCCACGGCGTAGGGCGTGTTCAGCCTGGTGCTGGCCGGGAAGGTGCCGCTGGCGACCGGGCTGAGGTTCTCGGCGCCGGCGATGCCCCCGACGTTCACCAGGGTCGAGATCGTGCCGTCCGGCGTGACCTCACGGATCGCGTTGTTGAACGTGTCGGCGATGAACAGGTCGCCGGCGCCGTCGAGGGCGACCCCCTGCGGGTCGTTGAGCAGGGCCGAGGTCGCCGGGCCGCCGTCGCCGGCGTAGCCGCCGAGGCAGTCGTTGGTCGCCACCGCGGCGGCGTAGTCGCCCGCCACGGTGGTGATCACGCCCGTCCCGGCGTCCACGCGACGGACCACGTTGTTCGCCGAGTCGGCGATGTAGACGTCGTCCTCGGCGTCCACCGCGACCCCGGCGGGCAGCGCGAGCCTCGCGCTGGTGGCGGCCGCGCCGTCACCGGTGTACCCGCCCTTGCCGGTGCCGGCGACGACCGTGATCGTGCCGGCCGTGGTGACCTCGAGGATGCGGTTGTCGAAGGTGTCGGCGATGAACACGTTGCCGGCGCTGTCGACCGCCACGCCGTCGGGGTGCCAGAGGTTGACGGTGAGCGGCGTGCTGGTCGAGGTGACCGTCGCGGCGTCGCCACCGGCGGCGCCCGTGCCCGCGAAGCGGTGGATCGTGCCGTCCGGCGTGATCTCGCGGATCACGTTGTCGCCGCTGTCGGCGATGAAGATGTCGCCGTGGGCGTCCTCGGCGGTGCCGCCGGGCTGGTACAGCAGGGCGTCGGTCGCATCGCCCTCGTCGCCGACGTCGCCGTAGCCGGCGAGCGAGCCGGCCACCGTGGTGAGCGAGCCGTCGGTCAACGAGGCGAACACGTTGTCGCCGGTGTTGGAGACGTAGACCGTGCCGTTGTTCGCCGAGACGCCCGCCGGGCGGTAGAGGCCGCCGGCCGGGGGCAGCGGCAGTCCGGTGGTCTCGTCGATCACCGGGGCGCCACCGGAGTCCTTGCCGTACGGCACCGCCTGGAGGAGCGGACCAGTGGTGTCGATGAGGCCGAGGCCGTCGGTGTAGTCGTAGCCCTGGGGCGCCAGCAGCTCGACGTAGTTGCCGTCACTGACGTTCAGCCCGGAGGTGGCAGCGCTGACCGTCAAGGAGTCCTTGCTCGCCACGGAGGTGTCGGCTGGGAACGTGTAGGTGGATCCGTCCTTGGTCTGGAGCACATAGCCCGAGAGGTCCACGGTCGCGTCCGAGCCGTTGTCGAGCTCCACGGAGGCGCCGGTGGCGTGGCCGAGGGTCACGGCTCGGGTGAAGCCGAGCTGCTCGAGGTCGACGGTGCCGGGGCTGCTGAGCGCCGACTTCAGGGGGTAGTTGATGTCGTCACCCTGGCTGTGCAGCGAGTTGTACCAGACCGCCGCGTCCGGGTCGGTGCGGTCGGTGGGGATCTGGTAGTGCTCGGCGTAGTTGCCGTTGGTGGCCGTGCAGACCGCCGACCCGTTGAGCGTGTTGGCGGCACACGGGGTGTCGACGTAGGCCCGGGAGACCAGGGTGCTGCCGCCGGTGTTCACCGACAGGTAGTAGCTGTGGTCGCCGCCGGAGTTGGCCAGCGACGAGAAGCCCTGGACCAGGACCACCGGCGTGGACGCGGGCAGCCCGTAGTTCGCGAGGAACTGAGCGGTGGTCTTGACGCCGAGGTACTGGTTCTCGTCCCACCAGAAGAGCTGCGTGCCGTGGGCCGGGATCACCGGGTCGACCAGCGGCGAGCTCCCCGAGGTGTCCGACGGGTCGTGCAGCGTCATGGCGGCGCCGCTCTTGGTGAGCGTGAGGTCGTACGCCGCGAAGTCGATCGGGTGGTCGGTGGTGTTGGTGATCTCGCTGTACTCGTAGTAGTCGGTGGAGTTGTTGTCGTAGTTGACCTCGGAGATCAGCAGGTCGTTGGGGTCGATCTTCGGGGCGCCCGAGTTCGCCTCGCCCTTGGTGGCCCAGCCCGAGACGCCGAAGCTGCCGGAGCCGTCGGTGGTGCGCGCCCACGAGGTCGGCGCGAACGACGTCCAGGTGGTCTGGTCGAGGAGGGTGTCGTCGTCGGTCTCGGTCAGGTAGAGCGTGTCGCTGGCGGCGAGGTCGAAGCCGGTGGCGGCGAGGTCGGCGCCGTCGACGACGACGTACCGGTGGGCGGCGATGTCCTGGGTGGGCACCTGGTAGGTGTCACCCGCGCTGTTCTCGAGGGTGAGCGAGGCGCCGGTCAGGTCGGCGCCGGTGTTGTAGAGCTCGACCCAGTCTTTCGCCGGCGTACCGGTGGCCTCGACCTCGTTGATGGTCAGGCCGGCAAGGGGATCGTCCGCGGCGGGAGCGCCCACCGGCGGAAGCTCGACGAAGGTGAAGTCCTGGGAGACGGTCGCCTGGGCATCGCCCACGGCGCTGTCGCCCACGGTCACGTGCACGCTGTAGTGCCCGAGGGCGTCGCTCGGGGTGCCGCTGATGACGCCGGTGCTCGGGTCGATCGTCACGCCGACCGGCAGGCCGGCGGCCGCGTAGGTGTAGCCCGGAGTGCCGCCGTGGGCGGCCACGTGGATGTCGGTGAGGGCCGAGTCCTCGTGCACGGAGACGTCCGCGATCGGGTCCAGACGCAGCACTTTGCTCAGCGTCAGGGTGAAGGTCGTCGTGGCGGTGTCGCTCGGCACTCCGTCGGTGACGGTGACGGTGACGGGGTAGTCCCCGAGGTCGTCGGAGGAGTCCGGGGTGCCGCTGATGACGCCGGTGCTCGGGTCGATGGAGACACCGGCGGGAAGGCCGGTGGCGGAGTAGGTCAGTGGGGCCCACACCTTGGTGGCCTTGACCTTGATCGGGTTCATCGACTCGTTGACCGAGATCTCGGCGTTGCTCACCGGCGCGATGACCACGTGCTCGCTCGACTGCGAGATCGGGTCGCGCTGGCTCACGATGAAGTCGGCGGCGTTGTCGTTCGTGTCCTGGGGGATGCCCTGCTTGAAGATGCGCTCGTCCCAGTGCGCGGCGTCCAGGACGGGCGCGGAGTGGACGCAGCTGTCGGCGTTGCTGCCGTCGGGGGCGCAGATCGCGCTGCCGGTCCTGCCTTCAGCACCCGCGGCGTTGGCCGTGCCGGTCTTCGAGAAGCCCATGGCGTCCACGATCGGCGACGGGTTGACGCTGGGGTCGGCGAGGTTGCCGTTGGGCAGCGCCCAGGTGACGTGGCCGGGGGCCGCGAAGTCGGCGTCGTTCGCGGCCGTGTCGTTCGCGGCCGTCGGGTACACGCCGGTGGTGTCCACCGAGGCGTCGAGCAGCAGGAACTGTCCACCGGTGGAGTAGCCACCGATGTTCTTGGCCGCCTGCTGAGAGGGGTTGACGGCGGTGTCGGTCGAGCCGAAGTCGATGTCGGGCGTCACGCCGGCCGGCAGCGACGGCAGCGTGGTGCTGCCGGCGTCGTAGATCGCCACCAGGAAGTGGTGGTGCGGGTAGACGGTCCCGTACAGCTGGTACGGCGCCGTGCAGGTCTGGCCGCCTGCGGATGCGTAGCACATGTAGTAGTTCGGGTGGACCGTCGCGGGCGTCGTCGAGGTGTCGAGGGCGCCCAGCGAGATCGGCTCGTCCGTCGGGTTGTAGAGCTCGAACCAGTTGTTGTCGTACACACCGCTCTGGTCGCCGTTGACCTCGGAGATGACGAGGTGGTCGGAGGTCAGCGACGCCGGGTGGGCGTTGGCCTCGCCCTTGGTGGCGTGCTGGGAGACGGCGAAGTCCCCGGTGCCGTCGGGGTAGCGCGCCCACGAGGTCGACGCGGGCGACGTCCATGACGTCTCGTCCAGGACGGTGTCGTCGGCCTCGGTGAGGTCGAGGGTGTCGCTGTCGGCCAGGTCGAGGCCGGCGGCATCGAGATCGGCGCCGTCGACGACGACGTAGCCGCCGGCGGCGATGTCCTGGGTGGGCACCCGGTAGGAGTCGCCGGCGCTGGTGACGAGGTTCACCGAGGCTGCGGTGATCGCGGCGCCGGTGTTGTAGAGCTCGACCCAGTCGTTCGCCGGCGTACCGGTGGTCTTGACCTCGTTGATCTTGAGGCCGGCAAGCGGGTCGTCGTCGGCCGGCGGGGTGGTCTTCGGCTGCTCGACGAGGGTGAAGTCGACCGAGGCCGACTGGGCGGCGGCGCCCACGCCGCTGTCGGTGACGGTCACGTGCACGCTGTAGTGACCGACGGTGTCGGTCGGGGTGCCGCTGATGATGCCCGTGCTCGGGTCGATGGTGACGCCGTCCGGCAGACCGGTGGCGGCGTAGGTGTAGTCCGGGGTGCCGCCGTGGGCGCTCACCTGGATCGGGGTGAGGTCGGCGCCCTTGTGGACGGAGACGTTCGCCACCGGGTCGACGCGCAGTTCGTTGCTCACCGTGAGGGTGAAGGACGTGGTGGCCGTCTCGGGTCCGGTCGGCGACGAGTCGGTGACGGTGACCGTGACGGGGTAGGCCTTGAGCTCGTCGGTCGCCGCGGGGGTGCCGCTGATGATGCCGGTGCTCGGGTCGATGCTGACGCCGTCGGGCAGGCCCTCGGCAGCGTAGGACAGCGCACCGGTGCCCTTCTGGCCCTGCACGTGGATGGGCGTCATGTCCTCGTTGCGGCTGATCTCGGCGTCGTCGATCGGCGCCACCGCCACGTGGTCGCTGATCTGCGAGTGGATGGTGAAGTCGGCCGGGGCGACGGCCGAGAAGTCGGTGCGGTTCGTGTCGGTGTCGACCGGGACGCCGTCGGTGAAGTTGCGGGCGATGACGCATCCGTTGGTGGTCCCCGAGTCGAAACCGGCGATGGGGGTGGCGCCGTTGGTCTCCGCCGCATCCGGCTGGGTGGTGCTGGCCTTCGTCCAGCCGACCCCGTCGACTACGCCGTCGGCCTTCGCGGTCGCCGAGGAGAGGTCGCCCTTGAAGCTCGGCGCGTCGCTGGCGCCACTCGCGTTCGGGTCGAGCAAGAGCACCTGGCCGCCGGTGTTGCAGCCACCCATGTTGCTGCCCTGCTGGCCGCCGTTGGCAGCGGTCGCGACGGCGGCGTCCAGGTCGGGCGTGAAGCCGGCAGGGATGGTTCCGTCGTCGGCCGGCGAGTGTGCGTTCGCGTACCAGACGAAGAAGTAGTGGTGTGCCTTCACGGTGCCCGACAGCTGCACGTTGCTCGAACACTTCTGGGTGGTGGCGGTGTTGCCGCGGTAGCAGAGCGAGTAGTTCGCCGCGACCGTGGTCGCACTGGTGACGGTGCCGAGCGCGATGTCCGTATCGGTCGGGTTGTAGAGCTCGATCCAGTCGTTCGTCCACTGAGCGGAGTCCGAGTTGGCGCCCCACACCGCCGCGATGACCAGGTGGTCGGGCGGAGTCGGATCGGCGGCGCGAGCGCTGGTCGCGGTCACCGCCGTCATCACCGTCGTCATCGTCGCTGCCATCGTCGCCGCCGCGGCCACAACGGCCGTGAGGCCGCGCCTCGTCTTCAAACGCAGGTTCAGTGCCACCGTGAGCCTTTCGAGTGGGTGAGGAGTCGACCGGCGGGCAACCGATGGCCAGCGGGAGGACGGGATGAAGCCCTCGGAATCTGGCAGCGCTGGGTAAATTCTCGACGTCGAGATACTGAACCCGAGACACCCGTCGTCCGTCGAAATCGTGTCGATCCGGGCCGCCCCGCAAGGCGCCACTCGAACGGCCGACGCCGGGGGCCCGCGACCTGACATCCTTGGTCCCCTCGTCGGCCTGAGAGGCTTGTGCCGTGAACGAGTTGTCCGTCCCGCTCCCTGTGTCCCTCGACGTCGTCTCGCTGACCATGGCTTTGGTGAACATCGAGTCGGTCAGCCACCGTGAGGGGCCGCTCGCCGACTCCGTCGAGGCAGCGCTTCGCGACCTGTCCCACCTGCGGGTCGAGCGCTTCGGCAACACCGTCGTGGCGCGCACCGAGTCGGGCCACCCCGAGCGCGTGATCATCGCGGGCCATCTGGACACCGTTCCGGAGAACGACAACCTGCTGGCCTACGTCGAGATGGGCAAGCTCTTCGGGCTCGGCGCCTGTGACATGAAGGGCGGCATCGCCGTCATGCTCAAGACCGCCGCGCTGGGCAGCTACCGGCGCGACGTCACCTTCGTCTTCTACGACGGCGAGGAGGTGGCCAGCGAGCACAACGGCCTGCGCAAGCTCGCCGAGTCGCACCCGCATCTGCTCGAGGCGGACCTCGCGATCCTGATGGAGCCCAGCAACGCCGGTGTCGAGGCCGGCTGCCAGGGCACCATGCGGGTCGAGGTCAGGGTGCCGGGGGAGCGCGCCCACAGCGCCCGCTCGTGGACCGGCGTCAACGCCATCCACCGTGCCGGCGAGCTGCTGCGCCGGCTGGAGGCGCACGAGCCGCGGCAGCCGGTGATCGACGGGCTGACCTATCACGAGGGACTCAACGCGGTCTTCGTCAGCGGCGGGGTGGCCGGCAACGTCATCCCCGACGAGTGCGTGCTGACGGTCAACTACCGGTTCGCTCCGGACCGCACCGAGGAGGAGGCGGAGGCGTTCCTGCGCGAGTTCTTCGCGCCGTACGACGTCACCGTCACCGACAGCGCCCCGGGCGCCCGGCCCGGCCTGGACCGGCCCGCGGCGAAGGCGTTCCTGGAGGCGGTCGGCGCCGAGGTGGGCCCGAAGTTCGGCTGGACCGACGTGGCCCGCTTCACCGTGCTCGGCGTGCCGGCGGTCAACTACGGCCCGGGGGACCCACTGCTCGCGCACAGGCGGGAGGAGTACGTTCCTACCGCACAGTTGACGGAGTGCGAGCACGTGCTGAAGGAGTGGCTGCGGGCATGAACGCCATGCGGAACGGCCCCCACGGCGTCCGCCCGGAGAGCGACGGCTGGGGGAGCACCAACGACCAGCGGCTCCTCGACAGCCGCGGCCCCGGCCAGTGGGTGCACACCGACCCCTGGCGGGTGATGAAGATCCAGGCGGAGTTCGTCGAGGGCTTCAACGATCTCGCCGAGCTCGGCCCCGCGATCACGGTCTTCGGCAGCGCCCGGATCAAGCCCGACGACCCGTCGTACGAGATGGGGATCAAGGTGGGGTCGGCGCTCGCCCGGGCCGGCTTCGCGGTCATCACCGGTGGCGGCCCCGGCGCGATGGAGGCGGCCAACAAGGGCGCCGTCGAGGCGGACGGCATCAGCGTCGGGCTCGGCATCGAGCTGCCCTGGGAGGCGGCACTCAACCCCTACGTCAATCTGCCGCTCAACTTCCGCTACTTCTTCGTCCGCAAGACGATGTTCGTCAAGTACGCCCAGGGCTACATCGTGCTGCCCGGCGGCGTCGGCACCCTCGACGAGCTGTTCGAGGCGATGACGCTGGTGCAGACCGAGAAGGTCACCCGCTTCCCGATCGTGCTGATGGGCGTCGAGCACTGGGAGGGCCTGGTGGAGTGGATGCGCACCACCATGCTGCCCGACGGCCGGATCAACTCCGAGGACGTCGACATGCTCACCCTGACCGACGACGTCGACGAGGCCGTCGAGCTGATGGTGAAGGCGAGGGACGGCCGATGATGTGGCTGTTCGCCATCCTGATCGTGCTGGCCATGGGTGGCATCGCGATGGTCGCCGCCGGCCGGGGCACACCCCTGCAGGAGGCGTACGACGACAGGCCCGATGCGCTGGTGCCCGCAGACCGACCGCTGCGCGCCGCCGACCTGCGGGCGGTCCGCTTCCCGCTCGCCCTGCGCGGCTACCGGATGGCCGAGGTCGATGCCCTGCTGGCCCGGATCGCCGGTGAGCTGGCTGCTCGGGAGCAGGCCACGGAGCACTCCGGCGAGCCCACCGGGGAGCGCCCCGAGTGACGGCGCTCGTCGTCGCCGTCACCGTCCTGGCCGCTCTCATCGTCGCCCTGACCTGGCTACGACTGCGCGGCCGCGCCGGCGGCACGGTGCGCTGGCACCTGATCCTCGGGGTGCTCGGCGTGGTGGTCTGGGGCACGTTCCTGGCGGCGCCGGCGAGCAGCACGGCCGGCGGCGACCTGGTCGGCGTGGTCGGGCTCGGATTCTGGTGGCTGGTGGCTATCGTGGGGCTGCTGATCCTGGCGCGCTGGCGCCGGCCGGCCGCTCGCGGCAGGCGGGTGGGGCGTCATGCCGGTGTCGGCGGCCCGGACCGGTGGTCGCAAGGCCCCTGGCTCTCGATCCTCGCCCACGGCGGCATGGTGGTCTGCGTGGTCATCATGACCTGGGCGTACCTGACCCAGAAGGTGTAGCCCGTGACCCTGCGACTCGGCGCAGTCCTCACCAGCATCCTGACCGCGCTCGCGCTCACGGCGACGCCGTCGTACGGCGCAGTGCCAGCGGCGCGGGCGAAGCGGCCCGCCGTCGTGCACCGGGTGGTGATCGGCCACTCGGTTTGGCACCGGCCGATCGCGGCCTACGAACTGGGCGAGAAGGGCCCCGGCATCCCGACCGTCCTGATCGTGAGCACGATGCACGGCAACGAGCGGCAGATCCAGCAGATCCCCGAGGCGCTGCGCGACGGCAAGCGGATCCACGGCATCGATCTGTGGGTGGTCCCGGTGATGAACCCGGACGGGCTGCACGCCAACACCCGGCAGAACGCCCGCGGCGTCGACCTCAACCGCAACTTCCCGACCCACTGGGTCCACACCACGGGCCATTACGGGTCGGGTCCGAAGCCGGCCAGTGAGCCGGAGACTCGCGCGATGATGCGGTTCCTGAAGAGGATCAGACCCGACCGGGTGATCAGCTTCCACCAGCCGCTGGACGGCGTCGACCTCGACAGCCGGCGGCCGGGCTTCTCCCACAAGGTCTCCCGCGCGCTGCACCTGCCGGTCTCCCACGTCACCTGCGGCGGGGTGTGCGGCGGCACCATGACGCAGTGGTTCGAGGCGCACTTCCCGGGCACGGCGATCACCGTCGAGTACCCGGCGCACCCGTCCTCGCACACCCTGCGCGTGCAGGCGCCCCGGGCGCTGCTGCGGCTCTTCGGTGGTCGTCGCTGAGACGGATACGAGGTCGATAGGGGATAATGGTGCGCGGACACAACGCCACCGAAGGGAAGAGGTGCCACGCATGGCGGCGATGAAGCCGCGGACCGGGGACGGTCCGCTGGAGGTCACCAAGGAAGGTCGCGGGATCGTCATGCGAGTCCCGCTCGAGGGTGGCGGTCGCCTCGTCGTGGAGCTGAACGCCGAGGAGGCAGGCGCTCTCGGCGACGCACTCAAGGACGTCGTCGGCTGACCGTGGCCGCCCCCACGCTGCCACCCCAGGTCATCCCGCCCCGCTTCGTCCTCTCGCCGCTGGCGCCCGAGGCCCTCGAGGCCGAGGTCGTCGCACTCCCGGTGGAGCCGGCGGAGGGCGACGCCGCGCTCGTCCTCGGTCCGGGTGCCGTCGCGCTCGACGAGCGCTTCGACCTGATCGGCGTGCTCGAGAGCGAGCGTGCCACCGGCAAGGCCGGTGAGATCGTCGCCGTGCCCGTTCCCGCGGGTCGGGGCCCGCTGCGCCGCATCCTGCTGGTCGGCGTCGGCGCCCAGCGCCGCGACGACTTCCGGCGGGCCGGCGCGGCACTCGCCCGCGCCACCCGCGACATCGGGAGCGTCGCGACCTCCATCCCGGCGCTGGAGCCCTCGTACGCGCTGGAGGCGTTCGTCGCCGGCGCGGTGCTCGGCTCCTTCGACTTCAACTGGCGCTCCACCGGTCCGGCCTGGCAGGCGGTCGGCACGGTCACCCTCGCCGACATCGCGCCGGAGGAGTACGGCGACGCCCTGGCCCGCGCCGAGGCGATCGCCCACGCCGGCTGGCGGGCCCGCTTCCTGGCGACGGTGCCCGCGAACCTGAAGAGCCCCGCCTGGCTGGCCGAGCAGGCGGTGGCAGCGGCCGCCGAGGCCGGCCTGGAGGCGAAGGTCTGGGACGAACACCAGCTGGCCGCGGAGGGCTTCGGCGGGATCATCGGCGTGGGCCAGGGCTCGGCGACGCCGCCGCGACTGATCCGGCTCGACTACACGCCGGCCAAGGCTGGCCGGAGGACGCCCACCGTCGTACTCGTCGGCAAGGGCATCACCTTCGACACCGGCGGGCTCTCGATCAAGCCCGGCCAGGCGATGACCACGATGAAGCGCGACATGACCGGCGGCGCCGTGGTGATCGCCACCATGGCCGCGCTGGCGCAGGTCGGCTGCCCGGTCAGGGTCGTCGGCCTCATTCCGGCCGCCGAGAACGCCGTCTCCGGCAGCGCGCTGCGCCCCGGCGACGTGGTGCGTCACTACGGCGGCCGCACCAGCGAGGTGACCAACACCGACGCCGAGGGCAGGCTGGTGCTCGCCGACGGCCTCGCCTACGCGGTGGAGCGGATCAAGCCCGACGTCCTGGTCGACGTGGCCACCCTGACCGGTGCGATGAAGGTAGCGCTCGGCCAGCACCTGGGCGGCTACTTCGCCAACCGCGACGCGCTCGCGACGCAGGTCGACCGGGCCTCACAGGTCTCCGGCGAGGAGGTCTGGCGGATGCCGCTGTTCGCCGGCTACGAGGACAAGCTCGCCTCGACCGTGGCCGACGCCGACAACGGCCCCGGCGGCCCCGGCGCGATCACCGCGGCGCTGTTCCTGCAGCACTTCGTCGGGGACCTGCCCTGGCTGCACCTGGACGTGGCCTCGATCGGCGACGCGCCCGAGGAGCGGTTCGAGTGGACCAAGGGCCCGACCGGCTTCGGCGCCCGCCTGCTGCTCACCTGGCTGGGCAGCGACGACCCGCTCCAGGGCATCCGCGTCGAGTAGGGGATTTCGCCCCCTTGAGTAGGGGATTTCAGCCCGGACTCGAGGGTGCGAAAGGGACGATTCGCGGGTGCGAAACCCACGACTCGCGGTCAGGCCTCGGGGATCCACTCCTTCTTCGCCACCAGCAGGCCGTCGCCGACCGGCAGCAGCAGCGGAACCAGTCCGTCGTGCTCGGCCACGGTCCGATCCAGCTCACGGATCGCGACCGTCTCGGGGTCGCGCCGGGCCGGGTCGGCGACGCGGTCGTGCCACAGGGCGTTGTCGAAGGCCACCACGCCACCGGGCCGCAGCAGCCGCAGCGCCTCGGTGAGATAGGCGGCGTACTCGGTCTTGTCGCCGTCGCAGAAGACGATGTCGTAGTGGCCGTCGGTCAGCCGGGGGAGTACGTCGAGGGCAGCGCCCGCGATCGTCCGGGCCCGCTGAGTGGGGATCCCGGCCTCGGTGAAGGTCTGCCGGGCGAGCCGCTGGTGCTCGGTCTCGACGTCCACGGTGGTCAGCACGCCGTCGGCGCGCATGCCGCGCAGCAGCCACAGCCCCGAGACCCCGGTGCCGGTGCCGATCTCCACGACCGCACGGGCGTCCAGGACCGAGGCCAGGAAGCGCAGCGCGGCACCGCCGCCGGGGCCGATCGGGACCACGCCGACCTCCTCGGCACGGGCGCGGGCGGCCGCGAGTACGTCGTCCTCGGCGACGTAGCCCTCCGCGAAGTTCCAGGTAGCGGCAGCGGGTGGCGGATAGGAAGCCATGGTCAGAACCTATCCCGATCCGGTGCCCTGGCCGGGAACGCACGCGGTGCGAACTTCGTTGGAATGTCACAGGAACCTTTCAGCACGCCTGCCTACGGTGGAGGCGAAGGTTCGGCGATGGTCAGGAGACATGAGATGAGCGCACCGACGCAGGCGGTCCCGTCGTGGGACGAGATCGTCGAGCGGCACTCCGACCGCGTCTACCGGCTTGCCTACCGGCTGACCGGCAACCGGCACGACGCCGAGGACCTCACCCAGGAGGTCTTCGTCCGGGTCTTCCGCTCGCTGGACTCCTTCACCCCCGGCACGTTCGAGGGCTGGCTGCATCGGATCACCACCAACCTCTTCCTCGACCAGGCGCGGCGCAAGCAGCGGATCCGCTTCGACGCCCTCTCCGAGGAGCGCGCGGCCCGGCTGACGTCGAGCGCCCCGACGCCCGACGCGGCGTACGCCGACCAGCGCTTCGACGACGACATCGAGCGGGCCCTGGCCACGCTGCCGCCGGACTTCCGCGCCGCGGTCGTGCTCTGCGACGTCGAGGGCCTGTCGTATGAGGAGATCGCCGAGATCCTCGACGCCAAGATCGGCACCGTCCGGTCCCGGATCCACCGCGGCCGCGCGATGCTCCGCAAGGCGCTCGCTCACCGCGCCCCGACCGGTGGCCGGCTGCGCCACTCCGGTCCCAAGGTGCTCTGGGGCGGGGCGTCGTGATCGGTGGCTGGGGTGCGCACCTGGGCGACCGGGCGAGCGCGCTGCTCGACGGCCAGCTGAGCGACGAGGACGCCGAGCGCGCCTGGGCGCACGTGCACTCCTGCCATGCCTGCCGCGACCAGGTCGAGCGCGAGGGCTGGCTCAAGCGCCGGCTCGCCGGGCTGAGCTACGACCCGACCGCCGGCGCGCCCGAGTCGCTGAAGGGCTCGCTGCTCGGCGCGCCCGGCGACGTCTTCTTCGGCTTCCACGCCGAGCTGCACGGCCATGCCGCCCCGGCTCGGTCCAACAGGCGTGCCCTCGGGCTCGCCGCCCTCGGCGGCAGCGCCGTGGGCGCGGCGGTGATGGGGGTACTCGCGTTCGGAGCCGCGCCCGCGTCGGCGCCGACGACGCCGCTGCCCGCGGCCTCGCTCAGCTCGGTGACGCCCACGCCCGTCGTCGCGACGGTGCGCAAGCCCGCTCCCTGATCAGACCTCGAGGTCGTTCTCTGCGGTCTCGATGAACGGGTGCTCGGCGACGAACGCCTTGGTCTCGGCGTAGAGGTGTTGGATGTAGTCCTCCAACGCCGAGCTCTCCACCCGCCACTGGCCGCGGCCGCCGATCTTGATCGCGGGTAGCTCGCCGCGGCGAACGAGGGCGTAGACCTGGGCGGCCGACGTGTTGAGGGTCTCCGCGACGTCGGCGAGGGTCAGGAAGCGTGGGGTCCCCGGCATGCGCCCATGATCCCATCCCGTTCCAGCGCCTCGGGCCGCACGCGTGCGCTGCCTGTGGATAACCGCCGAAGGTGGTTTACGCCGGCGACGGCCGCGGTCATGATGCCAAGGTGGCACGCACTCTCGGGAACCTTTCCGCACGCACCTCGCCGCCCGGCCCGGCAGCGCCCGCGCCGCCGTCCGCCCCACCCGCGGTCCGGGCCAGCCGGCCCGGATGGCGAGATCCGCGGCTGTGGCTGGGCGTCGCCATCGTGGCCGGCTGCGTGGTGGCCG
>Ga0164242_10003229_pt1 | contig 18662 bp, 12 predicted proteins | sample OricomgcompostMG_FD_108783 | JGI IMG/M metagenome (GOLD analysis project Ga0164242, IMG submission 108783) | Miracle-Growth compost microbial communities from Emeryville, California, USA - Original compost - Miracle growth compost (MG) ... | reverse complement strand
TTCAGCCGTGGTCAGGGGCGCAAAATCCCCGGCGCAACGCCTGGGGCATGGAGACGGCCAAGATGGATCGTGGATCGGTTTATTTTATTTTATTTTAACTCTTATCGTTCCAATCTCTCCTCATTCCCTATACTTACCACATGGCTAGTTCTCCTTGCAATTCTCCTCATCGTTTTGTTCAATGGTGATCTTAGAACTGACCAACGCAAAACCTGCGAGCGGCAAATGGGACCGCAATGGCTCTGGCGGCCCTGGCCAGCAAGTGGGTGGCGGCGGACGGCAACGGTCAACACGATTCTCGTCCTCACGTTCACCATCGCGATGACCATCTTTGTAGCGATAACTAGCTCCAAAGCGGGCGGCATCAACCGGAACCTCATCTTCTTCAAGGGCGACTGCAGCACTAGCACGAAGACCAACCTGCTACTCCATCTACTGCTAAACATCTTCTCGACGTGCATCATCGCGTCGTCCAACTTCTTCATGCAGATCCTCAACGCGCCGAGCAGGAGCGAGGTTGATTTCGTCCACGCCCACAGACCGCGTTCGACCGTCGAGATCGGGGTTCCCTCGCTCCAAAACATCATGGCTGTCTCGAGCACCAAGACGACATACTGGGTTCTGTTTTTGCTCAGTTCCGTGCCGATCCACCTCTTCTTCAACAGCGCCGTCTTCGAGACCGAGTACCAAGGCGCCGACTGGAATCTCACCGTGGCCGCCGAGGGATTCACTTCAGGGGCGCAATACTTCCCCCCAGGCGCCATCCTATGGCCTGCGGGGGGAGTATGGACGGCGCCGCCCAAGTATGAAGGTACCACCACAGATGGGTATGGCAAAATGGTAAACATCAGCGAATACTTTCACCCCCACGACTCCCCCGTAGTTCGGGGCATCGACACGACGTCGGCTTCATCGGGCAGCTGGACACGCCTCGAGGCTTCTGAATGCATCACCCAGTACCACGACTGCACCCCAAGGACCAAGTATCAGGACGTCATCCTAGTCGTGCGGTCCCACAATGCCAGCTCCATGGCTGACCCGGCGCTCGGCTGGAAACGGGACGACGTCCTCGCCGATATGGGTGCCTTCTCGGCCTCGCTCTGGGACCCCATCGTACCCGGCAACGAGACAAATTCACTCTGGTTCTCGGCGCAGTGCAACACCGTGGCCGACCTCAACCCGCGCACCTACCGGATGGAGGGCTGCTTTCAGACGTGCTACCGGGCGTGGGGGACCGATTCGGACCCCCACGTCGACGTGACCGGGAACCCGCGTAGTATTACGGGCCCGGATTTTACATTCGATTTCCTTGCCGCCCACTCCGGTTCCCGCTTCCTATCAATTGAAAACCCCGGGCTCCGGGACCGGAGCGTGTCGGTCCTCGACCTGCAGTACTGCCTGGCGCAAGAGGTACCACGGGATTGCAAGCTGGGGCTGGCCAACAACCTCCTGCTAGTCGTGTGCGTCTGTCTCGTCGCTAAGACGTCCCTGTGCGTCACGGTACTTACCACCTTACGCGACGAGCCGCTGGTCACGCCCGGCGACGCCATGGTATCGTTCCTGACGCAGCCAGACGTCGCGACAAGCTTGGATTGCACGTTCGATATCACGCGCAAGCGGCCGCCCCTGACGATTTCCGGCGAGGCGGAGATTCTGGTAGCACGTGCCATTCCCTCCCCTGTGACGTGGCAACGGAGAAGGAGGAGATTGTTCAAGGTTATTCCCGTGAATGTCTGGGTTCGGAGCTAGTATGTTTCGGTTTTCTTCTCTTTTCGCTTCGCTCTATCGGCCGACACTTAATCCCGCTCCAGGGTTAACTTCTAATTCACTCAGCCTACTATTTGCTGCTGTCATTGGATTCACAGGCTGGATGCTGGGTGACGCCATGGCCACCCAAGGTCTAACCCGGTATGTGAGCACCCATCCCTTGCTTATCCCAGCACCCGATATGAATCCCGAGCTCGAGGCGCTAACACCGATCTAATGTAGAGGCAACTTTTTCGAGCAGGACGGGAACAACGGGATCCTCACACCGGAGGGTAACGCAGAGGGCGGACTCTGGGGTTCCGTACTCCTGGCCAATAGCCCACAGCTCCTCCTATCCATGTCGTATTTCGTATACAACTCCCTATTCACCCGACTCCAGGTTGAGAAGGAGTGGAACACATACAGCAAAGATTACCAACCACTGCGCGTGACAGCCCCCGTAGGCGAGCAGGTCTCGACATACCGACTGCAACTCCCTTACCGGTATAGCATCCCGCTTATCACGATAAGCATCATCCTGCACTGGCTAGTGTCAAACACCCTCTACGTATTCATAATCGAAGGAGGCAAGTTAACCATCCCCTGTTACACCCCCTTACCAAACCCCCTACCTCTAACCTCCCGTCCAGGCTACTACGCCTTCCCAAGCTACATATTAGAAACAAACCCACTCCAGGGCCTAGGCCTCTCCCCCGACGCCTACATTGGCATCGGCTTCTCCAGCCTTGCAATCCTAGCTGTCTTCACGCTAGCCTGCATCCTCATCCTAGTCCCCATCGCGCTATGCATCCCGCGACTGAAGGGCGACATGGTCATCGGCGGGAGCAACTCAAAGGTGATATCCGCAGCATGCCACGCGATCCCTGTGGCCGCGGTTGCGGTGGCGGAACCGCACGGGGAGGAAGGGTCGCGGCAGCAGCGGCGGACCGGGGCCAACGGGGACGATAGTATCGAACTAGATAGCCTGCTGATGACGGTGGGATCGGACGGGAAGGGTGGGGACAATAATGATGATGATGCCATGGAGGAGGACAGGCTCGGGCTGGTTCGACTGTCGAGGGGGAAGGTTCGGTGGGGGGTTGTGCGGTCACCCGAGGCTTATGACCAGATGACGATGGTGGAGGGAGAGGCAGTCGGGCATTTAAGTTTTGGAGCGCGCGAGCATGATGTACAACCACCTGTTTCTGGCAAGGTGTATGCGTAGAGAGTATACTAAACCCCCCGAGTCTCCTTGCCTTTGAGCGATTTCACTGGCGCGGTTTAGTTAGGAAACCCTTATGTTTGCCGCCTTGCCATTCACATAATTACTATTTCTACACAAATTTAGCTGTGGAATATTTTGGTCCTCCTCTGGCTTTAAATGTAGATCCCTAACTCGAGGGTTTATTCTTTCCCCTTTTGGCTAACTAGCGTCGTCTTATAATAGGGAGAAACAAAGGTAATTCCTGGTCCAAAAGGTGCCACCGGTATCTTAAACTGCCTGTTCCAAGCGCCTTAGGAGACCGTCTGGTTCCGCAACTCCCTTGCTGGCGATTGAGTCGGCGCGTTCCTGCGTGTCGGCCACAGAGTAAATGCGGAGTTCATCGGCGTTGCCGGACGGGCGGAAGTGAGCAACATCGCCATTGGAAAAGATGATACGGACTCCGTCGGTGTAGAGAATCTGGGCGACGGGGCCAAAACCGAATTCTGCGGAGAATATATTTTGGATTTCTCTGCGAATTCGGTCAAGTTGTTCGGCGTGAGGCTCCTTGAGTTCGAGCGTAGCGTGATCCTGATCGCGGACGACGATGTGGTCAGGATGATAGCTGACATACTGAGTGATGGCTTCGGGTGGTGAAAATCGCTCAATGATTTTCATGCTTGTCGCACGAGGGAAATTCCGAAGCAATGCAGCGCGGCTGAAACGGCGAGGCAGTGTATCGAAGAGTTCTGGCAGCGTGATCTTGCGGTTGTGCGCCGCGAACAGAGCGCACAGTAGAGGAAGGAACGCGTCGCGTGTGGGAAGCGCGGCTAGCACGTTGTCATTGCGGTCGATGTCACAGCCCGTAAGAAAGCCGCCATTGGCCTCCCACCCGCAGACTTTACGACACCCTTTGGAAATAGCGCGCTGCATACCAGCGATCACGTAGGGGCTTCCGATTTTGGTCTTAGGTTCTATGACAGCGGCCAGAGGGCCGCGATCGATGGCATCATTGGTGCTGATCGGGACGACAGCAGCATCGATACCCAGGAACTCAGCAACGATCATGCCCAAGAGGTCGCCGCTAAAGAAGCGGAGCTTGTCGCCTTCGGGAGCAAGAAGAAGAGGACGATCGCTGTCACCATCCGTGGAGATCACAGCGTCGAATGTCTGGCCAGTACTGCTGACAAGATTTTGAACCGTGTCAAGCTGGGCCTGGTCGATTGCTTCAGTATCGATCGGCACAAAAGTGTCGCTTCGTCCAGCAGGTGTGACCTTGGCACCCAATGCTTCAAAAACCTCGACCAGGAGATCACGACCAACGGCAGAGTGCTGGTATGCGAGAAGATTTACGCCCTGGAGAGTTTCGCCTTTGAAGAAGTCTAGGTAGCGCTGGATGTAGGCTGCTCTGCCTTCGCCAGTCGCGGGCCCAAGGTCAGATTGCGAGTTGTGGAGGATGCCCTGGCCATTGAAAAGCGATTCTGCGTAGGGTTGTGTGAGGAGCTCTTCACGAGTAAGTTCAACTTTGTCGTTAATGGGCTGTTCGTCCTTCTTCATAAGCTCGCCTTTGGAGGTGTTGAGTTTGTAGCCATTGCGGTCGAAGGGAATGTGACTGCCCGTCACCATGATGCTGCCCTTGCCGTGCTTGAGGGCCCAGTACGTCAGAGCAGGCGTGGGGATCGCGCCTAGGTTGATGGGGCGCATGCCTGTATCCTTCAAGGCCTGCTGGACTGCTTGGCAGAGGCCACCACGGCCATTTTCGACTAATTTGGTGGAGCTGGGGCGGAGGTCATGTGCAAAATAAAAGTCGTCGCCGGGTTGAATACCACCTTCGGATTGCTGGAGCGATTGGAGATAACGGATTTCGGCGACGACATTTGTGTAGATTTCGAGCTGCGTCAAATGGGCGACTTCACCACGGCGACCGCTTGTGCCGAATTTGAGAGGCTGCGGTTTGTAGGCGAGGTGAGAGCGAAGGGCATCTGTGGCGGTAGGGGCAGCCATCTTCCTAAAGCTTCTGTCGTTGCGGGAATCTAGCTAAATCTATGAGCGTGATTGTGGGTGAAATTGTTCGAAGAGAGGGGTGATGCTTGAAATTTCGCGCGAGTCCGCTCCTTGTCACAAGTGCCCCACATTTCCCAACTCTGTAAAGCTTACTTTACCAAATAATCTTAATATCTTAAGTCACTAATTCACTACTTGCTATGTGACTTGCCCTTAACCCTAACCCTAATATTCCATAACTGATTCACAGGCTATCAAGAATGGCCGATGTCTAGCGAAGAGGGGTGGAGGGGTGAATGGGAATGCCCTGATCCTGTGAAGTGAGGTTACGTTGAGGGCGCATTGTGCCCTGCAATGTTGCCTTATAAACAGGATATCCAAAACAACAACAAAAGGTTGAAAGAAGTGGGTGACGGGCCCTGACTGATCCAACAGGTTAACTGTTCAGGAAGCTGTCAAAGGTAGGGGGGAAAAGTTAATTGCGTACCGATTAAAAGAGTAGTGGTGGGTGATATCCCTTAACTCGGGAGTCAACGAAGCTCGATTCTGATGACAATTTGACTAAATCACGTGAAAATCACGTGGCACGTCTGATAGTCCGGGACTGGGGCCCCCTCTTCACTAAACATTTCAGATTGCCAAGGATGGCCAATGTCTGGACATTCATATTGCCAAGAATGGATGATGTCTAGATATTTCAAATTGCCAGGAATGGATGATGTCCAGACATTTCATAGTGCCAAGAATGGCTGATATCTAGACATTTCATATTGCTAAGCATGGCTGATGTCTGGACATTTCACATTGCTAAGAATGGATGATGTCTAGAGATTTAGCCGTTAGTTTTCCATAGATTATTACAGTCTTTTAGAGAGATGGTGATACATATGTAAGAAGCATTCAAGGATTCTAGTTGCTAAGGCATTGGCGATAGATGTCGGCAAGTACAAGCCTTTCAAACACGTTGTTTAGACTCGTTGTTAGCACGTAACTGTCAGCTAGCAGCCTAGACTACGTGCTTAGCTTGACAGCTAGCATAACTGTCATCTAGTTACTATTGAGTAGGGACGCATCTGACCAACAAGAGTGTAGGCATTTAGAAGCTTGTAATAAAAGTCATTTGGACTGAATAAAGTACAGATAATTTAATAACATCTATATACCGAGTCGTTAAAGGCTGGCAATAGCCTGAAATTGGACAAGAGGTTGCTCGAGTCCTCCCGTTTCTTATATACCTACCTACCCTCGGGGAACAGACAGTTTAAAGATTTCTATATGATGTGAGCCACTCGTCTTGGAACACAATACACTGGGAAGCAAGGGCCGTTCCAAAAATGATGCATCTAGGACTTTCTGTTACCTACGCTCTGGCATGGGTGACCGGTGCTTTGGCCGTCCCACCGCAACAGCTGGACACTCGCCAGCAGCCGTTCACGTCGACAGCTATCACCACCCATGCCGAGCCATGGGCGTTCGCGTTCCTGCCCGACAACCGCATCCTCGTCAACGAGAGACGAGGCAATATGCGTCTCGTCGACCCGGCCACGAAGTTTAAGGGCGACATCACCGGTGTGCCTACTGTGGCCTACGGCGGTCAGGGCGGTCTCCATGACGTCGCCTTGCACCCTGAATACGCCGAGAACGGTATGGTGTATATCAGTTACGCGGAAAGCGGCACTGGCGGGGCGGGCGGCGCTGTCGCGCGGGCCAAGCTGACGCTGAACGCCAACGGCGGCGGCGCGCTGTCTGGCCTCGAGGTCATCTGGCGCCACTCGCAGAAGGCCTCGGGCGGACTCCAGTTCGCTTGTCGACTTCTTTTCGGCCCTGACGGCGCGCTGTGGATCTCGTCCGGCGAAATCAATCAGATGACCCCGGCCCAGGACATGACCGGTAACCTCGGCAAAATTATCAAGCTGTACGACAACGGCACTGCCTTCGCAGGCAACCCTTTCGCCAGCCAAGGCGACATCCAGGCGCAGATCTGGTCACTAGGCCACCGCAACCCGCTAGGCATCGACTGGGATGCCGAAGGGCGTCTCTGGGAGGTCGAGATGGGCCCCATGGGCGGCGATGAGCTCAATCTGATCGAGGAAGGTGCCAATTACGGTTGGCCGCTTGTCTGTGAGGGCCGTCATTATGACGGCCGGACAATCCCCAAGCACAGCACACGCCCCGATTTCGCCACGCCCAAGGCCTTCTGGGTCCCCGTCATCTCCCCGGCCGGCTTAATTATCTATAAGGGCGACCTATTTTCCAGCTGGAAGGGCAATGCCATTATTACTGGTCTCAGCTCTCAATCAATTGTGCGCGCGACTATCACCGGTAACACGGCGAAGGAGGCTCAGCGCATCTCAATGGGTAAGCGCATGCGTGGTATCCGAGAGGACAAGGACGGCGCCATCTGGGTGATCGAGGATGGTGCTAGTGGCCGGCTCTTGAAGCTTACCCCGAACTAAACTTACATCAGTGAGAGACTTGCGAGGTTGAAACTACATGTACACAAGGTAGAGTTAGGATAGTAAATTACCTCAGTGAGAAGTATTGGAGTTTTCAAAAGCCTCTATCCCATACTAGTCTCCTACGGAGATATGTTTTTATTTTAGGTTTTCTTTTTATATCGAATTCTTTGCCAGAGTGCAACCTAGCAAAGTCTTTTCTATACCACAATACCTAGTTGTCAAGCGACACCTCTCCTATATGACAACTATACTTAAGTTTAGGATGGTTTAGCTGAAAAAGAATACCCATTTGACAGAAATATATTATTGAACTTTTGGTGATTTTAGCACTCTGGTTTATGTTTCAATATCTTAACTTGTTTAACAAGCTAGAATGTTTCTACTAATCAGAAGATGCTCTCTAGTCCGCTATATAGCTTGTAGTTAGTGCTTCGTAGGGTCATGGGACTTCCTGACAAAAAATTGCTTCTTAGAATAGTGTCTTGCTTAATAGTCAGACCTACTGACAGAAAAGTCCGTTCGGAATCGTACCTTGCTTAACTTTATATCAATTAGATTGAGGTATAGCGTAAGGCATAGATTATAGCCCATTATCTCGAGGACTTAAAGTATGAATGATGGGGTTTCAAGAACTTAATAGCCTCATTTTTTTAAAGTCATCATTCCACTGCTTCGCAACCCCTGCCCACCACACTTCAAGATTGGCAACTGCGTGGTGGAGAAGGACCTTATGGGAACTATAAGCCGGTGATTTGGCCCGCATTGTCTTGGGTTTATCTCTTATAACCTTAGGAGTCAAGATTAGTTCAGCTCATATCGGTTGCGCCGAAGCAAGCCGGAGCATCTATTGGCCCAAAGGAGCTGGGTGAGTCTGTATGTTTTGTTAGGTTACGGTTATACGCGATGGGTCATTTTCACTTGAGACAAGGTTTGGGATGGGCTTAGGGGTTCGGGACGAGGAAGCGAATTGGTGTAATGGTGAACGTGGTTGAGATTGTTGTTTGTTTGACTATCATTGTTCTGATAGCTTTCTACTTAAGGTTAATACCAGCGCCAGAATGGTTGGGAAGAGGATAGATGAAACGGCAATGCAGGTCGACGAGTATAACGTGTTAGTATGCCGCTTGTGCGGCAGCGCGGTGCCTCTAAATGATAGGATTGAGTAATATTTTCGCAGATATAAAGTAACTAGCTAGGTCTCGTGGATATCAAGGACCACTTGCTTAGTAAAGCTAGTAAATAAACCAATTGAAGAAGTCAAATTCGAATTAGGTTGGCTTACTCAAGACTGTAGCGTTTTGGGAAGAATAGAACTATTAAGCTAACAGCGTAGATATGCTACGCCTAAGTTAAATAGATAGTAGTTAAGATTAACTTTGGAAAGAGAGACAGAGTGTAGTTAAGTCTAGAATCTACAATTTGCTCTTGTGAGTTGCTTAATAACTATTTCTTGCATATAGCTTTACCCCTCCCCCGACAACTTGCATTGCCTCCGCGGCTCCGCCGCGCGAGCGCTGCTCGTACCCCTTCACCCTGTCTTATAGTTGGGCACAACTCACACTCTCTCAAAAACTTATAACTCGATAAGGAGCTGCAGATTATATTCTCTTGCTTAAGAAAACTAGCTTACTTCACCTCTTTTGTGGAAAAAGCTTTGCATTACATTTAGACTAGCTGGGCATAGATTTTTTATTTGAGAAGCACTTCAAAATACTATCACTTATACAAAATTACTTTTCTTCCTCCTTTGATTCAATGTAGTAGAAACCTTGCTTGTCATGAGATTATCCACATTTGGCGAAAGCAATGACATAATAACACTTAGCCCAGTAAAAGCGAGCGAGCTTAGAAACACAGTTTTATATGCTGCTGCATATGCATACTGGTTAGCCTCTATCGCAACGGCTGTAATTTCCGAATTTAGACCTGGAACCGCTGCCCATGCAGCTGGTGTGTTTAGTTTAAGAGCTTCTAGGAGAGCTTGAACGCTTTCTTGATGCAGACCAGCTGCGGTAACAGCAGGGACTATAGTTTGAGGTATTGTGACAAGGAGGCGGTTCGATAAGATGGTGTTGTAGACTGTTTGGCACACAGCGGCGATAGATGCGCGGCCAGCTGTGGCAAGTCCTCCTGCTGTGCCAATCTCTTGGTGGTTTGGGATTGAGATCATAGCGTTGCTAAGTGCGATGATTTCGTTGTATCCAATGAATGTCACTCCGAGAAATAGGAGTGTGCAAACCGCTGCGCGGTTGTCTGGTGTGACAATTGAGACGGCTACGCAGAAAGTATTGAGTTAGAATGTGCCGGTTTAGTGTACTGAACTGTGAGCACTTTATGGAGAAATGGGCGTTCGCAAAACATACCTGCGAGAAGCGCTCCCCCGATAGTCACAGTGACTGTTGCTTGGATTTTCTGCTTCCTAATAGACTGTGCAAGCAGACCACCAATGATTTGCCCCGCTATAACAGCTAATCCGGCAATGCAGGACAGGTATGCGCCAAGCATAGGGTCTCCGTTAGCCCACATGATGCGTGTCAATGGTGGCCAGATAATAGCACCGGCGTAGTAAACACCAGCCCCCAATCCGGCCAAAATGACGGAAACTACGTAGGGCCGGTGGGTGAAGAGAGCGACGGGAACGAGGGGTTCCTCCAACGGTGCGTATAACTCCCATAGTACGAATGAGACAAGTGTTGCAAAGCCGATAACGATGAAAGACACGACAATTGCCGAGTTCCACGGATATGTTGACCCTCCCCAAGAAAGGCCAAGCAGGAAGAGGACAAGGCCCACGGCATATAGGAAGGCTCCGACGTAGTCGAAATTCTTCACGAGCTTCATCCTTCCCACTGCACCATATTTGTCCTGAAACGTAGGGGGATGGTAGAAGATAAACCAGCAGATCATACTTCCGCCATTGAGGGCCGTGAGAAGCCAGAATATGCTCCGCCATCCTAGAGCAGAAGTTTGGATAAGAGACTGCGACACCGCCGGTGCGAAACCAGTGCCGGGAATTTGCCAGATGTAGAGAATACCGTTAGCTATGTAGCGGTACTTCATTGGGACTAATTCCGAAATGGTATAGAAGCAGGACAGTTGCGTGGACGCGGCAACGCCCTTGAGGGTGGCGCCGACGATGAGCATTGGGATCGACGTGGAGAGGGCGCTGATGATGGACGCAATCATTGCGAGGAAGGCACCCCCGATGAAGAACCATCGCCGGCCGAAAATGTCAGACAGTCTACCGACAATGGTCTAGAAGAGTGGTTAGCCGTCAACATGGTAAGGGGAAGAGGAGGTGGACAACAAACCATGCCGACAGAAAGAGCGACGGGGTGAATAAGTGCGACCCATTGAATGTTAGGATCGGGGCCAATGTCGGCATTGATGATAGAAAGGACGGGGGCTGCGTAACCAAATCCAGAGACTCCGGCCCAGAAACCTAGGCCCATAGCTATGAAGGTGCCAAGGAAATAAGGGTTATAGTAATAACCCTTAGGGAGGTTAGACTCATCGGTCGTAAACCCTTCGCTGTCGGCGGTCCATCGCTGCGGCTTCTCCTTAATATCAGCGTTAGAAACCCAACCCCCATCGCGATTTTCCAGCTCCATAGCGGTTTGCTCCTTAGTATCGCTGAACTGGAGCGCCATGCTGGTGTGTATATAACGAAAGAATATTGAATAGATGTCTTCTGCTGTGAGTGGAATGGGCATGCAAGAAAGTGGCTTTGCTGCAACTTTAGCGGTTAGCCTGATGGGGTTCACGCAGATCCATCCTACACGGGTGGGTAGGTCCAGCTCTTTATCCCTTCGATGCATTCTTCGTGCAAGTTAACTGCATCCCGCCTCATTATTCCCCTCAAATTCATTAGGCTAGACTCGATGGTATACCATCTTCCGTAACTGTAACGCCCTGACACTTTTGAATCCGGTGGATTAAGGGGGAGAGGAGCAAGGAGTTTGTCATCTGACGAGGGTTCTGTTAGGACAATGTGCCGGATTGGGTCAAAGCGGCCGGCGTGACATCGCATCGGCCCACGAGCGGATTGGATTACCCGAAGCAGTTTCAGTCAGTGGGACTGTTCCACCAATAACTAAGTCTTGATAGACCTAGATTCTTGGAGCCGAAAATGCGGGGTGCGGTGACGCTAGTCACGTAGCCTCAATCTGCAAGTCTGGGGAGGAGAACGTCAACCATGCAGTGAAATTGTCAGATGAAACTAGAAGGTTTCTGTATTTATTGGGAGGGGAACTAGTTTGCTACATAAATCGGATCCGGTGGTAACCGTGCAGGAGTTATTTATCCCCATCTTCCTTTACCATACAAACCGCCTTCGCCATCAGTCCCTGTGAGTGCGGCTGTGTTGCTCCTTAGCAGAACTGAGCGGACTGAAAAGTGCTGCACCTGTCCCTACTAGTCTCTTAACCTAAATATTACACTCTTGTCACCTATAGCTTCTCCACTAGTAAATTAAAAAATTTAAAAAATAAAAAAAAATCTAGAGCAAAAACTAGATACAAACGTCTTGTATAAAGCTTTAACCTTTAAATGTCTTGAAAATAAGGAAAGTGTCACGGGCCTACTGCGTAGGGGGGGGTGGTTGATCAGGTAACGGACCAGTAGCGAGACGCAAGAGTAGGGCCTGTATTACACAAGGGCTAATTCTTGCCAGAGCTCAATATCTAGGAGGGCTCGCTGACCTCTAAATACGAACCCGATTCGAGCCCGATCCTGCGCTGAGTCGTAGGGCCTCAGCCCTATTTGGCACGTGGGCCCGCGTTCCATTCGCGGCCAGCGCGCGCAACGCTCCCGTGACTCAATTGAGGTTATCACGACTAATTGCGCCGGGACCCCTTACATCTAGGCTCTGGCAGAGATCTAGGATATTTAGTGAAAAGGGTTAGATGTTTTGAAAGCTTCTATCTCATGCCGGCACCCTTATAACCAAATCATGATCCTCATTGTCACTTAGGCAAAATGCTGTAGTTGTTATAAGTGTTGAAATAAGAGATATGTAGAAGTTATAAGTAGTTGAGATTGTTCACCTTGATTCGAACACGGACCTGTTGAATGGTCTTCCACCCGTTCCTGGTAGGCGTTCAAAAGTTCTAATTGCGGACTCTGGAGCTGGTACCGTTGGTCGCCTGGACAGCGCCACGGGCACATTCAACAGAACAGCTTTCCAAGATCCTCTAATGGTCGCACCCTCAAACCTCACGCTGGGAATCGGCGTTGCCAGCGTCAAATTCCGAGACCACTATCATTACTTCAACAACGCAGCTGCGGCTACATCTATCGCTTGCAAGTTAATGCTCGTGGCAACAAGGTGGTAGATGCCGTGCAGAACTTGTCACCAGCGTCTCTGCTCTTACTCCCGGACCCGACGATTTCATCTTCGATAGCTAGGGGAATCCCTGCATGACCAGCCACGCACTGGAGAACTCCATCATTTTTACCAATGTTGCTACTGGCAAAAGTAAGATTGTCGCTGGTGGCGAGAACGACACCTCGCCAGCTGACTGCTCGTCGTTAACTTTCGGCAGAAGCCTCCAAGATTCAGAAACACTGTATATCTCTAGGGGTCGTTCGTTCACAGACGACATGGCTTCGAGCAGTGTCATGGCGTTATCCGGGAGGCCTCAATGTGGATAGTTAGATAGCAGTCGATTGAATATGCCACAAGACACGAGTTTCATAAAGGCTACTTCATGTCCTACAATTGTGATTTGGAAACAAATTGATTGTTTATGGTGAATACAACTAGTGTTCCCTAGGACGTTGGCATTAACGCTCTGTACTAAATCTCATTCAAGGCTCAAAATCGCGTACGTATCCGTATCTCATAGGAGTTCATTTATCCACTCACTGGTGTACGCCACCCCGCTGCGCTTGAAAAGCTGTGTAATTGGACACCGACGCTCGACCTCAGTGACAAAATGCTGAAACTTGGGATCATCACTGCCGCCCTTTACGTTCGTTTGTACTCGTATCTTCACCGCCACACTCTCCCAGTTCGGACTACCATCCTCCCCTCCAACCAGAACCGCCGTGGGGAGTTGACCCTCGACCGTAACTTGCCACTCACCGAGAGTGAGGTTGTGATCCTTAGCAACCAGGAAGCCGGTAACCTGGTTGCAAGAGCTCAGGCTGGCTAAGGAGTAGGCAACAGGGGAGGGGTGGGAATCTTTGCCGCCGATGATGGTGTAGGTGTCGGTCGAGAACTTGTACGGCTTGTCTTTGACTGAGACGGCTTGTATAGTGCCGCTTCCTTGGCCGAAGATTTGGACCGGGAGGTATTGAAGCCGACCCGGAGTAGTGGAAAACTGACAGTTACCAGCACTCAGATTTGACGGATAATAGCGCTGCATATTGGCACAGGCTCTCACTGGCGGACCAAATCGAGCTCGAAACATGTTGAGATCTGAGTTGAATGCTGGGATTTAAGTACCTTCCTTGTATAAGGAGAATGGAAGTTGTAAATGCTAGGAAATGGGACGATAGTATATTTGTAATTGAAGAGCTTGCAAGGACATTATTCATTCAGCTCAGAGTTGATCATGCGAACCAGATATTTATAGATTAATGTACTCATTTTTGTTGATAGCTGAATGGAATTGCGCCATTTTCTATGTAAATAACGGCAGAGCTAGGGGAATCCTTCACCGCGGTCGAACCAATCGATCGCAACGCCCTGCATTAGGTAATTAGCTTTTCGGTCCACGTGGAATCCTACCCTCTAACCACCTAGTGCGTCCATCCTTCGTTTATCTTGAGCGGCGCTTCGAAGAGTCCCTACCAGTGGCTTTTGGCGACAGCCTCTCTACAACTCGGTTAGGCCTCTTATACTTTGGTCTATAGTCCACAATGGGCAGATTGTCTTTGCTCTCATTCCCCACCCCCTCCTTCACAGTAGGTGACTCTAGAACGTGGGGCTTATTGGTCCTGAAGGCTTCGAACAGCTTGGTGGGAACTTCATTAGCTAGGCGCTGGCTATGCAGCCATTTCCCGCAGTGGGAGTTGGCACAACTGATCAGTATAATCTAGGGTTTCCAGCCCCCCCAAAAAAAAACAACAAAAAAACAAAAAAACAAAAGATCATTCTGAGGGTCTGCAAGCAATTTAGGGTCAAATTATATCAGACCCGGGAGATATCCAGTGCACGGAGAGTCATACGGTTCGACAGTTAAAGCCTTATCGCCAGTATGTATCAGACTGAATCGCAACGTCGTTCGATTCGAGTCGCCCGCTTACATTAGCGTGGCAGCTCGAGACAGATCTTGCTAGTAGAAGGAGGTGGAGCAGGGAGGTGCATGCCGGAAAACCCGCAAACGCCTCCTTAAAAACCCCCCTTAGCAAGTGGATTGTGTGAAGACGAGTGTGTGGGGAGCCGCTCGTTGGTAGGCTGGCTACCAGCACATGCCAGTGAAAGGAGGCGTGTGTGATGTGAGCGCGGGGACTCGCTCGGACGCACGCCACTCCACCAAGCCGCGTTCACAGATCAAATTAAAACCGTGGAGATCTTACTCCAGCGAGGAGCCAGCGCGATGAGGGTGGACAAACGCGGCTGGGGTGCCAATACCCACTCAGGAAACGAGAACTGTGCAGATGTTGTGGTGCTAATCGAGAACCACTTCTCGCGAAAGCGACCTCCAGTAATGGTGCCTACTGGATCTGATGCAAGTTCTCGTGGGGTCTAGCAAGGGAAAGTTGCGCCCTCCTACAAATCCACTAGGAGCGGCGAGGGGGACACGGGCGTCGCAGCCGGGGTAGCTGGTTACCGGCAGGGGCGGACAGGAACCGAGGAGATTCTCCGCAAGGCCGCCTGCGCAGCGCAAAGAAAAAAAGTTGGTCCACCAGACAATCCAGTTAGTGCTACCGACAGAAGCTATGCCAGAAGCGCTGAACTCGCCGCGGCACACAACCCTTAACACATCCTATGGGCCGTGGACTTTCCCCGCCAGACTTGGCCCGAGTGTTGCGAGACGTACGCCGGCTTATTCGGAGTCTGATTTTGTTTAAGAAATGGTCTATGCCCAGAACAAGGAGATGCAAAGGGAAGTAGTGCGATGGGACTAGGTGGCCTTTGGAAGGCAACTCCTATGAGCTAGGTTGAGCCAACCTCAAGTAGAGCAAGCTCATTTCACTTCGCGCGCCGAACCCAATGCATCACTTTCCGGCAGCCTTTGTCCATCCGCGTACTTCCTTGGCTTCAATATTCGAGCCCAGCCTCAAGCTCCAGCCGTCTTTGGGTTGTACCTTATTTTATTTTTGGAAACCCCGTTTGTTGTTGGTTGTAGGTCATAGGGATCTACTATGGTAGCACATCTTCGGGGAAATACCGGTTCTCTTCGCTGATAGGAAGCCCACAAAGCACCTGAGGACCCGATAAAGCAGCTGTTGCCGTCTGATGAGGAGATTACGAAGTGCTCTTTTATTTATTTATCCTTCATGAAGACGTGTCCTTGTTGGTTGTCCGTGTTGGTTGTCCGTGTCGGCGTCTCAGCTCTAGTCCCTGCGCAAAATCCTTCCCGGGATGGATTTGCTGCGGAGCACCAATGGGACTCTACGAGTCAGCCACGAAATTGTGTTTTGATCTTGGATGCGGAGATGGACAAAGCTCATGTGATTGCCAACGCTTGGTAGATGTCGAGATACCTTCGTAAGATCGGGCTGTGAGTAATATATTTCGTCGTACACAGTGATGAACAACTGAAGATATTGTGAGAACATGTTTGTATCTTTGCATTGCTGCTTTCCCTGCAAACAGATGCACATCTACAGCTTTCACGGCTAACACAGATCGACCCCGAGTTATCTGATTTCTATAATTTTCAGCCTGTGACACCTGCACGCCAAAGTGCCGTAGCTCATCTCTCCGATGGTAACCCCGTTGGTTATGATAAAGCCAACTCCTTGGGGGATGGTCTCGTCGTAGAGTAAACGAGGAATCCGGAAAACCTCGGTGATGCCGCGGTATGGCTCTGCCCAGCAAAGAAAGCGAAATAGCGAAGGGCGCCGACAGTTCTCGCACCTGACCTGGGCAACGCCGTCGGGAGTTGACCCATACTGGATGCGGTACCACTCAATTTCGCTGAAGATTCTGCTTAATCGAGAGTCAGCCGAGTGCTTTCCTCTGCGTTCGATGCTCGTAGCGTCGATGAGGTCTTGAATTAGCGTGGCCACTAGGTCGCCTTGCCAGCGAAGTTGCGGGGTATTCCATTAAGCCTGTCGAGTATTCTTTTAATGGAGTCAGTATCGTATGTTGTAGTATTCCGACTTTGCTCTGTGGCGCTATTAAGAAAGCGCTCGCAGAGGTACCATTAACATCTAAGATCGTTGTTGTGACTGAGGACCGGAAAAAGAAGTTGGGATCTTCGTCGGCGTCTATGAATTCAAACTCTTCAACAATGCCAACCTCTTCGAGTTCGGCCCAGATAAGTCCGTCCGTCTTGCACAATCCTTTGGTGCTCGGCTTTTTGATGGCATGCGCCTAGATCCCAAAGCTTTTCTGTCATTGGTGAATGCCCATGCAGCCACCGAGCCTCATCATAGGTTTGTTCCCCTTGAATTGGGGTGAAGAGCAGCGGCGTATAATCCCCGCGTCGAAGCGCGGCCATTGCCAAGCGCCAGAATCGCCGGCTGTCATCATTGGAGTCCAGTAGTTTCCGTACGTGGAGCCTTATCGTACCGGCTAAGGCATAGTGGTAGTCCCTCTGGTCTCGGCACTTCTATTGGCCCAGGATGTAGACGGCTTACCCCAGCGTAGGATGCTTGTTAGATCGCGAATTGGATCGCGTCTTCCAGAATTCCATATCCGTCCAGCACACTTTAGTGTGGTATTTGCAGCCCTTATCGTTGGCATCGCCGTGGAAGGTGATATCACCTTTTTGCTTAACATACTTCGAGGTGGCGTCATCCACTCGGCCCAAGATACTGCTCGCATCTAACCCGAACACCTCCCAGTCCTTCGTAAGGAGGTAAACCTCGTTGCCCTTCATAAACTCCAGCGTAACTTACATACGCTCAAACCACCGAGACCAAGTCACCACGGAAAGGCCCTCTAGAAACAGATCGTAATTAGGATTCTTTTGCATGTGGGTGAGGCTATCAGCAGACACGTCATCCAGGTGCATCGCCATTCTCTCGGGCCCGCTGTAGATCTCTGGGATGGCTAGAAGAAGCTACCGCTGGAACACCGGTTGCCATTGTGGAACACTTAGATAATCGTGCCAGATCTCCGTTGGGCCGAATTCACTGGTGACTGCCTCGAGGGTCTTGACGGGGGTCTGATAGACGGCACGAGCAACCTCGAAATCATGAGAGATATCTCCTCCTGAATGACGGTCGTTCTGAAACGAGGACACATTTTGGTGCCATGCATGGGAAATGGGGGTATACGTAATGGCTTTTTCCTTCGGGCATTGGAAGTGCCGGTGTAGATCCGGACAGGATGCGCCGTCAGTGGCATCTGGCTGATATCGGAACCACTCAGCTCGCTATTCTCGGACTTCTCAAAGGTGATGGTTCTGATCATACCGTCCATGGTATCGAAGTCGGCCGAGAAGCCGCGGCCACATACGTGACAATCCGGATCGAGTCCGTCTTCCTATACATGCTGCAGAAATCGAGATTGAGGAATCTGCTGGATTTCCTGCTCGAGGTATATCGTGATTGTTGGCTGATATCCTACTCGTAGTGAACGGGGATACGTTCTGACAGTCCTCGAGGACTTGTCGTCGAGTCTCGCGAAATGATGACCATGTGATCTGTTCCTAACCCCATCACGATCTGCGGCCTCGCCTTCATGAGACGGATCGTGGCCGAGATCCATAGGCCTAATACCGATGAACCTTACAGCTTCGGATAGACCTTAGAGTGTCAGGATATGCTTGACCTGACTAGGCCTACCAGGTAACCTGCACAAACCAGGGATTAAACACTCAATTCTTCAGCCCAATTTCGAGAGGTACCTCTTACTAGACTGTTGCGGCGGGGTACAAGATCATTTAATAGGAAAGTTGGGAGCTGTAGATATGGCTCCCTTGCAAAGACTAGCCGGTTATGTCAGAGCTATACTTAGTAATCGCCGAAACTGCCATTCAATTGCGTGCTACATGCATAGACCAATGCATAATTTGAGGAACAAAGTTTTTCCAAAATATTTGCGGTCAATCAGTGTGTCGCGGACGGCACTTACAAATCGGCTTCAGGGGAGATATGCTGAGCAATCCAATTTGGTCAGTAATCCAACT
>Ga0164242_10003228_pt1 | contig 18668 bp, 15 predicted proteins | sample OricomgcompostMG_FD_108783 | JGI IMG/M metagenome (GOLD analysis project Ga0164242, IMG submission 108783) | Miracle-Growth compost microbial communities from Emeryville, California, USA - Original compost - Miracle growth compost (MG) ... | reverse complement strand
TGGGGTTTCTTTTCCTCCACTCATGTTTTATATCAGTTTTCTTTAAATTAATTTTTTTAACTAAATGAATAAATTCACTGATTAGCCTTAGCCTTTCATTGCAGAAAGCATATTGCCATAAACTGAGTTCAGCTTAGTAAGGTTACCAGAAAGCTTTTCAAGCTCATTTTTAAATTGCTCTGTATCTTTACCTGCCTCAGCCATGTTTTCCATTGCAAAAGACAAGTTACTGTAGAACTTATTCATTGCCCTAAGATGATTGTTGGCATCAGATAATTCCATTTCATAAACAGCATTCAAAGCTCCAAGATTTTTAGTAATAGTTTGAACTTGAGAGTGATACTCTTTTGCTTCTTCAGAAGCATTAGCCATATCAGACATAGCATCAACTGTTTTCGAATATGACTTATTCATTTCAAGAATAGAAGCAGAAGCTGTTTTCACATTCTGTGCGTATTCATTGGAAGCAACGGAAGCATCCGTTAAATCTTTCAGATTACCAACACTTGAAGCAAGGCTATTCATACCTGCACCAAGGCTATTTATAACATCCTGATTAAGGTTTGCATCAGAAAGCATTTCATCCAATTTCCTGGTTACAGAAACACCTGAACCGCCTTCTTCATCGCCATATCCTTCATAATCATCGGAAAGTTGAGGATAAACCCTTGCCCATTCCGGCTCCTTATGAGGGGGTTGAAATGCACTAAAAGCAAAGATGATAGCTTCTGTAGACAATCCAATAACAAGCATTGGCCCAGCTCCAGGCCAGTGCATAATTTTAAACATCGCACCAACAATAACAACAGATGCTCCAAGTCCATATATCATGGGCATTATCTTGTTGTTTAACAATTCCTGAAATCCACCTTTATTTGTACTCATGTTTGTAAGAATTTATAAGTTTTAGTTTAACAATAGTTCTAACTGCATTAAAAAGAATTTATTTTTTTGATTAATAGTATTATACTACTATTCCGAATAAAAACCAGTTTGTATTAAAATTCAGAACCAGAAGACCGTCCTAGATATGTCATTACACAACGGAATCCTATATAAGATTTTGTTGTATCCTGATATTCAAAAGTTCTTGTACCTGTTTCCAAATAATAGGCTATATCTTTCCAAGAACCCCCTCTTACTACTTTTCGAACTTCATTGTCATCGTTATAAGTCGGGTTGAGATCCCAAACGACAGGTACTGCAGCTTCATAAAAGGCATCTTCACACCATTCAGAAACATTACCAGCCATATCATACAGGCCAAAATCGTTAGAAAAATAAGAAGCAACCGGAGATGTGTACATAAAACCATCATCATAATAGTTTCCTCTTCCCGGTTTAAAGTTTGCCAACATACATCCTTTAGCATTCCTTATATAAGGGTTACCCCAAGGATATTTTGCCATGTCCCTTCCACCTCTTGCAGCATATTCCCATTCTGCCTCAGAAGGCAATCTGAAGTTAGGCATTTTCCAAAGCCCTTGTGTAGCTCTCCAGTTATTCATGTGTTTTGTCCTCCACTCACAAAAGTATTTTGCGGCAAACCAATCTACACCAACAACAGGGTATTCATCAAATGCAGGGTGTGCATAATAATATTCCATCATTGGGTCACCCATGTGATGCGCAAAATCCCTTACCCAAACAGTAGTATCCGGGTATAATTCTGTCATAATATATTGCTCACCAAGAACATCCAAAGAATCATTGAGCATAACATCAATAAACTGCCTGTACTCATTGTTGGTAATTTCGGTATCATCCATATAAAATCCACCAATCGTTACCTGCTTATTTGAGTTAATTTGAGTTGCAGCAACATCTTGATCAGCCTGTCCCATGTGAAAAGTACCAGAAGGACAAGTAGTCATTCCGTAAGGGACAGTCATAACCCAACCTTCCCTTCCAAGGACACCTACCAAATCGCCTCCGCCATCCATACTCCTACTTCCACAGCCTTGAAGCAAAAAAGTGGCTCCCAAAGACAGTAGAAAACCAAATTTTGAAATAACACCTAATTTATTCATAATTCACCAGTTTAATTTCTTTTATCAGTTTTGTATAAACAACCCAATTAATTTTAAATATGCCACTTTCCTTAGAAGAGTATATATTAAGGTAATACAAGAAAAACGAGGGACATTCACACCTTATTGCAATAATCCAAGATTTCCTCAAATAATTAATATATTACTCAAAAAAGTCTTGAAAGTTCAACCTTTTTTTTGATTAATCCAAATACTTTTCCACAATTTTCAATTTTCGTATCTATAACGAGGTGTCCTAACCGGGGGCTTGCCATGACCCCAAGGGTTGGGAATCATATAAGAAACCATAATTTCGTGCGAGGTTCTTTTTTTTGCACTTACTCCGCTGGTAACAAAATCAAAAGCATAACCAACCCTGAGAGCATCCTGGTTATGCTTATTTTTTAATAGATTAACCCCTATATTAAATATTAAATCGTCATTGCTAATTGTTTTTCCACCTTTAGAGACGTCCCTTTTAGCAAAAGACTCCCGGGCATTTATACCAACCCAAATCTTTTTGTTGTACTCAACCAAACCACCAAAGACATAGGTAAGTTGGTTCAAATCCGATTGTACAATAAAAGAAGGAGTAACATCTAAGGTATAAGTTGGTTTCCAACGATAGCCCGCCGTTACATAAAGGTGATCGGTCAACTTGGAACTAATCTTCTTATTCCCATATGAAAAACTTGAACGTGGAATATGATTTAAACTAACACCGGCATAATATTTTTGATGCTCATACCAAATTCCTACATTCACATCGGGTTTCATTTGAGAAACCTTATTACCGGGATCAATTAAATATTGGTAAATCTCATCACTCTGGTCTACCACCACATAATTTGGATCCAGTTTCTGAGAATAAATACCTCCATTTGCACCAAAACTCAACAAGCCATTGTTTACACTAAAATATTTCGAAACACTAAGGTTAACCTGCACATTCCTCATCGGGCCAATCGTCTCGTATAAAAGGAAGCCTCCTATTCCTACTTTATAATCTTTTAAGGGAGTGGAAATACTTAACACATTACTCTGGGGAGCACCTCCGTTGTAATTGGTGGCCTGATAATCTAACCATTGAATCCTACTTATAAATGTAGTCCTCAGGACTTGCTCAACACCCGTATATCCGGGGTTAATATACAAGCCATTAAACATGTAATGGCTAAATTGTGCATCCTGCTGAGCAAAAACCCGAGAAGCAAAAAAAATAAAAATAAGCAAAACCGATAGCTTAATTTTTTTCATAATTTTCTATTAATGACCCTACAAGTAAATTGAAACCCACCCAAACAATAACCTATTAATCTAAATAATTTCATAAATTTCCTAACTAAAATTAAAAATACAAACTTTTATTAAGATTTTTATTATTCCGTCTATAAAGGATATTTACGAAAAAGCTTACTTTATGTTTACCTGAATGGCTTTACGTTATTTATTTGCTTTTTTTATATACAGTTCCAAAGCCCCTGTCATTGATGGAACATTGGGAAGTGGAGTTTCAATATCTAAGAATAAGCCATTATCCCTAACTGCCTTGGCTGTTGTAGGACCAAATGCAGCAATTCTTGTATTCTTTTGTTTAAAGTCAGGGAAATTGGTAAAAAGAGAGCTTATACCAGACGGGCTAAAAAAGACAATAATGTCATAATTGATATGTGCAAATTCCGATAGGTCGCTCGCAACTGTTTTATAAATTACAGCTTCCGTAAAGGCAATTTTTTGCTTTCGTAGAAAAGAAGGAATATCGTCTTTTCGAATATTGGAACAAGGAAAAAGAAATTTTTCATCTCTGTGCTTTAAAATAATTTCTTCAAGATCCTTTGCGGTTTTAAATCCGGTAAAAATTTTCCGCTTTCGAATTACGATGTATTTCTGAAGATAATTTGCAGTTTGCTCAGAAATACAAAAATACTTCATGTCTGTAGGCACTTCAATCTTAGCCTCAGAACAAATGCGGAAAAAGTTATCGACAGCATTCCTGCTTGTTAAAATAACAGCAGAATGTGCTAAAATATCAATCTTCTGTTTTCTAAACTCTTTTAAATCTACAGATTGAATCTCTATAAAAGGCTTAAAATCTATTTTTATATTATATTCCTCTGCTAAAGAAAAATAGGGAGACTTTTCGTCTGTAGGGGCAGCTTGAGTAACAAGAATGCTCGAAACTCTGGCAAGCCTGTTATTTACTTCTTTAGTTTCAAACTCATTCATTTATATCCAATATGATAAGATTATTATAGGTCTTAACCTGCTAATGCAATTTTTAACGCAAATCCTATAGGAATTAACTCTGAAAGGCAAAGGTAAGAAAATAAATAAAAATATCTAAAATACGTATGTCGAAATATTAATAGATTCAATTTTATTGATAAAAGAATCATCAATATAGTTCCTAACCAAAAAAGGAGCATGTAAGAAATTGTATAGTCTATCCATTCTGAGAAATAAAAAATAGCGAAAAGGGGAACCAAAATAACAGAGCCAAGGAAAGAAAAGCCGAGAAACTGAATGAAATGTACTTTCGCTATATTCCCTAACCTAAAAACCTCCCCAATAAACATTAAAAAAAAGTATTTGGTAAAAAAAGCAAGCAGAAGTGCAAAAGCGACTATCATAAGGCCTAAAAAAGTCATAGAATGTAACAAAAAAATCGCACATAGAAACGTAAAAGACAATGAATTAAAAACAATAATCCAAACATTAAAACTACTAAACACATCAAAAAGTGCCGGATTTATTTCTGAACTAGAGAAAAACCTCAAAAAACTCGTTGTTTTTTTAGGGTATCGGTTTTTCATAAAGACAAGGGTACAAAGAAGCAGCACAAACAAAAAAAACAAAGGTTCTTTTGGTGAATCTTCTCTGTGAATCAGACCCTTGCTAAGGGGATATTGGCTAGTATTTCCAACAAACGTAAGCCTTACTTTTGATGAAACAGGAGCATTTGGGTCATAAAAAGTAATAAGCGCTTTCTTTTGATTTTTTAAGGTTAAAGCAGAAACAGGAATCATACCTAATTGTTGCTTTCCTGAAAGGTTTTCATAGATGAGTTTATTGTCAGAAAACACAGCAAGTCCCGTATTGGCAGGGAAAGTTAAGAAGTAGCCTTCTTCGGATGAGAAATCCCTAAAAAGGCTCAGTCTATGGCTTTCTCCTTCTGTGTAGGGAACATACGTTTCAAAAGATTGCTCATAAACGAGCAGATCCGCACTTAAATCCGTAACCAAAACCGTATCTGCTGTTACAGCAAACAACAAGGACGGGAAAAATAGAAAAAATAGAAAAAGTGCCTTATATATCATCCGTCCTACCTACCTTTCTGCGATATAATAATTCTATTATAGTGATAAAAGTAATGGAATAAATGCCCAACAGAATAGTTATAAAATTATTACTTTCGTCCTTAAAAAACAAGACCAGGCAAATTGCTGCCAAATTTATAAAAAAAAGTATAACTACCGTAAAGATTTGATTTATACCAAGATCTACCAAGCGATGATGCAAATGGTTTCGATCTGGTGAAAAAGGAGACAGTCCCATCAATATTCTTAGTAAAAAGACTCTTATTGTATCTATTATGGGTACAAGAAGAACAGCGAGTACAAGTACAGGCGTGTAGGGAAAGGGATTCATCTCAACAAATTTAATTGCAAGTATGGCAATAATAAACCCCGAAACCAATGAACCGGTATCGCCCATAAAAATAACAGCTTTATGTAAATTAAATCTTAAAAACCCTGCAATAGCACCCATCAAAGCAAAGCAAACGGTCGAATAGGGTTGAAAATTTGAATCTCCCCAGAAAAAAAAGCAAAAACCGAGAAAAAAACAAATGAATAGAATCACAACACCGGCAAGTCCGTCTACACCATCCATTAAATTTACAGCATTGGTAATACCGATTATCACCAAAAAGGTCAAGGGGTAACTTATAGAAGCACTCAGTGTATAAACATCAAGTATCCCGTAAAGGCTAGCTATCTTTACTTCACCAATGTACATAACTATGCCCGTTGCTAAGACCTGTACAAAAAACTTTTTAAAAGCAGATACCGGAATAATATCATCTTTTAAGCCAATAAAAAAAACGAGGATTGCTCCTGCAAGCATTTGTTTGATACCGGAATCTAAATCGCCAAAGATGGTAAGTGATGAAACAAAACCAGCAAAAATAGCAAGTCCGCCAAGTCTCGGAACAAGTCTTTGATGTACTGTTCGAAGATTGGGAATATCGAAAAGATGCCTTGCTTGTGCAACAAAAATAATGGAAGGTATAGCAAAGATTGCTACAAAAAAAGCCCATAAAAAGGAAAGAATATTTATGTATAAGTCCATTAAAGAAAATACCCCTCTATTTTTCGTACGAAAAATAAGTTTTTCCGTTCACTAAATAATCTAAAAGTGTGCAATAAAACCAAAATGAATTTTAGAAAGGTTAAATGCAAAATTTTGATTGGCAGATCTTCCAAGAGAATACACAAAAGAAAATATCCCGGAACCAGCGGAAAAACTAACCCCTGCTCCAATCCCTGTAGGGAAATCCTGTACTTTCCTTTCAGCTTCCAAATGATATAAATAGGCCTGATCGGTAAAAATCATAAAATAAGTGGCCTTGTCCAAAAATATTCGGTATTCGACAGTAGTTACAAGATAGTCTCTGGTGTAAAAATTCTTTTCATTAAAACCACGAAGTGTTGCAAGCCCCCCTATTCTATATAAATCAGAAGCATAGAGTAATTTATGGTTATTCAAAACAGTTCCGGCAGAAAGGCGGCTAAGTAAGGTTGTTGCTTTCGAAACAGGAGAATATCTTTCTAGCTTCAACTGGCTGCTATATTGTACAGAATGCGCATCCTTACCGGGACTGTCTTCTATCGCTATTGCATTCTTAACGGTTTTATTTCCAAGTCCCCCAAAAAATGAAAGATTCCAACCTCGCCTGGGAAAGAAAAAGTTATCCAAGTTTTCAAACGTATACTCCAATCCATACTGGAAATAGTTAAAATCGGTGATAATAAGCGTACTATTCCCTCCTAAGTCTCTTGATGTTTTATAATTAGCTAAAAGGCCAATTACTCCTTTTCCGGAAACTCGCTGGGCAATTTTCACTCCTTTGTCTAGATTCAAATAGGAAGAATCTTGTTTTAATAAATTAAAATTAGCCGTTACATCTAAAGATGTTCCTAGCATTGCCGGATGATAATAGGAAAAATTTAGTAACTGGCTTGCCATATTATACTTTTTCCATTCCAACAAAACCCTTTTTCCTGATCCAAAAAGATTTTGCAATAAAAGATTCGCTTCTCCGGTAAAAAGAACTTTTTTTGACTGCCCCTGACTTGGGAGAAGACCAACTACTCCATCTATATTATTAACTTTCTTGCTTTTAAGAAATAAAACTAATTTTGCCTTATTCCCACGATAAATAATTGAAAGAGGTTGCTCTTCTTCTACATAAGGCAATTTCATGAGAAGATCGGGAATTTGCTCTATCTTTTTCTGGTCAAAGAGTTGACCGGGAATTATTCCTAAGTAACGCTGCATAAATTTCGTTTTAACCTTAGAATCTCCTACCAATTGTATAGAGTCAAAATAAATAATGGGACCCGGATCATAATTTAGTGCTGCCAAAACAACGCTATTTCTAAGGCATATTGAATCGAGGTGTACAGATGCAAAAGGATAACCAGAGCGTTCTGCATAAGCAATCAGTTTTTCTTCCAATCGGGCAATATCCGGATAATTAAAAACCTTATTTCTATAAAACCGCTCTCGAAAACCTATTTTTGACAAAAGAAAATCAGCCACATTTCCTTGGTAAAGTGCCAACCATTTAAATTGATCGCCCACATGAATAAAAACATCGGCTTTATCCGTTCTCCAATATACTGAATCAACATCAGCAAAAAGATACCCTTGAGCATGCAAAAAACTAAGATAATCCCGAACAAGCAAAGAAGCTGAAGAAGAGTCTATCGGTTTTGAAAAAGAAAATTCTTTATTTTTAGGATGAAAGTTGAGTGTAAATTTGTTTTGGCTGTAAGCTAAATAGGTTACATTTAAGAAAAAAAAGAGAAGAAAAACGCTTTTCACCATTCTCAAAGCAACGAAAAAAAATCAGAAAATTTATATCCGCAAAAAAATGGCAGGCATTTACATTCATATACCCTTTTGCAAGCAAGCTTGTCATTATTGTGATTTTCACTTTTCGGTAAACCAAAGCTACAAAACACAAATGGTAAACGCTCTTTGCACAGAAATTGAAGCACGAAAAGACTACCTGCAAACAAAAGAAATAAGTACAATATACTTTGGAGGTGGAACGCCTTCATTATTGACACCAAATGAAATAAACGACATCCTGACAAAAATAAGCACACTCTATACCATAAAAAAAGGAACGGAAATAACCTTAGAAGCAAACCCTGATGACCTGTCCCTGGCATACCTAAAAGTTTTGCGTACAATCGGTATAAATCGGTTAAGCATAGGTATTCAAAGTTTTAACGATGCCTTTCTTCTGTTTTTAAACAGAAGCCATTCGAGTGAAAAGGGAATTAATGCAGTACAAAATGCAAGAAAAGCGGGCTTTGACAATGTTAGTATTGATCTTATCTATGGCATACCTTCGGAAGATGATACTATTTTCAAAGAAGACTTAGCTACTGCTTTAAATCTTGAAACCGAGCACCTTTCTGCCTACTGCCTTACGATAGAAGAAAAAACAACTTTTGGGAAATGGGTAAAATCGGGAAAAATGAAAAATCCGAATGAAGAAAAGGCAGCCCAACATTTTGAACTTTTAATGTGCGAAGCAGAAAAGAAAGGATTCGAACATTATGAAATTTCAAACTTTTGCAGAGCCAATAACTATTCTAAACACAACTGTTCCTATTGGAAAAATGTCGAATACTTAGGAGTCGGACCAGGGGCACACTCCTATAACTTAAAAAGTCGCCAATTTAATATCCTCAATAACCATCTTTATATGCAAGGCGTTAAACAAGGCACAATCACAACAGAAATAGAAATGCTTTCCCCTAAAGACAAAGTAAATGAATATTTATTAACCTCAATAAGAACCAAATGGGGAAGTTCCTTTTCCTTTATAGAAACCGAAATTGATTTCAATGTAGCTACAATAAAAAAACAAGTCGAAAAATTGGAAAAGGAGGGACTTCTTTTTATAAAACAAGATACTTTCTACCTCACACAAAAAGGCAAACTTTTTGCTGATAAAGTAACAGAGGAACTGTTTGTTCTCTAAAAATCAAAATGTTTAACAAAAATAATGCAAAGAAGGTTTTAATTTATATATTTGTGAACTATGCCTAAACCAATGACAACAGAGCATAAAAAAGCTTTTCTTCTGCTCAAGTGGGTTATATTTAGCAGCTACCACGGTCTTGATAAAGACGAAAAAGCCAGCCTCCAAAAAAGCGCCGAGGAGTTAAATGCCCAAGAAGAGTTCGAATGGGTTAAGCGTTTTGCAGAGGAAGATGAAGTGCATGTATTTGAAAGAGCCCGGGTTTTTTTCAAATCAACTATTTCCACTTATGATGTAGACACAAAACTCTCCTATCTGAATACTGTTTGGGATGCAACCAATCAAAAAGGGTATATAAGCGAAATAGAAGCTATGGCTATATTGAAATTGGCAAAAGATTGGGGAGTAGAAAAAGATTTGCTGAATATTGTAAGAAAATAAATGCTCCGGTTTTTTTTAGTAGCCTTCCTTTTTCCGATTTCATGTTTCTCTCAAACCTTCGCTACCAACACAAACTTAAAAGATCCCCACTGTTACTCTTATGATGTTTTCTACAACAAATTAATTCTTTCGGTAGATACGCTTCAAAAAACCATTCAGGGGTCTAATACTATTTTTTGCACAATAACGCACACAACCGCTTGTTTTTTAATAAACTTACATAAAAACTACCTTATAGATAGTATACATTCCTCCTTTGGCAAGGTGTCTTTCCAAAGAAGCAAGGATTCAATACGGATAAAACCAGAAACCCCGGTACGAAAAGGAGAAAAGGGTACAATTACTATTTTTTACAGAGGGATTCCCCCGGTAGCAAAGAACCCGCCTTGGGAAGGAGGTTTTGTTTGGGGAAAAGATTCCTTAAACAGAAGCTGGATTGGGGTAACATGTGAGGGAGAGGGGAGTGATATCTGGTGGCCCTCGAAAGACACTTGGTCAGATGAACCAGACAGTGCTTCAATCGCAATCACCGTTCCTAAAAATCTTAGCGTTGTCTCAAACGGACAACTTACCAAAATAGACGAAGACAAAATAAAAGCGGTAAAAACTTTTACATGGAAAGTATCTTATCCAATAAATAATTATGATGTTACTCTAAACATAGGGCACTTTGCCCATTTCTCAGATACCTTACGTAGTTCAAACAAAGAACTTCCCTTAGATTACTATGTCCTGGACTACAACAAAAGCAAAGCAGAACGGCATTTTAAACAGGTAAAGAAGATCCTTGAAACGTATGAAACTCTTTTTGGTTCTTACCCTTTCCCTAAAGATGGGTACGCCCTTATAGAAACGCCTTACTGGGGAATGGAAAACCAGAGCGCAATTGCCTATGGGAATCATTTTAGAAATGATTTGCTCGATTTTGACTTTATATTGGTACATGAAACAGCCCATGAATGGTGGGGCAACAGTATTACAGCGGAAACCCCGGGGCAAATGTGGATTCATGAAGCTTTTGCTACCTATGCAGAAGCCCTTTTCCTGGAAAAAGCTTACGGAATAAAAACATCCCTCCAATACCTTCAACATCAAAAAGGATTAATTAAAAACCAATACCCTATAGAAAGCCCTAAGGGGGAAATACCTCCCTCCTATCAAAATACAGATATGTACTATAAAGGAGCGTGGATGTTACATACATTAAGAAGCGTTATTGATAATGATTCTTTGTGGTTTTATTGTTTAAAGAAGTTTGCAACAGAAAAAGCGCACACCATTGTAAACCGGGATGAAGTAGTCCGATTTTTTTCTAAAGAAACGCATATAGATCTATTACCCTTTTTTACTCAATACCTCGATTTAGCAAAGCTCCCTCTACTGCAATATTCTATAGTAAAAGAAAATAAAACCCGGTATCTTAAAATACAATGGCAGACACCGATAGCAGAATATCCAAGGCCTGTAGAGTTAAGCATAAATGGCATACCCAGGCGCTTTTCGGTTAATAAGCCTTTCCAAAAAATTCCCATTAAAAAACCGCTCCAATCCATTTCAATAAACACAAATCGTTATTTGGCAGAATTAAGAAAAGTAGAGCCATGAGGTTCAGAGAAATTTATAAAGCTACCTTTCCCTTAAAATGTAAATAAAAAGGATTGAAAATTTTGGATTTCCCCTCTAAAGTATCAAATTTTCTTTTAAATTTGTACTTACAGTATTTCAGAATTTATAAAGAAAGCTTTCTTTTAAATTCTGAATGGGTTATAAATTTTAATATTGCTTTTAGCAATAAAAACGACAATTATTATTGGGTATGATTCCAAATGTTGGGTAAGCGACTTGACTTAAAGATAATGAAAGCCATTCTCAATAAAAGGGAATGGTTTTTTTGCTAAATAAAGTGCATAAAAGAATTAAGATAAGATTATGGCAGACAGCGTATATATTTTTGACACAACTCTTAGAGACGGGGAACAAGTTCCCGGTTGCCAACTAAATACTACAGAAAAAATCCAAATAGCCAAAGCACTGGAAAGCCTTGGTGTTGATATAATCGAGGCAGGATTTCCCATTTCAAGCCCGGGAGACTTTAATTCGGTAGTAGAAATTTCAAAAGCGGTAAGCGATCCTGTAATTTGTGCCCTTACAAGAGCCAAGGAAATGGATATTGACAGTGCTGTTGACGCATTAAAATATGCAAAGAGGAAAAGGATTCACACCGGCATAGGGAGTTCTGATATACATATTGAGCATAAGCTTCGTTCCACAAGAGATAAAATTCTGGAACAAGGTGTAGCCGCTGTTAAATATGCAAAAAAACACATTGAAGATATTGAATTCTACTGTGAAGATGCGGGTAGAGCAGATATAGCGTTCCTTGCCAAAATGGTAGAAGCAGTCATCGCAGCCGGAGCAACGGTAGTAAACATCCCTGACACAACAGGATATACTCTTCCCTGGCAATTTGGAGAAAGAATAAAGTACTTAATGGAGCATGTTAAAAATGTCCACAAAGCGGTAATTTCCGTGCATTGCCACAACGATTTAGGGTTAGCTACCGCCAATGCCATAGCCGGGCTAATGAATGGCGCACGACAGGTAGAATGTACTATAAATGGTATTGGAGAAAGAGCGGGAAATACTTCATTGGAAGAGGTAGCCATGATTCTAAACTGTCATAAAGCATCTTTAAATCTAGATACAAGAATAGATACAAAAAAGCTTTACCCACTCAGCAAACAGGTTTCCCGTCTAATGAATATGCCTGTGCAGGCTAATAAAGCAATTGTTGGTGCAAACGCCTTTGCACATTCATCCGGGATTCATCAGGATGGTTTTTTAAAAAACCGGGAAAACTACGAAATTATTAACCCTTCAGATGTCGGAGCCGATGCGTCTTCTATTGTTCTTACCGCAAGAAGCGGAAGGGCCGCTCTAAACCACCGGATTGGCAACTTAGGTTATATCATAAATAAAGGCGAATTAGAGGTTCTTTATAAGCATTTTCTTGAACTAGCCGATCGTAAAAAGCAGGTAGAAGACAATGATCTTCTCGATTTGGTAAAAGAAATAGAATCAATTAAATAATTTATACAAGCAATAATGGGTAAAACGCTTTTTGAAAAAGTCTGGGATGCGCATATAGTTGCACATATTCCCGATGGACCTGATGTGCTTTATATTGACAAGCATTTAATACATGAGGTTACCAGTCCGCAAGCTTTTGCAGGCTTAGAGAAAAGAGGTATCTCTGTCTTTAGGAAAGAAAACGTGGTGGCTACCGCCGATCACAACGTACCAACAAAAGATCAGCACCTTCCAATAAAAGACGCTCTTTCTAAATTTCAGGTAGATAAACTGACAGCAAACTGTAAAAATCATCATATTGATCTTTACGGACTTGGTCATCCCTATCAAGGGATAGTACACGTAATCGGGCCTGAACTTGGCATTACGCTTCCCGGTATGACCATTGTTTGTGGAGATAGCCATACTTCTACCCATGGCGCTTTCGGTTCCATCGCTTTTGGTATTGGCACCAGTGAAGTAGAGCAAGTTTTGGCAACCCAATGTCTCATGCAGACGAAGCCCAAAACCATGAAAATTGAAATTAATGGTAACTTAAAAGAGGGTGTTCTTTCTAAGGACATTATTCTTTATGTTATCTCAAAAATATCTGCCAGTGGAGGCACCGGCTACTTTGTGGAATATTGTGGTTCCGCTATAAAAAGCCTTTCTATGGAAGCCCGTATGACCATCTGCAATATGAGTATAGAAATGGGTGCCAAAGGAGGAATTATTGCTCCGGACGAAAACACCTTTGAATATATAAAAGGGAAAAAATTTGCCCCCAAAGAGCAGAAATTTAATGAGGCCGTAGCCTATTGGAAAACATTATTTTCAGATGATGATGCTCAATTCGATAAGGTTCTGTCTTACGATGCAGAGGATATCGAACCAATGATTACCTATGGAACAAATCCGGGTATGGGAATAAAAATATCCGGACATGTTCCTCTATTAGAAGAAATAACCGAAGAAAGCAACAAAACCTCCTTCTTGAAATCATTAGAATATATGGGATTAAAACCCGGTGAAAAGATGCTTGGCAAAAAAGTCAATTATGTCTTCATCGGAAGTTGTACCAATTCAAGAATAGAAGACCTCAGGCTCGTTGCCCAATTTTTAAAAGGGAAAAAGAAAGCCGCAAATATAAATGCCCTTATCATTCCCGGGTCAAAACAAGTCGAAAAACAAGCCATTTCAGAAGGTCTGGATAAAATATTTAAAGAAGCCGGCTTTGAACTAAGAGAGCCGGGATGCTCTGCTTGCCTTGGCATGAATGAAGATAAAGTCCCCAAAGGAGAATATTGCATCTCTACTTCAAACAGAAATTTTGAAGGAAGGCAAGGCCCGGGCGCAAGAACTTTCCTGGCTAGTCCTTTAACCGCTGCTGCGGTAGCAGTAACCGGAGAAATAAGTGATGTTAGAACATTAAACAAGGTTTTGAGTAATGGATAAATTCACAACGATACAATCAACCATTGTTCCTCTTCCCATTGAAGATATTGATACAGACCAGATTATTCCTGCACGCTTTTTAAAAGCGACAACACGGGAAGGTTTCGGAGATAACCTATTTCGGGACTGGAGATACGATGAAAATAACAATCCTAAAAAAGATTTTGTACTCAATAAATCGGAATATAAAGGGCAAATACTGGTAGCCGGAAAAAACTTTGGTTGTGGTTCCAGCCGGGAGCATGCTGCCTGGGCAATTATCGGCTATGGTTTTAAAGTAGTAGTAAGTAGCTTTTTTGCCGATATTTTCAAGAATAATGCCCTAAACAATGGCATTCTTCCTATTCAGGTAAGTGAAAATTTTCTTCAAGCGATTTTTAATAAAGTAGGCGAAAATAAAAACGCAGAACTTTTGGTAAATCTCGAAAAACAAGAAATAAGCCTCTGCGAAACAGGCTTCGTTGAAAAGTTTGAGATTTCCCCTTACAAAAAAACCTGCCTCATAAATGGCTATGACGATATCGACTATTTATTAAGCATAAAGGATAAAATCGAAGCCTACGAAAAAACAAGTAAATACAGAAAACTTGTGATGGAGCAATAATCGTTCAAAAAATTACAAAAATGAAAAAAACAATAGCCGTATTAAAAGGCGATGGAATAGGACCTGAAGTTGTAAACGAAGCACTAAAAGTTTTAAAAACCATTGAAGCTGTTTACAACCACGAATTTTCTTATAAGGAAGCGCTAATTGGTGCAGCGGCTATTGATGCCACAGGAAACCCCTTTCCGGAAGAAACTCTAAAGATATGTCAAGCATCTGATGCTATTCTTTTTGGGGCCATCGGGCATCCTAAATATGACAATGACCCAACCGCAAAAGTAAGACCGGAACAAGGCTTACTTGCTATGCGAAAAAAGCTCAACCTTTTTGCCAATATCCGCCCGATAAACACCTATAAAGCCCTATCCAAATCTTCTCCTCTAAAGGAAGAACTCGTTCAAAATGTAGATTTTGTAGTTTTCAGAGAACTTACAGGAGGGATTTATTTTGGTCAGCCAAGAGGCAGGACAGAAGATGGCAATACTGCTTTTGATACGTGTACCTATTCCAAAGAAGAAATATTACGCATAACAAAACTAGCTTTTGAAGCAGCCTATCGAAGGGGAAAGAAAGTTACGCTGGTAGACAAGGCAAATGTGCTTAGCACTTCAAGATTGTGGCGGGAAGTTGTAAAGGAATATGCAAAAGAACATCCTTCTATTCAATTAGACTTTATGTTTGTAGACAATGCCGCTATGAAGATTATTCAAAATCCGAAATACTTTGATGTTGTCCTTACCGAAAACATGTTTGGCGATATTATTACCGATGAAGCTTCTGTTATTACCGGTTCTCTTGGCATGTTACCTTCCGCATCGGTAGGCGATAAAGTAGGATTATATGAGCCTATTCATGGTTCTTATCCTGAAGCAGCCGGACAAAACAAAGCAAACCCAATGGCAGCAATACTTTCTGCGGCAATGCTTTTAGAAACAGCATTTGGTCTCACAGAAGAAAGTAAGCTCATACGCAAAGCTGTTGAAGAAGCCCTAACAATTGGTTTTGTAACAGAAGACATTAATAAAAACAATCATTATACTACCTCCGAGGTTGGCGATAAAATAGCCGCCTTACTCAATGAGTTTAAATCTGAGATAGCTTAAAATTATATATTTGAACCCTTAGCAGAAGCAAATTTTCCTGCTACTTTTTTGAAACGATGGAAAAGAAACTAAATAAAATCAGCGCAACACTTACCGAAGATGTTACACAACCTGCATCACAAGCAATAATGTATGGGGCAGGATTTACTGAAGAAGATATGCATAAAGCCCAAGTGGGGATTGCAAGTACGGGATATGATGGGAATACTTGTAATATGCACTTAAATTTTTTGGCAAATTATGTAAAACAGGGTATCACAAAAGCAGGTTTAAAGCCCCTCCAATTTAACACAATTGGAGTAAGCGATGGAATGAGCATGGGAACCAATGGCATGCGCTACTCCCTTGTTTCAAGAGAAGTTATTGCCGATTCCATAGAAACTATTTGTGGCGCACACTACTATGACTCTTTAGTAACCATAATGGGTTGCGATAAAAATATACCCGGTGCTTTAATTGCGATGTTTCGACTCAATCGCCCTTCTCTCATGGTTTATGGCGGTTCGATACACTCGGGTACATGGAAAGGAGAAAAATTAAATATCGTTTCTGCCTTTGAAGCACTCGGTAAAAGATTTGCCCATCAAATAAGTGATGAGGATTATAAAGGTGTAATCATGAATGCTTGTCCCGGTGCAGGGGCTTGCGGAGGAATGTACACAGCAAATACAATGGCTTCTGCCATCGAAGCTTTAGGCCTAAGTCTCCCATACAGTAGTTCTGCTCCTGCCAACAGCGAAAAGAAGAAACAGGAATGTTTCAGTGTTGGAGAAGCCATTAAAAATCTTCTAAGCCTTAATCTTAAACCAAAGGATATTGTTACCTATGAGTCTATTACAAATGCAGTAAGAGTAGCAATGCTCTTGGGAGGTTCAACCAATCTTATCCTTCATTTCCTTGCTATTACCAAAGCAGCAGGCATAAAGTTTACCTTAAAAGATTTTCAACAACTTTCTGATAAAACCCCTCTTTTGGCAGACCTAAAACCAAGTGGGAAATATATGATGGAAGACTTGGATAGTATTGGTGGTGTTCCGGCAATAATGAAACTTATGCTTAAAGAGGGGATGCTGTTCGGAGACTGCATGACTATCACCGGAAAAACAATAAAAGAAAACCTGGAGAACTTGCCTGATATGTCTCAAGGGCAGGATATCATTATGCCTCTGAATGATCCGATTAAAATGCGGGGACATCTTCAAATCCTTTATGGAAACATTGCCCCCGAAGGATGTGTTGCTAAAATTACCGGCAAAGAAGGCGAACAGTTTGAAGGGCCTGCAAAAGTATATAACTCAGAAGAGGAATTAAATGCAGGCATTGAAAAGGGAGAAGTAAAAGCAGGAGATGTTGTTGTCATACGCTATGTAGGGCCAAGAGGAGCACCGGGAATGCCCGAAATGCTCAAGCCAACATCAATGATCATAGGCGCAGGCCTGGGAGACAAAGTAGCCCTCATTACCGATGGAAGATTTTCCGGTGGCACGCATGGTTTTGTAGTAGGGCATATTACGCCTGAGGCTTTCAATGGAGGACTCATTGGCTTAATAGAAGACGGAGACAAAATAATTATTGACGCAATAAACAATACAATTGACGTACTTGTATCTGATGATATCTTACAAAAAAGAAAAGTAAAATGGATTCAGCCGGAAAGTAAAGCACAGAGTGGGATATTGTACAAATACATGAAAACAGTAGCTTCGGCTTCTGAAGGATGTGTTACCGATGAATTTTAATTAGCAGCAATAATAACAAGGATGCGTATGAAACCAAGAATAAAACTAAGAGGTGCGGAATATATCATAAAGCTCATAGAACGACTTGATGCAAGAGATCTCTTTGCCTATCCGGGAGGCGCAATTCTTCCGATATATGATGCACTTGCTTTCAGTAAGTTAAACTCAATCCTTGTACGCCATGAGCAAGGGGCAGCATTTGCAGCCAATGGATATGCCAGAGTAGCAGGAAGGCCTGGGTTTTGCCTTTCAACATCCGGTCCCGGTGCGACAAATTTGGTTACCGGCATTGCAGATGCTTATGCAGATTCAATTCCGATGATTGCTATTACCGGTCAAGTTGCCAGTACACTTATTGGTTCTGATGCCTTTCAAGAAACAGACATAACCGGAATTTGCATTCCTATAACAAAAAAGACTTATTTAATAAAAAAAATAGAAGAAGCAGCGGCTATTTTTCAGGAAGCTTACGCTGTAGCAATAAATGGAAGACCCGGCCCGGTGCTGATAGATATTCCTAAAAATGTACAAACTGCATTTATAGATTTAGAAGAAGATTGGGAAGAGCATTTTGTCATTCCTGAAAGAAAAATCGTTTACAATGTAACAGACAAAGAAATAGAAGCAGCCTCGAAGCTAATCAAAGAAGCAAAAAAACCACTTATACTTGCCGGGCATGGAATCCTTCTTAGTGAAGCATGTGAGGAGTTTAGGGCATTTATTCGTAGAGAAAACATCCCGGTAATTACTACAATTTTGGGAATAGGCGTAATAGAATGTGATAATCCTTTAAATTTTCAATGGCTTGGAATGCATGGCATGAAATATTCCAATTTAGCCGTTCAGGAAGCAGACCTAATCTGTGCGTTTGGTATAAGGTTCGATGACCGGATTACAGGAAAACTGGATGAGTTTGCCCCTCATGCAAAAATCCTCCATGTTGAT
>Ga0164242_10003227_pt1 | contig 18669 bp, 17 predicted proteins | sample OricomgcompostMG_FD_108783 | JGI IMG/M metagenome (GOLD analysis project Ga0164242, IMG submission 108783) | Miracle-Growth compost microbial communities from Emeryville, California, USA - Original compost - Miracle growth compost (MG) ... | reverse complement strand
CTTCTAGTTCGTTGGGGATTCGAGCTGTTTGCGTTTTGGCCAAACCGCTATCGAATCCCCGCCGCGACCGGAAACCAGGAAAGAAAGGGAAAGCGAAAAGGGAAAGCGAAAAGAGAGAGCGGGAAAAAAAAACATGGATCAAAGGGCGGCTTCTCCCATGACCCCTGGTCATGCGTGATTGCCCACTGCAACCTCCTCGGCGGGAGGGATGGCGCTTTCTTCGTAGTATGGCTCCATGTGTGTTTGCTCTGGGTCAAATCATGTGTATAAGCTGCAATAGCGGCCCCGTCCTCGGCAGGCGAGGGAAGGTATGGGAGGCAATCTATCAACGGGCATGCACCGCACATGATTGGGTGTGGGCTATTTCCATCGTCACCATCACCACCGTCCCCATCACCACCACTACCTTCATCAAGCGCCGTTCCTCGTACTTCTCGGCGGCCGGGTATCCAGGGCTTTGACAAAGTTTTACTCAAAGTGTGTGGCACTCCAGCTGCCCTGCGATCGAGGGGCCCGTCCCTATCACGCATTTCGTTCCTGTCGCATCGCCCCTGTCGCGTTGCCCCTCTCACCTTGCTAATTTTTTCTTCTCGGTCCAACATTTGCCACGGCCGGATCTCTGCATCAAGTGGTGGTACAGTATCAGATCCAGTCACGTCGGGGGCAGGGAGTTGGACGGTACATTCCTACATCTGCAGTGCATGCGCGTACAGTAAATGAGTGCAGTATGTATATGCAGTACACAGCACATGACAAACAGCCATTTGCGGGACCCCACGAAGCATATGTAGCCTCATCCGCGGGCCGTCGAGTAAATCAACCGAGAGGGGATGATCGTGATCTCGGTGGGGGGCGGGGAAGAAGGTCAAATTAATAGAAGTGGCACAGAGAGAGAGAGAGAGAGAGAGGTACCTACCAAAAGGCAGTTCTTCGTTTTTTTTTCTTTTCTTTCGGCCGTTAAAAAACCCATGCAGAAAGGAATCCCAAGTCTGCGTTTCTTTCCCCATTTAGCCTGTCCTGCTTCCTTGATTCGCGCTCGAGAGCGGCTGACCTCAGCAGTACCAGTTGGGTGGGGTCACCTGGTGGGTGGTGGTGATGATGGGGGTGGTGGCATGCGGCATGCAGCCCGTGTCCTGTACCTACGTACATAGTGGGAGGTACCGAGAACGGTCGCCCGCTCGGGTCGCCCCCCCAAGATCATCCCCATCGTGAGATCGGTGCAAGTCCGGGAAGGGGGAACATGGAGGGGCTGGCAACAGTCATCAGCGCCTGATACCTGGTATGGAAGGTTAGGTACCCATGAGTAAGGCAGGCTTGGTGCCAGAGGGTCTATGTAAGGACGAAGACAGGATAACTCACCTGAGTATGGTAATCCGTACAAATAATTGCTGTACGGATTACTCATTGACAAGTATTCGTACCCGGGGCTGTTTGCCGTGAAAGAAAGATCCGCATTCGCCCCATTCGCCCCGGAACGCGACCCTGTCTCGTACATTACGACCACGCATGATAAATAGAGCTGCTGACGGGACGGTCCACGCCTGCTACATACCTTGCCTTATTTCCCGCTATACCTGGTACCTAACATGGCAACCTTGGCACCTTACCTTGCCTCCCTCCCGACCCAACTCCGCCCGCTGCCCACCGACCCGCCCACCCTATTACATTCGTGCGTGCCCTGCTTCGGTTTATCTCTTGGGCCCGGACGGACCCAGCCGGGCTTGGAAGCACTCGGTACGACATCGCCGTGTTGGTTCCATCGCGCCATCCTTGCCCACCAACCTACCAACCGACCTGGACCCAGTAGTCAGGGAGGTACCTACATAGTACCCCACAGCCCGGGAAGGGCTAGGCATGAGAGTGTGTGTGTGTGTGTGTGTGTGCGTGTGCGTGTGTGTGTGCCCATCCGACCCATTGAATGGCAGCCCGTCCCCCAAGGCCATAAGAAGGGCTTCCTGGTCGCTCAGGTCGCGCACCCGTCCACCGGCCCTCCCCCGTCATTCCCTTTCCACCGCCCCATCCTCCAGAACGAAACGAGAACAGAAGCAATCCTCGACCGCTCCTCTTCTTTTTTTCTTCTTTCCTTTTTGGGCCTGGTTGTTCCTGTCCAACAGCATCGCATCGCCAGGATTCGCGAGCTTATTAGCGAAGTGCCAAGAGAAAAGAGGCGGCCATACTAATCCGAGAGCGACGACATTTCCAACCCGCTTACTCGGACCTTTTTGCATCGACGACTTCGTTTGCTTCGTTTGCGGCAGACTGGTCATCAGGTTATCGGGACAGACAGACAGACAGAAGAAGAGACGGGAAAGAAAAGCGTTTCCTACCGGATTGCACCGCCACGAGAAAGGGTTAGATCGCCCAGCCCCAGGTCGACTTGGCCCCATCCGACGCTGCGACGCCGAGACCATCAGCCAAAAAGCCCGCATTTGGGCTCGAGGCTCCTGCGGCCACTTCTGCGGCCACCTCTGCGGCCACCACGACCGTTGCCGCTGTGGTGGGTTTGACAAGGCGGCGAGGGATTAGACGCGGCCACTAAAAAGGGCTGCTCCTTCGGGGTCTTGATTGGAAGCACAACCCGCGTGCATCCCTCAAAACCACTTCTCGAAAGAGACAATTGGGAAACAGTCCGCGCGCCGCCGCCGCCGCCGCCGCGGGGGGGAAGGTACAACTCCACGCACCTGCACTTTTTCCAAGTACACCGTGCTGGGACAGTCCGGTACGTACAGTACAAAAACAGTACACTGGTACATTCGACGAACCCAGGAAAAAGCTCCCACCACCCAAACCACTACTTCCACCTCTTCCACCACTTCCACCACCCTTTCTTAGCGCCTCACTATTATAGCACTTGACCCAAGTGTGCCACCTCCATCCAACCCACTCCCCGTCTCCCACTTTCCAGCTTCCATCTCATGCGTGGTAAGCGACCACGCTGAGAGTTTACGAGCTCATCTTCCGCTTCCATCTCCTGGCAACGCCCATACCTTCCATCCTCTTACATCGATTTCAAGATTTACCCAAAAGCTTTCCACGGGCATCTCCCCTCTGCTGCTTGCTGCCCAGGCCCGGGCCGTATTCTTCGTCAGGCCTCAAGGGCACCAGGCATTGGTTTAAAAAGGCGAGTGCCAACTCGCGCGAGGTTGGGGGCTCTCTAAAAACAACTGCCCCAAATCCATCGCAGCATTTACGACCAGAGAGCATCGCTGCAAACGACATCCAGTCCACACTCCCCCCCCCACCTTTCAAAATCTCACCTCCTCCAACTGGGTAAAGCATCCTGCTGCAATAAACGATAACGTGCGACCAACAACCCGTTCCTTGCCGCCCGTCATTGTTGGCCGGATATAATCATGAATGCTGACTGCTTCTCCCGTTTTAGGTTCCAACAGCGCCGCACGGCCCATTCTCCGGACCCAAGCCGCCAGCCAGGAACAGCCATCTCCATCAACCCAATTGCTACTCGAGGACTCGGCCACTACCACCCACTCCAAAGAGGTATGTACGGTTTTCTAAACGCCCATTCCATCCCTTTGTCGTCGGAGCAGGGATTTCCTTGGTATCTACTGAGGGGTGTGTGTGTGTGTGTGTCTACGCAAGTGCGTGTGTCTGTGTGTGTGTGTGCCTGTGTGTCTAGCTGGCTTGTCTAGGCTTGTCTGTTGGCTGAGGTTTGTAAAGATGGTGGGAGGAAGTCGCCAGGGATTGGAATGTCCATCGTTCGATTCTTTGCGACATTGCCCAGGCAAGCGCCCGGCATTCAGGCATCCACAAACCGCACTCGGCCTTTTACCCCCTTTTCAGACCCTTGGTTGTTTATTTCCATTACCGTCCCTCCAGTTTCCCCAGATCCTCTAGCCTCCACGTTGGGTCTGCTTTATGATCCTCCCTGTGTGGCGGGCAGGGAAAAGCGCCCCCCAAGGAGCATGGCGACGGAAGCGGGCTGCACCGCCCGCTCGTTTGGTTGATTGGGCTTGGCTGCTTGGGGGACTTCGGCTTCTGGGCCCTTTTCCTTTGTATCCTAGACTCACGCCCCCCTCCGCCACCCCCCTCCCCCCTGTTCGCATTTTAACCTCCACTTCCACCACTTCGGTCTTGAACTTTCCTTGCTGCCCATCCTGGATCCTGGAACTAACTTGGGGACCCAAGCCCAGCAGTACGAAAGGGTGATCCCGCCCATTTGCACCTAAGGAGTGTTAAAAAAGACAGGAGGGGCACGAAAAAAAAAAGGGAAAAGGCTCGCTGCCCGTCCCGTCTTGCAGCTACATCATCACCATCCCGCCTTTCTACTCTCCGTCCTCCGTGTGAACCCCGCCACACAATCTTTCTTTTTTCTTTCTCTCCCTCTCACACACCACCCATTCCCGCACGCCGCACGCGTGCGCATACGCAGTCAGCCATATACGCAAACACACTCACACCACTATTTGACTAAACTCGAACTCGACCCTTCGGCATTCCTCACTTAAAGCCACGCCTTTCCTCGCTGGCTTTCTGGAACCTGCAGGAATTAGTCTTCGAACTTTTGCCGCTCCCTCAAGAGTCTCCCGCATTCCTGTTCTACGCTCCCGTCCAACTCCCCCTGCCCGCCCGCCGTCCCGCTTCGAGGACCCCTTTATTTCGCTATTAGAACAAAGCACTTTCCCGCTCTACCCTCCATCTCTGCTTGACCAGGGTAGGCGCGAACGGATTCAGAAAATACCCAAACACTCCTAACCATCACCAAACTTCGGGTTGCCTGAACGGCCCCTAGGCGCGCTCTGGCATCTGTCGCATAACTTCTCAGCTTCTCGCCATTCTCGCCATTAACGCATCCAACTGCTTCGACGCCTCTGTCGCAGTCAGTATTAAAGAGGGAAGATAGCCCCTTTCCGCTGCGACCGCACACCAACTTTCCGAGGAGGATACTCTTATTGTCCCTGCAAGATACTGCAGAACCTAGGTCACCCTGGCGCCAGTCACAGTCCAGTACCGGAGCATGGCAGAAGACCCTAGAGGGGGAAGTGGAATCCCGCCGCGTGATCATCCCGCCAGGCCTCATTACCCCCCGGCATCAGACGAAGGCGACGAAAGAATGGCCCCTTACCACCTACCTCCGCCACCTGCAGGCCCTGGCCTGACCTTGCCCTCCATCCAGGATGCGCCCCCATCTTACGGAGGCGGCCGGGCCTACCCCGACCCGAGGGGAGCCGGCCACTTCGCTCCCTCTCCCACAAATTCAAATGGTTACTCCGCTCCTCAGGGTTCAATGCCGCAACCGGGCGCCCAGGGCTCCATGCCACAACCCGGTCCTTATCCGTATCACCCCGAGCAAAGACCTTACGGGGAGTACTATCCTGCACCGGGAAGGGGTGGCAGTTATCCGCCGTCAGATCCTTACGGGCACTATCCAGGATACGGACCCCCACCCGGTCCAGGTTACGGCCAGTACCCAGGAGAGTTTGCTCGAGGCGGTGCCATGCAGTCTGCTCAGCAGCAACAAGCAGCGCCGAGACAGAGGACATCAATAGCCTGCAGGTATTGCAGGAAACGAAAGGTGAGCACAGTATAAGGATGGCGAGGTTCTCGAGACTCGTCCCGCTAACCGATTGAAATCCTTGATAGATTCGATGCAGTGGCTATCAAAACACCACGAACGGGAAATGCATGAACTGCGACAAGCTCAAAATTGACTGCGTTTTCCAGCCTGTCTCGTCGAACTCGTCGACAGCTTTCGTTCCCGTATCTGCCGTTCCAGGGGGCGTGCCTGCAGGAACGAGGCTTTATGGGGCCTACGGGCAACCTCTACCACAGCTAGCCGGTACCGCTTCTGCACCACCAATGTACGGCCCTCCCGACTCGGAATATTCACATCCGATGATGTCGCCAGGGGGTCAGTATCCGCCGCAAGGGGATGATAGGGCTGAGACCGGCCACCGCCGGCACCGAGGCCCCGAGGACGACCCCGGGCTGCGACTGCCGCCGCCAAACCCATATACACCAGAGGAAGACCCGCGAAGAAGATCGCCGGCATCAGGTCGGAGCACGAACACACCGCCCGCCGGGTATCACCAGTACCAGCAACACGGCTACGAAGTCGACAGGACCCCGACACCGCGCAGTAATAGCAGTGGGAATCCGCCACCGCACTCGGGAGGACCGTCGAACGTTATGAGTCTGGGGCATCTGGTGGACCAAGGCCCGCCCCCGCAGAGGCACGGCGATTCGGGGCACGACATTGATCAGAGCATGCTGGGGAAGCTTAATCGGCGATCCTAAGGGTGGCCGCGACGGAGATGCCAAGAGACGGCACTAGACACACCGCCCGAGCCTCGAGTTAAAACGGCAAACCAATATCGAAATTAACTCAGGCTGGCCGAGGCGGCGTTTGTTTCTGAGAAACGTCTCCTCGAGTCCACCCGACTGGTGTATACTACTCTGTATCATCACTTGGAAGCGAACTTGCGTTCCGACCGGCGCCCGACCCCTTCCTATTACCCAGATTATCTTGCTCCAACGAAACAGGCGTTCGGTGGAGGGTACATCGAATCACGGACCAAGGACGAGTCACGTCTACTGTCGGCAGCATTATTCCAGGTTCTTTTGTCCTTTCCGTCGATTTTCGCCAAGTTGTCCGCGGCACTGGTTTGTTTGGAGGTTTATTATACTTATGGTTGGATTCGCGACTCGAGACTTTAGACGCGGCGTTCCCCAGTTTGGCGACAAACTTGCCCGCAGCCCCATGGTTGGAATTGTTGATTTAGTTCCCCCTTCTTCTTTTTTTTTTCAAGTGTCTGTTTCCCGGCGCTCACGGGAACCGGGGGAGTATTATTTGGGAAAGAATGGAATCGCCTCACGGCAAATCTGTATTATCCTGCTCTTGTTTTTGCTATTTCTTCCTTTTGGAGCCTGGCTGCTTCGTCCCACTCGGAGGCATGTTTTGTTTCTTCAAAATATAAGGGGACAACGGTCCTATATCTCAGATTCCGGTCGGGCAAAGCGGGACTTGCTCGTTCGGCTGGGGTCTCCATTAGGATTTGGGGGAGGTATCTTGCGCGACGCGTTGCAAAACTCGGCGGGTGTTTGTTTTTGTTTTGCTATGGCTTTTTGAGTGGCGTCGGCGTCGAGGGCAAAATAGGCAACGGATGTGCTCGATGGCTCGACGGCTCGAAGGTAGATGGATGCTGGACATTTCTGGAGGTTGCAACTGCTTAATCAATCAAACGAAGTCAAACCACTTACATCGTCTTGAAGCGAAGCTTGTCAACGCGTGATTTACCACCGCGATGGAACAGTAGATGCAAGCCTTTGGCGAACCTGATGGTACAGAGACCTGCGTGGCAAGTCGAATGCCGGATTGCCCTTGTTGTGGACAGACAAAACGAGCAGTCGCCGGAAAGTCGTGCGGAGAGGTGGAGCTAGTCTAATCTCTATCGTGTTCATCTCCTGAGACACGTTGGTCCACGCGTACCACTCCAAGCTACAACCCCCTGATTCTGCCCACTCGCGCCTTGACTGGAATGCTCTACTTTTCTCAGGGCCTTCCTTCCCTGTAACACAACCTTTCTGGAATACGCAAGGTACGATTTGTTTGATTTTCATCACATAATACTCCAAAAATGGCACGTGAACGTCCAAATAACTTCAACCCGGTACATAAAAAGCCCCTTCGGGAGAAGTGACACAAGTGAGGCACCTTTACCATTCATTCCACCCCCTTCCCCTTCCCTAGGATTGAGGAACCGCATTAATTCTCCAGCTAAGTAGGTACTAAACGATGATTTGTCTAACACCGTGCGGCAAATGCGGGTGCGATGTCGCGCATTTTGAGCGCGATTCCAACAAAGGGTATCCCTGTTGGCAGTCTTGGGGCAATCAAATTACTATGTACTACCTACACCCTGACGTTGGTCCAACTTGTGGGAGTACCGCCCCCCCTTTTCAACAAGGAGGGGGTTCATACTAAAAAGCCCGCAGGGAGCGAGGGCTAGGTTACAGCCCCGGGCCGCCGTCTCTCCCTTTGGTGCCAAAATTCAGTGGCCCAACGGGCATCGCCGCCAACCGCTCCCTGTCTACCCTTCACTGCGACCCTACCTGACCCGGTTTTGCCCCGAGCTGCCCTCTTTGCAGCGCTCTGATCATCTGCCGGGATGTGGATGCTCCCAACGACGAAAATGTTACAATCACCTTTGAACCTGCGAGGCGTATACGAGCCAGTGGACACTTGATCCTGTCTCTCCGACTTGGGCAGCAGACACGTGGCGGTGATCGAGACCCCAACATTCCTCAGAAATGGAGGTGTTGGCGACTTTGCTCCAGCGCAACGCTGCCTGCAACTTTGGGTCGTCCGCGTTCGTCCGGAACAGCATTCAGTAGCGTTCCCAGCCAACAGGCAGGGAGAACGGGCTGGCCGTTAGCACACAGGCGATCAGGTCGGACCCTTCCCACCTTGCTATCCGACCGCTGCGTTAGCCGAAACCTCGCATATCTTTGGGGAGGAAACTGCAAGCGGAACTGGCCCCCGGACCCTCCCACCTCTATGCGATGCAAAGCAGGACGGGCCCGGCTCGTTCAAACCTACTGCTAGTACGGAGTACCTCGAGCACAAAGGACGACTGCTCAGATATTCTCACGCCCTCCCCCCTTTTTTCCTCCCCCTTTTCCTTCCGCGAAGCCTCAGTGACAAGTGCCACTCAGTAGAAAATCAAAGTGCGCAAAGGGAAATTACTTCTGGCTCGCTGAACCCTTATTTTTATTTGACCTTTGCGGCCTCCTCTACTCGCTTGGTACAACTCACGGAATTTGCCATCAGCCGACATTTCGGCCAGCATGTACTGCGGCCGCGCCCGCAAGTCGTCGTCATCGAACCCCGATTTCCCGGCAGCCTCATGTTGGGGTGGCCGCCGAAGGACCGACCCCGTCGACCTCTAGACCAAGCTGGACTAGAAATGGCCTCGAACGGTGCGCGCGCTGGTGGCGGTGATACCTCCCAAGCGGGCTTTTCCAAGCCGCGGTCTCCAAGAAACCTACCCACCCACACCCCCACCTAAAGCCCTCATCCGGTCCCGGATGGTTTGGTACTGACTCGGGAACATACCCTGAGTCACGAACGAACTTAGAGTTCAGGCTATGTTCTCTAGCGCCGCTCCCCAAAATTTACTCTTCCCACACCCTGCGGGACCTCGATCTCTCGCGAAAAAGTCGGTGAAGGTCCGCTGTCCGCTTGTCCTATCTCCCATGGAAGTGAGTTGGTTTCTGCGCTTGCGAGGCGATGGGTACTCGAGGTCATCTCAGTGGCTATTACACTTCGGGCACTGTGAAGAGTGCTGACGACGCCTTCGGCACCACGTGGAGCATGACCTCCCCAAGTTCCTGAGTCTAGGCCTCCCTTTTAAGTGCTCTCTTACTCTTGTATCAAGCTCGCTGCCGAGGTGTTGGGAGGGAGAGGGTTCTTCCTACCACAGCATTTTCTTCTCGCTGAGAGAGTGCTGAAGCTGGAGGTTTCTGGCACTGACCCGACCCGCTCATGATCTCCAAGCAGGCACGGCTCGACGCTTGACGGCCCAATCCGTACCGTACCGCCGCAATGCAGACAGGCGGTATCGGACCGCGTTAGTTGTTGGGCGGTTCCCGTACTACTACCCACTTTATCCACGCTCGTTCGCATCGAAGATCCCTGGATACTGTCCAGTCAGCAAAAAAAGAAAAAAAAGGTCGTCTGTCTACTTGCCGCGACAGCGCTATTAGCAGAACGCAAAAATATCGAGCCTGGATAAGGTTGAGAAAAGAGCAGCTGATAAGTTCCAAAGTACCGCGCCAGTGGCAAAGTCTAGAGCGAGAGCGGATGAGTACTAGAGGTAAATCAAAGGTGAGTTCGCGACAATGAGAAAAATACGGAGACTCCAAATCAGCTAGTGTTGATTTAGAGTTAAGGGGCTCCCAGATCACAAGCCCAAAAATGTTGACTCCAGGCCGAACGACTGAGGGTGTGGAAGACAGCAAAATTAAGTGCGATGTAAATTTATCGAGGTAGGCGGTAATAACTCAAGTGAAGCATGCCTTGGTACTTTCGGATCTCTTCTGCTTCGAAGGATTGCTCGCCTAGGGAGTTTGGTTGCTGGCGCTCCTTGGTTTTGAACCTGCTCGGATACTTCGCAACCTCGGTCCACACTCTTTTTTTGCCCCTCGAGTTGTTGAAACAATGCCGATTGCTTGTGAAAGGGACAACTCAATCAATAAGTTACCCTAGCAACAGCTCGCGCCATATCTGGTGTCCTCTGTCTTCGGCGCACACTCATGTTGATTCGGCGCGACTTCTCCAAGTCACAGAACTGCTAACCGTCTGGAGATTCGAATACAGTTGAATCGTAGCAAGGAGGCCATGTTTTAAATCCAATCCGACTGTATTTTATTTCCTTGGGTTAGTTGAATGTTGTTATTACGTATGTTGAAATCCCCCTGCTGGTCCCACATAACATTAACTTCTTGAGTTGAACAGGGTTCTTGAGGACTCACTTCAATTTTCACAACTCCCTGGGGAGTCAAATCTCCGTTATACGACACACCATTTGCAAACGGTTTAGCAATGCCGCCATCTCTCGCACACCTTTCAGTTAATTCTAGCGAAAGGTCCTACTCCTCGAATGGCGAGAGAAAAAAAACTATAAGGAGGCGCATACACTTCATCAACTCACGTCCATGTATAGAATTCACTTGCTCTAGTTGACTAAAAGGAAACTGAAGGTAACTATCATACGGCGTGCCGGAGTAAGATCAGTGCCCGACGAAGCGACCTGGTAACCTGGGATATCAAATTGACAGATCCTTTGGAATCAATAACTCCAAGAATGGGCGTTTAGACGGGCAACGGATAAACCGATTCTACAACTACAACCATGACGAAGCAAAGTGGTATCGCACTCAGTTCCAGGGTTGACGAGAGCCCGGAAAGGAACTGTTCAGGCTATGAGCAGCTCTCTACTCTCTGATGCCTTCGCCGCCAATTAACCTAGAGTGGAGATGCTGACCAGGGTTAGGAAGGAATAGCGAGCTAATACAGACCTCGCTGAGCTTTAAAGAGACTTTAGATGGATATATGAGTCGTAGACTTGCATCAATAAGAGAACCGACGAACCCCTGTACTTTGGCCACCAAGCCACCGGAGTGCGTCTAGCTATACTTCCATACGCATAAAGATTTCTGAGCAGCAGTGTGTCGTCAACATTATCCGAGATCTCGCTGTGTTTGAACGATTCCTTTGCGGCGATATTGCTTGCTGGACCGTTGAGGTTCGGGGGGCACAGTCACGACTCGATTCTAGCCGCCTCAAGGCAACCTCTTTCCCGGACGTTTACCGTGTTTCTAGACTAAGCTTAGCGAGGACTCGCTCCAACCTGTTGTGCTTCATCGTTACGTGCCGTGGCGTTTGTGCCTTTTCGGCAGCGCAGCGACGACTGTGCCAAGAGCGTATCGTTAGGCGGCGGTTGTGTCCTACACGGACAAATGGTCCCACACCTTGAATTAGTTGTGGCTACGCGGGCGCTGAGAATATGCGATCCTTGACTCCTGTAATATGCCGTATTTTAGAACGCGCAATACAGGAATCAGATGTCGCCGTCGTCAAGGCTGCCTATCTCAGCGCTTGCGCAGCCTTACTTCGCACATATCAAGTAACCCCGCGCTACCCGACTCAGCCGCAGGAAAGGACATGCGAGCGGGGGGTTTTGTCTTGGGCGGTGACGAAGCTTGCCAAGTTTTCTCAGTCAGCTTGGAAATATCCTTGCGGTTGAAAAAGGTCGTGTTGATCAATGAAGCGCAAAATATGAGTCCACTTGAAATCACGGGAAATACTCAGAATCGCTTTGTTCAGGCTGCGGTTCTCCTTTACTTGCTCGACCCAGTCCGCGGCGAACCAACGACACACGGACTTGACCACGACCACAACGAGATCGAACCACATCGAGAGTATCTCCTTAAACGGAAGTTCCTCGACTCTTTCGCACTCGTGTGTGCAATTAAAAAGAATGGTGACACTGTATCAGCAGCATCGTTAGAGGAGGGCCAGCCAGAAGGAACAATCCTCCGAGTTGTGAGCAACAATGGGATCGCAGACTCTACGTTGCATGAGCTACGAGAACTTGTGGGCATCCTGAATGCTGTTGCCAGCGGAGGTAAGTAGTCATGCCGCAATTAAGCCTACTACGTGTGGTAAATTGCTACAGCAGAGTGCACCGCGACCGATAGAGAGTCGGAAGTCCTAACACGGATCATCAGTCTCGATATTGCCAAAATCCGGCACTATCTGAAGGAACTCCGCTCTGTGAACGGCGCCGTGAAAGAGGCTATCATCGGGCTGGGGGCGAAAGCGGGGGGAGCGGCGCGTTCTCAACCCGATCATTCTCACCTAAAAACCTTCCCCGAATGGCTCGCAAACATTTTTGCGATATGGGACTTGCCTCCCGACTCTGCTCCCGACAGCCTTGTTGGCCATATTCGATGGGCTCTGGAGGGTAGACGAAGCTACTTAGTGCATCTGAAGGCTTCGTTTGCCACAGATAGCAGGACTTTGCCCCGATGGATCTACAGCATTCTCAAGCTTGGGCGGTATGCGATCGCTTCTATGGCCTTACTTCAGCTGGCTTCCGAATCCCCTTCTTTGTTTAACCCAATGCTCGTAGAGCCTGCAATCGCACCTGAGAGGGTCCAATTCACCATCTCTGAGGGTGAGATGCCTTTGACTAGTGTGCTCCGGAGACTTGTGGGTGGCCATGAAGCGGATTTCATCTCCCGACTGGCTCGTGTGTGGAATGTTGCCGATGCAGAGACCTATTTCCGAGACGCCTGCACTTTGAGCCTGCCCGTCCACGCCGAAATGCAGCTCCTTAACTTCTACGACCATAACCCAGAAAGGAGGCCAGCATTCCGTTTTATCGGGGTGAGCAAGAAATCTTGTTTTCTCTGCCAACGGTTTCTTGTGAGCCATCCACAGTCATACAGCGTTTCGTCTTGCCACCAGAAGCTCTACCTACACTGGCGACCTCCACCATCAACCGACCCAAAAATCTACAGACAATATAAGACCATGACAACCGAGCTCAGTAAAGTGATGGAGGCAACGGCGAAGCAGGAGCTACAGGGGCGTCTAGGTCTTCAACGCCCTGTTCCTCTGGATTCTACTGCGGGCGTGTCTCTCTCCGGTTTGGCATCTTCCACGGCGATAAGAGTGATACAGAGCGATTCGGCACTGATCGAGGCGGCTGCCATGCCCGAAAATTCTCTGAGAGAGGTACTTCCCTTGGCGACTCCATTGCTTGAGCCAATAACTGTGGTAGACCTCTCACAGCCAGACGAAGTACTACCCCAGGCTTTATGTTCTTCAGTTGCTGAAATGGTGTTCCATGTCATGCATGCCAGCGATTCGCAAAGGCAAGATATCATTGCTTTACGCGATATTGTGGATCCTCGTTCCGGAGGCCCATCGTGGTTCAGGTTGGTGGGGCTACTCAAAGACGATTCTAGCATTGGCTTCAAAGACGGAGAGTGCCTCATGGTAGATGACCGGATCCGGGTTACAAATGAGCGGCAATTTCTTGCTTGTTTGCAATACTTGCACAATGCCATGGTATTGAACTCCGAGGTGTTCGTGTATTGTCGCAACCACGCCCATCCCAAGCTACTAGGTTCTGTCGAACAGGGCCGGCGGGCGAAAATGATGGATTCTTGATTGAGCCTCTCGCATTGGGCTTTGTTTCACCAAGAACAGCACACCGAGATCCCGGCTCCCGGCCAAGCCAACATCACAGGCGACGCCGACATCTCGGCTTATCCCTCGGCCACCCCAGCAAAAATGGCAGGAGTCGGTCGTATCTACGAACTCTGACTGGGTGAGAACATGGGCCTGGAGCAGCCACTGGAGGCGACAGAGATTGCGAATTGGCTGCGGACTGGCCTAGGAGAGGGCTGTACTACAGGATTCTACACGTATTTTTTCAGCAAAGGTGTGGGCATTCGAGCTAAGTTCTAGGTTTACGTGTTTTGCGTTGAGTAGTTTTGTGCGGAGCTGTGTTACTGGACACGACACCTACTCTAAGCTTGGTTACTAGAATGGTAGGGTGCTGGAACCTCGTTGCCAGACACTACAACACCCTAGAACCATGTTACTAGACACCACGGCAACTTAGAATCGTATTACTAGACATCCGAACATCGCAGTACCACGGCCTCCCAGAACCGTGTGAAGAGACCCAGGTAACTTCGTTACTAGACACAATGAAACTCATCGGGGTCTGGAACCGCATTGCTAGGCACGGCGTATGCCTCTACTGATGTTTCTGGGCACGGCAAGCAGCCGACACGGCGTCACCAGACACCATGTTTGCCTCTGCAGGTTACTAGGCACGGCATGCTTGCTGCGATGGCCGAGTGTGGCCTGGCTCTCAGCGTGGCCTGGAGCCGGGATTTCAGTGTGGCGGGCCCTACCAAAGGCAACCCGGACAAGGACGACTCTGCATGCAAATGTCTTAAAAGGGACCGTACTTAAAATAGCCAGTAGGGGGTCGAATTTGGACGCTAAATACGTTCTACGGTTTACTTTTAGGTGTGGATGAAGTGGAGCCGGATTTGGATACAGGTAGCCCAAAGACGACCCCTTACCTTTCGGAAAGACCTGTCTGAAGTGTCAAAAATAAGCTTCGGATCCGACAATATCGACTAAGTAAAGTTCTGTTGAGCTCTCCATGGCATTAAACTGAGCATAAGTTAGGTTTACCAGTCCCCTTCCATGATCCTGATTATATCATCTGCTGCATTAGCCTCCTCTGCTTCATCGTCTGTGTCCCAGTCATCTCCTCCATCAATATAATAGTCTAATTCTCCATTTCTTGAGTCATCGAAGCCCTCGTTTTGTACTTGAACAGTTAGCTTGTATAAAAGTAAATTAACGTTATCACTTACCAGATAAATTGCTAAAAGCGTTTTGCAAGTCATCCATGTCCTCCTTTGCGGATTCGACTGGGCCACGTTCCGCCGACAAGCTATTTGCATTGTCTGCTGCCGACGTTTTCGCGGTGAACTCCTCGAAAGCTGGAATAATGATTTCATAGTACCAGTTTTCGTTTTTTGCAAGCTCGCTCCACTTCCAATGTTGAACGATCTCAGTTTTCGTGACTTGCCACAAGCAAACATAGTGGTTGACATAGTATTCCTTTGATTTCCCATAGGGATCTTGAATGTCATAATGGTTCATCTCGACTGTAACCTCAAGAATAGGTAGACCATTCCTTATCCTGCTGTTCGGATCAATAACCGTAAGGTTCTGGGCGCCTCAGCTTTTGACTCTCATCCGCACTAGATCCTCGATTGCTGTTGAGGAGGTTGTGAATAATATATACGGCCCCTGTGTCCAGTCACGGTGTTTGAGATGCTTAGCTAAAGAGCCTCTCCGCGATTCCGCAGTATCAAGGCGCATGTCCGGCGCCCTCGACATCATGCGACCATCCTTGTCTGGCTGACTTCCTGAATGCTGGTCCCATATCCTGAGCAAAGGCTCTTGAGGGGCCTGAGAATGCTCTGTTCGCCATGGATGCAGCGCTTCTTCGGTTTTACACGGGTTCGTTTTTTCGGGGTATAAACGATTCAAAACAGTCTTCCGATCGAGAACAGGACATTCACCCATCATGGGCGTAATAACGATTATGATTGTTAGTAGTTTTAGGGTCAATCAAGTTTAGCTCCTAGTCGTGGAAATGATTTACGACGGGCGGTGCCCGATGGTGATATTCCGGGATGGCCCAGTGGGCCAGGCCAGGAAGAAAGCTACCTAACAAAAGGAGGGAGCTCTTGAAGCTACGGTCGCCGGGTGGCCCCCGCGCCCAACAAGCTACATCTGGAGGTCACTTCATGAGAAGCTTCTCGAACTGTTACACAGGAACAGCTTGGAAGTCTTTACTATAATATGATTCCAAATGATCTAATCTGACATCGTTTATCATAGCCTCGTTATAGTACCAACAAAACAAACTCATGCCTTGACTTGATTTCCAAGCTGGTGAAAGGAACTCCCAGTTTTTGATATATATGGTGCCATCGGTTTCGTCGAGCCCCCTAACCCCTATACTCTCCCCGTGATCAGGACCCAAGCCACTGGAACATCAATAGAGTTGGTACCTGAATACTTGGGCCACGTAACAGGTTATGTAAGCAAGTGGGATGCCGAGAACATCAGGATGACGGGCAGAAAGTAATTCCAGCGCCGAGTTTAGCAACTTTCGGCGATTAATCAGCAGTGGCGATAACAGCGCTAAAGGTGTGGGCTGTCCGACTTAACACCAGGATTTCACTCACACACACACACAGCTTCACAGGCCTATTTTCAACGATGTGTGGGTCCGTCATCGTTTTGGTTTCACCGGGATCTAATGCGACCTCATGCCGTCGACCGCCCGGTTGCGGCAGCCAGCCAGAAACAAAAGCGATGTTGGAACTGTCGTAGTAAGACGATTCTTAGATGAGGCCTATCCCGGCAGTAACAGGGCCTCCCGTCCGCTGATTATTTTTATTCCCAGCCCAGAAGATTGCGTGCGATAAGACACTGCCGTCCTGCCGGAACTGCAACGAAAAAGGCCAGGCATGCTTGGGATATGGATTGAAGCTGTCATGGCCACGGGAGGATGATGAACGGCGATCCGCTAGTACAAGAGATCACTACACGGTCCCTGTCCAGTTGAAGGACCTTGATTACATCAATACTTCAGCTAGAGATGTTGAGGCATCCCAGAAACAAGGTATGTAGCACCACTCACCAAGCTGGATGATGTTATTATAGTGTTTGTCCGAGACGTCCCGTGAATCTATTATAATTAACCATCTATTCCGATTTAGGGAACACCGGTCAAAATCATGTTTTTGGGCTCACACAGCAGCCTTATAACGGCACGACGAGGTTGGATCCCCTGCTACCAACGAATCGTATGTTGTAATCCGGCCTCTCCGATTCGTCATTGATTTGGCAATTCCCTATCTGCTCACACAATGCAAAATCCCACAAGAGTACAGCCCTGTTGCACGCCTAGTCTCTTCGAGATATCATGACGCGGACGATATTTTTGGTCTTTTTGTGAGGCTGTCCCTGAGCGACGATGAGCTGCCCTCTCTAGCAACACGGCATGCCATCAGTGCGTTGACGTATCAGCATCTGCGCATGGAAGAAACGGCAGTCATGCATCAGACCTGCGCAATTCGTGCTCTCCAAGCGTCTATCGAGAACCTTGACCAGTCGCGAGCCATGCAGACAATGGCGGCGAGCATGTTGCTTAGTATTTTCGAGGTTAGGCACACTGCCCAGTTGCTTTTTTCTTCGAGTCACGATCGTTTTGTGCCTGGCTTACCGAATTTTATTAAAAATACAGACATTGCATTTCGAGACGTCGGCTCTCAGTTGGTCCATCTTCTTCTGCGGTACCAAGAGGATTGCGAGTCTTGTAACCCAAAGGAACAACGACTACGCCGGCGATGAAGCACTACTCATGGACTGGATCTTCTACCACGACACCATGTACAAGTTCAGCATCCGACACTGGCAGGATAAGAATGAGGACCAGATTGCGCTAGCGGCGCAGAAAAAAGTTATATCAAAGGCTGTGTTTTCACCTGAAAGGCAAATTGCAAGTCACGTCCGTCCGCTCTATCCCAGCCACAATTGTTTGTTTTTTTTACGTTGATATGCATACTAACGAGGCGGATGCATGCAGATAGTGCCAATTCTAGGCTGTTCTCTCGAATTGTTAGACCTTGTCTGCCAAGTTATCGACAGCGTATTCGACCGTGGGGATCCACACTACCACTCCCAAGCGCATCTAAAAACGATCAGATCCCTCGAGATCCGTCTGCAAGATCTGGAGCAGCGGCACAGCGGGGTCTCGGACGTTGATGCCGAGGAAGTGGTCCGCCAAACCAACATCGCAGAGCTCTTCCGTCTGGCGGCGCTGACGTACCTCTACCGGTTGGCCAAGGGTGAACCCAGAGACTCTGCAGTCGCCGATAGAGTCATTAACCGGGCGTTCGCCATCCTGAGTCTGCTTGAATACTGCGAGCGGCCTTGGCCTCTCTTTATCACCGCTCTTGAAGCGCGCACAGAAGAGCAGCGCATTGCTGTTCTAGCAGTTCTAAAAGGGTCTTTAGCACGACAACCGCTAGGCACAATAGCTCTAGCAAACCGCATGATTCACGAGTCGTGGATACGACAGGATCTTCACGAGGCTGAGATGGACCCTTTGATATTGTACGGCCTCATTGTCAGCCGGAACCGGGTGCCACCGTGCTTTGCATAAATATGTAGAAGGAGCTTTTCTCAGGCAGCCAGTGATGATATTTGTCGTTGTGGGATGATATTTGGTACAAGATTGGCATTTTGGGAAACAAGAGTGAATAGGTATCCTTTAATTAATGAGTCTATAATCATTTTGGTTTCAAATGCCATACAATGTGGTAATTTTCCCAAGACTCCTAGGCCCCCGGCCGTTCTATGTAGCGAATAGGTAATTAGGTACTCAATATTGAACTTAGACCCAACAGAGGACTGAGTAGAAAAAAAGGAAAGGAAGAAAAATGTCTAACAGCTCCCAAAATTTTGTTTACATCACGCTGTAAGGTGAAGCTTTCATCACAAATCAAACGTGTTTGTCACCATTCTCTCTT
>Ga0164242_10003226_pt1 | contig 18681 bp, 16 predicted proteins | sample OricomgcompostMG_FD_108783 | JGI IMG/M metagenome (GOLD analysis project Ga0164242, IMG submission 108783) | Miracle-Growth compost microbial communities from Emeryville, California, USA - Original compost - Miracle growth compost (MG) ... | reverse complement strand
CCTTGATCCAGCGGCGCGAGCCTCCCGGCGACGATCCGCTCGTCGAGCGCGGTGGCGAAGGCCATGAACGGCAAGGGGCCGCCTCCCAGCTCCGCCAGGGTCTCCGCCGCCAGCCGCCGCAGCGCCTGGTGCCGCACCCGCCCAAAGCTCGCCCCCAGCTGGAGCACCGGGGTGAGCGCCCCCTCCAGCCGCTCCGCGTCCTTCAGCGGCAGGCGCATCGGCTGGCCGTCGCCCTCACACTCCTCGTAGAACACCGAGCGATCCGCGTACATCTGCCCCGCGCCGCGGTGCGCGGACTTGCCGGAGAGCTCTTCGAAGCACGCCTCCAGCGGGGCGAGCAGCCCGCGACGCTCCTCGAACGGCGCCTGTTCGAAGCGGGTGAGGTGCCCGGCGAAGCGCGCCAGACGCTCCCGCCACCGCGCGCCCGCGGGCGTGGCGGGGAGCCGCCTCTGCACGTCCGCCAGCGGGTAGTGGGTGGTGGAGAGCGGCTCGAGATCGCGCCGCACGAAGCCTGCCCGCTCCAGCGCCCGCAGGCCGGTCTCCCCTTCCGCGGCGGTGAGCTGGGCGCGCGCGGTCAGCTCCGCCAGGGTCCGCCGGTCGTTGACCTGGGCGAAGAGCGCCCGCGCCTGCACCGGGAGCGGGACCTCCGCGCCGGTGGGACCAAAGGCGCGCTCCCCGTCCATCCGGCTGGCGGAGACCCTGCGCACCGCCAGGTCCGGGCGGAGCTCCGGATCCTGCGCGCAGGCCGCGGCGAGCGCGACCACCGCCCAGAAGGACGGGAACACCTCCTGCCGGGTCACCCCGCTCGGGGTCTCCGGGCCGAAGGTGGGCTGGTCCACCGCGCCGTCCACCCGGGCGTGGGTCAACGGGCCAAAGAAGCTGGTGGTCTCGTTCTTGGACGCCAGCCGTTGCACGAACGCGTAGAGGCGCCGCTCCAGCGCGCGGTCCCCGGGCCGCGGGTGCGCGACCAGCTCCGACACCGCCGGGACAAGGAGAAAGAGCGCCTCCCGGACCCTGGGCGAGGCCGCCAACCGCCAGAGCGTCTCGCTCGCGCCGCGCTGCTCCGCGTCCAGCTGACGGGTGAAGTCCTCGCGGCCGTGGACACAGGCGCGCTCCTCCTCCAGCCAGCTCGCGTAGCCCTGCCGGAGGGCCTCGGACCAGGCGCCCTCCGGGAGCGCCAGCGGCTGTCTCTGGCCCACCGCGCGACGCTGGTGGGAGAGCGTCTTCAGCGCCGGGCGATCTCCGGCCTGGGCCAGGCGCTTCACCTCCGCGGGGAAGAGCGCGTGCAACAGCGCCTCGCGCAGGGTCTCGGCACGCGCCTCGCGCAAAACCTGGGCCTTCGCGCCTTCATAAGCCGCGGGGCACGCCAGCTGTTCGATCAGGTGAAAGGGGAAGCCAGCCCGCCGGAGAAGGAAATGGGAAATCAGCCTCCATCGAGGACGACGATCCATCCTGCTCCCTAGTAGAGGTTGACCAGATCAAACGGACGGTTGAGCTTGGACCGGGGGGCGGGGATCGCCGCGGTCACCCGCGCCGGATCGCCGGAGGCCAGCGCTTCGATCAGCGGCGGGGCCTCGGTGGGATAGCTCGTGGTCTGTTCGGCCAGGTGCTGGGCGTCCTTGAAGTCCGTCTGGCCGGCGACCATCGCCTTGCCGGCCAGGCTCTGGGCCAGCCGGAGCGGATCCCCCACTTCGCGCGAGGCCACCTCCGCCTGCTCGAACCAACGGCTGGCCTCCGCCGGGTCCTTGCGTTCCAGGTAGTGCCGCCCCAGCTCGAGCGCGATCCCCTGCCGGTGGAACGCGTCTCCCAGGAGCTCGGCGCTGGCGTACGCCTGCGAGTAGCCGCGCACCGCCTCCTCGGCGTCCCCGGCCTTGAGCTGGAGACCGGCGAGCCGGTAGCTGTGGTGCTTGGTGAAGTTCGCGCCCCAGTTGGCGCTGATCCGTTCGAAGCGGCGCCAGGTGGTGATGGCGTCCGTGAAGCGCTTCCCGGTCTCCTGCAGCACGCTGACGTTGGAGATCAGGTTGATCTTGAGGTGGGTGGCGGAGGGGTCGTGCAGCTCCCCCACGCACTTGAGCGCCAGCTTCTCCTGCTCCAGCGCCGCCTCCAGCTTCTTCTCCTGGAAGTAGGTAAGCGCGTAGACGTTGCGCAGCCAGCCTTCATGGAGGGAGGAGGTCGCGCCGCCCCGGTTCGCCATCCCCTGAAGACCGGCTTCAATCTCCGCGCGGGCCTGCGGGACGGTGCCCACCCGCTTGATCAAGGTCAGGGCCCGGAACATCCGCATCTGCGCGTGGCGCTCTGGAGAGAGCTTGCACTCCGCGCCGATCAGGAAGGACCGGAGCGCCTCCTCGAAGTCGCCGGTGAAGGCGTGGACCACGCCCACCTGCCGCCAGAGCAGCGCGCGGAGCTCTTCGGCGTCTCCCAGGCTGGTCTGGTCCACTTCAATCGCCGGAGAGACGAAGGCGGTGTCCTCGAGCTGGCCCCAGGCGTCCGCCACCTCGGCCGGCTTGAGCGCGGTCCCCGCCTGCTCCAGCAGCGCGAGCCCGTGGTCGGCGGCGAGCATCGCGCCCTCATAGTTGGTGCTGAAGAAGCAGGCGCGCATCGCCAGGATGGCCGCGGCGATCCGGCGCTCCGCCGACAGATCCGGGTCGCTGGCCGCCGCGAGGTACATCCCTTCGCGGTCCACCGAAGGCTCCAGCGACCGCACCGACACCACGCCGTCCGCGTGCCCCTCCGCCGCGGCGCGCATCCGCTCCCGGATGGTCTCCAGGTGCTGCTGCCTCCGGGTGGAGAAGCGCTCCGAGCCGCTCTGCGGCTGGCGCCCCCAGCCGGTGAGCACGAGCTTGCCGGAGAGGTCCTCCATCCGGGCCCACTCCACCGCGCGCATCACCCCGCGCAAGCTCACCAGGTCGCTCTCGCCCGCGTTGCGGATGACCAGGGGACGCGACGACTCCCGGAGCGCGTCGAGCAGGGTGCGGGCGGCGACGTTCAAGATCCAGAACGTCTGCTCCGACTCCCGGTGCAGCCGCCGCTCCGAAGGCGAGAGCGCCAGATCCGACAGGTCCGGCGCGTCCTGCACCGTTCCCGGGAAGAGGCGGTTCCACACCGCCGGGTGGCGCGCCGCCGCCGTGGCCATGGCCTGCGGCGCGTCCGCCCGCAGCGCCGCCAGCACCTTCCTCAACCCACCGAATGCCACCGGGAGCGCGAGGCCAGCGTCCACCTCCAGTGCACGCTCCTGCCGGTGAGCCCCCGACCCTGCGTGAATGGAAATGGCCAATCCGGCACTCGTCATGGTGACCCCCGCGCCTGGACATGGCGTGCGTGTGGAAGTTTCCTTTGGAGGCTCTTCCCCTGTCAAACGAACGACCCCCTTGCAAAGCACGCGCTACGCTCGGGAAGGGAGGTCTGAATGCAGCCGAATGGCGCGACGTTTTTGGTGACAGGCGGAGCTTCCGGATTAGGGCGGGGAACCGCGATCCGGCTCCTGGATCAGGGCGCCAACGTCGTCCTCCTGGATCGCCCGCAGTCCGAAGGAGCGGCGGTGGCGCAGCAGCTGGGAGAGCGCTGTCTGTTCACCGGCGCGGACGTCACCAGCGGCTCCATGGTGGGCGCCGCGATCCAGGCGGGGAAGGATCGCTTCGGCGCGCTCCACGGGCTGATCAGCTGCGCGGGGATCGGCGTGGCGTCGGCGGTGCTGGGCAGCCGCGGGCCGGCGTCCTTGGAGGAGTTCAACCGGGTGGTGCAGATCAACCTGGTGGGCGCCTTCAACTGCGTCCGGCTCGCCGCCCAGGCGATGCAGGCCAACCCGCCCAACCCGGAGGGAGAACGGGGGGTGATCGTCCTCACCGCCTCCGCCGCCGCGTTCGATGGGCAGGTGGGGCAAGCGGCCTACGCGGCGTCCAAGGCGGGGCTGGTGGGGATGACGCTCCCGCTGGCCCGGGAGCTCGCCAAGCTGGGGATCCGGGTGGTGACCCTGGCCCCCGGCCTGTTCGACACCCCGATGCTCGGCCTGCTCACCGACGAGGTGCGCGCCTCGCTGGCGGAGCAGGTGCCCTTCCCGCACCGCTTCGGGAAACCGGAGGAGTTCGCCACCCTGGTCCAGCAGGTGATCGAAAACCCCATGCTCAACGGCGAGACCATCCGGCTGGACGGGGCCCTGCGGATGGGAGCGCGCTGACCCAGACGCCCGCCCCGCTTCAGTCCAGCCGCACCAGGGACGCGGCGAAGGTGGGCGAGGCGATGGAGATCAACAGGACCTGCCCCTTCGCGCCGCGCCGCTTCAGCTCCGCCAGCCCGAGCACCAGGTCCGCTCCGCCGACGTGGCCGTGCTCCGCGCCGGTCACCACCACCCGCTCCCGCGCCACCCCGCCCACGGTGGCGAAGAAGTCGATCGCCAACGGCCCGGTCTGGGAGGCCACCACCCAGTCAAACGCCTCCACCCCGGTCCGCGCCCGCAGCTGGGCCACCGTGGCCTTCACCTCGCGGCTGATCCCCACCGCCAGCGAGGTCCGGTTCACTGCTTTGACCTCAAAATGGTTCACCGACGCTACCGGTGAAGCCGCGCCGCCGTGCGGCCGGATCACCAGATCGTTGTAGGCGGCCAGGGTGCGAAAGGCGGAGGTGACGTAGCGTGCGCCCTCCCCCTGTCCCTCTCCCACGACGATCGCCGCCGCGCCGTCGGACCAGTGCCAGAGCCGGTCCGCCTCCGGGGCCAGGAGCGCCACCTCCGAGGTCACCCGCTCCGCCGCCACCAGGAGCCCCAGGCCTCCCCGCGCGGACAGCCACCCCTGGGCCAGCTCCAGCGCCGCGGCCAGCCCCACGCAGCCCACGTCCAGATCCAGCCCCACCGCGGTGGGCGGAAGCCCGAGCGCGCCGAGGAGCTGGGTGGACAGCGACCAGGGTGGAGGACGATCCCGGATGGGCGCACAGGCGACCAGCAGGGCCACCTCCTCCGGCGCCACCGCGGCGTCCGCCAACGCGGCGCGGAGCGCACCAAGCGCGAGCTCGCTGGGGAGGAGGGAGGGCCCCGCACGGCGGACCCGGGGCCAGTTCGCGTACCGGGCGCGCGCCAGCGCCTCCGCCCCCACCAGCGCGGACACCTCCACCGCCTCCGGGAGCGCGTCCCCGTAGCCCCTCAGCGAGAGCGCCGCGGGGAGTGGCGTGTCAGCGCCCGTCGTCGAAGACATAGGCGTCCTGGACCAGGTGCGCGGGCAGGTCCGGGCGGTGCAGCGCGATGCCGAAGAGCTGGGTGAAGAACCCCAGCTCCAGCAGATGGAGGTAGGCCTCCTTGCAGGCCAGGTTCACCCCCACGCTGAGCCCCTTCAGGCCCCGGCCAGCGGCCCAGCTGCGGCACTGCCGGATGAGCCGCTCCAGGGTCTGCCGCTTCCCCGCGCCCGCCCGCACCGCCATGAACTTCAAGATCCCGCCCCCGGTGGGGGCCTCCGAGCGGGCCCCGGCGTGGCAGATCGCCATCCCGTCCAGGCGCGAGCCTTCGAAGATCAGGAGGGTGTCCCCGGCCTCTTGTGCCTGGACCGCCTCGATCTCGTTGTTCCACTCGAAGCCTTCGAAGAAGGACCCGGTGAGCGCGGCGCAGGCCTTCAGCGCGTCGGCCCGCTGCGCCGGGGAGAGGCTGGCGAAGGTGAGCGGCGTTTCGGGGGGATCCACCGGCCGGATGGGGAGCGCGAGCGTGGCGGTGAGGAAGCGCGGATAGAGCCCGAGCTTCCGGTAGAACTCCACGTGCCGCGGGCTGTTCGCGAAGGTGTAGCCCACCGCCTGGCGGCACTGCCACTCCCGTTCGCCCCGCTGGAGGACCGCCTCCATCAACAGCTGTCCGGCGTTTCCGGTCCACCCCCGGGGACGGACGATCACCGGCCCGGGGACGAACTGCGAGCCCCGGCGGGTGACGAACGCGGCGGCGACCAGCTGGCCCTGGTGCTCGGCGGCGAAGGCGGCCTCGGGGTAGGCGCGCGATCGGAAGCCGACCATGTCCCCGTCCGGCACCGAGGCCTCCGGGATCTGCAGAAAGCTCGCGAAGGCCTGGCGGAAGATCTCCCGCGCCGGGACGAGATCGCGCTCCGCGAAGGGCCTGAGCGAGATGCTCACCGGGCCTCCCCGGCCTGGAGCCGCTCCACCATCCGGGTCAACGCCGCCACGTCCTGGAAGTTCTCCGGCATGTGCTCGGCCTCGGGGACCACCACCGCGTACTCCCGCTCCAGGAAGGCGAGCAGCGCCACCATCTTCAAGGACTCGATCACCCCCCACTCCAGGAGCGGCGAGTCGTCCCGGACCTCGCGGGCCTCGCCGCCCATCAGCTCGCGCTGGATGTAGCTGCGCAGGGTCTGGGCAATGGCCGCTCCGCTCACGGGGTGACCTCCTGGGCGCGGACCGAGAGGTGCTCGGCGAGCGTCTGCACCGAATGGAAGAGGGTGGGGTCCTGGAGCTCGCGCTCGGTGAACTCGACGCCGAAGCGGGACTCCACGAAGGCGATGAAGGAGACGAAGGCCATCGACTCCAGGACGCTCCCGTCCGCGAGCAGGGTCTTGGGCCCCACCGCCGCCTGGGTGAGCTCGGCGAGGTGGGAGATCAGGGTCTGCGCGACGTCTTCCATCTGGGGGCTCACGAGAACCAGGGCTTCTGCGTCCATCCCTTGGCGGTCGAGAAGAGGAACAGCTTCGGCAGGGCCGGAAAGAGCGGGACCATCTTGGGCGAATTGTAGGACAGGAAGACGTGATCTTGGAACCGCCGGGCCACCAGCGGCGCCTCCCGCAAACAGGCCGCGTGGTAGACCCGCGCCCCCTCTTCGGCGGACGCACCGCTCTCGAAGTGCTTCCCCGCCTGCGCCACCAGCTCGTCCTTGATGCTCAGGGCTTCGAAGGCGGCGGAGACCTCCGGTCCGGCCGCGTCCGCTTGGACCTGCTCGAGCGTGAGCCCTGCTTCGTCCCACAGCTCGCTGAAGAACACCGAGGCGAACTGGTGCTTCGCCCCCGCTTCGGCCACCGCCGCGTAGTAGCGCTGGATCCGCTCCTCCGGCTTGCCGTTCAAGCGCGCGTGGGAGTCGGTGAGGAGGAGCGTGAGGCGCACGGTCAGCTCGGGGATCCGCCGCGCCCCTTGCAACAGCTCGTTCAGCCGCTCCAGCGCCTTCAGATCCGCGTCGATCAGGGCGTCCCGCGCGCCGCAGCCCCAGTAGGTGACGAAGTGGACCGGTCCGCCGGCGGTGAGCGCGCGCTGGAGGAGCCCGCGGATCTCCTCGGCTTGATCCGGCGGGGCGCGGTTGAAGCGCCGGCGGGTGAGCGCGGTGAAGGACTCCTCCGCCAGCGCGCCGGAGACCAGCTTCCGGAGCGGGTTGGTGGCCACCTTGCCGGTGGAGGTGCGCGGGAGCTGCGCCAGCAGATGGATCTGATCCGGGCGCTTGTAGGGAGAGAGCCTGCCGGCGAGCCAGTCCCGGAGCGCGGGCGCCGCCAACGGCTCACCCGGGCTGAGGACACAGGCGGTGACGACCTTCTCCCCCACCGCCCGGTCCTTGACGCCAAAGGTCTTGCTGTCCTGCACCCGGGGGTGGGTGACGAAGAGGTCGTCCAGCTCGCGGGAGAGGATGTTGATCCCGTTGCGGACGATCACGTCCTTCAGCCGGCCGGTGATGTGGAGGAAGCCCGCCTCATCCACGTAGCCCACGTCCCCGGTGCGGAGGTGCCCATCGGGGGTGAAGGTGGCCGCGGGCTGCGGGTCCTTGTAGTAGCCCGGCATCACGATCGGCCCGCGCAGGAGGACCTCGCCCACCGGGGGACCCTCTTCGGCCACCTGGGTCACCTCGTAGATCGCGTCCTCGAAGCCCTTCACCTTCTGGGCGTCGATCAGGATCTCGCAGTCCACCGGCACCCCGACCGAGTCGTAGCGGCGCGGCGCCGAGGGGGGCGTGCACACCGCCCAGGCCACGGTCTCGCTCAGGCCGTAGCCCTGGTACACCGGGAGCTGGAAGCGCTCTTCGAACTGCCGCCACAGCTCCGGCGTCAGCGGCGCCGCGCCACAGAAGGCGAAGCGCGGCGCCCGCGCCAGCTTGTGCCCCTCCGGGAAGAGCTCGAGCAGCATCGCCATGATGGAGGGGGTGAGGCTGAGCGCGGTGATCCCCAGCTCCTCCACCCGCTTCCAGTAGAACTTGGCGTTCCGGAACCCGAACAGGTCGGCGAGGAAGACGTGGCTCCCGCCGATCAGGGGGATGAGCCCGGTCATCTGCACCGCGTTCATGTGGAACAGCGGGAGCACGCACAGCAGCCGGTCCTGCGCGCCCAGGTCGTAGAGCGAGGCCAGCGAGTGCGCGTTGGTGAGGAGGTTGCGCTGGGTGAGCATCACCCCTTTGCCGTTCCCGGTGGTGCCCGAGGTGTAGATCATCAGCGCCACCTGATCGGGATCGGAGTCCACAGGGGGCGGGAGCGGGCGCCGGGAGGCCTCGGCGAGGAAGGCGGCCAACGACGCCGTGGGGGCGAGCTTGATCGGCCGCGGCGCGAGCCGGTCATCCATCAACACCAGGGACGGGGCGGCGTGCTGGAGGATGTAGGTGAGCTCGTCCTCGTGCATCACCGGGTTGAGCGGGAGGAGGACAGCCCCGCGCGAGGCACAGGCGATCAGGAGCGGGTGAAAGGCCCAGTGGTTCTCGGTGAGGAGCCCCACCCGGTCGCCGGCGCGGATCCCGCGGGCGTCCAGCTCCGCCGCCGCGTGGAGCGCCGTCTGAAAGATCTGCTGGTGGGAGACGGTCTCGTCGGTGGCGAGGAGGGTCAGCGCAGGCGCCGCGCCGCTCCGCTCGGCCCGAACCTGGAAGTGCTCGAGCAGCGTCGGGGTGCGCGGAAACCCGTCGGCGATCGGGAGGGAGAGGCCCATGGCCCTGGACCCTACCAAGGTCGCGCGTCCAGGGCGGCGCGCGCCAGGCGAGGGCCGCGCTCTGGGGAAGCTTGCGCCGGCACCGCTGTGATCAACGGAGACGTTGCCGACTAGGCCAGCGCGAGCGGCGCGATCTTGTTCTCGATCTCCTCGAGGAGGAAGTCGATGTCCTCGATGGAGTCGAGCGACTCCGAGGGCGCCTCTGCCGCCGCCTGCAGGGTGGGCGAAGAGGTGGGCTCCCCCGCTTCCTGAATTTCGAGCTTCTGCCGTTCGTCGCTCACGCTCTGCTCCTTCGGGTGAGGTGTAAGATCAGCGCAATTTATTGATCAGTGTGGATCGTCTACTTGAGGGGAGTCAAACCTGGCTACCCCTTGGCCGCTCGCCCCGACGCCCTTTTTACATTCTCACCCGATGGGAATCGTCCTGTCGAGCGCACGCCGGTCGATTTGCGAACAACCGCTGCGGCGTGAACACCGGGGTCGTCCTTAGGGAAGGGGTGGAATGCAAAGACTGAAGGCCGTTCGAGACAGCCTGAGCCTCACCGGGAAGACGCTGGCGCTGGTGTGGCGCTCGTCGCCCTGGATGAGCGCGGCGCTGGGAGCGGTGACGGTGGTGGCGTCCGCCCTGCCCCTGGGGGTGGCGTACGCGGGGAAGCGGATCATGGATGCGGTGGTGGCGCGTTCGCGGGCGGACGCGCTGCGGTGGGTGCTGATCGAGCTGGCGGTGATCGCCCTCTCCACGTTGGCGCAGCGGGGGCTCTCGCTCTGCCGGCAGCTTTTGGGGGCGCGGCTGGCGATCGACATCAACGTGCTGATTTTGGAGAAGGCGATCACGCTGGACCTCAAGCACTTCGAGGACCCGGACTTCTACGATCAGATGACCCGCGCCCGGCGCGAGGCGTCCAGCCGGCCGGTCTCGGTGGTGAGTGAGACGTTCCAGCTGATCCAGAACATCCTCACGCTGTGCGGCTACGTGGCGCTCTTGATCCAGTTCTCCGGCTGGGCGGTGCTCGGGCTTCTCCTGGCGGCCATCCCCGGCACGCTGGCGGAGGTCCGCTTCTCCGGGCAGGCCTTCCGGATGCGCAACCGCCGCTCGCCGGATGCGCGGCGGCTGGCGTACCTGGAGTACGTGCTGGCGAATGACGGCCACGCCAAGGAGGTGAAGCTGTTCGGGCTGGGGCCTCTGCTCCTGGGCCGCTACCGCACCCTGGGCGAGGTCTTCTACCTGGAGGACCGGGTGCTGGCGGTGAAGCGCGCGGGCTGGGCCTTCACGCTCTCCCTCTTTGGCACCGCGGCGTTCTACGGCTGCTACGCGGTGATGGCGATTGCCGCGGCGGTGGGCCGGCTCACCATTGGCAACCTGACGCTGTACGTGGTCGCCTTCCGACAGGGCCAGCAGTCCTTCCAGTCGATCCTCACCGCGCTGGGCGGGATGTACGAGGACAACCTCTACATGTCGAACCTGTTCGCGTTCCTGGCCATCCCGGTGGAGCGGCGCGCGGTGGAGGCGATGGGACCTCCGCCACCGCATCTGGAAGAGGGCCCCCTTGCGGGCATCCGCTTCGAGAACGTGGGCTTCCGATATCCGGGCAAGGAGACCTGGGCCTTCCGGAACTTCAACCTCCACATCCCGCCCAAGCAGAGCGTGGCGCTGGTGGGCCACAACGGCGCAGGGAAGACCACCCTGGTCAAGCTGCTCACCCGCCTCTACCAGCCGAACGAGGGGCGGATCCTCCTGGACGGCCGGGACCTGCGGGCCTGGACGGATGAGGACCTGCGCGCGCGGGTGGGCGTCATCTTCCAGGACTTCAATCAGTACCAGCTCACCGCGAAGGAGAACGTCAGCTTCGGCAGCGTGGCGCACCGGGAGGACGCGCTCCGGGTCCGGAGGGCGGTGGAGCACGGCGGCGCGGAGGGCGTGGTCAAAGGGCTGGAGCTGGGGCTGGAGACGCCGCTGGGGCGGTGGTTCAAGGACGGCGCGGAGCTCTCTGGCGGCCAGTGGCAGAAGGTCGCCCTGGCCCGCGCGTTCATGCGCGAAGAGGCGGACATCCTGATCCTGGACGAGCCCACCGCCGCGCTGGACGCGGACGCCGAACACCTGATCTTCGAGCGCTTCCGGGCGCTGGCCAAGGACCGCACCACGCTGGTGATCTCCCACCGCTTCCCCACCGTGCGGATGGCGGACCGGATCCTGGTGCTGGAGGAGGGCCGGATCGTGGAGGACGGCCCGCACGACGCGCTGATCGCCGCCAACGGGGGCTACGCGCGGATGTTCGCCCTCCAGGCCGAAGGCTACCGCTGAGAGGACGCGGCCCGGCTCAAGCCTGGGGCGGCGCGGCGAAAGGAGAGTCCTTCACCAGCTGGGCGCGGGGGACGCCCTCGGCGAGCGCGGCGGAGCTCCACAGCACCACGCCAATCCACACCGCGTTGGCCATCCCCAGGTGCAGCATCTGCATCCCCACCGGCGCGAGCAGGGCGAAGTTCACCATCCCCACCATCACCTGCGCGCAGACCAGGCCAATCACCCACCCCGCCCGGCGGCGGACCTGGGGGCTGGGGCGGAGGAAGCAGGAGGCCACCGCGCAGGAAATGAGGAACGCGGTCACCGCCAGCGCGGAGAGCGGGTGCGCGGCGCGCAGGTGGAGGAAGAAGGACGCGTTGGCCAGCCGGTCCTGCATCATCCCTTCGGTGAGGCTCTTGGCGGGAAAGAGGGTGTCTCCCAGCGCGTTGATGGTGCCGGTGACGCCCAGGAGGATCACCGCGCAGACCGCGCCCACCAGCGCCTTGGCGAAGCCTCCCTGCCCGCGCAGCACGAGCCGCTCCTGACCGGACGCCCACGCCCCGGTGAGCGCGATGGCGGCCACCAGGAGGAAGGTGTTCACCAGGTGGACCCCGACGCCGACCGCGCGGCCGACGGTGGCGTTATCCTCGACCAGGTGCAGCTTCACCAGCGCCGCGCCGATCAAGGCCTCCAGCACGGTCAGCCCCACCGCCCAGAGCGCGCCCTTGCGCAGGACCGAGCCCTTCTCGCTCACGAAGAACGCCGCCCCGGCCCAGGCGAGGACGAAGATCCCCAGGGCGCCGCTCATCAGACGGTGGACGAATTCGATCATCGTCTTGTGCTGCGCGATGGAGGGCAGGACCACGCCGTTGCACAAAGGCCAGTGGTTGCCGCAGCCGGCGCCGGAGCCGGTGGCACGGACCAGCGCGCCCCAGACGATCACCGCGATGCAGAAGGCCAGGAGCGCCCAGGTCGACCAGCGGAAGACGCGCGAGACGGGAGCAGTCATGACCTGGGCTCATACCCCCGCCCGCCTTCGGGATCCACGACCCGTCCGATGAGAGGCCCGCTTGCCCCCTCGCCGGGCTGATGGCACCCGTCGCGAACGCGCATGAGGCCGTGGCCTGGTGTCCGCCGGTTCGCTTCGCTCCAGGAGGGCGAGCAGGGCGCGCTCCGACCGAAGCAGCGCGGTCCCCGAACCCGCCTGGAGCGCCTCCAGGGAGCTGGCGGCCTGATCCAGCACCTGGCCCTTCTCAAATCTTTTGAGCACAGACGGGTCGATGTACGCGCTCTTGCAGACCGCGGGCGTGTTCCCCAGGTTCTGGGCGGTCCGCTTGATCGCGGCCACCACCTGCTTGCGGCGCGCCCTCCTGGCACCGCCGCCGCCTTGGCCCTCGCCCCCGCCTGCGTTCGGGTCGGGCTGGGCGAGCGCACAGGCGCAGATCAAGGTCCCGGCCCAGGTGCGGAAGTCCTTGGCGGAGAAGGCCGTCCCCATCACCTGCTTGATCCACGCGTTGATGTGCGGGCGCCGGACGTCCACCCAGCCGGTCTCCGATTGAAACTGGAAGAGCGCCTCCCCGGGCGCCTCGGCCAGAAGCGCGCGCACCACCCGGGCCACCCGGCGATCCTTGAGCGCGCGGTGCTGCCGCTGGTGTGACTTCCCGGTGAAGTCGAAGTCGACCTGGTCCCCCTTCACGGTGACGTGACGTTTGAGGAGCGTGGCCAGACCGTAGGCGCCGTGCTCGTCCGCGTAGACCTGGCTGCCCGGCCGGATGAAGCAGGTGGAGAGGATTCGAACGATGCACGCCATCACCCGCCGCTGGTCGAGCGCGCGGCCGCGCAGGCCTTGCTCGATCTCCTTGCGCATCGCGGGCAACTCCCGGGCGAAGCGGAGCAGGCGGCTGAACTTCTTGCGCCGCCGCCGCTCGAGGAAGGCTTCGCTGTAGCGGTACTGCCACCGCCCGGCGGCGTCCTTGCCCACGGCCTGCAAGTGGCCGCGCGCGGAGGGGGTGATCGCGACCTCCGTCCACGCCGGAGGGATGCGGAGCGCGCGGATCCGCTCGCGCTCCGCCGCGGAGACCCTTCCGCCGCCAGGCCGGTGATAGCGAAAGCCACGCCGGGCGCTCCCGCGCCGCTGGATTCCGTTTCGCTGCAACGCCTCGAGCTGGGTCATCGGGCAGGCGCAAGGGTCTCGCGCGCGTCTCCCCAGCCTGTGCACCCGAAGTGGAGCGCGCACGCTCCCGGTCTCCCGAAACGTCCGGGAGCCGACCGCGGTCCTTCGGTGAAGCAAGCCGCGGCGCTCGGTGCGAACGGCCGGCCCGTCACCTGGGCGTGATTTTGGTCAGCCCCTGGGTCCGCGCTTGCGCGCCTCCAGCTCCTCCAGCGTCCTGGGCCAGTCGTCCTTCATCAGCCGGGAGAGGGCGCGATCCGCCAGGAGCCGCCCCTCGGTCTGACAGGTGGGGCAGTAGTTGCTCTCGTTGTCCGCGTGGACGATCCGCTGCACCTTCGTCCCGCAAACCGGGCACGGCTCCTTGTACTTGCCGTGCACCGCCATCTCCTTCCGGAAGGCGGTGACCTTCTCCGGGAAGCCCTCACCGACTTCGTCCCGCAGCCTGCGAATCCACTCGCCGAGCACGTCCTTTGTGGCGTGGAAGAGACGCGCCTCGTCCTCGGCGGTGAGCGCGTCGCTCAGCTTGAAGGGCGAGAGCCGGGCGCGGTGGAGGATCTCATCCGAGTACGCGTTGCCGATCCCGCTGAAGAGCGTGGGATCCGTCAGCGAGCGCTTGAGCGTGTGCCGCTCGCGGGTGAGCGCCTGGTGGAACGCCGCCGCGGCCGCGTCCAGCACCTCCAGCCCGCCGCGGTCGAACTCGGCCAGGCCGGCTTCGCCCTGGATCACGTGCACCGACGCCCGCTTCTTGCCGCTGGCCTCGGTGAGGAAGAGGACCCCGTTCGGAAACCCAAACGAGAGCAGGGTCAGCTTGCCGTAGCCCTTGGCCCCAGGCGCCCCCCACCGCAGGCGCCCAGCGATCATCAGGTGGATGACCACGAAGAGCGCGCCCTCCAGCTCGAGGACGATCCGCTTTCCCAGCCGGCGCAGGCCGACCACCCTCTTGCCCACAACGTCGGTGAGCGGCGGCACCGCGGTGCGGACCACGAACAGGCTCGGCACCTTCACCTGCTCGATCGGCTGGCCGAGCACGCGCCGCTCGAGCGCCTCGAGATAGACGGTGATGTCCGGGAGCTCGGGCATGGCGGTGGAAGCCTCAGCGCGCGGTGCGCAGCGCGGCCTGGAAGGGGTCTTGGTTGCTCGACCGGACGCAGACCACGTGGCGGTCGAGCAGCCCGCAGGAGAGCTCGGCGGCGAAGGGGCGCAGCTCGCCCAGCCGCGCGGGGGCGATCAAGTAGAGGGTGTCAGGATCGAACTGCCCGGCGCGCACCCGTGCTCCGAAGGCGTCGCAATTCGCCAGCATCTGGTCCCAGTCCGCGCGCGAGAGGTACATGCTGTTGAAGCTCAGGCCCAACCGGTACGCCTGATGGCCCGCGGCAAGCACGTCCCCCAGGCCGAACTCGGAGGTGCAGCCCCTCCAGTCGCCGTTGAAGAGCACCGTGGGATAGAGCGAGAGCTTCGCGTAGTGGCCTCTGGCCAGCGCCCAGGTGGGCGAGCGGAACTGGCCCCACTGGGCGGTGTCCTCGAACTTCGGATGCCACCCGTGACCCAGCTCGAACAGCTGCGCCAACACCACCAGGCCCAGCCCGGCGGCCAGCCACCGGGGCCAGCGGGAGAAGCCGCGCACCACGCCGGCGACGGCCAGCGCCAACAGGAGGTAGTGCAGCGGCCAGATGAATCGGCCGGACGAGCGGAACGGCGTCACCAGCGGTGCGATCGGCGCGTAGAGCCGCTCCAGCGAGAGCACCTCTCGCCCCGCCCAGGTCACCTGGTTGGAGAGCGAGAACACCGCCATCGCCCCGCACGCGGCGACCAGCGGCCACAGCCTGGGGAGCCTCCGTTCAGGCTCCAGGCGCCGAGCGCGGAGCGCCCCGAAGAAGGCCACCGCCCCCAGCACCAAGACCCCCAGCCCCAGATAGCCAAAGCCTTCGTACTGTCCGGGGCCGCGCGCGATCCCCGGGAGCCAGTTGGAGGTGTCCGCCGGGTTGACGAGCGTGAGCAGGTCCGCGGAGAAGCGCCCGAAGTCGCGTCCGCCGCGGTCGTGGACGGTGAAGTAGCCGAAGAGCGCGAACACGCCCGCCGTCGCCGCCAGCAGGCCCGCGGTCCAGCCGGCCGCCTCCGCTGCGCCGAAGGTGCGATCCACGAAGGCCACCCGCACCACCACAGCCAGGCTCAAGACCAGCACCATCGCCGCCAGGGTCGGGTGGATCCCCGCCGCGATCACGTTCAGCCCCACGAGCCAGGCCAGCGTCCGCCGCGTCGCCGCACGATCCCCCACCGGTCGGAGGTAGAGCCAGAGCGCGGCGATGAGCAGCCACTGCGCGGTGAGCGTGTCGTGGCCTTCGCGCTTGAGCAGCACCGGCGCGAGCGCGAAGAGGGTGCCGCCCAGCGCCTGGAGGGAAGGGCGCGCGGTGAGCTGCCGCACCAGGAGCGCGCCGAACACGCCCGCGAGCACGAACGAGAGCGCGATGAACGGCCCCACGTATTGAAAGTCCGTCGGCAGCCAGCGCGAGAAGGGCTTGAGGAGGACCGCGACCCACGGGTTCGCGTCCGTGTAGCCGACGAAGGTCCCCATCGGCGCGGCCAGGTTCGGGAGCTTGCCCAGCGGGAAGCCCCACGGCGCGTTGCGGAACATCTCCCAGCCGAGCAGATGCTGGCCCCAGTCGCCGCGCATCGCCCAGCCGATCCAGGTGGGGTTGAGCTTCTCCCCGCCCTCGTTGGCCAAAAACCAGAGGAGGCCCGCCAACCCGGCGAACAGCGGCGCCCCGAAGCGCTCCGTCCGCGCGCGGACGCTCACCGAGGCGTCCGACCCCAAAGGGCTACTTCTTGTGGGCGGACAGCGGGCACGAGACGATCGCCGCCGTGGGATCGACCGCGTCCGAGCCGGAGTCGACCTTGAGGATCTTCCGGCCCTCGCCGACCACGAAGGTGTAGCGCTTGGCCAGCGAGATCACCGGCATCTTCACGTCGTACTTGCCCACGATGTCGCCCTTGGGGTCCGGCACGAAGGCGAAGGTGGCCTTGAGCGACTCCTTGAACTCACGGAGCTTGTCCGCATCGTCCATGGAGATGGCCAGCACGGTGGCGCCGGTCTGCTCCACGTCCTTGTAGCGGTCCTTGTACGCGGTCATCTCGCGCGTGCAGCCGGGGGTGAACGCCTTGGGGAAGAAGGCCACGATCACCGGGCCGTGCTTCACCATCTCGTCCAGGTGATGGGAGACCCCCGCCGTGTCGACGGCGGTGAAATCCGGGGCCACCTCCCCCACCTTCGGAACCGACCCCGCCAGGATTCCCATCAAGACGCCGAGGAGCATGCCGGGGGTCTAATGGGCTTCCCGCGCGAACGCAAACGGGGCGAGCGGGCAGATGAGCGCGCGCTGGCAGTCTGTGCTTTAGCCCGTACAATCGCCGCGTGCCTGCCACCCCCATCCCGATGCAAACGGTCCTCGGCGCGCGCATGCACTCCGAACGGCTGGGCGTGCAGCGCTATCAGCTGGTGCTGGTGAACACCGAGCACGCCGGGCTGACCTTCCCGGTGCTCGCGGACCTGGTACGGATCGGCAAGGCGCCGGACAACGACGTGGTGATCGAGCACCCCACCGTGAGCCGGAACCACCTGGCCATCTCGCGGATGGGCGACCGGTTCCTGGCGCGGGATCTGGGCTCCACCAACGGCACCCTGGTGGACGGCGCGCCGGTGAAGGAAGCCTACCTGCGGCCGGGTGCGCTCCTGGAAGTGGGAGACGTCCACCTCCGCTTCCAGTCCGAGCGCGCGCCGGTGCAGATAGACCCCACCGCGGAGCACAAGCTGGGAGATCTGGTGGGCGAGAGCCTCCCCATGCGGCAGATCTTCGCGCTGGTGAAGCGGATCGCCCAGACCGACTCCACGCTGATGCTGGTGGGCGAGACCGGCACCGGCAAGGGCGCGGCGGCGCGCACCATCCACAGGCTCTCACCGCGCAACACCGGCCCGCTGGTGGTGTTCGACTGCGCCGCGGTCTCCGACACCCTGATCGAGAGCGAGCTGTTCGGGCACGAGCGCGGCGCCTTCACTGGCGCGGTGGCGCCCCGCATTGGCTGCCTGGAGCGCGCGCATGGCGGGACCTTGTTCCTGGACGAGATCGACGACCTGGCGCTGGATCTCCAGCCGAAGCTCCTGCGCGCCATTGAAGACCGCGAGTTCCACCGGCTGGGCGCCTCCGCGGGGGCGATCCCCTTCGACGCACGGATCGTGGTCGCGTCCAAGAAGGACCTCTGGCTGGAGACGCAGGCCGGCCGCTTCCGCGAGGACCTCTACTTCCGCCTCTCCGTGTTCACCGTGGCGCTGCCGCCGTTGCGCGACCGCAAGGAGGACATCCCGCTCCTGGTGAACGCCTTCGCCGGTCAGCCGCTGTGGGACCGCCTGCCCTCGGAGGTGCGAGAACCCTTCCTGGCGCACACCTGGCCGGGCAACGTCCGCGAGCTGCGCAACGCGCTCGAGCGCGCCCGGCACCTGGCGGACATGCCGGGGCTGACCGCGGACTCGCTCCTGCGGGAGTTCAGCGCCAGCCCTGCGCCGCAGGGGGATTCGCTCCCGGCGCGGTACGGCGGCCCGTTCAAGGACTGCAAGGAGGAGCTGGTGCGGATGTTCGAGCGCGAGTACCTCTCCCGGCTGCTCGCGCGCACCCAGCGCAACATCGCCAAGTCCGCCCGGGAAGCGCAGCTGGACCGGAAGTACCTCTACGCGCTGCTGGAGAAGCACGGTCTGGCCGGGGAGTAACCCCAGATCGGCTCACGGCGTCTGCGGCGCGTCCCCATCTGGACCGAAGCCCGCGTCCTGGGCCATGGCCTTGAAGCTGCCGTACAGGTTCCGCCCGCCGCCGTAGTCGCCGGCCTGGAAGGACATGGAGAAGTCGCCCTCGGTCTCCTCTCCCACCTGCCCGCCCTTGTCGATCTTCAGATCGCCCTGGCCCACCAAGGGGAGCACGCGCACAGGTTCGCCCTGCGCCAGGTGGATCACCGTGGTGCGGGGGTGGCCGGGCGCGTACTCGCCATCCAGCGGGATCGACTTTCCGGCGGACAGGTCCAGGTCCTGCGTCGCCACCGTCACCTTGGCGACCAGGTCCACCCCGGTGCCACGGTTGGCGTAGTAGTTGACCTGGAACGCCTCGTCGTTGCGGAGCACCTCCACCTTGGAGATGTCCAGCGGGAAGAGCTCGCTCACGCTGCCGCCCAGCGAGTTCGCCCCGCCGCACGCGGCCAGCGCGACGAGCGCCCCGCCCATCGCGAACAGAGCGCGCTTCACTGCTCGACCCTGAGCCTCACCACGCCGGTCTTCGGGTGGCGGAAGAGGATCACCCGCTTGCCGTTGGAGAGGAACGCCAGCT
>Ga0164242_10003225_pt1 | contig 18683 bp, 17 predicted proteins | sample OricomgcompostMG_FD_108783 | JGI IMG/M metagenome (GOLD analysis project Ga0164242, IMG submission 108783) | Miracle-Growth compost microbial communities from Emeryville, California, USA - Original compost - Miracle growth compost (MG) ... | reverse complement strand
GTCGCGACGTAAGTGGCCCGCCCAAGTCAGCTTGGTCGGAATCCGCGCCTCAGGTTGAGGCGCTTTTTTACTTTGTGTCTTGAGTTCGACTTGAGACTCAGTCTCGCTTTGAGGCTCCCTCTGCTGCTGTCTAGCCGGCGAGTGCAGCGATCCGGAACTGGCCGGTCGGGACGTCGAGATGCTCGGGCAGATAGAGCCGCTGCAACGCCGCGACGACGGCTTCGGCGAGGGCGTCGCGGAACTCACCGCTCGCCAGCCGCGCCGCGTCGCTCGGGCTCGACAGGTAGCCGGCTTCCAGGCGCACGGCCGGCATCCGGGTGAGTCGCAGCAGCTCCCATGACTTCGGGTGGGCGCGGCAGTCCACCAGGTCGGTCCGCGACGCCACCTCCCGCACGATCAGGTCCGCGAGTCGCTCGCCGACCGCCGAGCGTGACGCCCGGCCCGGGGTCGACGAGCCGTAGAAGTAGCAGGCGACACCACTGGCCGCAGGGCTGTTCACGGCGTCGTGGTGCAACGAGACCACGGCCTGGGCGCCGACGTCGTTGGCAAAGCCGGCCCGCTCCACCTCGGCGGGGTTGGCGTCGGTGCTCCGGGTGAGGTACGTCGTGACGCCGAGCGCGCCGAGGCGCCCCTCGATCCGCCGCGCAACATCGAGGGCGATGTCTGCCTCGGCCAGACCGTGGCCGGTGACGCCCGTCTCCGGCCCGCCGTGACCGGGGTCGAGCACGATGGTGCGCCCGGTCAGTGTCGGTCCGCTGACCCGCAGCCGCTCCTCCTCGCGCCGTTCGGAGGGGGAGCCGCCGGTGACGGTGCGCCGCAGCTGCTCCAACGCCCGGAGCGTGCCGGGCCCGAGCGTGCCGTCCGCGCCGAGCCCGACGTTGCGCTGGAACTCGCGCAGCGCCGCATCCGTCGCAGGCCCGAAGATCCCGTCGCAGCGCCCGGGATCGAAGCCGAGGTCGAGCAGGCGCTGCTGAAGGGTTGCGACGTCGTCGCCGACGGTCGGGCGGTTCACGGTGTAGGTGAGCACGCGGTCACCGAAGCGCCAGTGTGCCTCGTCCAGGCAGCGGTATGTCTCGGCCCCCACGACGCCGTCGACCCGAAGCCCGCGCGCCTGCTGGAATCCGCGCACCGCGCGGTCGAGCGCCAGGTCGAACTCCTCGGCTGCGGTGTCCGCCGCGGTCTCGCCGAGCAGCCCGAGCCCGGCCAGCTTCGTCCGAATCTCGGCGACGCCGCTCCCGCGGTCGCCCATCCGGAACTCGGTCACGCCGCGATGGTACGCAGCACGGGGCGTCCCGAAACCCCTTACGGGGATTGAATTTCTCCCGTTGTTACGGGTGATGCCTACAGGTAGGCCTCGAGGTCGCGAAGCAGTGCGGCCTTCGGCTTGGCGCCCACGATCGACTTCACGACCTCACCACCGGAGAACACCGACATCGTCGGGATCGACATGACCTGGTAGCGGCGGGTGATCTCAGGGTTCTCGTCGGTGTTGAGCTTCACCACGACGACCTTGCCCTCGTTCTCAGCCGCGATCTCCTCGAGAACCGGGGCGACCATCTTGCACGGTCCGCACCATTCGGCCCAGAAGTCGACGATGACGGGCAGGTCGCTGCCGAGCACCTCGGCGTCGAACGTGGCGTCGGTGACGGTCTTGGTTGCGGCACCCATCAGGTCTCTCCTCGAGGTTGTCTGCCTACCGGTCCAACAAGGCCGTCAGCCGGGATGTTCCCAGGCCGGCGGCGACGCTCAGTGCTGTGCTTCGAGGTACTTCTCGACGTCGATCGCCGCGGCGCAGCCGGTGCCGGCCGCGGTGATGGCCTGCCGGAAGGTCCGGTCCACCAGGTCGCCGCAGGCGAAGACTCCCGGGATGTTGGTCCGGGTGCGCGGTGCGTCGACGACGACGTACCCGTCTGAGTCGAGCGTCACCTGGTCGCGGACGAGCTCGCTGCGGGGGTCGTGGCCGATCGCGACGAACACGCCGCCCACGGGCAGCGTCGACGTCTCGCCGGACGTGACGTCCTCGACCACCAGCCCGCTCACCTTGCCCTCGCCCACGACCTCCTTCACCACGCTGTTCCACGCGAAGTCGATCTTCGGGTTCGACAACGCCCGGTCGGCCATGATCTTCGATGCCCGCAGCGTGTCGCGGCGATGGACGATCGTCACCGACGAGGCGAACTTGGTGAGGAACGTCGCCTCCTCGACGGCAGAGTCGCCGCCGCCGACGACGGCGATCGGCTGCTCCCGGAAGAAGAAGCCGTCGCAGGTCGCACACCATGAGACGCCGTGCCCGGACAGCTCCTTCTCGCCCGGTACGCCGAGCTCTCGGTACGCCGAGCCCATCGCCAGGATCACGGTCCGCGCTTCGTGGACCTCGCCGCCGACCGTGACACGCTTGATGTCTGCGGTCAGGTCGAGCGCAGTGGCGTCGTCGGTGACGATCTCGGCGCCGAACTTCTCCGCCTGCTTGCGCATCATGTCCATGAGCTCGGGGCCCATGACGCCATCCGGGAAGCCGGGAAAGTTCTCGACCTCCGTGGTGTTCATGAGCGCGCCGCCGTACTGGAAGCCCTCGATCAGCAGCGGGCGGAGATTGGCGCGCGCGGTGTAGAGCCCAGCGGTGTATCCGGCGGGCCCGGACCCGACGATGATCACGTCGCGAACCGTGTCGGACATCTGCCGCTCCCTCGCCAACATCGATTGCAGAGCCTTCGAGCAACACTGAGTCTAGGAACCGCATTCCCAGTCGTGCTCCGCGCGCCGGTGGAGTCGTGCTCCGCGCGCCGGTGGAGTCGTGCTCCGCGCGCCGGTGGAGTCGTGCTCCGCGCGCCGGCGGACATGGCAGGCTGGCAGGCGTGCCCGACACCACGGCGGTGCTTCGCTGCGCCGTCCATCCGGCCCGGGTGGCTCGTGACCGGTGCCCGAACTGCGCGCGGCCGCGCTGTGCCGATGACGTCCTGGCTCATGGTGAGGACCACTGCGGGGCGTGCGCCGTCGAGCCGGTGGAGGGCGGTTCGCGGACCTTTCCGGAGCGTGTCATCGCCTCCGGTCTGACCGTCATCCCGGTGACGGTGGTCGGCGGCTGGATCTACTCGCAGTACGTCGAGGTGTCGACCTTCTCCTGGTTGGTGCCGGCGCTGATCGGGGTCGCGGGCGCCTCCGCCTCGACCACCGTGTGGCAGCGGGGCGGCGGCTGGTCGCGCCCGGCGGTCGTGATCGGTCTGATTGCTGCCGTTTGCGGCACGGCGTTCGGATTCCGGCTCTTCCCGCACGGCCCGCACGACCCGTTGCACCCGTGGCATGTCGTGGGCCTGCCTTACCTCTGCGCGGTCGCCGGCTCGTTGCTCTGGCCGATCGCCCTCGGTCCGCCGCGCAAGCCCAAGCCCGCGGACGGCCCGAACCCCGGGCGCTAGGGCGTCCGGTCGAGGATCTGGTAGTCGAGCAGCGAGGTGTCGTCGCAAGCCGCACCGACGACGAAGACATCGATGCTGTGTGGGTCGGTGAGGTCGTCGAACACGAATACGACGGCCGGGACCCGACGCAGGCCGGCGTCCGCGTTGGTCCAGCGACCGAAGTCGACCGCGATGGGGGAGGCATTCGGAGTGTCGCTGATGAACGCCGCGCACTGCAGCAACGCCGACCGGGAGTCGGCCAGCCGCCGAAGTGACGCCGGGATCCGGGACGTGGCAGTGGCGACCGACGGCGCCGGCGCTACACCGGCTGGAGCAGGTACCGCACCGGTGTCGGGCTGCCGCGTTTCCACCCCGTTCTTCGCGGCCCGGGGATGGCCGGCGGCGTTACCCGCGCTGCCGCCGCCGGCGGCGGCGCCGCCCTGCGTGCCCGCGAACTCCGGCGTCTTGGCGGCGAGCGTGTCGGCTGCTGCCGCGTTGCCGATCAGACCGGTGGCGAGGTCGGCGATCGAATCCGGCGTGTAGGTTCGTCCGCTCTCCTGCAGCGGTACCCGCAACCGTTGGGCCGAGGCGGCCGCAGTGGGGACGAGCGGCGCCGCGGCCGCGCTTGTCGGGGTCGCTTTGTGCCCGTGCCGTGTGCCGACCGCGATGCCGGTCGCGCCGAGTACGACGACCGCCGCGGCGGCGGCGTACGCCCAAGGCGGGATGCCACCGAATCGCTTGGCACGGTAGGCCCCGAGGTCCGGTACGACGTCCTCACCGGTCGTGGTGGTCGCGTCGTCGAGCGCGCGCGCGAGGCGTGCCGCGACGTCCGCCGGCATCTGCGCCGGACCGAGATCGCGAAGCGCGTCCTTCGTCCGCCCAATTGCCGCTGCCCGTGCCTGGCACTCGTCGCAGCGCGCGAGGTGCCGGGCGGCGGCCCTGGCACGCCGGTGGGCGAGCAGCCCTGCGTCGAGCTCGGCGAGCTCGTCGAGGGTGAAGTGCTCGCTCACGCCTGCTCCTCCGGTCCGGTCGAGGTGGACTCATTGGCTTGGACGCGGGGCGACGGCGCATCGTTCCCGGGATCGCGCTCCGTCCGCGGGTCGAGATCCCAGAGCCGCTCCGCAAGTCGGGCCCGGGCGCGCGCACAGCGACTCTTCACGGTGCCGGTCGGCACGCCGAGAATCTGTGACGCCTCGTCAACGCTGAAGCCCTCGAGATCGACGAGGACGACAGCCGCCGACTGCTCGATGGGCAGGGTTCGCAGCGCGGCGGTCACGGCGAGCGCGGTCTCGCGATCACCGAGGACATCGGCGGCGGGGGCGGCCGGCTCCTCCGGGAGCGGCTGGGTGGGCCGTACCGACCGCCGCCGAACCAGGTCGAGGCAAGCGTTCACCACGATCCGGTGCAACCAGGTCGTGACCGCCGAGTTCCCGCGGAAGCTCGATGCGCCGCGGTACGCCGAGAGCAGCGCATCCTGCAATGCGTCGGCTGCGTCGTCGGGGTTGCCGAGGGTGCGGAGCGCGACCGCCCAGAGCCGATCGCGATGACGGGCTACGAGCTGACCGAAGGCCTCGTGGTCACCGCCGACGTGCCGCGCGAGGAGGTCGGCGTCGTCGAGCAGTTCGTCGCTCACGTCCTCCACTCCGCGCGCCGGCCGAGAGCGCAGCCGGCTCACGCCGCTGACTCAGGGCCGAGGGTATCGGTCGTTCGCGTGAAATCCCGTCAGTGCAGCAAGGCGAGCTCTGAGATCCCCAGCGAGTATGTGTCCCTGCCGGTCGACGGCAGCGAGGTGACCCAGACCAGCCAGTATCGAGCGCGTATCGGCCGGTCGAGCTGCAGCGTGACCGACGCGGGGCTCCCGTTGCGACTGGCAACGATCGGTAGCTCGTCAGGAGCTGTCGGCCGGGTCGCGCCGGCCCGCAGCTCGATGTCGGCCCCCGCCGCGGACAGCAGCATGCGCGCGGTGTCGACCGTCTTCGGTCGACCGAGATCGATCAGCAGCCCGACGCCGCTCTTCAGGCCCCCGAAGCGGGGGCTTCCTCGATACGAGTCGGTGGTCCATGTCGTCGAGGGGTCGTCGTCGACCGCCAGTCCGACACCGCCGGGGTCCTCGATCCCGTTGCCCTGCGGGTCGAAGCTCGTCGCCGTCGGAGGCTTCGACCACACCAGGCGGCTTCCCTCGGTCGCCGGTGCCCGCGGCTGCGGGAAGCTCGACGCGGCGACCCGGTCCGCGCCGGGTACCCGGCCGAGCCGACTTCCGGCGGTCCAGGACGCGACTCCGACGGCGGCAACGAGTACGGGCGGGACGACCCACCACGCAATGCGCCGCACCCGCTCACGGGTGTGTGACTCGGAGTCCTCGGAGGCGTTGACCAACGGCATCTGCGGCAGCCGCGCGAGGACGCGTGCAAGGTGCGCGGCGTCCGGATAGCCGCCGCTGAGCGCTGATGCGGTCACCTCGTCGAGGGCGCGGCCCACCTTGCGGCGTTGGGTGCGCGGGTGCCGGCCGTCTCCCTTCTGCACGCCGGGAAGCCCGTGCCATCCCATCAGCGGCCAGTGACCCGTGGTGGCGGCGAAGAGCAGCGCACCGAGGCCGAGCACGTCGTCGTACGTCGCCGCTTCGGCGGACTGCGCTTCGTGGATCTCGAGGCCGGTCAGGCGCGGCTGCCCGTCGGTCGGGATCAGCACCTCGTCCGGGTGCAGCCGGCCGTGGCGGACGCCGGCGGCCTGGGCCGCCGCGACAGCTTGTGCGCAGCTTGCGACGAGAAAGGTCGCGACCTGATCGCGGAGCGGCTCGCGACTCAGCAGGGAGGTGAGAGGTTGACCCTCCACCCATTCGCACACGACCCAGACCGCGACCTTGCGGCCGGTCGGCACCGATCCGACGTCGAGGACGCGAACCCACCGCGAGTCGGGCACTCCGCCGGCGCGACCAGCCGCCGCGGCGATGGACCTCGCGTCGGTGCGGCTGCGCGCGGCGAGCAGGTGGACGGCCACCCCCCGGTCGAGGACTTCGTCGGTGGCGTGCCACAACTCGCGTTCACCGGCCGTGTGACACAGCCGGTCCAGGCGGTATCGGTTGTCGAGCAGGTCCCCGACCTCGAGACCTGCGACCACGGGATCGATGCTACGGAGCGGGGTGCCTGCTGCGGGCTAGATCACGCCCACGGCCTCGTGGCACCGATGAAGCCGCTGACGTAGACGGGCTGGATCTGAACGACGGTGCCGGTGTGCGGCGCGGCGATCATCAGCCCGCCGCCGAGATACATCGTGACGTGATGGATCGTCGCCGGGACGGCCGTGTTGGTCGCCCAGAACAGCAGGTCGCCGGGGAGCAGGTTGGCGAGCGACGGGTGCGTGCCGGCGTTGTACTGGTCCGCGGCGACACGCGGCAGGGTGATGCCGGCATGACGGTAGGCGCCTTGGGTCAGACCGCTGCAGTCGTACGAGCTCGGTCCGGTCCCACCCCACTGGTAGGGCTTGCCCAGCTGCTGCTTTGCCCACGCGATCGCGCTCGCGACGGTCTGGTTCGGGGGCGGACCTTCGCCCGAGCCGACCGAGCCGCCGGCTGCGGCCACCGCGGCCGCGAAGTCCTTCGCGCCTTGGGCGATCTGGGCGGCCTGGGTGACGTTGAGCAGCCGCCTGATCGTGCCGTTGGCGGTTGCGAGCTCGTGCTCCCGCCGCGCGATCAGCTCGCTGATCTGCCCGGCCGCGTCGGTGGCCTGGATCTGCAAACGGGTGATCCGGGCGGTGACCTTCGTGTCGGCGGCGTTGAGGACTTCGGCGTGGGCGACCAGCTGCGCCGCGTTGTCCGCGCTGCGCACCTGGTAGTTGATGACGGCGGCCGCGAGGTTGTACCGGTCGAGTGCATCGAGCGGGTTGTCCCCACCGAGCATCGTGGCGAGGATCGCGGGATCGCCACCGCTCTCGTACAGGTCGCGGGTGCGGTCTGCGACCTCCTGTCGCGCCGCGGCCGCCTTCGCCTGGATCGCGTTCAGCGCGGCGTCGGCCTGCGCTTGCTGGTAGTTCGCCTGGAGCAGCTGCGTGTTGGCCTTGTCCCACTTCTCGGTGAGGATCTCGGCCTTCGTCTGCAGCTGCTCGATCGACTGGGCGAGGGCAGCGGCGCGAGCGCGCGCATCTCCCAGCGGATCCGCGCTCGCTGCCGACCCGCCCAGGACGGAGACGCCGGCAAGCGTCGCCAGCACCACGCCGGCCGACACACCCCTCGTGAGACGCATCTCTAGTCGCTCGTGCTCGCGTCGCCGGACTCGTACGCGACGAGCAGGTCGTGCATGAAGCCGATGTGCTTGAAGATCAGCGTCTTGGCCTCGCGCCGTACGACGAGATGAACGGTGCCGTCCGGGTCAACGGAGAAGTTGCCCTTCGTGCCGCACAGCGGGTCGGTCGACCCCTCGCAGACGTGGTCGGACGGGTTGTTCTCGGCCTCGTACTGGACCGCCGCCGTGTAGGCGTTCATCGCGGTCCGGTTCCCGGTTTCCGCATCGCTCCAGGCCTGGCTCGCGGCGTAGGCCGCGTTCTGGGCGTCGTTTTCGGCCTTGAGGTGTGTGGCGACCGTCGTGACGCCGTCGTATCCGAGCAGCCCGAGGACGGCCAGGGCGAGGCCAGCCTTGACGAGCCAGTGCACCTTGAAGGCGCCGCGATCGTCACCGCGGATGCGCATACTGCGAAATGTCGGCGGTGAACCGGGTCTCCTTAACCCGAGCCGCCCGCCCGGGTCATCGACGGAATCGCCCAATCGGGAGCAAACCGACCAGTTGCTCGAGTTCTCGGATCCGCATCCGGCGGGCCAACAGGACGAAGGTGACGACTCCCGCCGGAGCTGCGACCGCGACGGTTGCGAGCGAGCCGGTCGCACCGCTGCCCGCGGCATGGCGCATCGCCAGCGCGACCAGCTCGATCGGCACGGCGGCGACGCACGCGGCGACGATCAGCCGGACGTGGGTGCGGATCACGTACGTGCGCTGCCTCGCCACGAACCGTCCTCGCAGCTTCGCGGCGAACACCACCGTCCCGACGGCGTAGGACAGCGAATAGCCGGCCGCGAGGCCGACCACCCGGTGCTCCGGCGGCAGGACGGCGTACAACAGCACGTCAGCCGCCAGGTTCAGCGCGGTGATCCAGAGGTTGACGATCATCGGTGTTCGCGAGTCGTGCACGGCCAGCCAGGCGCGGAGCTGCATCTGGAAGGCCGAGAACGGCACCAGCCCGGCGCCGAAGGCGACCAGCACATGTCCGGTGAGAGCCGCGCCGGAATGGGTGGTGTGACCGTGGGCGAGCACGAAGACGGCGATCGGTGTGCCGAGGGTGACGAGCAGGAGCGTCGCGGGAACGAGGACTACCGCAGCGAGCGAGAGGCCTTCGGACAGCGTGTGTGCAACCGCCGCGTCGTCGCCTTCGGTTCCGCTGCGACTCATAGCGGGGAACAGCGCGGTGATCACCGTTACCGACACGACGGCGTACGGCAGCGAGAACAGCAGGTAACCGTAGGCGTAGATCGCAAGCTGTCCCCGGCCGTGGTCGATCGATTCCGCGAGGTCGGAGACCACGACGTAGCCGAGCTGGTTCGTGACGACGTAGCCGAGCACCCACGCCGCGAACGGCCCGGCTCGCCGCAGCCCGGCCTGGCGCCAGTCCCAGCGGGCCCTGAGCCGCAGCCCGACAGCGCGCAGTGCGGGGAGCAGTGCGATCGTCTGTACGACGACGCCGGCGGTCGTGCCGATGGCGAGGACGAGGATCTGGGCTTGCGACAGGTGGCCGGCCTGCGGCGGCGAGTGCGTGATCACGGCGAACGCGACGCCGCTGCCGATCACGACCAGGTTGTTGAGGACCGGTGCCCACATCGGTGCGGTGAAGCTGCCGCGAATGTTGAGAATCGCGCCGAGGATCGCCCCCAAGCCGTAGAAGAGCAGCTGGGGCAGGAAGTACCGCGCGAAGGTGACCGCCAGTGCCTTCTGCGGTGGCCGCGCGTTGTGGGCGTAGATCGACACGATCCACGGCGCGATGAGAACCGCGATGATGGCTACCGCCGTGAGGACGACAGCGACGATCGTGACGAGTCGTTGGGCGAACGCCTCGCCGTCATCGGCATCGTCGTGCGCCGCTTGAACGAGCAGCGGTATGACGAGCGCCGACAGAACCCCCCCGAGCAGAAGGTCGTACAACGCGTTCGGGACGGTGTTGGCGACGGTGTAGGCGTTGTTGACGCCACCGACGCCCAGCGCGTAGGCGATGACGACGGTGCGAACGAAGCCGGTACCGCGGGAGGCGAGCGTGCCGCTTGCCATCGCCATACCGCTGCGGGCCAGCGCGGCGCGCCCCGTGGCGGTGTTGTCAGTCATGACGCAGGCGTTGCACTGGAACGTCGTGCCGCACGCGCACGGCGGATGAGCCGGATGGCAACGGCGATCAGCAGCAGCGCCGTCGCGGCGCCGGTGATCACCAGCGTGATGGTCCCGTAGACCGTCGATCGGACGAACAGCTGAACCGGACTGCCGTACTTCTGCCCACTGGGAGTGAGCAGCTGCACGGTGAGCGGGAAGACCCCCGAGGTCTTCGCCGTGGCGTGCACATCGACGGTCGTCTGCCGGTTCGCCGGGATTGTGACCTGTTCTCGTCCGTTGTGCGGGAGCTTGAGTCGTTCGCTCGCGTTGACCTGTACGACGATGCTGGCCGGAGCGTCGAGGTCGTTGGCGATCGTGACCGGGACCTTGCCGCCATGACCGGTCAACGTCACGGTGCTGTTCGGTGCCGACACGATGTGGACGGCCTCCGTCATCTTGCGCAGGCCGCTGGCGAAGGCGTCGTACCAGGCCCGGCGCGCGGATGGCTGGTCGCGCCATGCCGACGAGAGGGCTCGGAGCAGCGAGGTGCTGTACGGGCGGGTCTCGGAGTCGTTCGGCGGTAGGACGTTCGTGAGCTGTGAGAGCAGATGCTGCTGCCGGGCGACGTCCCTGACGTAGGACCCCGGCAGCTCGGCGCGACGGGCGGTGCCGGGATAGGTGAGGGGTTGCCGCTCGACCGAGGTGCTGGCGCCGCCGGCGAGGATCGTGGCGATCGTGGTGGAGCCGAGCCACGGCACTCTGCCGGTGTCGGTCAGCAGGTCTGCCGCCAGCGCCGGCGTCGGGTTCCATCTGCGCGCCGGCGCGATGAGGACGCTGCGTTGGTTCGAGGGTGCCTCGGCCTCGATCATCAACGTCTCGGCGAGGTAGCGCTGCAACGTGATGCGTGCGCTTGCCGGCTCCTCCGCGCCCTCGGACAGCGCCGTCGACAGGATCGAGTCCACCAGCACGGTCGGGATGTCACCAGCGGCGGTGACAAGCGACGCCCGCGGCGACGGCGTCTCGTTGGGTGCGACGACTGGCGGGAGCGCCGCGTCCGACAGGACCATGCTGGTGGCGCCGTCGCTGAACAGCGCATCGATGCCGCGCTGGTCGATCAGCCCACCCGATGGCCAACCGGCGTCGACGAGCGTCGCCGCCGGGAGGACCTGGTCGACCACCTTGCGGCCGGCGGTTGCGGCCACACCCACCAGCGTCGCCAAGCCGTTGCGGAAGGCGGCTGCGACGTCGGGGTCGCCGTACGGCAATGGAATGACGTCGGCTCCCGCGGTCGCGGCGCGCAACGTCGTCAGCCAGGCGCGGGACAGCGGGCCGCCGGCGCCCGCGGTCGGCTTCGGGGAGTGGGCGACCTCGTAGTCGCTGCGCATCGCGTCGATGTCGTCGAGCAGCATCGGGTCGATCGCCCAGGTGATCGCCACGTCGCGGGCCGCCGGCTCAGCGGGCGCCCGGTGCTTGTGGTGCTTGCCCGTCGCGACGGGCGGCGCCGGCGCTTGGTGCGCGGCCTCCGCTGCCGCGTCGATCAGACCGGAGAGCCGGCCCCCGGGCCGTAGCTCCGCCGCGAGCTCGTCGTCGCGCCACTGGTCGGAGCTGTCGCGATGTGGCCGGTCGATCAACGGCCAGAGCCAGGCGACCTGGAGTGGCTGCGGACCGATCGCCTCGCGCGGCGCCCACGGCAAGAAGGTGCGGAGGTTGCCGAGCGCCGTCGAGCCGAAGCCGTCCGAGCCGGTGACGGCGACGCCGAGCTCCCGGACCTGCCAGGTCGACGTCGGGAGGCCGGTGACGGCGGGGTCGAGCGTGACGTGGAGCTGGAAGGGCTCCCGCTGCCCGGGGCCGAGCCGGGCCGTCCGCAGGGGAACGACCGATGTGAGTGATACCGGCAGGCCGGACACCGACCCGGTGGGGTCGTCGGCGAAGGCGTCGAACGTGCTTCGCGCCGAGATGGCCTCGCCCATCCGAAGCTGGATCGCGACGTCGTCGACCGGCTCGGCGGAGGTGTTGGTGAGGATGCCGCGCAGCACCAGGTCGTCGCCGGGCTGCGGTGCGATCGGACGCAGCGCCGTCAACCTCACACTGACCGGCGGGATGCCGTCAGCGGCCGGCGCCGCCGACGCCGCCCGGGCGGTGAACGCCAAGGGCGAGAGCGCGAGCCCGGCCGCCAGCAGCCCGGCCACGGTCGAGCGGCCGGTTCGCAGTCCGCTGGGACGGCCCGGGTGGGAACGGCGCAGGCTCATGCAGTGTCGGCGAGGAGTGCCGGCACCGCTTGGACGAGCCGGCGTTCGTCGTCGTAGGCGAGCCGCTCGGCGAGCTGCGTCAGCGGCACCCACTCGACCTGCTCCACTTCGACGTCCTCGTCGGAGAGCTCTCCGCTCTGCGCCATCAAGAGGAAATGGTGCACCGTCTTGTGGATCCGGCGGCCCTCCGCCACGAACCAGAAGTCGATCGTGCCCAACGGCGCGAGCACTCGGCCCGTGATGCCGGTCTCCTCCGCGACCTCACGAATCGCGGCCGCCTCTTTCGTCTCACCGGCCTCGACGTGTCCCTTCGGCAGCGACCAGCGCAGCCGCCCGCGTCTGTCCAGCCGGCCGATCAGCGCGGCCCGCGCTGCCATGTCCGGGCCGTCGACCACAAGGCCACCGGCCGAGGTTTCCTCGACACGCCTGAGGTAGCGGCGCGGCGAGGGGGACATGAGTCCGATCCTACGAGCGGCCTTGATCGCTGCTCCGGCGCGACTTCGGGCCTCCTAGTGTGGTGAGCGTGCCTACGGAGGGGGATGACTGGATCGTTGCGGCCGGACAGCGCGCGATTCGCGAGCTCGTGCGACTGAGCGCGGTCACCGATCCACTTGCCGGCCGGTTCCGCGACGCCGGCCACGAGCTCTATCTCGTCGGCGGCCCGGTCCGCGACGCCCTTCTCGGGCGGGTGACCTCCGATCTCGACTTCACGACGGACGCCCGCCCGGAGCAGATCCTCGCGGTGGTTGATCGGCTCGGCCCGACCTGGACCACGGGCATCGCCTTCGGGACGGTCGGGGTGCAGCTGGGCGAGCATCGATGCGAGATCACGACCTTTCGCAGCGACGTGTACGACGCGTCGTCTCGCAAGCCCCAGGTCGACTTCGGCGACACGATCGAGGGCGACCTGATTCGCCGCGACTTCACGATCAACGCCATGGCGGTGGCGCTCCCGCTCGATGCGGCGCGACCGATCGTCGACCCGTCGAGCGGGCTCGATGACCTCCGCGCACAGGTCCTCCGGACGCCGATCGAGCCGCAGCAGTCGTTCACGGACGACCCGCTTCGCATGATGCGGGCGGCCCGGTTCGCCGCACAGCTCGGATTCACCGTCGAGTCGACGACGCTCGCTGCGATCGTCGACATGACCGATCGCCTCGAGATCGTGAGCGCGGAACGGGTTCGCGACGAGCTGACCAAGCTCATCGTCGCCGCTAGGCCGCGGGTCGGACTGGCGCTCCTTGTGGAGACCGGCATGGCCGAGCGGGTGCTGCCCGAGGTTGCCCGGTTGCGCGACACCGTTGACGAGCACCGTCGGCACAAGGACGTGTACGTGCACACGTTGACAGTTCTCGAGCAGGCCATCGAGCTCGAACCCGACGGGCCGGACCTCGTGTTGCGGATGGCGGCCTTGCTGCACGACATCGGGAAGCCGAAGACCAAGTCGGTCGACCCTGACGGCAAGGTCAGCTTCCACCATCACGAGGTGGTCGGCGCGTCGATGGTGAAGACGCGGCTGTCGGCCTTGCGCTACCCCAAGGACGTGATCGAGGACGTGTCGCGGCTCGTCGAGCTGCACTTGCGCTTCCACGGCTACTCGGGCGGAACCTGGACTGACGCAGCGGTACGTCGGTACGTGCGTGACGCGGGCCCGCTGCTGGATCGCCTGCACCGGCTGACGCGCTCGGACTGCACGACGCGCAACGCGCGCAAGGCAGCTGCGCTTGCGTCGGCGTACGACTCGCTCGAGCGACGGATCGCGGAGCTCGCCGAGCGGGAGAACCTCGCCTCGATTCGGCCTGATCTGGATGGCAACGAGATCATGAGCGAGCTGGGGATGCCCCCGGGCCCGCAGGTCGGTGCGGCCTACCGGCACCTGCTGGAGCTGCGGATGGAGCGCGGCCCGATGAGTCGGGAGGACGCCGTAGCGGCGTTGCGGGAATGGGCCGCGGAAGGCGGAATCGGAGGTTGATCCCGGCGTGTCCGTGGCACGGGCGCGAGGTTGGGAATAGTCATCTCGGACTATGGAGAGCATGGACGTGCAGGGCGACAATGCACCAATGAGACGAACCGGGCGTTCGGCTCTGGCGCAGGGCGTCGTCGCGCTGGCCGTGATGACGGCGGGCGTCGTTGTGGTCGTGACCGACGACTCGCCCCCGGTAGCGAACGCCGAGACGGTCCTTGGCGTGGTGAAGCACGCCCGGATCGTCAGCGCGTCCGGCGCGACGCGTCCGGCGTCCGCGGGCGACCGGCTCTCCGCCGGCGATGTGATCACGACCGGTCCACACGGGTCGGCGCAGGTGATCACGCGCCAGCGCACGACCTTCCTCGGTGGACCCGGTGCGCTCGTCGTCGTCAACGGCGCTCGTCAGCAGCTGCGGACCGGCACCGCCATCGTCGACGCGTTGAGTGGTCCATCACTCGACCTGGACCTGTCCGGCACGCTGGTGAAGATCCCGCGCGGATCCGCGATCGAGGCCGCCCGCGGCGTCTCGACCCGGGTTGGCGCGTTGGCCGGCCCGGCCGCGATCACGAGTACGAGTGGTCGCCGGCTCGCGCTGCCGGCACTGTCGCAAGCGGTCTTGAGTGGTGACGCAGTGCCGGGCGCAACGACGCCGTTGCACCTCACCGACAGTCCGGAGGAAGCGCGCGTCGTGCCGAGGCTGATAGCCGACGATCTCGCTCTCAAGACGTTGGCGCGTGGCATCGACACCACCGGCCGGTCCACGGCGCGCATCGTCGTGGCGTCGTGGGATGGGACGAGCCAGCCGGTTCCGAGCCAGGTGAGCCGCTCCGAGCGAGTGCTGCCGATGTTGATAGCTGACTCGACCCATGGCGGTTCGGCGCAGCAGCGCTACAACAGTGCGGTCGGGTGGCGCGCGCAGGGCGGATCCTGGGGCGTCGTGTTGCACCTGCTGTCCGGACGGGCGGCTCAGGTCGAGTCGACCCTCGCCGCCCTTCAACGCGCTCGTCAGGCGCCCGGCCGGATCGGGTCCGTGCAGTCGCCGACGACCGTTGCCGCCAGCGGACCCACCCGGCCGACGGCATTCCAGACTCCGCCGGTCGACGCCGGCGGTCAGACGACGCCTCCCCCCTCACGGCCGAGCCGGCCCAAGGGCGGATCGCCGACGACACCGGCGCCCGACAACCTGGTGGGTGGTCTCGTCTCCACCGTGCAGAACGTGATCGACGGGGTGCTGGGGCTGCTGCCGCACGACAAGGCGAAGGCGGGCTCCGACCCGACGACGACGAGGGTGCCGCCGAAGTCGCCGAAGAAGCTGTCGAGCCGGCTCACCGGCAACGCCGCCTCACCGGTGCGGTCGGCGGCCTCGGCAACGGTCGGGTCGACCCCTGCCACGAGCCCCGCGAAGGCGCCGGTCGCCACGTCGACGCCGTCGAACGGCCTGCTAGGCGACCTCCTCGGCGGCCTGCTCGGCAAGCACTGAGGACCCGGGCACCGCGGTCGCGGTGTAGGTGACCGCGATGACCAGGTACGCGGCGCTCATCGCCGCGACGGTGGTGACGCTGCGGCCGGTCAGCGGCAAGGTGAAGGCGCCGACTACGGCCATCCCCGCAAAGCACGCGTTCGATCCGGCGTCGTAGATCGCGAACGCTCGTCCCCGGTAGTCGTCGGCGATGGTCTCCTGCACGATCGTGTCCACGCAGACCTTCGACGCGTGTATGCCGAACCCGAGAGCGAGCGCGGACAGGAGATACAGCGGCATGCGATACGGCGAGCCGAGTGCAAGGCCGGTGACCGCCGGCAGCGCCGTGCTGACGGCGATCCACTTGTGTAACCCGATGCGCCGCGTGATCCGCGGGGTGACGAGGGCGGCGAGGACCAAGCCGACGCCGCCCGCCGTGGCGGCCTGCCCCGCGCCGACCAGCCCGGCCCGAAGCGGGCCGTCGTTGTGGAAGGTGTTGCGGTAGAGGAGCAACGTCATGATCGTCCAGAGGCCGAACAGACCGCGATGCCCGTAGAGCACGCCGAGCGCGCGTGCCGCGGGCCGGTGCTCCCAGAGGTAGCGCGTGCCGCTCACGAATCCGGAAGCCACGGCCGCCAGCTCGTGCCGGATGGAGCGGGTAGCCGGTTCGTGCGGTCCGAGCCGGTTGAGCGGCAGGCGGGTGGCAACCGCCGCGGCAACGAGGTAGCCGAGGAAGGAGAAGCCCGCGACGATCGCGGTGCCGTGGTCCCCGGACCCGACAAGGTGCCGGATGCCGAGGCCGATGCCGCCGCCGATGATCGTCACCACGGTGCCGGCGGTGGTGGTCAGTGCGTTGCCGATGATCAGCTGGTTGTCGGGCACGATGCGCGGCAGCGCTGTGCTCTGGGCGGCGAGGTAGAAGCGGTTGACCGCCAGCGCGCCGAAGGCGGCGACGTCGAAGACCGGGGATCGAGAGCCCAATGTCGCCAGCAGCACCGCCGAGATGCCGGCGACGATGCCGTGAATCGCCGCGCCGTAGGAGAGCACCCGCTGCCGGCGCCACCGGTCGAGGAAGACACCGGCGAACGGTCCGACCAGGCTGTACGGCAGGACCAGCAGCACCAGCCCGCCCGCCACCTCGGCGGGCTGGGTGTGATGCTCCGGGTTGAACAGCAGCGCGCCGTACAGGCTTGCCTGGAAGATCCCGTCGGCAGCCTGGGACAGAAGCCGAGCGGCCAGCAGTGTGGCGAACCACTGCTGGCCGAACAGCTCGCGGAGCTGACCTCCGTGTGAGTACCGCACCGGACGTGCGGCGAGTTTCTAGCGCTCGATGGTGCCTTCGATGAAGTTGGCGACCGCCTCGCGCGCCTCGTCATCGCTGTACTGCACCGGCGGCGACTTCATGAAGTACGACGAGGCCGAGAGGATCGGGCCACCGACACCGCGGTCCTTGGCGATCTTCGCGGCACGGATCGCGTCGATGATGACGCCGGCCGAGTTCGGCGAGTCGTGGACCTCGAGCTTGTACTCCAGGTTCAGCGGGGTGTCACCGAAGGAACGGCCCTCGAGGCGGACGTAGGCCCACTTGCGGTCGTCGAGCCACGGCACGTGGTCCGACGGGCCGATGTGCACGTCGGCGTTGCGCATCTCGTGCGGGATCTGCGACGTCACCGACTGCGTCTTCGAGATCTTCTTCGACTGCAGGCGCTTGCGCTCCAGCATGTTCTTGAAGTCCATATTGCCGCCGAAGTTCAGCTGGTAGGTGCGGAGCAGCTCGACGCCGCGGTCCTCGAACAGCTTCGCGAGGACGCGGTGGGTGATGGTGGCACCCACCTGGCTCTTGATGTCGTCGCCGACGATCGGCACGCCCGCGTCGGTGAACTTCTGCGCCCAGACCGGGTCGCTGGCGATGAACACCGGCAGTGCGTTGACGAAGGCGACCTTCGCGTCGATCGCGCACTGCGCGTAGAAGCGGTCCGCTTCCTCGCTGCCGACCGGCAGGTAGGAGACCAGGACGTCGACCTTCGAGTCCTTGAGGACCTGAACGACGTCGACCGGCTTCTCGTCGGACTCCTCGACCATCTCGCGGTAGTACTCGCCGAGACCGTCGTGCGTCGGACCGCGCTGGACGATCACGCCGGACGGCGGCACGTCGGTGATGTGGATGGTGTTGTTCTCGCTGGCGACGATCGCCTCCGAGAGGTCACGACCGACCTTCTTGCCGTCCACGTCGAACGCGGCGACGAACTCGACGTCACGGACGTGGTAGCCGCCGAAGTCGACGTGCATCAGACCGGGGACGCGCGCCTCGGGGTCGGCGTTCTTGTAGTACTCAACGCCCTGGACGAGCGACGAGGCACAGTTGCCCACGCCGACGATGGCGACTCGGACGGAACCCATCAGAGCTGGTCTCCTTGGTAGATGCGAGTTACTTCGCGGTTTGGGGGGTGGCGGCCGGCGCTGGGGTGCGGGAAGTGCGACCGGAGGATGTTGCGGATGTGGTGTTGCGCGATTCGGTGCGGCGGGAGCGGGCCGGGCGGGCGGCAACCCCCGCGCGCTCGGTGGCGATGAGCTCGTTGAGCCACCGCACCTCGCGTTCGACGGCTTCCAGGCCGTGGCGCTGCAACTCGAGGGTGTAGCGGTCGATGCGCTCGCGGGCCGTGCTCATCGACGAGGAAGCCGTCTGCTGCCGCTCCTCGAGCCGGCTGCGCCGGCCCTCCAGGATCCGCAGCCGGGTGTCGGCATCGGTCTGCGCGAAGAACGCGAACCGGACTCCGAAGCTCTCGTCCTCCCACGCGGCCGGCCCACCTTCGGCGAGCTGGTCCTGCAGTCGCTCCTTGCCCTCTGCCGTGAGCTTGTACGTCGTCTTCTTGCGCTTGCCCACCTCAGCCGCGCTGTCATCGGTCGTGATGTAACCGGCCGACTGCAGCGTGTTCAGACACGGATAGAGCGAGCCGTAGAAGGTCGTGCGGAACGGCCCGAGGATTCCCTTGAGGCGCTTGTTGAGCTCGTAGCCGTGCATGGGCGACTCGTTGAGCAACCCGAGAACGGCGAGCTCCAGCACGCCGGACTTTCGGCTCAAGACGGGTCCCCTATGCTTCGGTACTGCGCCGGTTCCGTGGATCTGGATAGATCCTGACGCTAGATCGCGCCGATGTATCGAGTTGATACATCGGGCAGAGTATGCCGCGGCGGACCGGAAGGCAAGTACCCCGCCGGATCCGCGTGGCGCCGGTTGCTGCCGCCGTGCCGTCGGCGCTGCCCGCCGTGCCGTCG
>Ga0164242_10003224_pt1 | contig 18684 bp, 15 predicted proteins | sample OricomgcompostMG_FD_108783 | JGI IMG/M metagenome (GOLD analysis project Ga0164242, IMG submission 108783) | Miracle-Growth compost microbial communities from Emeryville, California, USA - Original compost - Miracle growth compost (MG) ... | reverse complement strand
GGTGAAGCGCACGCCCTACTTCTGCTCGGGCTGCCCGCACAATACCTCGACGAAGGTGCCCGAAGGCTCGATCGCGCAGGCCGGCATCGGCTGCCACTTCATGGCGTCGTGGATGGAGCGCGACACCACGGGCCTGATCCAGATGGGCGGCGAAGGCGTGGACTGGGCGTCGCATTCGATGTTCACGAACACGCGCCACGTGTTCCAGAATCTCGGCGACGGCACCTACTTTCATTCAGGCATCCTTGCGATTCGCCAGGCCGTGGCCGCGAAGACCAACATCACCTACAAGATCCTCTACAACGACGCCGTGGCGATGACGGGCGGCCAGCCCGTGGACGGCAGCATCTCCGTGCCGCAGATCGCGCGTCAGGTGGAAGCCGAAGGCGTCTCGCGCTTCGTGGTGGTGAGCGACGAGCCCGAGAAGTACGACGGCCATCACGGCCTGTTCCCGAAGGGCACGACGTTCCATCACCGCAGCGAGCTCGACACCGTGCAGCGCGAATTGCGCGAAACGCCGGGCGTGACCGTACTGATCTACGACCAGACCTGCGCCGCCGAAAAGCGCCGTCGCCGCAAAAAAGGCGAATTCCCCGACCCGGACAAGCGTCTGTTCATCAACGAGGAAGTCTGCGAAGGCTGCGGCGACTGCGGCGCGCAATCGAACTGCCTCTCGGTCGAGCCCGTGGAAACGGAGCTGGGCCGCAAGCGCCGCATCGACCAGTCGTCGTGCAACAAGGACTATTCGTGCGTGAACGGCTTTTGCCCGAGCTTCGTCACCGTCGAAGGCGGCAAGCTCAAGAAGGCCGCGGGTGCGGCGTTCGATCCGCAGGCGCTGGCCGCGCGCGTGAACGCGCTGCCGGTTCCGGCCACGCATCTGGACAACGCGCCTTACGACATCCTCGTGACCGGCGTGGGCGGCACAGGCGTGGTGACGGTGGGCGCGCTCATCAGCATGGCCGCGCATCTGGAGGGCAAGAGCGCATCGGTGCTCGATTTCATGGGCTTCGCGCAGAAGGGCGGCGCGGTGCTGTCGTTCGTGCGCTTCGCGGCCACCGATGCGCTGCTCAACCAGGTGCGTATCGACACCCAGCAGGCCGACTTGCTGCTCGCCTGCGACATGGTGGTGGGCGCGAGCGCCGACGCGCTCCAAACCGTGCGCCACGACCGCACGCGCATCGTCGTGAACACGCACGCGATTCCGAACGCGGCGTTCGTGCAGAACCCCGACGCGAATCTGCACGCCGACGCGCTGCTCGCGAAGATGCGCCATGCGGCGACCCATGGCGCGACGCCTGCGCAAGATCCGCTTTCGGCCTGCGATGCGCAAGCGCTCGCGCAACGCTACCTGGGCGACACGATCGGCGCGAACATCGTGATGCTGGGCTTCGCGTGGCAGCTCGGCCTCGTGCCCGTTTCGCTCGCGGCGCTCACGCGTGCGATCGAGCTGAACAACGTGGCCGTGCCGGCGAACCTGTGCGCGTTTTCGATCGGGCGCATGGCCGCTGCCGATCCGGCGGCACTCGAAGCGCTGGACACGCAACGCGCGGCAGCCGCAAAAGCGACCGTGCGCAAGCTCACGCAAACGCTCGACGAGCTGATCGCCGACCGCGAGCAACGTCTGCTCGCTTACGGCGGCGCGGGCTACGTGAAGCGCTACCGCGCGCTGGTCGATTCCGCCCGCAGCGCCGATCAATCCGCCGATCAAGCGCTCGCGCGCGCCGTGGCGAACACGTTCTATCGCCTGCTCGCGGTGAAGGACGAATACGAAGTGGCGCGCCTGCACGCCGATCCGGCCTTCCGCGCCGCGCTGGAAGCGCAGTTCGAAGGCCGTGCGGGCAGCGACTTCACGGTGAAGTTCAACCTCGCGCCGCCGCTCATCGCGCGTGAGAAAAACGGCCAGCCTCCGCGCAAGATGCAGTTCGGCCAGTGGCTCTGGAGTGCGTTCGGGCTGCTGAAGAAGGGACGCGCCGTGCGCGGCACGTGGCTCGATCCGTTCGGCAAGACGCTCGAGCGCCGCATGGAACGCGCCCTCGCCGACGACTACGAAGCCACGCTGCGCGGCGCGCTTGCGAGCATCACCGCGGAGAACGCCGCCGACCTCGCGAAGTTCGCGAGCCTGCATCAGCGCGTGCGCGGCTACGGCCACGTGAAGCTCGCGAATCTCGCCTCGGTGAAGCGCAGCGAGCGCGAGCTCGGCGCGCGCCTGAATCTCGAGGTGAAGACGAGCGCCGCCGTCAACGAAGCGCTGGCCTCGTTCAAGGGTGCGGGCGCATTGCGCGGCATTCCTGTGGTGGTCGCCAAGTAAGCTGCGCGTTCAGCTCAACGCAAACGAGCGGCGCGAGTGCCTCACACTCGCGCCGCTTTTTTTATCGATGCCGCGAGCTCGCGTGCCGCATGCTCAGGCCGGCTCTTCGGCGACCCAGTCCACGTCGCCGCACAGCACGCACAGGCGATCGCCCACCTGTACGGCCATCGAAAGCGTCACGCACGGCAGCGCTTCGTTGATCGACAAATAAGGCGGGCTCGCGTGTACGCGCCCCGGCGCCACCAGCGCCGCGCGAAAGTACGGCCGGCGCAGCCAGTTCGCGCCCTGCGCGTCGTCGAGCGGCAGGAAGCGCGCGTCGTGCTCGGCGCGATCCACGCGCAGGACCACGTTGCGCCCCGCCTGACACCCGTTCGCGTCGAGCAAAAAGCAGCGCGCCGCATGATCGAGCGCGAGAAAATTCCAGCACACCTCTTCCAGCGCCTCGCCCGCGCCAAGCCGCTCCGCCGCGCGCTCGAACGCGCGCACGTAAGGCGCGAGACGGCTCGCGGTGCCGCGCTCGCGTGCTTCGGTCCGCTGACGAAAGCGCTCGGTGGCCCCGGCGATCACGGCCTGCGCATGCGCCGCATCGGCAAGGCCGGGCGCGGGCCGCGCGAAGAAGAAGCCCTGCACGAAATCCGCGTTGCACGAGAGCGCGAGCTGTGCCTCCTGCTCCGTCTCCACGCCCTCGATCAACACCAGCTTGCCGGCTTCGTGCAGCAGCGCGACGAGCGCGGGCAGCGTCGCGGCCATGTCGGCGCGATGCGCGGCGTGCAGCAGCATGATGCGGTCGAGCTTCACGATGTCGGGATTCAGTTGCCACACGCGGCCGATATCGACATGACCCGCGCCGAAGTCGTCGAGCGCGACGAGAAAGCCGCGCTCGCGAAACTCGGCCACCGCGTGCGCGAGGGCGTCGAGATCCGTCGCATCGGCTTCGAGCGCTTCGAGCACCACGCGTCGCGGCGGCAAATCGAGCCGCGCCAGGTTCGCCAGCAGCGCCGCCGCGTGATACGGCTCGATCAGCGTGCCCGGATGCACGTTCAGAAATAGCCACTCGCGCTCGGCGCCCAGCAAGGCGAAGTTTTCCAGATGCAGCGCCTGCGCGAGCCGGTCCACCTGAAGCACCTCGCCCACGCGCGCGGCTTCGCCGAATACGTCGAGCGGCGAGATGGGCCGATCGAGCGCGTCGTGCGCGCGCAGGAACCCTTCGTAGCCGATCGCCCGCATGTGCGAGAGGCTGAAAACGGGCTGAAACACGCTCGTGAGCGTGAGTTCGCCATGTTGCGCGCTGTAGCGCCGCAAGCCCGACGCGACGCTCAGATCGAAGCCATGCGGCGCCACGGCCGTCTTGTCCTGCTGCTCTGTGATCATGCTTTCCTCTTCGCGCAAGTCGATTGCCGCGGCTCGCGTGCCAGCGGTCCCTGCATTGCGCCTCCGGTGGCGATCAAGCAAGGTCCGTGCGCGGGCATTCGACGATCGCGCCGCGACCCGGCACGCATCGAAATCCGTGCCGCCGCCCGCGCGCGCGCATGGCCGGCGGGCATGCAATACCTCCGCCCGCACCAAAACCGTGCATGACGACCGCTCGCGTCGCACGACACAACCCGCTCGCCCAAGTGCGGGCGGCCATTGCCCGCTTCGCGGCGTCGCAAGCCGCCCACAAGCTAAACTGTCCGCCAGCCGCCGCCTGCCTCGCCAGGCGTTTTCAGCATCCGTTCGCAACGCTCCCGCATGAAAGGGACGCACCGCGTCCCCGCCTTACCCCATCGATGGAAACCATTTTCACCGTTCTCATTCTGCTCCTTGCCGTGGCGCTTTCGGGCATCGTCGTGCGCCTTCTGCCCGTCAAGCTGCCCCTGCCGCTCTTGCAGATCGGCATTGGCGCATTGCTCACGTTTCCGCGCATCAATCCGCACGTGACGTTCGATCCCGACATCTTCATGGCGCTCTTCATTCCGCCACTGCTGTTCGCGGACGGCTGGCGCATGCCCAAGCGCGAATTCTTCATGCAGCGCCGCTCGATCCTGATGCTCGCGCTCGGCCTCGTGCTGTTCACCGTGGTGGCCGTGGGCTATTTCGTGCACTGGCTCGTGCCGCAGATCTCGCTGCCGGTGGCCTTTGCGCTCGCCGCCGTGCTCTCGCCCACCGACGCCGTGGCGCTCTCGGCCATCGCCGGCAAGGACAAGATTCCCGCGCAGCTCATGCACATCCTCGAAGGCGAAGCGCTGATGAACGACGCCTCCGGCCTCGTCGCGCTCAAGTTCGCCGTGGCCGCCGCGCTCACGGGCTATTTCTCGTTGCGCGAAGCCACGCTCAGCTTCTTCCTGATCGCGGCGGGCGGGCTCGCCGTGGGCGCGGCGATCGGCTGGATCTTCAGCTTCGTCTCCGCGCGCTTCATGAACTACACCGAGGAAGGCGACCCCGCGCCCGGCGTCGTGATGACCTTGCTGATCCCGTTCGCGGCCTATCTCTTCGCGGAGCATCTCGAAGTCTCGGGCGTGCTGGCCGCCGTATCGGCCGGGATGATGATGAACTACACGAGCGTCGCGCACACCGGGCCGGTTTCCGCGCGTGTGCGCGCAACCAGCACGTGGTCGATGATCGAGTTCGTCTTCAACGGTATGGTGTTCACGCTGCTCGGACTGCAGTTCCCCGGCATTCTCGGCAAGGCGCTGCTCGACGCGCACCACACGAGCAACGTGCAGATGCTGCGCCTGCTCGGCTATATCGCCGCCGTGCTGGTGGCGCTCTATGCCCTGCGCTTCGGCTGGGTGTGGCTGCTGCGCTGGTTCGCGAGCCGCAGCGCCGCGCGGCACGGCGTGGCCAATGCGGTGCCGGGCCTGCGCACCGTGGCGATCACGACAGTGGCCGGCGTGCGCGGCGCGGTCACGCTCGCGGGCGTGCTCTCGCTGCCCATCGCGCTCGCGAACGGCACGCCATTGCCGGGACGCGACAGCGCTATTTTCATCGCCTCGGGTGTGATTCTCGCTTCGCTGCTGGTGGCGATCGCCGGACTGCCGCTGCTGCTGCGCGGCGTGAAGCGCGGCACGCATCCGGCGCACGCCGCCGAGGAGCGCACGGCGCGCGCGCAAGCCGCGCAGGCCGCGATCCGCGCCGTGGATGCGCTGCACGAAAAAGCGACTGAAGACATGGACGAATCGCAGGCCGCCTACGCCGCCGATGTCACGGCGCGCGTGATGGACACCTACCGGCGCCGCCTCGCGATGCTCGACGCCGACCGCGACCGCGCGAGGCACGCGCGCGAGGCTGAAGCGCTCGAAATGCAGATGCGCCTTGCGGCCATGCGCGCCGAACGCGCGACGCTGCTCGATCTGCGCAACCGGCAGACGATCAACGACGAGACGCTCACGAAGCTGATGCGCGAAGTCGATCTCGCGGAAACGGCGATGACCACGCGCGGGCGCAATCGCGGATAAGCGGGGGATAAACGCGGAATAAGCGTGGAATAAGCGCGACGCGACCGCGCACAAGCGCACAAGCGCACCAAAAGAGAAACGCGACGACCTTTCGAAAAAGGCGTCGCGTTTTTTCATGCGCGGATGGGCGTGGCGTTCGGCGCGCGGCGCACTCGCAGGCGCCGCGCCTTAAACCCTCTGCACGGCCTCAAACCGCCGCTTCCTGCACCGGCTTCTTGCGCAGCAACGCGTAGAGGATGATCGCGCCGAAGGTGGCCGTGCCGATGCCGCCGAGCCCGAAATTGCCGAGCTTGAGCGAGAAGTCGCCCGCGCCGAGCACGAGCGTGACGGCGGCCACGATCAGGTTGCGGTTATCCGAGAAGTCGACTTTGTTGACGACCCAGATGCGCGCGCCCGTCACGGCAATCAGACCGAACACGACGATGGAGACACCGCCGAGCACCGGCCCCGGAATCGTCTGGATCACAGCGCCGAATTTCGGCGAAAAACCGAGCACGAGCGCGATCAGCGCGGCGATCACGAACACGAGCGTCGAGTAGATCCTGGTGACGGCCATCACGCCGATGTTCTCGGCGTAGGTCGTCACGCCCGTGCCGCCCGAGAAGCCCGAGACGATGGTGGCAAGACCGTCGCCGATGAACGCGCGGCCCACGTAGCGGTCGAGGTTCTGGCCCGTCATCGCGGAGACGGCCTTGATGTGGCCGAGGTTTTCCGCGACCAGAATCACGGCGATGGGCACGAGCATCGTCATCGCATGCGGATCGAACACGGGCGCGCTGAACTTCGGCAGGCCGAACCAGGCGGCGTTCGCGACGATTGCGAAGTCGATGGGTTTGCCGAGGCCCAGCCCGTTGGTCACGATCGCATAGATCGCGTAGGCGATGGCGAGGCCGACGAGAATCAGCAGACGCTGCAGCATGCCGCGCGTGAAGACGGCCACGCCGCCCACGCAGAGGATGGTGACGAGCGCCATCCACGAATCGAACTGCGAAGCGCTCACGCCCTTCACGGCGATAGGCGCGAGATTCAGGCCGATCACGGCCACGATCGCGCCCGTCACGACAGGCGGCATGAGCGTCTCGATCCAAGCCGTGCCGATGGCCGACACGAGCACGCCAATCAGCGCGTAGACCACGCCGCACGCGATGATGCCGCCGAGCGCGACCGGAATATTCGTGTTCGGACCGTGGCCGCCATAGCCCGTAACCGCGATCACGAGACCGATGAACGCGAAGCTCGAACCGAGGTAGCTAGGCACGCGCCCACCCACCACGATGAAGAACAGCAGCGTGCCGATACCCGACATGAAGATGCACAGGTTCGGATCGAAGCCCATAAGCAGCGGCGCGAGCACGGTCGAACCGAACATGGCGACGACGTGCTGCACGCCCATGGCGAACATCTGCGGCCAGGCCAGGCGTTCGTCGGGCGCGACGACGCTCTTTGCGGCGCTCGCTTGCGCGCGCCAGCGGGGAAACCAGGAATCGGACATAAATGGAGCTCCTCTTGTGCCGGGGTTGACCGTCATGTACCGGTGACTGCTTTTGGCTGCCGGTGTGGTCTGGTTTTGTCTTTTTGGAGGGAGAAATCACGCGCGAGTGTACGGAGCCGCAAACGGCGTGGCAAGGCGGACTTGTGGCCGTGGGCCGGAGGAAACGGCGCTCCACGCAGGCGAAGAGCAGGCGGGCCACAGCGCGAGCACAATCACTGACGGGAGTTTCGGACTACTCCTATATAGACCGGGATACCCTGGACTTAGACTGGACTTACTGCGTGACCCCATGACTGTTCATGCAGAGGTTGTATTTTGTAAACTCTCCGACTTCCCGCTCATGTCCTTGTGGCCTGAGCGGCTTTTTTTTGCCCGGGTGTTTTTTACAGCGCTTCTTTGTGGCTAATTTGAGCCGGTGCGGCTCATGGTGAAGCCGCGCCGGCTCGTTGCGGCTTCAAGCGAATGCGCCTTGCGCCAGCTCCCGCACGTAGTCGCGCACGCCCTCGGGCCAGTCCACGCTCCACGCCTCGAAACGCGCACGCTCGCCGGCGTATAGCGCGCGCAGCGCCTCTTCATAGCCCGGCAGGTTGCCCGCCAGCGCGGTCATGAAACGATGCACCGCCTCTCGCGACGCCCGCACGCGATCCTTGGCATCGCTCGCATGACGCGCGCTATCCACGAGCCGTCGCAGCACCACCGATGCGCCGCCCGGCTGCGCCGCCAGCCAGTCCCAATGGCGCGGCAGCAAGGTCACCTCGCGCGCCACCACGCCGAGCCTCGGCCGACCCCGGCCGCGCGGGGCCTCCTCGCCGGGCTCATCCGGCGGGGCTTGTTCGCTTTCTACGGCGCGGGCTTGCCATGCCGCATCGGCGGCAAGGCGCGCGGCCACGTCCGCGGGCCTGCCGCGTAGATCGAACTCCACCGGCTTCGCGTCGCGGTCGTCGAATACCAGCACGGGCTCATTCTCGCCGCCTTCCAGCGCCGACTTCACCGCCAGCGCCACTTCGAGCGGCGCACCGCGCGCGATCAGCCGCGTGCCCGCAAAAGCCGTAACGCCCGCGCCTCGAGGTGCGGGTCCATCGGTCGCTGCCATGACTTGCTCCTGTGTCTAATCATGGCGCAAATATTACCCGGGTAAATTTTGACACGCAATATCACCCGGATAATATTTGTTTAGGCTCACAAGTTGTTGGCTCAATCAGGCGGCTCAAGCGGCGCGGGAGCTTTGTGTTTTCATTCGCCACGCAAACCGACGATCGCGCCCGCCTCGATCCACGTGCGCCATTGGCTCGCGAAGTCGAAGGCCGCGTCGATGGCGAACGCGCATGCGAGCGCTTCGTCGAGCGTCGCGCCGCGCTGGAGCGCCACGAACGCTTCGTGGGCCGCCTGCGTGTGGGCAAGCGCAGTGGGTCGCCAACGCGGCCGCACGACGAGCGCCCACCCCGGCGTATCGATGTGTTCGGGCCACGCATCGTGGTCTTTATCGTTGGGGTTTTGATCGTCGTGCTGATGCGCGCGCCAGATCGCGAGCGCCGCGTAGCGCGAAGCGAGCGCGGCGCATGCCGGATGCACGGCGAGCCGCGCCGACATGAGACGCTCCGCGCCCATCGCTTGCCACTGCGCCGGGCCGAGCGGCTCGGCATTGGCGGCGAAGGCAGCCACGTGCAGCGCCCACTCGAGACGCGCGACATCGCCGAAATACGCGTAGCGCGCATCGGTCTCGTAGCGTTCGATGAAGGCCGGCAAGGCGGCGCCGAAGCGATTCAGATCGGCGTCGCGCGAAGAATGGGCGCGCGCATAAGCGAGCGCGAGCGCATCGAAGTAAGCATCGCCGACGAGCGCCGCGAGCACCGGGTACGCATTCGCAAGCGCGGCACGCCGTGCAGCGCGCACATTGCCGCGATAGAGGCCAAGGCGCTCCTGCAAGGCGACGCTAGAGCCAACGGGCGGACGCAGGTGCGCGGCCAGCGCGGCATCGGCGGCGGGATGGTCGAGTGCAGCGGCGAAGGCCATCTGCAACGACTTCAACGATTCATCGGCACTCATGTCCGCACCGGCACACTCGCAAGCAGATCGCGCGCGAGCCTTGCTTCGTCGAGGAGCACATCGAGCGGCGGAACGGCGGTGTCCCATTCGATCAGCGTAGGCACCGCGCCGAAACGGCGCAGCGCGGCCTCGTAAAGCGTCCAGACTTCAGGCGCGACGCGCGAGCCATGATCGTCGATCACCGCCGCCGCCGTCACGCGATGCCCGGCGAGATGCAACTCGCCCACCGCCTCGCGCGGCAACGCGGCCATCGCCGCGAGCGCATCCTCGCCGTGATTGCGCTGATTCACGTAGAGATTGTTCACGTCGAGCAGCACGCCGCAGCCGCTACGACGCGCGAGCTCCGCGAGAAAGGCCGCTTCGCCGTAGGTATCGTCGCGAAAGCGCACATACGTGGAGACGTTTTCGATCAGCACGCGCTGGCGCAATGTGTCCTGCATCTGCGCGACGCGAACGCACAGATGATCGAGCGACGCCTGCGTGAGCGGCATCGGCAAAAGATCGTGGAGGGCGGCCTGGGGCGTGGCGCCCCAGCACAAATGTTCGGAGACCAGCGCGGGCTCGATGCGCTCGACGAGCCGTTTGAGACGCGCGAGATGCGCTTCATCGAGCGGCGCCGCCGAGCCGAGCCCGAGCCCCACGCCGTGCAGACTCACCGGCAGATCGCAACGCACCGTTTCGAGCACGTGCAAGTCGTAGCCGCCATCGCCGAAATAATTTTCGCTGTGCGCCTCGACCCAGCCGATCGACGGAGGAGCCGCCTCCATAAATGCACCATAGTGCGCGTGACGCAACCCGATGCCGACGCCTTGCGCCGGACTCGTATGCAAAGGCGCTTGCATCATCGTGCACCGGCCGCAGGCGCGCTCGCGGCCGGGATCGTGTTGCCGCTCGCATCGAGCCTGGCTGCGACACGCATTTCGCTGCTCATTTCACCGTGCTCGCCGCGATTTACTTTTCCGGCGTGCCGCCGAGCTTTTCGCAGGTGCCCTTCGGCATCGTCTTGAAGTCGCCTTTGTCGTGATCGACCTTGGCCTGGCCCGCGCAGTCGTGCACGCCGGTCTTGCTCGCGCAATCGTTCTGGCCGGCCTTGGCGACGCCAAAGCAGTTCACGGTTTCGTCGGCGTGCGCAATGCCTGCGCTCGCAAGACCCGCCAGCGCGGCGGCAATCACGGCCTGACGGCCGAGCGCGTTTTTCATGGGGAAATCTCTCTTGAGGGTTGCCGATATGGGATAAGCCCGAGACAGCCGCGCTGCGCGCGGCCTCTCGCGCATTATTTTGCCTCACTGCTGGACACGCCGACGCACGGACACGAACGAATGCCGCCGCAAAATCGGGCCGCTCCGCGCTCCAACGGCAATTATCTTCATTTCCGTAACGATGTTTGCCGTATCTCGATATTTATCTTCAAAGTGCACTGCAATAAAGTTACATCAACGAATCGAGCAAGCCGATTGTTACGATTCGAAAGATAAATTTTGGAGGTTAGTGACCATGAAGACCCTGATTGCTGCGGCGCTTGCCGCTACCGTTCTTGCCGCCCCGGCCCTGTCGTTCGCTCAAGAAAACCAGCCGCTGACCCGCGCTCAAGTGCGCGCCGAACTCGTGCAACTCGAAGAGGCCGGCTATCACCCGGGCCTCTCGAGCCCGTACTACCCATCAGACCTGCAAGCCGCGCAAGCGAAGGTCGCGCAACAAAACGCAACGGCTGAAGCCACGGCCTACGGCGCCTCGACGAACGGCTCGACGCAAGCCGGCAGCCGCGTGACGCCGAACGTCAAGCCGGTCTACTTCGGCCAGTAATCGCGGTCGAAAGCAGCGCCTTTGCGGTGCGCTGCAAGAAGAAGAACACCAGACGGGCCCGCTCTCGATGGAACTCGAGAGCGGGCCCGTTAGTCTTTCTGCAAGCAAGTTTGTTAACGTCGCCTCGCGCCACGCGCTGGGCGCACCCACAGGAAACCTCCGCCGCCGGTGATCCGGCGGCTTGCCCGGACACGCGTTGTCCGGGCCTTTTTCCCTATTCCTGGCTTTGACGCGGCATCGATCGCCGCACGGCTCGCGCCACGCAACACCCGCGCGCGAGCCGGCCCGTCCCGCTTCCCGTTTATCTCCTGCCCGGTCCGCCGATCACTCCGTGGAAACGCTATCGGCACGCACGCCGCTTTGCGCGGGGGCCGCGCGCTTGAGCCGCGCGAGGCGCGCGCTCGTCGTCTGAACCAGCATGGCGATTACCGCTGCTTCGGCGAACGCCAGCGTCGATGGCTGATGCTGCAGCCCCAGTGACAGCGCAAGACAGAACGCCGCGAACCCGAAGCGCCCGAGCACCATCCCGCGCAGCAACGCGATGACGAACGCCGGACCGTGCGCGCGATGCGACGACACCGCCAGCACGCTGCCGAGCAACGGAAACACCGCGAACAAGCCGCTCCACACCGGGCCAAGGCGCGGGGACATCGCCGTGACGGCCAATGTGAGCGCGGCCCCCGCCGCCATGCGCCCGGCGAGATCGGTGCGAGTGAGCGGCGCGCCGGCGGCGACCACGGTGCTGCGCGGCAGGAAAGTCTGGCCGAACAGCGTCGCGGCCAGCGCCACGCCGAGCGCCCACGGCCACGACACCGGCAGGCGCGACAGCACGCACGCGGCGACGAACCACGCGGCCAGCCCCGCCGCGAGCGCGAGCCACCAGGGCCGCGCGCGGCACGTCCAGGCGTAGGCGAAATTGAACGACTCGGAAGCGAGGATCGCATACAGCGAGAGCGTGGCGGCACGCGCGCCGAACGCATCGCCGTGCTGCATCGCCAGCAGCCAGAGAATGGGCCCCGCGACCACGGGCAACCCGGCGAGCCAGCCCGCGACCTTCGGCCCCCAGTGCTTGCCTGCCATCGAAACGAACAGCAGGAACAGCGGAACGAGGGTGAGCTTGAGCGCGAGCATTGAGGCTGAAGTCTGCGACGCAGACAGCGAGGAAGAGGGAACGGCCGATGGTAGCAGCGCATCCGTGGACGCGCTGGCCGGCTTTCCGATCGCCCGGGTCCGCGTTGGCCGCGGCAGGATGGCGGCCAACGCCCGAACGCCTAGAAGCGGTGGCGAATACCCGTCGCGACCACGAGCTGGTTGCGACCGCTGGCGGGATCGAACGCATTGATGGCCGCGGGCGCGCCCGCCGTCGCGCGCTGATAGATCGTTTCGGCGTAGACGTCGGTGCGCTTCGAAAGCTGATAGACCGCCTGCACCGCGCCCTCGTGCCAGTGCGCCGCCGACGCCTTCGTGTAGACGTACATGCCCGCGAGCGACACGGCCGGCGTGACCTGCCAGACCGCGTTGAGCTCGTAGTTGCTGAAACCGACGGAAGGCAGCCCCGTACCGCTATCCGCATCGACGACGCCGGTCTGGATCGCGCGCGACCACGCCGCGCCGAGCGTCACGTCGCCGATCGCGTAGTTCGCGCCCACGCCGATGGTGTCCTGCTTGCCGACGAACGTATCGATCACCGAGTTCGCCGCGTCGCCCGCGCCCGGCAGCGCGAACGGTTCGTACGCGCCCGTGCCGTTCGCACCGCGGCCATTGTTGTGCAGCCACGCGACGCCCGCATTGAAAGCGCCAGCCGAGTAGTTCGCGCCGAGGCTGTAGGCGCGGTTGTCGGCGAAGCGGCCTGCGCCGTTCGAGAACGCGTACATGCCGCCGAACGTGAAGCCGCCGAAGTTCGGGCTTGCGTACTTGACGGCGTTCGAGGCGAGATACGTGTTGTTGGCGTTGTCGTTGTCGAAGGGATGCGCGAACGCCGTACCGCCCGTGCCGCCGGTTAGCGTGAACGGCGCGAAGTAATCGTGAACCGAGTCGTACTGACGGCCAAGCGTAAGCGTGCCGAACGACTCCGATTCGAGGCCGACGTAGAACGGGTGATCGTTGAACGCCTCGCCATTGGCAAGCGAGAAACCGCGCTCGAGCGTGAAGAGCGCCTTCATGCCGCCGCCGAGATCCTCGCTGCCTTGCAGGCCCCAGAAACTGCCGTCGATGAGACCCGAAGTGAGCTGGTATTGCGCGTGGCCGCCGACATTGTTTGCGTAGGCAAGGCCGGCGTCGATTTCGCCGTAGAGGGTAACGCTGGATTGAGCCTGCGCGGAGGCGCTCAGGCAAGCCAGGGTAACGGCGCAGACAGCGGCGAGCGCAGTCTTCTTGTGCGAAGGGCTGGTCATGAGAGTGCTGAAAGGTGAGTTTGTCGTGTTTTTGCGGCGGCGGGCTTCGCGCGCGTCGATGCTGGTTTGGACGCGCGGCCAAGGCACCTTACTGAATGGTGAATATTAGTAAGGAATGTAGGCAGAGTGCAATGTTTGCTTCGTCGTTGGACGGGATTTTTGGGAAAGCGATGGGGATACGCAACGGCGGGGTTGATGCTGCGGGAGGCTTGTGTTGCGCGGTTTGCGACGGCGGATTGAGTGTGCTTGTAGCGCGCGATTTGGCTCCCGACGCAGCGGGGATGCTGCGTCGCTTTTGTGTTGGCTACGGCCTTCTTGCTGCTAGTTGCGTTGTTTGACTAGTAGCCGTGCGTCACAAGCGAAAGCACGGACAAATCGGGATGCGTGCCCTCGATGATGCTCCGCCCCACATGCGTCGCCTCGTCGAGCGCCTCGTGCTCGCTGTGGAAAGTCTCGTCGCCGTCCGGGTGGTACGGGACCGAGTGGCCCGGCAACGCGACGTCCGCGCCTGGGTGGCAGATGTAGGCGGTGTAGGTGTAGCGCGTGCCGCCCTCCTGGACCGGCATGGCGCTGACGTGAATCTCGAAACCTTCGTAGTCGACTTTTTGAGTCTCAAGCTGGGCGGTGGGCATGGTGACCTCCTCCTCTGTGCGGGTCGGGCGGGTGGCCCGGGGTTTCATGAGTGAAGTTTAGGCTAATGGGATGCGTGGGTTTGCTGCGGTGCGAGGGCGGGGTTGGGCGGTTTCGTTTTGGGCATCGCCTAGAATCTTGAATGCTTGATTGCTCTGCTGACCTTGCGCCCTTGCGCCGGACTGGAGATGGAGATGCCTACGAGTACCGTTCGAATTCATCGCGTTTTCGCCGCGCCGCCTGAGAGGGTTTATCGCGCGTTTCTTGATACCGCTGCACTAGCCAAATGGCTTCCGCCGAATGGGTTTACCGGGACGGTGCATCAGCTCGATGCGGTTGTGGGTGGGAAGTATCGGATGTCGTTTACGAATTTCACCAATGAGGCGAGTCACTCGTTTGGTGGGGAGTATCTGGAACTCGTGCCTAATGAGCGGATTCGGTATACGGGCATGTTCGAGGATCCGAATTTGCCCGGGGTTATGGAGACGACTGTCTCGCTGCGCGTCGTGTTTTGCGGGACGGAGATGAATGTCGTGCAGGAAGGGATTCCTGAAATCATCCCTGTTGAGGCTTGTTATCTTGGGTGGCAGGAATCGGTGGCGTCGCTGAAGACGCTGGTGGAGGCGGAGATTCGAGAGGGTTAGAAAGGTGCCCCATCCCAGATGCGCTGGGCTTTGCCAGTGGGTCTGGCGTTCTTGATGGCGACGTCGGTGAGTGCCATTTGCGGGCATCCCTGGATAGGGCGGAGGCCCATGCCCCGACTTTCGTCGAATACCACCCGATGTCACCGGACAAACCTGGACGTAAACAAGACCGAAACTCTGATTAATGCCTGGTCGAATCCGAAGTTGCGGCTTCTTTTATGAATCGGACCAATCGTTGCCTTAACATCTCCGGGTCTTTTAAGTCGCATTCCCAGACGATAGCAACTCGCCAGCCTAGATCGAAGTACATCGCCTCGTTCATAGCGTCGCGGCGTTTGTTTTTCTCGAACTTCGCGTCCCAGTAGTCCGTATTGCGCTTGGGTGATCTCGACAAGGCGCAACCATGCGCGTGCCAAAAACAGCCGTGCACGAATATGACGGTCTTCCAGCGACGCAAGACGATATCAGGCGTACCTGGCATCGCCTTGACGTTGATTCGGAAACGCAAGCCGCTCGCGTGCAAAAGACGCCGCACCGCCCTCTCGGGTGTTGTGTCTTTCGGGGGTACGCTGGCCATCCTCTTGTGACGATCAGCGTCGGTCAATCTACGCCCCGTCGACTCCCCCTTCTTTCTCATCACGATTTAGGTCCTGCGTATCCAAGATCTTGCCGAGCTCTTCCCAAGTCATAGGATTCGTCGTGAACGACATCTTGTCGGCATCCTTCGGAATATCATGATCAGTAAAAATCTGATTATGCTTGTAGTGCATCCGCAGCAGCCTGATGTTCTCGCTCGATCCGTCGCCGCGCTGAACCTGCCGTAGTTTGTCTCTAGCGTGTAACCCGGCGTCTTGAACGATCCACTCGATCTCGGAGTTCCTGTTACGGTCGACAAGATCCTGCACATAGCCAAGAAAGTCTTCTTCCCAATAGACAAATGAGAATCTCTTTCGTGCCGCATCCCAATTCTTCAACAGAATTAAGGATTTGGCCTGCGAGATGCCTCGCGCTGTCATTTGCTCGCGTATTCGCGTCAACATATACTCGAGCAAAATTGCGCCTTGCTTAGCCGCATTTTCCCCGCCCTCTGCTCGCATTCGTCTGACCTCGTCAACGTCGCAAAATCGCTGTTCTTGAAGGTCGACCCGTACGGCCGTAGAGGATTTCTTTAACGTCTTCACGGAATATCCGACCGAACCATCAATTATGTCGAACAGTTCCTTTCGTTTTGACCGCGGCCCCTCCGCCTTCTTAATGATACGAAGTAGCGTCTCCGCATCCTTGCCATCAAGATCGGTTGAATAAGGTAGTGTAAAAAACGTCTTCAGGAGCGCGCCCAGTTCAATAACTTGCGACGGGCTGAGATACTTGCCGTGCAACTCCGGAACGACTGGCACACCAAGGGAGCCAGTAGCATCCAGCAGCTTTTCTCCTCGCGGAGCGGCCTCAGGTTGGGTAACCTTGGTCATTGCTCCCCCTTGGTCTGCGGAATCGCGGCACCCACAGGCAAAAGGAGCACGTAAGGCTCGACGTCGAGCGCATGCGCTAACTTGTGAATGTTCTCCAACGAAAGGTTTCGCTCGCCCCGTTCGACCTGTCCAACATAGCTGCGGTCGAGCCCACATCGCAGCGCGAGCTCCTCTTGGGAAGTACCTCGTATATGCCGGAGCTCGCGGAGTCTTTCCCCGAATTCTTGCCTGATTCGCTGTTTCGATTCTTGTACGATTTGCAACGGTTGCACTCCTTTGCTGGAGCACATAGGGTTCCGCTACAATGCCTTTAAATCCACGGACTATCAGTACCATTCATGAAGAAGCGTTACAAAGTTGTTGACCTGTTTTGCGGATGCGGGGGTATCAGTCGTGGCTTCCAAAGGACCGGGCGCTTTGACGTTGAGTTCGGGGTCGAACTGGAGCAGCGCCCATCTGAGACCTTTACAGCTAACATCCGAAATTCCCATGGCGATCCATCCCCAATTCATCAGGGCGACATTCGCGATCTTGTCCGAACCGAAGAGAATTTTTGGGAAGAATTGAAGGCCGCCGGAATTGATGGCCCTGAGCAAATTGACGTCTTGGTGGGAGGGCCGCCGTGCCAAGGGTTCAGTCGCAACGGAGTCCGCCAGTACCTCGATAGCGGGGTTCGTTTCTTTGACGACCCGCGAAATCACCTTTACAAGACTTATCTGGACGCGATTGAAGCTCTACGTCCAAAACTGGTGCTGATCGAAAACGTCCGAGAATTTCTTAATTTTGGTGGCGGTAAATTTTCACAGGACCTTCTTGCTCGCCTGGACGAGTTGGGATACACCGCGGATTTTCGCAAAGTTTGCGCAGCTGATTATGGTGTCCCACAGATGCGGTACCGAGCTCTTTGCGTCGCGGTTAATAGGGATTTCGCCAATCCTTCCACCGACGAACTACCCTTCGCGCCAATCGAGTTTACCCCCGGAGGCGGAAAGCAGTTCGATCTGTTGTCGGAGATGAGCTATCGCACGGTACGCGACGCTATCGCGGACCTTCCACGCCCGCTATACAAGCATGGCGTTCCGATCCCCTACACGAGCGGACATCACATATCCGCGTTCGCACAGCAGATGAGATCCTCAAATGGTCTCGTTCTAAATCACGTAGCACGAAAGCTCAGCGCGACCAGCTTGGCCCGGATACAGGCTGTTGGGACGGGCAGGATGAAACATATCGATGACTCGCTCAAAACCCGCAGCTTCTATGGCAGCGCATATCGACGTCTGCACTGGGACGAGCCATCCTTGACCATCACAACGTGGGTTTACCACGTGGGCTCCGGGCAATTTGCACATCCCGTTGAAGACCGGTGTGTCACCATGCGAGAGGCGGCACGTTTGCAGAGTTTTGACGACGACTTCATTTTTCCAGACCTCATAAACCCTGTTTCGATAATGATTGGCAACGCTGTTCCACCATTGATGGCGCAAAGTTTCGCGGACGCATTTGCCAACTTTCTTGACGCCAACAGTGCTGCTAAATATCGGCATGCTAGCCGCACGCTATCACGGGCGATGGCCTGACCTTACCCCCTGGCGAGTTAGGCGGCTCGCCGGTTCGAGGCCGCCCAGGAATCAAGAATGTCCGAGGTTGGAGGTTCCTCGCTCTTGGGGCTGAACCGGAATTGGATTTGGGTCGATGCAATTGCCCCCGGAACGAAGTCTGTCTCCAGTTGCCCCGATGCGCCAGTCGGACAACGAAATTAGTCCCCTCACCACGTTTCAATTCGTAGTGCCCGAATCGGGTGTCCTACCTCGAAGTACTCATACCAGTCGTGCGACGGCGAAGAGCGTGGGACCTCGTTCACGGCTGGGTTTCGTGGGAAGCTTTACGGTACCAACGCCACGCTGAAGAATTGACCGTTCGACAGACCCTTGTCATCCTGCGCCTCAGACAGGCATCCGCCTGTCACCCTGCGGGGTGTCAACCCGACGAAGGCGGATGCGACGCTCAAATGCAAAAACCGGCCTAGGTGACCGGTTTTAAAGGAAATTTTTTGGTGGGCGGAGGAGGATCGAACTCCCGACCTTCGCATTGCGAACGCGACGCTCTCCCAGCTGAGCTACCGCCCCAACGAATCACCAAATCAAGGGCTTAGCGTTACGTACCCCCGTTCGTCGGACTGGCTTGTCACCCTGCTGTCACCCGGAGGAAATGTGATGGCAACCATACGACAACGCAACGACCGCTGGCAGGCAATCGTAAAACGCACAGGCTTTGGGCTTACGACTTCGTGTTCGATGCGTGCGCCAACGGTCAGCAGTTGAAGTGCCTGACGGTGATCGATGAATACACGCGCGAATGTCTGGCCATCGATGTTGCCGGGTCGATTCGCTCAGGGCGGGTAATCGAAGTGCTGTCGCAATTGATCAGCCTGCATGGCGCACCGCATTACCTGCGCTCG
>Ga0164242_10003223_pt1 | contig 18691 bp, 21 predicted proteins | sample OricomgcompostMG_FD_108783 | JGI IMG/M metagenome (GOLD analysis project Ga0164242, IMG submission 108783) | Miracle-Growth compost microbial communities from Emeryville, California, USA - Original compost - Miracle growth compost (MG) ... | reverse complement strand
GGCCCGCGACTTCAGCAGCGCCACCGCGGCGCACACGACCGCGAACGCCGTGGCGAGCTATTCCGACCTGTCGTCGGCACTCGGTGTCACCGTCAGCTACGCGGGGGACGGACGCGTGCGCGCCAAGGCGTCCACAGCTGTCCTCGGGCAGAAGGTTAGCGGCTCGGTAAGTGCTCGGCCGGTCGTGCGGTCGGGCGCGCTCGCGTTCGGCTCGACGCGCGTCTCGGTCGCCGGCGCGCAACTGCCGTCCTCCGCCTCGCAGGCGCTGGCGGACGTGTTCGGCGCGCCGCTGTCGTTCGCCGGGCTGCCGTACGGACTGTCGGTGCACTCGGTGACGGCGTCGGCCGACAGGCTGGACCTGGTGCTCACCGGCCGCAACCTCACCTTCCACCGCTGAGGTGCTCCGTGCTGTCGGACCCGCGGCGTAGAACGGTCGCTGACCGGAGCGAGAGGTGGACGTCATGCGTACCCAGGTGACCTTCGACGTGGCCGACCCGCACGCGCAGGCGGCGTTCTGGGCCGCTGTGCTCGGTCTGGAGGTCGAGGACCATTCCGCATTCGTCGACCAGTTGGTGGCCGAGGGGCGGCTGCCCGAGTCGGACCGGATCGTGATCGACGGCCGGTCGGCGTTCCGCGAGGTCGCCGCGTGCCGTGACCCGGCCGGCGTAGAGCCGCGGCTCTACTTCCAGCAGGTGCCCGAGGGCAAGGTCGCCAAGAACCGCGTGCATCTGGACGTGCACGTGGAGCCGGAGCATAAGGAGGCCGAGGTGGCCCGGCTCACCGGGCTGGGCGCGACGCTCGTCGAGACACACGACGACCGCGGCCCGCTGACCTACGTCATGCGCGACCCCGAAGGCAACGAGTTCTGCCTCCACTGACGGGCGTCGCAAGGGGGCTCGCGCCGGGTTCTACCGTTGTCACGAGGGGGTGCTAGCCGTGCCGGACGCCGAGGCTTCTGACTTCGCCAAGGAGGCAAGTCGAGAGTCCCACCCGGTCGCCGGAAGCGGTCATGCGCGACGCGATCAGAACTTCGTCGACACCATCTCCGAGTGGCCCGCGAGTGATACCCGAGAGGAACTGGAGTCTCGGCGGGGCGAGACGGGCGGCGAATGAGCTTGCACCGGCGCCAACGGAAGCGCGTTCCGCGGAGCGCGGACTCTAGGGTGGAGCGATGTCTTCGGTTCGACAGGTCCAGGTCACGTTCGATTGCGCGGAACCCGAGCGTGTCGCCCGCTTCTGGTGCGAGGTGCTGGGCTACGTCGTCCCGCCGCCGCCGGAGGGCTTCGTCAGCTGGGACGAGTTCGACCGGACGCTGCCGCCGGCGCGCCAGGGCGCGTCGTTCGCCTGCATGGACCCGAACGGGGTCGGCCCCCGGCTGTTCTTCCAGCGCGTCCCCGAGGGCAAGGTCGTGAAGAACCGGCTGCACCTGGACGTGCGGGTCGGGACCGGGCTTGTCGGCGAGGAACGAGTGGCTGCGCTCGAGGCCGAGTGTGAGCGACTGGTCGCGCTCGGCGCCACGAAGCTGTGGCTTCTGCGCGCCGACGGGTTCGACGAGTCCTGCCTGGTGATGCAGGACGTCGAGGGCAACGAGTTCTGCCTCGACTGAACCGGGCGAGTTCCACGCCCGTGTCGCTCACCCTTGACAGCCGCAAAGCGTTAGTCGTAACTTGCGTTAGTGGCAGCTAACGCAAGTGTTCTCGTGGACGCGGTCGCCGACCCGTCCCGGCGGGCGATCGTGGAGTGCCTCGTCGCCCGCCCGAGGTCGGTCACCGAGATCGCCGCTGAGATGCCGATCAGCCGCTCGGCCGTGTCCCAGCACCTGCAGGTGCTGAAGTCGGTCGGTCTGGTCCACGACCACGCGGCTGGCACGCGCCGGGTGTACCGCGTCGACCCCGACGCGCTCGCGATCATCCGTGAGTACTTCGACGCCTTCTGGCGCCGGTCGCTGGACGCGTTCCGGCAGACCGTCGAACATCCCGAGGGGAAGTCATGACGATCGTTGACGACACCACCGTTCGCGTCCGGACCGAGGTCGAAGCCCCGATCGCGCGCGCCTTCCACGTCTTCACCGCCGAGATCGGCACCTGGTGGGACGACGACAAACACATCCTGCGGGCTCCCCTGGCCGAGATGGTGTTCGAGCCGTTCGTGGGCGGCAACATCATCGACCGCGGCGTCGACGGCAGCGAATGCCGCTGGGCACGCGTGCTCGTCTATGAGCCGCCGGACCGGGTTTGCTTCAGCTGGGACATCACCACCGGATGGGAGATCGAGACCGACCCGGCGCGGACGAGCGAGATCGAGGTCGCGTTCACTGAAATCACGCCGCAGCGCACCGAGGTCGTGCTCACTCACAGCCACCTGGACCGGCACGGGGATGGCTGGCAGGGCATGCGCGACGCCGTCGCCGGCGGCTGGACGCTGGAGCCGTACGCGAGCCGGATCGACCGGGCGAATGCAGTGCTCGGGCGAGCGCTGCCAGTCGTCACCGATGCGACCATGCACGAGCGGCTCGGCCAGGCGGCGACGTACACGGCGGTGCTGCTCCACGCGACGGAGGCGTTCAACGGACCGACCGCTCGCGCCACCGTCTGGGAGCACGGCCGCCGCAATATGGCGCTGTCCGAGGCCGGGTTGCTGCACGTCGTGCTACCGGCCAACGACGACAGTGACCTGGCCGGCATCGGGATCTTCGCCGCGACGCCCGAGGACACGCGCACGATCATGGACGATGACCCCGGGGTGCGAGCGGGCCTGTTCACGTATCGGATGCATACCGTCCGAGGTTTCCCCGGCGCCGCGCTGCACTGACCGGGTGTGCCGCGGGACGGGCGCCGGTGAGGGTGCAGGCAGCGGCCGCGAGGGCATGGGCGTATTCCAGCGCGGGCTCAGCCGCCGCTCCGTCGGCGAAGGCGGCGAGCACGCCCGCGGCGAAGGTGTCGCCTGCACCGGTCGAGTCGACGACGTCCACCGCCTCGGCGGGGACGAACAGCGGGTCGGAACCGTCGCAGTAGACGGCGCCGTCCGCGCCACAGGTGACGAGCGCCCGGCCGACGTGGGCAGCCAGAGCGGCGGCCAGATCGGCAGCGGGGACATCGAGTTCGGCGTCGGCGAGCACCGCCGCCTCGTCGCGGTTCGCGAACAGCAGCACGTCCGTGCCGACCCAGTCGAGGAACGCGTCCGCGCCGATCGATAGCAACGGGCCGGACGATGCCGCGCCGACACTTATCGACAAACCGACAGATCGAGCTGCCGACATCGCGTGCAGGGCGGCCTCCCGCGCGCCACCGAACAGCGCGTAGCCGGAGACGTGCAGATGGTCGCCGGGCGTGAACGACGCGATCGGGACGTCCGCCGGCGCCAGCGCCGCGTTCGCGCCGGCATCCGGAACCATGGTGCGCTCGCCGTCGACGTCCACGAGGACGATGCACGTCCCGGTCGGCAGCGACGGATCGACGCTCAAGGCGAGGTCGAGACCGTGGGCGAGCAGCGCGTCCCGCTGCGCCCGCCCGAACGCGTCGTCGCCCGCGCGTCCCACGAACGTCGCGGGGACCCCAACGGCCGCCAACCAGGCGGCGGTGTTCGCCGCGGACCCGCCGCCGAGCACGGCGATCGGCGCCGGCGTGTCCGTGCCGACCGCGAGCGGCGAGGACAGCCGCGCGAGCACGTCGACCATCAGGTCGCCCAGGCAGTAGATCACCGGCGGACGTATTCGGCGGCGACCTGGGCGGCGAGCAGCGCGTTGCTGCGCACCAGTGCGACGTTGGCCGTCAGTGACGCTCCGTGCGTCTCGCGGTGGAACCAGTCGAGCAGGAACGGCGTCACATCCTTGCCGGTCACGCCGACCTCGTCCGCCGCGGCGAGACCGGATGCCAGCACCCGGTCGTGCAGCGCACGGTCCAGCTCGTCGGAAGGCGCGATCGGGTTCGCGAGCACCATCCCGTACACGTCCGTGCCGAGTTCGTCGCGCGCACGCAGCACGTCCGCGACCTCGGCAGGCGACTCGACGCGCCACGCCAGCGGGTACCCGGCGTCGGCGAGGTAGAAGCCGGGGAAGCGGTCGGTGCGGTAGCCGAGCACGCCGATGTTCAGCGTCTCCAGCCGTTCGAGGGTGGCCGGTACGTCAAGGATCGACTTCACACCGGCGCAGACGACGAGCACCGGTGTGCGCGACAGCGTGGTGAGGTCGGCCGACTCGTCCCACGTCTCGACGGCGCCGCGGTGGACGCCGCCCAGCCCACCCGTCGCGAACACCGAGATGCCCGCGCGTGCCGCGAGGTGCGCGGTCGAGGCGACGGTCGTCGCGCCGACGCCCCGGCGCGCGGCGACGGCCGCCAGTTCGCGGACGCTCACCTTCACGACGTCGGGATCGTTCGCAACGCGCTCCAGCGCCGCGTCGTCCAGCCCGATGCGCGCCTGCCCGTCCACGACCGCGACGGTCGCGGGCACCGCGCCGCCGTCGCGCACCGACTGCTCGATCTCCCGCGCGATGCGCAGGTTGTCTGGACGCGGCAGGCCGTGGCTGATGATCGTGCTCTCCAGCGCGACCACGGGACGGTGCTCGGCGAGCGCCGCCGACACCCCGGGATGGATCAGCACGCGGGCTCCTTCGTCCGGCGGAACGGCCCGGCGAGGGTCACCGCCGGGCGCGACGGATCCGCCCGGCGAGTTGCGGCGCGGAGCGGATCAGGGCGAGCACCAGTGTCGCAACCGCCGCGACCACGAACGAGATCAGGGACGCGCTCATCCACGACTCGACGGTGATATGCAGCCACGAATTCACGTGCGCCCACATCCGCGTCCACCAGCCGATGTAGCCGGGATTGATCACCTGGTAGGCGCAGAAGCCGATCACCCACGCGGCGAGCGTCGACCAGCGCGGACGGATGTCGGCGCCGAGGTCCCAGCGCCGCCGCGAGACGAGGAAGTAGTCCGTCACGAGCACGCCGAGCAGCGGCACGAACACCGAGCCGATCAGGATCAGGAAGTTCTCGTAGTCGTTGACGTTCAACGCGAGCGCGCACACCGTCGCGACGGTGCCCACCGCGAGCGCGAGCACGCGCCGGTCGAAGCGCGGCCAGAAGTTCTGCAGCGAGACAGCGGTCGAATAGGTGTCGGCGAACGACTGGTCCAGCTCGCGCACCGCCAGCACGCCGAACGCGACGGTGCCGACCGGGATCGCCATGAACGCGCCGAAGATCCGGTCCGCGTCGCCGTGCGTGACCGTCACCAGCGCGATCAGCCCTATGACGTAGCAGAAGATCTGGGTCAGCGAGTAACCCGCGAACGTCCCGGCGAAGGTGCTGCGCGTCGAGCGCGCGTGCCGCGAGTAGTCCGACACGAGCGGCACCCACGACACCGCGACGCCGATGACCGTGTCGACCGCGATCCAGAAGCCGTTCCACGTCCCGCGAGTGAACGCCGGCAACGGATGCCGCAGCAGCTGCACGAGCAGGTACACCAACGCGACCAGCACCGCGACTGTCACGTACTTGCGCAGCACGCGGATCCAGCCGAGCGGACGCAGCGCCAGCACCGTGGTGAGCACGCCACCGGCGAGCACGTACGTCCATCGCGGGACGCCACTGGCGATCTGGTGCATCGCGGTGCCGATCGTCACCAGCTCGAACGTGGTCCACCCGATCAGCTGCACGACGTTCAGCGCGGTCGGCAGGTAGGACGGCCGCGTCCCGAACAGCCCGCGCAGCAGCACCATCGACGGCGCGCCCGTGTCCGACCCAGGCACGCCGGCCGCGGCGACGCCGAGGGTGCCGAGTACCGTGCCGACCACCAGCGCGGTCAGCGCCGCCGCCAGCGACATCGGCTCGTCGACCGGCACCAGCACGAAGATCGCGCCGGTGAAGCCGAGCAGGCTCACGCCCAGGTTGCCCCAGAGCGCGGCGGCGTCCCAGCCGGTGAGGTTGCGCGGGTTCGCGTCCTCGAGGGTCAGCCCGACCTCGGTCGGCTCGGCCGCGGTGGTGCGTTCGCGCGTGGTGGTCATGTGCTCTCCCTCTCCCGGCATTACCCGGGCGGTCTGGCGGTCGGCCGGCGTTCGGCCCTCTCAGCCCCTCCTGGAGCTCCCGCGTTGGTGGTGGATCTACAGAACGGCCATGCCCTCGATCGGTGACGAGGCCTGCGCGTGGCTGCGGCGCGGGATGCGTCCGGCGAGGCGCGCCAGCCGGCCGGCGGTCACCGCGGCGGCCATCGCGGCCGCCATGCGCGCCGGGTCCTGGGCGCGCGTGACGGCCGAGGCGAGCAGCACGCCGTCGCAGCCCAGCTCCATCGCGAGCGCGGCGTCGGACGCGGTGCCGATGCCGGCGTCCAGGATCACCGGCCCGCGCGCCTCGCTGACGATCAGCTCGATGTTGTGCGGGTTCGCGATGCCGAGCCCGGTGCCGATCGGCGAGCCTAGCGGCATCACGGCGGCGCACCCGGCCTGCTGCAGCCGCCGCGCCAGCACCGGATCGTCGTTCGTATAGGGCAAAACGGTGAACCCGAGCCCGACGAGAGTCTGCGCGGCGTCCAGGAGTTCGACCGGGTCGGGCAGCAGCGTCCGCTCGTCAGCCACCACCTCGAGCTTGACCCAGTCCGTCTCCAGCGCCTCGCGCGCGACCTCGGCGGTGCGCACCGCCTCGCGCGCGGTGCGGCAGCCCGCGGTGTTCGGCAGCACGCGCACGCCGCGCCGGTCGATCACGTCCAGGATCGAGCCGGTCGTGGACGGGTCCAGCCGGCGCATCGCGACCGTGCACAGCGCGGTGCCGGACGCGGCCAGCGCGGCGTCGATCACGTCCAGGCTGGGCGCGCCGCCGGTGCCCATGATCAACCGCGAACCGAATTCCTCGCCGGCGATCACGAACGGGTCGTGCGCGGTCTGCTGTTGCCCGGCCACGTCAGCCTCCCTGCACGGCGGTGATGAGTTCGACGCGCTGCCCGTCGCGCAGCCGGTAGTCCGGCCACGAGCCGCGCGGCACGACCTCGTCGTCGACGACCACCGCGCTGCCGCGAGTAGTCCCGGTTCGCGACTCGATGAACGCGACGAGGGTGATGTCGTCGTCGAGCTCGCAGGACTCGCCGTTGAGCGTGATGGTCATGTCGTTGCCTTCGCGAAGCGGGACGGGGCGAACGGCGCGAGCACTTCGGGCAGCGTGCCGGTGGTGATCAGCTCGGCGACACCGTCGGCGGTCACCGGGCTGAGCAGGATGCCGTTGCGGAAGTGGCCGGTCGCGTACACCAGACCGTCCAGCCCGGACGGCCCGAGAAGCGGAGCGTTGTCGGGGGAGCCGGGGCGCAGCCCGGTGCACACCTCGGCGAGCACGGCCTCGCCCAGCTCCGGCAGCAGCGACTGCGCGTCCCGCAACAGCTCGTACACCGCGCCGGCGCGGGGCGCCTGGTCGAAGCCGGCCTCCTCGCTGGACGCGCCGACCACGTACTCCCCATTGCTACGGGGCAGCACGTACACCGGCACGCCCTTCACGCTGCCGCGCACCACGTGGGCCATGCGGGGCGGCCCCGGCAGCCGCAGGCGCAGCGTCTGCCCCTTGACCGGACGGACCGGCGGCGCGAGCTCGGCGGGCAGACCGGCGACCTGCTGCGACCAGGCGCCGGCCGCGAGCACGACCGTGTCCGCGCCCAGCCGCGTGCCGTCCGCCAGCACGACGCCGACCGCGCGGTCGCCCTGGACGTCGACCGACGCGCTGCCCACCATCGTCCGCACGCCGAGCGCACCGGCGGCGACGCGCAGCGCGGTGTGCAGCAGGCGCGGGTCGACCTGGTGGTCGGACTCGGCGAGCAACCCGCCCGGCAACCCGGCGGCGAGCGCGGGTTCGAGCGAACGCAGCTCGCGGCCGGTCAGCAGGCTGGACTTCAACCCGAGGCCGGTACCGAACGCGTGTAGATCGCGCAGTGTCGCGAGATCGGCACCGTCCCAGGCGACCTCGACCGTCCCGCACTCGGCGTAGCCGGTGGGCAGGCCGGTCGCGTCGGAGAGCTCGGCGGTGAACGACGGGTACCGGGCCAGCGAGTCCAGGTTCAGCCGCAGCAGCGGCATCTCGGCGTAGTGCAGCTCGGTGATCGGCGCGAGCATGCCCGCTGCGGTGTGCCACGCGCCGCGCGCCGGATCGGGATCGACCGTTGTAACCGACAGCCCGCGCTGCGCGCAGCGCCAGGCGACGGCCGCGCCGATGGCGCCCGTCCCGACGACGATGGCGTCGGTTGAGATGTTGTGCATGCTCCCTCGCGCCGGCATGACCCGGATCAGGTTCGACGGTCGGCTGTTTGCCCTCTCAGCCCCGCGCTGGTCGGACCGGTCGGTCAGGTCAGTGGGACTCCCGTGCACCGCCCACCCTACGCTCGGACGGTGCCCGACCTGAAGGACGCCCGCCTGTACCTGTGCACCGACTCGCGCGAACGGACCGGTGATCTCGCCGAGTTCCTGGACGCCGTCCTCGCCAACGGCGTCGACATCGTCCAGCTGCGCGAGAAGGGTCTCGAGGCGCGCGACGAGCTGCGCCTGCTGGAGGTGTTCGCGGCCGCGGCCGAGCGGCACGGCAAGCTGTTCGCCGTCAACGACCGCGCCGATCTCGCCCGCGCCAGCCGCGCTCCCGTCCTGCACCTGGGCCAGGACGACCTGCCCGTCGCGGTCGCGCGCGAGATCGTCGGGCCGGACGTGATCATCGGCCGCTCCACGCACTCAGCCGCGCAGGCGGACGCGGCGCGCACCGAGCACGGCGTCGGCTACTACTGCGCCGGCCCGACCTGGACCACGCCGACCAAGCCGGGCCGTCCGGCGGCGGGCGTCGAGCTGCTGCGGCACGTCGCCGCGAACCAGGACGACCGGCCGTGGTTCGCGATCGGCGGCATCGAGAACGTCCAGCGGTTGGACGAGGTGATCGCGGCCGGAGCGCGCCGGGTGGTCGTGGTCCGCGCGATCACCGAGGCCGAGGATCCCGGTGCGGCGGCCGCCGAGTTCGCCGCGCGCCTGCGGGTGTTGGCCCCGTAGCAGGCACTGCCGCCGCGTGTCGGCCTGCTACGCGGCCAACACTCACTCGGGCCAGTCGCGGACGCGCCAGAAGTGGCCGACCGGTCCTAGTCCCTTGCCCAGCGGGAACGAGCCGGCGACCGCGCCGCTGATGAACCGCTTGCCGAGCGCGACGGCGGCCGGCACGTCCAGGCCACGCGCGAGACCGGCGGTGATCGCCGCGGCCAGCGTGTCGCCCGAGCCGTGCGTGTGCTCCGTGGCGTGCCGCGGCGCAGTCAGCTCGTGGAACTCGGTGCCGTCGTAGAGCACGTCCACCGCGTCGCCGTCGGGCAGGTGCCCGCCCTTGACCAGTACCCACTGCGGGCCGAGCGCGTGCAGCGCCTTCGCGACATCGTCCATGTCCGCGCGGGAGTGCACCTCGACCCCGGTGAGCAGCTTGATCTCGCCGAGGTTCGGGGTGATCAGCGTGGCCAGCGGGAGAATTACGTCGCGCAGCGCCGCCATCGCGTCCGGCCGCAGCAGCGGGTCGCCGTGCTGTGACGCGGCGACCGGGTCGACCACGAACGGGGTGACGTCCAGGCGGCGGACGGTGTCCGCGACCGCCTCCATGATCGCGGCCGAGGCGAGCATGCCGGTCTTCGCCGCACCCACACCGATGTCGGTGACGACCGACTCGATCTGCTCGGCGACCGCGTTCGGCGGCAGCTCGTAGAAGCCGCTCACGCCGAGCGAGTTCTGCACGGTCACCGCGGTGATCGCGGACATGCCGTGCACCCGGCAGGCGAGGAACGTCTTCAGGTCGGCCTGGATCCCGGCCCCGCCGCCGGAGTCCGAACCCGCGATGGTGAGCGCCGTCGGTGGTCGTTCGCCGGAAACCGTCACGGCGCCAGTATCGCGAAACGGCGGCAGGCATCATGGTGCGGTGCCCCTGGACCACGTGACGATCACCGCCGGCGACTTCGCGGCCAGCCTCGCGTTCTACGACGCAACACTGGGCGCGCTCGGCCTGAGCCGGGTCGTCGAGTTCGGCGACGAGGAGGAGGAGGACGCCGACGTCGAGGCCGCGGGATGGGGCGCGGGGGACAGCGCGGTGTTGTGGCTGGTCGCCGGCCCCGCGCCGACGTCCGGGCTGCACGTGTCGCTGCGCGCCGCCTCGCGCGCCGAGGTCGAGGCCTTTCACGCCGCGGCGCTCGCGCACGGCGGCCGGTCGCACGACGCGCCGCGGCGCTGGGCGATCTTCCGGCGTGGCCAGTTCAACGCCGTCGTCACCGATCCGGACGGCAACCTGCTCGAGGCCGTCGCGCCGGAGTAGCTCAGATCTCCTGCACGTGCTCCACGTGCGGCGGCGCAGCGAAGAACGGGCCGATCGCGGCGCGCCACTTGGCGAACCGGTCGCTCGCGCGGAAGTTCTGCTCGTGCGCCTCGACCGAGTCCCACTCGACGAGCAGCACGAACCGCGACGGTGACTCGATGCAGCGCGTCATCCGCGCGGACCGGCAGCCGGGCGTGCTGACCAGGACGTCCCGCACACCGCGGTACGCGTCGGTGAACGCGTCCTCCGCGCCCGGCGAGACCTGGATGTCTGCGACCTCGATGACCATTCCCGCAGCCTGTCAGACGGGTGGCCCGGCGCGCCACGCGGTCCGCCTTGCCCGATCCGTCCGATGCGGTTTGGCAGACTGTCCCAATGACCGCAGGACGTGTGCTCGCCTCGTTGACCGCCGCCGCGGCCGTCGCCGGCTGCGTGGCCGTCGTGGTCTCGATGAGCGAGAACCCGTCAACCAACCAGGCTGCCGACACCTACCGCCCGCCGGTGAGCACGGCGGCGCGCACCTACCCCGTGCCGGTCACGCCGACTGGCACGGGCAGCCCGGCCGCCGCGTCGGAAGCGGCCAGGAGCGTCGCAGCGACGAGCAGCGCGGCCACGACGTCGACAGCCCCGCGGTCGGTCGCGACCACGTCCGTCGCCGCGAGCCCGGCGTTGTCCAGCGCGGCGCACCGCGCCAAGACTGTGGCGCCGGCCAGCGTGTCGCCGGCCGCTAAGGCGCGCGCGGCGACGCCCGTGCGCGGTGTTGCGCTGCCGCTGAAGTACCGCACGCACAACGCCACCCGCGTCCTGACCGTGACGGCGACGACCCGCGGCCGCACGACGGCGCGGCTGCAGGCCTGGTACAAGGCGCCCGGCGGCGGCTGGCTCAAGTACGGCACGAGCATGACCGCACACATCGGGTCGCAGGGCATGACGCCGACGCCGAGCGAGAGCGCGTCCAAGACGCCGATGGGCAGCTTCACGCTCACGCGCGCGTTCGGCCACAACGCGGACCCCGGCGCCGCGCTGCCGTACTTCCGCACCCGGCCGTCGGACTGGTGGATCAGCCAGCCGGGCCCGCTCTACAACACGCACCAGCGCTGCACGTCGCACTGCCGGTTCACCCAGGGCGCGCCGAACGAGCACCTGTACTACGAGACGCCCTACTACAACTACGCGGTCGTGATCGACTACAACACCCGCAACGCTCCCGGTGGAGTGCGCCAGGGTGCCGGCAGCGCGTTCTTCCTGCACGTGACGGACGGGTACCCGACGGCCGGCTGCGTCGCGATCCCGCAGAAGCGGCTGGTCAGGCTGATGCGCTGGCTACGCCCGACGACGCACCCGCGCATCCTGATCGGCGTGCACCGCTAGTCGCGCAGCGCGGTGAGGGCCGCGCCGGTCAGGCCGGCGCGTTCGGCGTCCTGGCTGACCGCGATCGGCGGCTGCGTGGCGCCGAGACCGTCCCGCAGCCACGGCTCGAAGAGATCCCACGAGCCGGCCATCGAGCCGCCGACCACGACGACGTCCGCGCCGAACTCGCGCAGCCCCGGGCCGAGCGCCTCGCCCAGAGCGCGCAACGCGTTACGCAGCACCTCGGTTGCCGTCCGGTCGCCGCCGCGAGCACGCTCGGCGATCTCGCGGACGTCGGAGTCGTGATCGCCGGACGCCTCCGCGTAGGCGCGACGGATCGCGCGCCGGGACATGACGTCCTCCAGCGGGCGGCCGCCGACCTCCAGGTGGTGGGCGCGTCCGTCCTTCGGCACGCCCGGGCCGGACGCGAGTGGCACCCCGTCCACGACCCAGCCGCTGCCGACGCCGGTGCCGAGGGTGAGCCCGACGCAGCGGCGGTAACCGCGTCCGGCGCCGCTGTGCGCCTCGCCGAGCGTGAACGCGTCCGCGTCGTTGACGAACGTGATGGACGCGGGCGCCGGCAGGCAGGCGGCCAGGGGAGCGCGCACGTCCACGCCGTCCAGCGCCTCGTACTTGCCGACGTCGTGGAACCGTCCGATGCCGTTCGGGTAGTCGAACGGATCGGGCATCGCGACGCCCCAGCGCAATCCGGCAGCGGCGTCCAGCTCCACCCCGGCGCGGACGAACGTGGCGAGGATCTGGTCGGCGTCGGCGTGGCTGTCGACGTGCAAGCGGCTCGGTTCGCGCAGGTACGCCCCGGTGTCGAGGTCGACCACGGCGCCCGTGACGTGTGTTCCGCCGACCTCCAGCGCGGCAACCGGTCTCATGCGGTGATCATGTCAGGAACGGCTCGAGCAGCCCCGGCACGCACATATCGGCGAAGCGCACCGCGTCCGCGTCCGCGAGATCGGCGACGGAGTACTTCTGCCGCCCGGCGGCGGTCGTCGCCACGAGCGTGGTGAGGCCGAGGCGGCGCTGGAAGAACGTGCTGCGCAGGTTCCAGCCGATCACGCCGTCGGCCGCCACGGCGGTGCGGCGGCGCACGACCGAGCCGAACCGGGTCACCACGTACCCGCGCACGAAGGCGTGCCCGAGCGAGCAGTACCGGTCGTAGCCGAGCGCGACCGCGACCGAGACGAACGCGCCCGGCACCGACAGCAGCGCGGAGTCCCAACCCGCGAGCAGTACCGCCGCGTCGAACGCAGCACCGAGGACGATCGCGCCAGCCAGGGCGCGCGCGATCCGGCGCCGGCGCGCGGCGAGCGGGTGCGCGACCAGTGGGACGGTCAGCGGCGCGTCGGTCCCGAGGACGGCGGCGCCCACCTTGACCGCTTCGGCCTTCGGCGCTGGCGGCAGCAGGATCTCGCCGCCGCGCTCGGCGCCACGCCCGACGCGCAGACCCGTCGCCACGGCGAGGCAGCGCGCTCCGCCGGCCGTCCGCAGCAGCAGCGGCTCGGACAGCTCGACTCCGCGCAGCCGCCGCCGCTCGATGCTGGTCGCGCGCGAGGTCAGCAGCCCGCGGGTCACGTGCAGCGTGCCGCCGTCGTGACGCGTCAGCCGAAAGCCGGTGAACGACAGCACGTACCCGACGGTGGACGCGACCGCGACGAACACCGCGACGGCGACGAACACGGCGAGGATGTCGACGGCGAGCGGCCACTCTTCGAGCCGGTCGGCCACCGCGCGGTAGGGCCCGAGGCGCCCGATGTTCACGTGGCCCTCGCCGACGATCCGCCAGCCGATGCCGAGCAGCGCGAGACCGGTCACGGCGCCGGTGAGCGTGAACGGCGCGAACCGCAGCCAGGCGGGATCCAGGCGCGCCAGCTCGACTTCCGCGGGCGCGACCGGTTGCGTGGGCTGTTTCGGCTGAGCCGCGTCCGCCGGGCGGTGCAGCAGCTCGCTGCGCAGGGCGGCCGCGCGCTCAGCGCCGAGCCCGTCCAGCACCAGCGCCTGCCGGCCCTTGCGGTCGGACGTGCCGATGCCGATGCTCACCCGCGCCAGCCCGAGCGTCCGGTGCAGCAGGTGCGCGGTGACGTCCACCGTGCGCACCCGGTCCAGCGGAGCGGCGCGGGTCTGCCGGCGGACGAGCCCGTGCCGCAGCTGCACCTGCGCGGGCGTGATTCGGTAGCGCGTGGTCACCCAGCGCAGCATCGCGAACGCCATCACCACCCCGGCGATGCCGAGGCTCCAGCGCGAGCCGCTGCTGTCATTGCCACTGCCGTGCCCGGCCAGGAACGCGCCGACGATCGCGGGCAGCGCCTTGCCCAGTTCGATCACCGGATGCACCAGCAGCATCCGCGGGCTGAGCCGCTTCCAGTTCCCGTCCTGCCGGACCGCCGCGTCCAGGGCCTGGGCCGGGACGGTCACGTCGCGTCGCCCCCAGCTGCCTGCGTCCGGACGGTGAGGTCCTCGACCAGTGCGTCGGCGGCGGCGCGGCGCAGCCCGTGGATCTTCAGCGGGCCGGCTGCGGACGCGGTCGTGACGGTGACGTTCGCCAGCCCGAAGACCTGCTCGAACGGCCCGCGCTGCGTGTCGACGGTCTGGATCCGGGCCACCGGGGCGATCCGGCGCTCCTGGTTGAACCAGCCGGACTGCGTGTAGACGGCGGTGTCGGTGGCCTCCCAGCGGTGGACGCGGTAGCGCCACTGCGGCATGACGCTGACATGCGCGAGCGCCACCGCGACGGTTACCGCGAACAGGATCGGGTGCACGGCGTCCGGGTGCTTCACCGCGACCCACACGATGATCTGCACGGCGGCGATGACCAGCCAGCCCGCGAGCGAGCGCACCGTCCAGTAGGCCTTCGCGCGCGGGTCGACCAGGTGCGCGGGCGCACGGAGCGATGCTGCGGTCATGGCGTCAATGGTGCAGGTGCTTCGCCACAACGGGCAGCGTTGCGGCGCATCAACCCGCGGTGACAGATGTCAGCGGGTCGGCGACCTGCCGCCCGCGACGACCTGGCGATCCGAATGGGGCTCGTCGCACGCGCGCAGCTACCGCGGGGCGGCTTCGCGCTCGGCCGTCCCGTAGGCGACCGCGGCCCCCGCAGTCAGCTGCTGGAACCGTGCCTACCAGCCGCGCTCGCGCCACTCGGCCAGGTGCGGGCGCTCCGCGCCGAGCGTGGAGTCGTTGCCGTGACCGGGATAGAACCACGTCTCGTCCGGCAGTTCGGCGAAGATCCGCGATTCGACGTCGTCCATCAGCGAGGCGAAGTCCTCGGGGGACGTGGTCTTGCCGACTCCGCCGGGGAACAGCGAATCGCCGGTGAAAAGGTGCGGGACGCCCTCCGGGTCGCGGTAGAGGACCGCGATCGAGCCCGGCGTGTGCCCGCGCAGCCCGATGATCTCCAGCGTCGCGTCGCCCACGGTGATGATGTCGCCGTGCTGCAGCCGCTCGTCGACGGCGACCGGCAGCTCGTCGGCGTCGTCCTCGCCGGCGTACACGGCGGCGTCCGCATCGGTCACCGTCTCGGCCAACGCCTGCCAGTGGTCGGCGTGCCGGTGCGTGGTCAGGATCGCGGAGACCGGGGGACCGTCCAGCCGGACGAGCTCGCGCAGCCGCTCGGGCTCGTTGGCCGCGTCGATCAGCAGCCCCTCGTCGGTCTGCGTGCAGCGGAGCAGGTACGCGTTGTTGTCCATCGGCCCGACGGCGAGCTTGGCGATGGTCAGGCCCGGCAGCCGCCGAACGTGCATCGGGCCGCCGACCTGGACAGCACCCGTGTAGGAGTCAGCCATAGCAGCGAACCTAGTCGAAGATCGGCGCGAACTCCTCGGTCGGCGGGCCCTGCGACAGGTCGACCTTCGCGTCCGGCAGGAAGCGCAGCACGTTCGCGACGTACGAATCGACGGCCGCCGACCGTCCCACGTCCTGGCCCTGCGCCTCGGACAGGAACCAGCGGTGCTCGGCGATCTCGTAGAACAACTCGGCGTCCGGCAGCTTGTGCCGCAGTTCCGGCGGGATCAGGTCGAGCGTGCCGTGGAACTTCTCGGTCAGCCATCGGTGCGCGGCGACGTCCTCGGGCACGTCATGCCCGACGCCCTCGGCCCACTTCGCGCGGAACCGGGCCAGGTCGGCCAGCAGGGTGCGCGCCTGGTTCTCCTGCACGTGCAGACCGGTGAGTGCGGCGACGCGGCGCTGGTGGTGCCCGGGCTCGACCACGTGGGCGTCGAAGCGCAGCCGGCGCCCGTCCTGCTCGGTGCGCAGCTCGATCTGCGAGACGTCGAAGCCGAGGCTGTTGAGCCGCTTCACGCGCGCGTTGATCCGGTAGCTCTCGTCGCGGGCCACGACCTCGTCGCGGGTGAGCTCGTCCCACAACGACATGTACCGCGGCGTCAGCTCCTGCGCCGTCTCGACCGGATCGATGGACGGATCCAGCAGCCGCGCGGCCTGCAGATCGAACAGCTCGCCGGCGATGTTCTCGGTCGCGATCTGCAGATCGTAGGAACGCTGGCCGTCCGTGAGCGTCGGGTGCAGCTCGCCGGTCTCGGCGTCCACCAGGTACGCGGCGAGCGCGCCGGCGTCGCGGCGGAACAGGCTGTTCGACAGCGAGCAGTCGCCCCAGTAGAAGCCGGCTAGGTGCAGCCGCACGAACAGGCCGGCGAGCGCATCGAGCAACCGGGTGCGCAGCTCGGGCAGCGTCCGTCCGGTGAACAGCGCGCGGTACGGCTGCGAGAACGGCAGGTGCCGCGTGATCAGCAGGCCGGGCAGCTCGGTGCCGTCGTCGGCAGTGCGCTCGACGACCGTGCCGTACGCGTCCACCACCGGGACGGACCGGTGCGCGAGCGCCTGCAGCAGGTTGTGCTCGCGCAGCACGAAGCGGTCGTTCGCCTCTTTGACCGCGTACACCTCGCCGGCCAGGTCGATGAACCGGACCACGTGGCGCGAGATGCCGCGCGGGACGTGCACGATGAGGTGATCGGGCCAGTCCAGCAGGGGCAGTTCGAACGGCAGCGCGAACAGCTCGGTGTCCGCGCCGAGCGTGGTGAGGCGATAGCTGCTCACGCCGCAGAGCGTATGGCAGCCGGCCTCAGTCGATCTCCAGGGCGAGCAGGGCGTTCTCGACGACCTCGGTCAGCGCGGGATGGATCCAGTACTGGCCCCTGGCCATCTCGCGCACTCCCAGCCCGAAGCTCATCGCCTGGATCAGCGGCTGGATCAAGATGGACGCGTCCTCGCCCATCAGGTGCGCGCCGAGCAGCTGCCCGGTTTCCGGATCGGCGATCAGCTTGCAGACGCTGTGCGTGTCCTCCATCGCCCAGCCGTACGCGGTGCTGCCGTACCCCTGCACCGCGGTCACGTAGCGGCGTCCCGCGGCACGAGCCAGTTCCTCGGTCATGCCGACGCCGGCCAGCTGCGGATGCGTGAACACGGCCGACGGCACGAACCGGTGATCGGACTCGACCAGGTCGTCCGGGTGCGCGAGGTTGTGCGCGACCACCCGCAGCTCGTGGTTGGCGACGTGCTTGAGCTGATGTTCGGAGCTCACGTCTCCCAGCGCCCAGATGTGCGGAACGGACGTGCGCTGGTGGGTGTCGACGACGATCCGCCCGTCCGGGTGGACGTCCACTCCGGCCGCGGCGAGGTTCAGCCGGTCGGAGTTGGGGACGCGTCCGGCCGCGACGAGCAGCAGGTCGGCCGCGACGACCGAGCCGTCCCCGAGCTCGAGGCGGACACCGTTCGCGTCGCCCGAGACGGCGGTGACCACGTTGCTCAGCCGCAGGTCCCAGCGGTCGGCCACCTGCTCGGTGAACAGCTCGGCGACCTCGTGATCGAGATGCCGCAGCAGCGGGGCACCGCGCGCAATTACCGTGACGTGCGCACCGAAGGCGGAGAAGACGTGCGCGAATTCGGCCGCGATGTAGCCGCCGCCGAGGATCGCGACGCGCTCGGGGAGATCGTCCAGGCGCATCACCGTGTCCGACGTGTGGAACGGCACGCCGCTGTGCGCGACGACGTCCGGGATCACCGGACGCGACCCGGCGGCGATGACGATGTGGTCGGCGGTGATCTCGTCGCCGGTCGAGAGCGCGAGCGTGTGCGCGTCCCGGAACTCGGCATGCGCCTCGTACAGGGACGTGTTGGGCGCCCCGTGCGCCCGGTACTCGCGCCCGCCGGCCGAGATCGCGTCGATGCGCCCGAAGATCCGGTCCCGGATGTCGCGCCAGCGGACCTTGTCCACTGTCGCGTCCACGCCCAGGCGCGCCCCGTCGCGCGCCGCGTCGGCGATGCCGGCCGGGTAGACGAACATCTTGGTCGGGATGCAGCCGACGTTCAGGCAAGTGCCGCCGAACGTCCCCTCCTCGATGACCGCGATCTGCCAGCCTTCGAGCTCCGGCGTCGCCAGCGAGTTGCCCGAACCCGACCCGATGACCGCGAGGTCGACGTGAGCGGAGTGCGTCATGCCCGCGACCGTACCTTCCGTCCCCCTGATGATCATGGCCGCAAGCCCCGGATCCGGGGGTTCCAGCCATGATCATGACGGTGTAACGCGTGCGAAGTCCCAACAGGACGCGTTCCGCGGAACGCGCTCGGACGCGGCCGATAACCTTGGCCCGTGCTGAAGATGTCCACCCTGTTCCTGCGCACGCTGCGCGACGACCCCGCCGACGCCGAGGTGCCCAGCCACAAACTGCTGGTCCGCGCCGGCTACGTCCGCCGGCTCGCTCCCGGCATCTACTCCTGGCTGCCCCTGGGCCTGGCCGTGCTCGGCAAGGTCGAGGCGATCGTCCGCGAGGAGATGAACGGCATCGGGGCGCAGGAGGTGCACTTCCCGGCCATCGTCCCGCGCGAGATCTTCGAGGTCAGCGGGCGCTGGGCCGACTACGGCGACACGCTGTTCCGGCTGCAGGACCGCAAGGACGCCGACTACCTGCTCGCGCCCACGCACGAGGAGCTGTTCACCCTGCTGGTCAAGGGCGAGTACTCGTCCTACAAGGACTATCCGCTCGCGCTGTACCAGATCCAGACCAAGTACCGGGACGAGGCGCGTCCGC
>Ga0164242_10003222_pt1 | contig 18692 bp, 12 predicted proteins | sample OricomgcompostMG_FD_108783 | JGI IMG/M metagenome (GOLD analysis project Ga0164242, IMG submission 108783) | Miracle-Growth compost microbial communities from Emeryville, California, USA - Original compost - Miracle growth compost (MG) ... | reverse complement strand
GTAGCGATTGCCCGTGCAATTCTAAAGGATGCGCCGATTTTAGTGTTAGATGAAGCGACTTCCGCGCTTGATAGCGAAAGCGAAAAACTCATTCAGGAAAGCCTTGAAACACTCATGGAAGGTCGTACGAGTATTGTAATTGCACACCGACTAAGCACCATTGCAAAGCTCGACCGCATCATTGTACTTGACCACGGTACAATCATCGAAGACGGCACGCATGCTGAGCTTCTCAAGAAGCAGCAGGGCATCTACGCCTCGCTGTGGAAGCATCAGTCGGGCGGGTTTATCGAAGATTAGGTTCGCAAGAGTTTGCGCATATAACAATATCGTGTTACTATATCTTTTATTGTTAACCGCTAAAGGAAAGGCCAATCAATGTTAGATTCCGTAATTGCCGTTATTGTGCCCTTCCCTGCGGCGTAATATCTCCACGTTGTAATCTCCCATTTTAATTACCAGCATTCTCTTACTTGAGGCGTGCTCATTCCAGAAAGGATCGTATGCAAAAAGACATACTCGCGCTGTTCTGGCGCACAACAAAACCATTTTCAAAGCGACGTAACCTCGCGATTTTCTTCGTGCTCTTTTCAGTTGTAGCTGAGGGGTACATTGCGCCGTTCATCCTATCAAAGTTCATCGATATGCTGCAGGGTGGCTCGATCACCCTTAACGGAAGCATCCCGCTGATCGCGGCGTATGGCACCACGCTGCTTGCGAGCACAGTGATTTCTTGGAGGATTACATTGTGGCTTACTTGGTCATTTGAGGTGCTTGCTGCGCGCAGCTTGGCGTCAAAAGTGATTAAGCACTTAATGGGTCATAGCCTTAACTTCCACGCTAACCGGTTTGGCGGTTCGATCATTAGCCAAACTACTAAGCTTCTAAGCTCGTTCGAGCGATTCTGGGACACCATTATCTGGGATTTGTTGCCGATTTTTGCTAGTATTACGGCTGCCGTCACCATACTTTCGTTCGTTTACTGGCAGTACGCTTTGTTCCTACTGATCGTGTCAATTATCTTCGCCTTCACTGTGTTCTTTGGCTCACGGTTTATGCGTGTGTTAAATGAGCGCGAAACCGAAGCATGGAACAAAATGACCGGGTTTGTTGCAGATGTTATTACCAACATTTCAACCGTCAAGGCATTTGGCGCAGCGACACACGAAGAGGCCTCGATGGATAAGCGCACCGCCGATTGGCGTGATCGCTCATTCGATTCAATGCACGGGCTCCTCAAGGTAAGCACCGTATGGTCAAGTCTTATTATGCTGATTTACGTATGTGCACTTGGGTTTGCTGCTGTTGCTGGTGAGCACCACAGCATACAAGTTGGCGCAGTATACTTGATGCTTACCTATACACTCGGTGTTGGCCGTAACCTTTGGTCACTTAACCATGTGATGCGTCAGTTTAATAGCGTCATGGGTGATGCATCGGCAATGACAAAGGAGCTAAAACTTGAATTTGACATTAAAGACAAGACAACCACAGCACTCAAGGCAGCAAAGGGCGAAATCGTTTTCGATGGCGTTACATTTGCGCACGACAAGGGCAAGGGCGAGCATATCTTTAATGATTTGTCGCTTACGATCAAGCCTGGCGAGCGCGTGGGGCTAGTCGGCCATAGTGGCTCTGGCAAAACCACTCTTACCCGCCTCTTGCTTCGCTTTAGTGATATTGATAGCGGCACGATTCGTATTGATGACCAGGATATCGCGGAAGTTACCCAGCAGAGCCTTCACCAGTCGATTGCATATGTCGCACAGGAGCCGCTACTCTTCCACCGTACACTTGCCGATAACATTGCCTACGGCAAGCCAGATGCAACGCGCGAACAAATTATTCAGGCTGCCAAGCAAGCACACGCCTGGGAGTTTATCCAGAAGCTACCCGAAGGTCTTGAGACGATGGTCGGTGAACGCGGTATCAAGCTGAGCGGTGGGCAGCGTCAACGCGTAGCGATTGCTCGTGCGCTACTGAAAGATGCACCGATTCTAGTACTTGACGAGGCGACTTCGGCGCTTGATAGCGAAAGTGAGAAGCTGATTCAGGAATCGCTGGATACCTTGATGCAGAAGCGAACAAGCATTGTGATTGCACACCGACTAAGCACCATTGCGCAGCTCGATCGTATTATCGTGCTTGAGCACGGCAAGATCGCCGAGGATGGCAGCCACCAGGAGCTGCTTGCAAGGAAAGGTATCTACGCCTCACTCTGGAAGCATCAATCGGGTGGATTCATCGAAGCCGACGATTAAATCTAGCCACTAAAATACCGCGCCGTATTATCACGGCGCGGTATTTCTAATTCGTGAGAACCTAGGCTTCTTTCGCCTCGGCTTCTTCGCTTTCTTCGCCTTCTACAGCGACTTCTTCCTCATCGGCGCTTTCGCCTGCTGCGGCTTCGTTCGCCGCTTCAAGGGCCGCTGGCTCGTATACATTTGCCACAACCAAATCGGTAATTGATGGTTTTTCTTCGTCTTCATCTTCCTCATGGCGGCCACTATCGTGCTCGACAAGCTCGACACCGCTCGGCAACGTAATATCGCCAAGCGTTATGCGGTCACCTACGGCTGCAAGGCCTGCAATATCGACTTCAAGTGCTTCTGGCAAATCAGCAGGGAGTGCACGTACCTCGGCTTTATCAAGTGCCTGCAGTACGACAAGGCCCGCCTTTTCGGCTTCGCTTTCACCGACACCAAGCAAGTGAATTGGCACTTCTGTGTGCACTAGCTCATCTGCCTTGACTGCGTGAAATGAAACGTGACGCACTACTCCGTGGCGAGTCGCATCGAACTCGACGTCTTTAATCAGTGCGATGCGCTTTTTCGCGCCCGTTAAATGTACCGGCGTGTGCTTACCCGCCTGCACTACCACACGACGCATTTCACCTGCGTCAGCCTGAATTGGCATCGGCTCCATACCGTGCCCATACACAACGCCAGGCGTAATGCCGTCAGCGCGCAGTTTTCGAACTTTCTTACCGTGAACCGTACGTTCACTAATACTAAGGCTTATCTTCTCTCCCATGTCTCTCTTCCTTTCGTTAGATACCTGTGCGGAGGTGTGATATTTGCACTTCTTATTGTAACATGCGTCAAAATGCTCACGCAAACGACGGTATGCTACAATCAAGGTAATGGAAAACTTACTACATGCAATTACTAACCTTGGGCCACTTGCCGTTATCTTAGTGATCTTTGCTGAATCAGGTCTGATGGCTGGCTTCTTTTTGCCAGGTGACAGTCTTTTGTTTATTGCAGGGACACTCGTTAATCAGGGCATCTTTCATATCAACATCGTTCTTTTCGCGGCATTATTGTTCGCCGCAGCCGTTATTGGAAACAGTACAGGCTATTACATCGGCCGTAAGGTAGGCCGACGACTGTTTCAGCGTCCTGATAGTCGTTTCTTCCGCCAGGAATACCTGCAGCAGGCAGAAAAGTTCTATGAGGCTAACGGCTCAAAGGCAATCGTGATGGCAATGTTCGTACCGATTGTGCGCGCATTTTCACCTGTAGTTGCTGGCATCAGTCACATGCCGTATCGTACATTTGTCACCTTCAACCTTCTCGGAGCGTTCGCATGGACGTGCGGATTTACATTCCTTGGATACTTTGCTGGCACCGTCATTCAGAAGCTTGGTATTAATATTGAGATTGCGGCACTGCTTATTATTTTCTTGTCACTACTTCCTGGACTTGCCCACGTACTAAAAGAGCCTGAAAATAGGGCAAAGATTAAACATCACATCAAAAAAAGAATTACTCGCCGCAAATAACGGCGAGTAATTCTTTAACGCGACGAGTATTACTTAGCGAGTACTTGCTTTAAGTACTTACCTGTGAAGCTATCGTTTGCCTTAGCGATATCTTCAGGCGTTCCCTCGGCAATGATCGTACCGCCGCCTTGGCCGCCCTCTGGACCGAGGTCGATAATCCAGTCGGCGCACTTGATAACTTCAAGATTATGCTCAATGATCACCATACTGTTACCACCCTCAACGAGGCGTTGTAGGATCTCGAGCAACTTCTTTACGTCAGCTGTGTGCAGACCTGTAGTCGGCTCATCGAGAATATAGAGCGTTTTACCGGTGCTTCGACGACTCAATTCGCTTGCGAGCTTGATGCGCTGCGCTTCACCACCACTAAAGGTTGTCGCTGGCTGACCAAGCTTAATATAGCCAAGCCCTACTTCGTTAATAGTCGCGAGCTTACGGTGGATCGCTGGGACGTTCTCGAAGAACTCAGCAGCTTCAGCAACTGTCATTTCAAGCACATCGCTGATTGTTTTACCTTTGTACTTAATTTCGAGCGCCTCGCGGTTGTAGCGCTTGCCGTGACATTCCGGACATTGGATATAAACATCCGGCAAGAAGTGCATTTCGATTTTGATGACACCATCACCCTGACAGTTCTCACAGCGGCCGCCCTTAACGTTGAAACTGAAACGGCCAGCTTTGTATCCACGCACATTTGCTTCTGGCGTACCTGCAAAAAGTTCACGAATCGGCGTAAATACCCCCGTGTAGGTTGCAGGATTCGAGCGCGGCGTGCGGCCAATCGCTGACTGGTCAATGATAATTGCCTTATCAAGCTGGTTAATGCCTTCGATGTTGTCGTGCGTACCAGGAACCTCCTGTGAGCGGTGAAGACGTGCGGCAAGTTCTTTAGCAAGAATGTCGTTTACGAGTGTCGATTTACCACTTCCACTAACGCCCGTTACAACCGTCATGACGCCAAGCGGGAATGCCGCATCGATGTTTTTGAGGTTATTTTCTTTAGCGCCACGTACAAGGAGCTTACGATCACGGTCGATTGCGCGACGCTTTTTCGGTACAGCAATTTTTTCGGTGCCCGCAAGGTAGCGGCCGGTGATGCTACTAGGATTTTTCGCAACTTCCGCAGGACTGCCAGCAGCAACGATCGTACCACCGTGCACACCCGCGCCAGGCCCAACATCAACGAGGAAGTCGGCTTGCGCAATCGTATCCTCGTCGTGTTCAACAACAAGCACTGAGTTGCCGAGATCACGAAGGTGCTTTAGAGTCTCAATTAGTTTGTCGTTGTCTCGCTGATGAAGCCCGATCGAAGGCTCATCGAGCACGTAGAGTACACCCTGAAGCCCTGAGCCAATCTGGGTTGCAAGACGGATACGCTGCGCCTCACCACCACTCAAGGTGTTTGCAGCGCGCGAAAGTTCAAGGTAGCTGAGGCCGACGTTACTCATGAACCCAAGGCGCGCCATGATTTCTTTAAGCACGAGCTTGGCAATCGTCATTTCGCTTTCATCGAATTTCAGGCCATTAAATAGCTCAATCGCATCATCAACACCGAGATTACAGATATCCATAATCGAGAGGCCGTGCACGGTTACGGCGAGCACTACTGGTTTTAGGCGGGCGCCATGACACGCCGTACATTCACGCTCGCGCATGAAGCGCTCGATGTCTTTACGCATGAATTCGCTATCAGTTTCCGTATGGCGACGTTCGAGATTCGGAATTACACCTTCGTAGGTTGAATCGTAGTAGCGGCCACCGCCCTGTAGTTCGATGCGGTATTTTTCGTTCCCTGTACCGTAGAGTACTTTTTGTAAATCTTCTGGCTTTAGATCTTTGACTGGCACGTGCAAGCTAAATCCGTGCGCCTCAGCAACAGCACTCAAGCGCTTCATGTACCAAGCGTCGCTGGTTACGCGGTTATACGGGCGAATCGCACCTTCAGCAATCGTGAGGTTAGGATTGAATACGAGCTCTGGGTCGATTTCAAGACGGCTACCAAGACCAGTACACACTGGGCAGGCACCTTGTGGCGCGTTAAAGCTAAAGAGACGCGGCTCAAGCTCTGGAATATCTTCGCCAGGGTGATCAACACAGGCATAGCGCTGGCTGTAGGTGTGGATTTCATTCGTATCAGCATCAAGCAGCTGTACGACACCACCAGCAATTTCGAGTGATTGCTCGACAGACTGCGTGACGCGGGTTATCGCATCAGGGCGCACAATCAAACGGTCAACAACAATTTCGATATCGTGCTTGTAGCTTTTTTGGAGTTCTGGGAATTCGTCGAGTGCATAGATCACCCCGTCAACACGAGCGCGGGCGAATCCAGTGCGCATGTACTGCTCTGGAATATGCGCAAACTCACCCTTCTTTTGGTTGACGACAGGGGCGAGCACCATAACTTTTGTGCCTTCTGGCAGGCGCATGATTTCATCGATAATTGCCTGTGCAGTACGACGGTGAACCGGCTTGCCACATACAGGGCAGTGCGGCACGCCAATGCGCGCATAGAGCAAGCGCAAATAATCATAGATTTCCGTTACCGTTGCAACCGTACTTCGAGGGTTACGGCTGGTTGACTTTTGGTCGATAGAGATTGCTGGGCTTAAGCCGTCGATGCTATCGACATCTGGCTTATCCATAATACCGAGGAACTGTCTTGCGTAGCTAGAAAGGCTTTCGACATAGCGACGCTGACCTTCTGCGTAGATAGTATCGAACACAAGCGAAGACTTTCCGCTCCCAGATAGTCCCGTTACCACAACCAGCTTGTCGCGAGGAATCTCAATATCAATATCTTTGAGGTTGTGCTCGCGCGCGCCTTTTACTCGAATCATTTCTGACATCTCACTAATTATACACTAAATTATATATTTTTTCCATATGCTTACGGTTATTTTTATACCTCATACCGTACGTGCTTAAAAACAATATTGCCTATACGTCATTTATAGTTTATGATGGTATCAAACAGAGGTTGGTATCCATGAAAAAAGATTATATTCCCCCACTCGTCAGTTTGGTGGCCGTGCTTGCAATTACCCAAGGCGAGTTCACATCGTCACTTATCAGCTTGCTTATTGCAGGCGTTGTTCCTGGTACCTCATTTGTATTACCGTCATGGATGATGATGACCGTATATTGCCTGGCTATTACCGCGATCATTACTCTCTACCTCGAAGGCGCGCTCGGCAAAGGCCGCGCGCAGCGCAGCTCGAAACACCACAAACGCCAACTGCCCCGCCGACGCTTTACAAATATCTAATTGTCTTCAGCGGGCAAGATTGACTCAATCCAAAGCTGGATTTCTTGGAGCATATACTGATGACTTTCGTCGCTATCAGTGCTGAGACGCTGCAGTGATTTAAGTACCTTTGGCAGCTGCTTATGCAGGCGCTCACTGCGCCATGTTTCCCATGCTGCCATCTCGGTATCAGACAGAGTCTTCGGGTAATTGCGAGCTTTATAGTGTAACAATAGCGGCGTTAGGCGCTCGTCTACAAACTCAGGGTGAAAATCTGCAAGCTCCCGCTCAGTCGCATTACGCACCGTTTCGACCCGCAGGCGGTCACGGTCATTCAGGAACCCATCATATAGTTGCGCTTCAGGGTCAGTACTTGGTGCAAATTCGCGCTTACGCTCATAGATAGTACGGAGCTTTTCTGCAAATTCCGGGTGCGCAAGAAGCAACTTCATATGCTTTGCGATAGTGTCATTATCAAGGCCAACTTTTTGCCAGCCGTCACCTTGTTCGAGTACGCCAAGCGGCGCCACGGCCGGACAGTGGTTGTACTGCAAGACCTTTATCGGTAGCGGAATAAACTCTTCCTTTTTGCGGTCCTCCCACGATGCGAAGACAATTTTACCCAATTCCGCCTCGCTCATCGCAAGGAAGCTTTCCGGGTTATGACGTAGGTCAAAGACGAGCACGTTTCCATTGGGCGCTGCGGCAACCGGGAACGCTACGGTGATTTTATTCCATGCGCTATCATAGCGGCCACTTGCATAGACAAACGGTTTTTTGTCGTCCAGATTTACCAATTGCTGGACTTCTTTTTTGCCGCGCATTTTTAATAAGAACCGCAGTAACTGTGGTTGTGCACTATGAATGAGCTTCGTTACGTCGATTAATGCATCAACATCACTTAATGCATCATGGGCATTCTCATGCGCAATGCCATTAGCCTTAGTAATAAGCTCAAGCCGGTTAGTTGGCTTACCTTCGCTATCAACCGGCCACTCGATGCCCTCAGGGCGCAATGCGCGAGTCATACGCACTACATCGAGCAGGTCCCAGCGTGAGCGACCGTCTTTATACGACCATTCATACGGATCATAAAAATTACGCCAAAACAGATGTCGCACAAATTCATCATCAAAGCGCACATTGTTGAATCCGACCGCGATAGTCTCAGGGGTAAAGATTTCTTCTTGAAGAATTTTAGCAAACTGCGCTTCGGTATATCCCTCATCGATAGTTTTTTGCGGAGAAATGCCCGTTACCAGCAGAGCTTCAGGACTTGGGATCGTGTCGTCATTCAAGGCTACGAGCAAATTGTACGGCTCTCCAATAGGATTAAAATCCATGTCCGTGCGGCGGCCAGCAAATTGCATAATTCGGTCGTCGCGGGCTGATAAGCCGCTCGTTTCGAGGTCGTAGAAGAAAAATGTCTGTGCCATACCTTATATCAGCATAACAAAAAAACGCCACTTTCGGGCGTAATCGTACAAATGAGTTGAGTAAGATAAGTTGGATAGCGCCAGGAAGCGGCGCCCGGGAAGCGGCTTCTTCAGCCGTCCCGGGCGCCCTCTCCTTCCTCAACGGGCAGGCGGCGGTTGGGAGTGGGGATACCACTCGTCACATCCACTCGCGCTGATCTGCAGCGCGACCTAACGTGTGACGTTCTACGCGACCAATTAGCCCGGAGTGGGCCAGTCTGCCGCCATCAGGCGTACAGCTGGCCAGGAGACCCGTCAGGCTCGCCTCTCGGGGGTAGAGGACGGAGCCGACGGGCGACTGTGGTGCTGAGGCGGGGCGAGGCCCCTAAGGTCTTCGTCTGAATCGCATGTATCTCCTCGAGAGAGCTGAATGGTTCAGGCGCGGAGGGGTTCCTCGGCCAATTTCTCGTGTTTAGGTGAATCCAGCAGTGTAGCGCAACGTATGTCCTTTCGGCGGAGACGTTGCTATATGATGGGCCGCTCGCGTGGGCCCTTTTGAGTGCCCGAGCAACAAGAGCCTCGGCGTCGTTCTTTGGCTCTGTTGTGGCTTGCTACCTACCTTACTCGGCAAGTTAGGCAAAAAGCCACAACAGATCTATCCAACTTATCAAGGTACCATGCAAAAGATTTCTTTACACAGTAATTATATTCTAGCATATACGTGCCATATAGTCAACAATATGAACAGATCTATTGCTCAGTTAGAGTGAACGGGGTCGAATCGCCGATTTGTACCATACTTATCCCACTCGCTCCCATGCGAGTAAGCTCGTGCGTAATGCCAAGGCGACGCATAATGTCACGAAGACGGTTAACGCTTTCGTATTGCTCGTAGTTCGTACGGCGCGCAAACTTCTCAATCTTGTCACCGTGTACGTGGTATAAAGCACCCTGCTCATCAAATGTAACTTCCCAGTGTTCAGAGAGAGATTCAGCACCTAGCGTAATCACCGGAGTTTCATCAAGCTCATCTTCATCCGCAGTTTCTGCACGAGCGGCAGTTACTTGCCTGCGCAGTGCGCGGAGTAAGTCAGTTAGACCCTGGTGTGCAGATGAGGAGATTGCGTAAATCTCACTACCCTTTGGCAGTACAGCACGTAGGGACTCTTTTTGCATCTGAATTATATCGTCATCGAGCCCATCGCACTTAGTGAGCGCAACAATTTCAGGGCGCTTCATCAGCTCTGAACTGTAGGTCTCTAGTTCACGGCGGATCGCCATGTAGCTACCGGCTACATCGTCACTGTACGCATCGATAAGATGAAGAAGTACAGCGGTACGCTCAACGTGGCGGAGGAATTTGTCGCCAAGCCCCTTGCCTTCGCTCGCGCCCTCAATAAGGCCAGGAATATCCGCAATCAAGAGATGGCCATCGTCGATATCTGCAACGCCAAGATTTGGTGTAAGGGTTGTAAAGGCATAATCAGCAATTTCTGGGCGCGCGTTGGTAACAACCGATAAGAAGGTTGATTTACCAGCATTTGGGAAGCCCACGAGTCCCACGTCAGCAAGTAGCTTGAGCTCAAGCTCAGCCTCGAACGTCTCGCCCATTTCACCGAGCTCTGCCATGCGCGGCGTCTGACGGGTGCTGGATTTAAAGTGTGCGTTGCCAAACCCACCATCGCCGCCTTTTGCAATTACTACCTCTTGACCGTGTTTAACGAGATCAGCAATTACCTTGCCATCGCGGCGCACGATTGTGCCGACTGGCACTTTAACGACAAGTGGCTGCCCCATGCGACCTGCCATTTTGCGTTTGCTACCATTTACCCCATTATCTGCAATCAAGCGTGGCTGATAACGAAAACTTAGCAGCGTATTGAGTTGCTCGGTTGCGAGGAAAATAACATCGCCACCTTTGCCACCATCGCCACCATCTGGACCACCTTTATCGACATAAATTTCATGACGAAAACTGACGGCTCCATCGCCACCTTTGCCAGCTTGCACGGTTACGGTTGCAGTATCAACAAACATATTACCTAATTATACCACAGGGAGCCGAGCTTGGATAGCTTTACAGATCTCTGTGCGATGAGTTTGCGCTATATGCACACAGAAAAACACCCCCTAGTTGATAGGAGGTGTTTTATTTTCGTTACAAATTAGCCTAGTGAATGTAGTTGTAGTAGCCGCTTACTGCTTCACTCCATGGAATATCACCATGGCCGACGCGGGCAAAGCCACCACCGAACCGGTATCCGTTCATTTCGCTGATTGTGACTGAAACGCCAGGGTTGACTGATTCAACAATCGCTACGTGACCATAGCCACCACCATTTTGCATGATTGCACCCGGTGCTGGGTTGCCGTCAACGACGAAGCCGGCCTGGCGAGCATATGAAGCCCATGAGCTTGCATTACCCCAGAAGCTACCGATTGGCATACCAAGCTGGAGGCGACGCTCGTAGGCGTACCAGGTACAGTTGCCCCATGCATATCGGTTACCTACAGAGGCTTTTGCGAGGTATGCATTGCCGTAGCCGCCACTGTAGCTACTACCGCCGCCGTATGACGTAGATGGAGCGACATAGCCTGGGCGCTCATTGCTTGGCAATACCGCGCCAGGAAGGATAAGTTGCGTACCCGCTGCCGGGTTACCGGTTAGCTCAAGGTCGTTGAATGCGACGATACTCGCGCGGTCAGTACCATATTTAGAAACGATACTATCAAGTGTATCGCCCGCCTTTACCGTGTAAAGAACACCGTCCGTTGGCAAGATGGTTAATTTTTGACCAGGGGTCAGAGCTTCTGAAGTGAGGTTGTTCGTCCACTGGATTGTCTGAGCTGAAATACCGTATTTAGCGGCGACTGCTGGAACCGTATCACCAGCAACGGCAACATAGTACTGAAGTGTGCGGCCATCTGCCGTTGGCTGGATGATCTGTGGTTTGCTAATAACGTTTGAATCAGTTTGCGCCAAGACACTCTCTACAGAGAGGGTCTGGGAAAGGTTTGCTACGTTATTACTGATAGGCATATCAGTGCTCTCTGCAAGCGACGATGCAAGATCGGTCGCGACAAGCTGGTCGACTGATACATTTGCCGTAGGTTGTACTTGATTTTGCTGCGCAGTCGCGCCATTAGAGGCGTCTGCAAGAACCTTTTGATTGACTGGTGGGTGATACGCCAGAACAATCATCGAGACAATCAACAAGAAAACGCCAAGATAGGTGGCAATGGTAGTGCCTGAAATAGAGCCTCGCGTCCGACGTGACTTTTCAGTACGCCCGACGTTAGAAGATTCGCGCAAAGATGATTGGCGTGGTGCCATATCAACAGATTGATTACGAATAATCTTTCTCCTTAGAGATCTATTACTAGATCCATTTCTACCTCACTCTGTCTTTCTCTCGCAAAGACGAGACAGGAGCGCTCGTGTCGACCGATATTATTAATAGTATTAAATATGTTGCTATTCGGCGTCCGTAACGACATTTAAAGGTAGGCAGCATTGCGACGTTTTGATGTTCCCACTTATTATCAGCCAAAAGGCTAACCCGAGCGGCAATGTGCTTATACTAGTGTAGCAAATAGCCCATATTTGGTCAAGCAAATCAAGGCCACTACCTCTGTTACGAAATTGTTAAACAGCTCCACAAAGTACTTGACAGTGGTCTTTTATGTTCTGTTCGTGTTCGGCATTCGTACGGGCAAAGTACATCGCTCCACCACCTTCGTCACCTGCAATAAAGTATAGGTAGTCGGTAGGTGCTGGGTCTGCTGCCGCTTTTAATGCGTACTCACTTGGTGAAGCTATTGGCCCTGGAGGTAATCCCGGGTAGCGGCGTGTATTATATGGGGAATCGAGGTTTGGCGTTGGCGTTTCGCCTGTTAAGTCAGCGGCATAAATAAACGTAACATCCGACCCAAGCTCCATACCTTGCGCGAGGCGGCTGTAGAACACCTGGGCGACTTTCTGCTGGTTTTCATAGCAGCTGGCACGTTTTGCGTTATCGAGATTATCACAGCTAAGCTCGCGCTGGATAATAGAAGCCAGCGTCAGCCCCTGGTACAACGTAAGCCCGTGAGCTTTATATGCTGCTACGAGATTGTCTTTTTCAACAGCCTTTTCCATTTCGCCTAGGGCATCTTTAATCGCTTCTTGAGGGCCAGAATCGGCGTTAATATAGTAGGTGTCACCGTAGATATATCCCTCTAGCGAGGTGCCAGCCGGTTTGCCTACAAGCAATGGGCTGTCGTATTTGGCTGTCAGTGCCGCGGTAATATCGGTGTCACTAAACCCAGCGGCTTCGAGGCTGCCGCGTACTGAAAAGTCTTTTTCGCCGTCTTTCAAGTTTTTCGATTTTTCGATGGTGGCACCCGGATAGAACGTGACCGACCTGAAATCGTGACAACCGCTTGTTAGCTTACCGAGAATCTCTGTCGCCGACTCGCTTGGCATGAGGTTGCATGACCCCTGTTTGAGATTGCCGGCTTCGTTATGAAGGTAGGCATATATTTGTAGCGCTAGTGAGCTACGAATAAGCTTGCGCTCCTCAAGCCGGCCACTGACAAAGCTAAACGATGCACCTTCGTTAATCTGGACTTGTTGCACTGTTTTGTCGCCTGCGTTTACCGGTGTAAGAGCATTTTGGTACCAGAAATAGCCCGCAACCAATACCGCAAGTAGGAATACGATAACCCCCACTACCCACCAGATCCAACGGCGTTTTTTGACAAGAGATAGCGGTTTCGTATCCGTAGGCTGCCCCTGAGGCTGCGGGTTGAGCGTAGGGGTGCTCGGCATTGTTGGCTGGGGTTGTAGTGGCGCCGGCTGAGATTGCGCCGGCGATTGCTGTTGCACTGAAGCAGGATTGGGTGGCGAAGGCCGCGGCGCTACGGGACGCATAGGACGAGGCGGCTGTGAGGGTCGCTTGAAGCCGTCCATCAATGTTGCTCCAGATAGTCCTCTAAGATAAAGCTTGCCGCAAGCGCGTCGATATCACCCTTTTCGTACGGTTTTCCTTGGCGCTTGAGAGTTTCTTCGGCTTTTACGCTCGTAAGGGATTCATCTTGGAATACAATTTTAGGAGCGATATCAATGAGCAACTCAGCAAATGCCTCGACGTACTCGGTTTGTTTGGTTGGCTCACCTGATTGATTACGTGGGTAGCCAATCACTACAACGTCGATATCTTCATATGCTACAATCTCGGCAATGCGCTTTAGCTCATTGCCGTCTACTACGATCGTTTCATATGCGATGGCGATTTTGATTGAGCTATCAGCAATAGCCACCCCTATGCGCCGCTCGCCAACATCGAGTGCAAGGAAGTTCTGTTTAGTCATTCACCTTGAACTCAACGTGAATTTTGTTGGCGTCATTAGGCGCAGAGTTTACCCAGAATGGTGAGAACTTGATGTCAACATCCTCTACCCCATTGATATTCTTGACGTAACTCTGGATTTCGCCGAAGCGTTTGCCTTTTGCATACTCTTTGAGGGACTTGTCGTCAATCTTCGGGCCAATCTTACCGTTTGTGGTGATGTTTGCCGTAAAGCCACCGTCTACGGTATTTACATTGGTGAATGAAACATTCTTAACGCCGTTATCGTAGACTTTTTGGTTATTTTGGCCATCGATCTGCTGCGCAAAGTAGGCGTCAAGGAATGTGCCGAGCTCTTTCTTCGGTACTGCTACCATAGAGAACGTTACACTTCCGGCAAGCGTGCCTTTACCGCCGTCTGCTTCGGAGCCTACCGCAGGACTTGGCTTTACTGCACCTGTATCACTTTTGAAGCTACCATCAAGTACAATGTAATCGCTTCCGAATGCATCTTTCAGCGATTTCTTTGCGGCATCGTTATCAGAACTGCTGAGGATGTTGTTTGAAACCGTATCAACATCACTCTGCTGGACAACAGTAGCTGTTTTGTCAGTACCACCGCTCGTTGGAGAAGGTACTGATGCTGTTACATCCGAAGGGCCGCCTGAAGCAGAGCCGCTTGCGCCGTTATACTTAGCGCCACCCTCTGGTGCTGTAATTGAGCCCGATGCAGTACCAGGACAAATACCGCCACAACTAAATGAAAGGGTTGCACCTGGTACAGAAACCGCGCTATTAAGCGTGAAACTCATGCCACTCACCGTAAAGCTCGTGCCGGCTGGAATAGATGCACCACTTGGTGATGTGGTTGAGAATTTAATAGAACCTGAGGCCTTTTCACCTACGTTCTTGCTGCCGGTTGCCGTAAAAGGCACCGAGACGTCTTTTTTGACGGTCTTTGTGACCGACTTTACCGTACCATCGTGTAGACTCGTGGAGAGGCTGTCACCCATCTTGACTAGGGTATTGAGCGAGCTGTCTGATGTGCGTGCGGTGATAGTGATTTTTGCCGCTGGCGCAAAAACAATTGCCCATACCAAGAAACCAATCAAGAGCACGACTGCAGCGCCAATCAAGAAAAGTTTCTTACGGAATTTATCAAAATTTGGAATTTTGATGCCCCGAGTACCCGCAGCACGCGGGCCACTCGGCGTCGCGCGGACAGGCCGCACTGGCGCCGCTACTCCTGCACTTGGGCTTAGGTCGTCAACCGAAGCAGTCGCAATCGCGTCATCGAGGTTAGATTTTGGGCTGCCGCTTGGCGTTGCAGCCACATCGCTACCATCGATTACATCCTCGCCGTCGTCGATATCGATAGCTGGAATTTCAGCAACTTCTGGCTTGCTTTGTAGGTTTTTGGCAACCGGAATATTTGCACTGCCGGCAAGTGCCGTCAGCGCTGCGTTACTCGAAATAAGCACGAGGCGCTTATCGGCCTGCTCGGCTGCACGCTGCACAAGCTTTAAGTTTACCGCACTCTGAATCGCACCAATTCGTTTTGGCGGTACAAGGGCAACAATTTTATGGTTGCTTGCGCGCACCTTGCCGATAATGGCGGTGATGTCGTCTTCGGTATCGATGTAGATGACGTCTTTTTGCATGGTACCCCGGTTAGTTATATACGAAGCATTCGATTGAGCTTATCGCGCAATGAATCCGTTTCGCTTATCCCAATTATTGTATCATATCCGACGCGGAGCAACCCCATCGCCGTAATAAAGGTATGGTCATTTGCCTCGCCCGTCATATCCGACATACCCACAACATCGGTTGGCTTAATGTGGTGTACTGAAGGCTTCTTGGTGAATGGAAGGCTCTTGTACCACTCACGCTGTTCTAAGGCAGTCATGAGCTGCTCAAGGCTCGCACCACCACCACAAAGCAGAATACGCGGAGGAAGGTGGTCGACAGAATCAAATTCGCTGAGAGCGAGTTCAACTCCCGCGATCCAAACATCAAGTGTTTTATCGACAGCTTTTGCTACGTCTTTTTTAACGGAAGCTTTGACTTTATCGTCGCCGATATTCACCTTAAGTTTTTCGGCCTGCTCGTAGGGGATTTCAAGCTCAGTTGCGATAGTATTCGTAAAGCTGCGTCCACCGATACCAAACATTTTCGTACCTTCGACACCACCGTCATTGACTACGGCGATGTCTGTCGTGCCACCACCAACGTCAGCAAGGATTGCCGTAAAGGCGCTATCAACATCAGTACCGAGCACGCTACGACTTACAGCAAACGGCTCTGCGGCAACCGCGACGAGTTCAAGATCGAGCTCATCGGCAACCTTTTCGAGTGCGCCGATATGTACCATTGGTGCGAATGCAGTGTAGATCTGCACCGCTACGTCTTTACCCTGAAAGCCAATCGGGTTACTAACTTTGTAGCCGTCAATGTGGATGCTTACAAGTGCAGAGTTTACGAGCTTCACCTCTACGTCATCATTGCCGGTTTCGAGGGCAATTTGCTTTTGAGCCTTAGTCGCCGCGCGGTCTTGGACTTTTTCGATGATAAATTCCATCTCGTTCTCATCGAGCGGACGATCGGGCTGTGGACGACGATACCGAATCGTGTTTGTAACACCTTTTACGAGCTCGCCCGCAATACCAATCACACAGCGTTTCGCCTGTAAGCCGGCCGCCTCTTCGGCATGCGCAAGCGCCTCTTCGCAGTTACGGACTACTCCTGCAATATCAGCGATGGCACCTGCATGCATGTCGCCGAGTTCTTGATGCGATTTACCCACCCCAATAATTTCAAGCTGGTCGCCGGACACCTGAGCAATCAGCGCCTTTACGTACTCTGTACCAATATCAAGCCCTACAAGATAGTCTAGCTGTGATTCTTTTGATTTATTAAGAATTTTATCAAAAACCATAATCACTATTCATTATAGCACTTCCTAAAAGTGCTAGCCGATAATCCGCCGTCATCAGCCGGCTATATCTGTTATTACACATAAAATACCCCGCATAGCGCGAGGTATTTTAGTTGGCTAGAAAGTCTAAACGAGTACGGCCTTGATGCGGCGAATGCCTGCGCTTGAGGCTTCTTCTTTGGTGATCTTAAACTTCTTGCCACCTTCAGCGAGCTGGCCAGTGTGATCGACGTGTGGCCCGCCACAGATTTCGAGAGATGCGACGTGATCGCCCTCACCCATCTGGTATACCTTTACTTCTTCACCGTAGCGTTCGCCAAATGGCCCTATAGCGCCCATGTCGAGCGCTTCCTGAGTTGGGTAAAGTTTGAATGAAACTGGGAGGTCTTCGGCGATCCAGCCATTCACGAGCTCTTCGGCACGAGCAATTTCTTCTGGGGTCATTTTGTGATCGATGTTGAAGTCAAAGCGAAGGCGCTCTTCGGTGATGTTGCTGCCGTGCTGACGGAGCTCTGGACCAAAGATTTCACGGAGCGCCGACTGCAAAAGGTGTGTCGCAGTGTGGTATTTTTTGTGGATTAAGTCTTGCCCGCCAAGGCCACCCTTGAATTCGCCCTTGGTTGCAGTACGACTACGGTTGCGCTGCTCTTCCATTGCGTCATTAAACTCTTCCTGCCAGGTGTTTGACAGCCGGATACCCTGCTTGAACGCCTCCTCTGTCGAAAGCTCTACCGGGAAGCCGTGTGTATCATATAACGCGAATAGATCTCGCCCCGACATCCCAGCAAACCCTACACCAACAAAACCATCCCCCGCAGGGACTGCTGCTCGCTTTGCATTGTTTGCATACTTCTCAAATTCCTTAAGACCCTTGCGAAGCGTCTGGCGGAAGGCCTTTTCTTCTTTTACGAGGACTGCGATCACTTCGTCACGGTGCTCTTTTACTTCTGGGAAGTCATTGACGTAGAGGTCAGCGATCACTGGAACGATTTCTTGCAGGAAGTTCTGCTCGATACCGAGGTCGAAGCTAAAGCGAATCGCGCGACGCAGTAGGCGGCGCATAACGTAGCCTTGTTCTTTGTTGCTTGGCGTACAGCCGTCAACCGCAAGGAAGGTTGCCGCACGGAGGTGGTCGGCAATCACACGCATGCTTTCGGTGTGGCTGTCGTAGTTTTTACCGCTGAGCTTTTCGAGATGCTCAACAATAGGTAGCATCAAGCTAATCTTGAATACGTCTGGGTTGTTGAGCTTTGCTGCAGCGATGCGCTCGAGGCCCGAACCGTGGTCAACATTCTTGTTTTCGAGTTCTTCAAACTGACCGTCGCCGACCTTTTTGTAGGCCATAAAGACATTGTTGCCGATTTCCATGAAGCGGCCACAATCACAGTTAGGGTGACAGAATTCACCGAATTCTGGGTTATGTGGGATATCGAATTCGTAGAACATCTCGCTGTCTGGGCCACATGGGTCACCGATTGGTGTGTTGTCTTCGTTGCCGTTACGGCTCCACCAGTTTTTGCTACCATCGTAATAGAAAATTCGTTCGCCTTCTTTAATGCCGCGTGCGTAGCCGGCTTCTTCTGAGCCAATTTCTGCTTGGCCGTTCGACAAGCCCTTGGCGGCAAACAATTTGGCCCACACATCAGCCGCATCGGTGTCTTTTGCAATGCCAAGTCGCTCGTTACCTGCGTAACACGTAACGTAGATTTTGCTCATGTCGAGCTCAACTACCTCTGAAAGGAACTCGAACATCCATTCAATCTGCTGCTCTTTGAAGTAATCACCCATACTCCAGTTACCAAGCATTTCGAAGAATGTCGTGTGGCGGTTGTCGCCAATATCGTCGATATCCTGCGCACGAAGACAGGTTTGGCTATCGGCTATTCGCTGGCCATCTGGGTGGGCTTGCCCGAGCAAGTATGGAATCATCGGCTGCATACCACTGCCGGTAAATAGGGTTGTTGGGTCGTTCAGGAGT
>Ga0164242_10003221_pt1 | contig 18694 bp, 22 predicted proteins | sample OricomgcompostMG_FD_108783 | JGI IMG/M metagenome (GOLD analysis project Ga0164242, IMG submission 108783) | Miracle-Growth compost microbial communities from Emeryville, California, USA - Original compost - Miracle growth compost (MG) ... | reverse complement strand
GAACTTGCCCTGCGGTGAGGTCGATCGGACCTCCCGGCCACCGAACTCACGGTTCAGCTCACCGCTGATCCGGTGAGTGACATGTCCTTCCGGCATCGGTCAGGACGCGGCGCGCGCCGACTTCAAGCCACTGTCGACGGGCGCGAAACCCGGGTCGTCGCCAATGGCGACCGGCCGGTTCGCGGCGTCGACGAAGACGACCGAGCCCTTGAAATCGCGTGCCTCGCCATCGTCCACCTGGCCGTAGCCGATGATGATCACCAGGTCGTCCGGCTTGACCAGATGTGCCGCGGCGCCGTTGATGCCGATGATCCCGCTGCCCGCCTCACCGGTGATGACATATGTCGACAGCCGGTTGCCGTTGGTGATGTCCACGACGTCGACCTTCTCGCCCTCCAGCAGGTCGGCCGCCCGCAGCAGATCCGCGTCGATGGTGATCGAACCGACGTAGTCGAGGTCGGCCTGGGTCACCGTCGCGCGGTGGATCTTGGACTTCATCATCGTCCGGAGCATGGACAGAGGGTACCGGCGGCGTCCCGCGGGCCCGACCCCGTGTTGTCGAGAGGAGTAGAAACCGACCGAGCGGATGGGCAAATCATGGTGATTTGTCCATCCGCTCGGTCGATATGTGCTCCTCTCGGTCAGGAAGCGTCAGCCTTCTTGGCGAACTGGGTGGTGTAGGTCTTGCTGATGTCGATCTGGTCCTTCTTGGGCTTCACCGACGGTGAGAACGAGCCGAGCACGTTCAGGGCGTTCTTCGCGCCCGCTGCGTCCATGATGCCGGTGTCGTTGAAGATGCCCTTCGTGCCCTGCAGCGCCTGCACGTACAGCGCCGGGTCACTGCCCTTGTAGTCGGTCGGCATCTTGTCGGCGATCTGCTGCGCGCTGTGGCTGTTGATCCACTTGAGCGTCTTGACGAACGCGTTGGCGACCTTCTGCACCGTCTCCGGATTCTTCTTGACGTAGTCGCACGACATGTACAGCGAACTGGCCGGGTACAGGCCGCCGAGCGCCTTCTTCGTCCCGGCCTCGGTGCGCATGTCGAACAACACCTTGCCCTCGCCGGTCTTGGTGAGTTGCGCGACGGTGGGGTCTGTCGTCATACCCGCATCGATCCCGCCGGACTTCATCGCGGCGATGAAGGTGGCATCCGCGCCGGCCTTCACGGTCGTGTACTGGGAGGTCGAGATGCCCGCCTTGCCGGTGAGGTACTGCGTGAGGAAGTCGGTCGAGCTGCCCTGGCTGGTCACACCGAGCTTCTTGCCCTTCAGGTCCTTGGCGCTGGTGATGCCGGCGGCGTCCTTCGTGGACACCATCTCGACCTCACCCGGGACGTTGGCGAACTGTACGACGCTCTCCAGGCACTTGCCCTTGGACTGCATGTCGATGGTGTGGTCGTAGAACCCGACGACGCCCTGTGCCTTGCCCGCGATCAACGACGTTTCGGCGGTGACACCGGCTGGAGTGTCGATGAGCTGGACGTTCAGGCCCTGGTCCTTGAAGTAGCCGAGTTGCTGAGTCAGCGCCGCGGGCAGGTAGATCACCTTGCTCATGCCGCCGACCATGATCTTCACGGTGGACGACGAGCCGCCACCGTCGGTTCCCGTGGCGTTGTCCTTCTTGGTCGCGCAGCCGGTGAGGGCGAGCGCACCCGCCATACCAAGGGCGGCGATTCCGGCAAGTTTGCTGTGCATCAATGGATTTCCTGACTCTGCGAAGTGGGTGTGGATGGTGGAGGTCAGACCGCGACGGTCTCGATCTGGGACGGGGGGCGCCACTTGAGCAGCCGGCGCTCCAGGTAGCCGAGCAGCAGCTCGGCGATCAGCGCGAGGACGGTGCTGATGACCATGCCGCCGTAGATCGCGGCCGAGTCGAACGCGGCCAGACCGGTGGAGATGAGCAGGCCGATGCCCTTGGTGGAGCCGGCGAACTCGCCGACGATGGCGCCGATCAGCGCGAAGCCGAAGGCTGTGTGCAGCGAGGCGAGGATCCACGAGGTGGCGCTCGGCACGACGATCGAGCGCAGCACCTGCAACCGGCCGGCACCGAGAATGCGGGCGTTGTCGACCAGGTTGCGGTCGACCTCCCGTGCTCCCTGGAAGGCGTTGAAGAAGACCGGGAAGAAGACCAGGACAGTCGCAGTGGCGATCTTGGACTCCATGCCGAGCCCGAACCAGATGATGAAGATCGCCGCGAGCACGATTCGCGGGACCGCGTTCGCCGCCTGGATGAAGGGCGAGAGCACTTCGGCCAGCAGCCGGGCCCGGCCGAGGAGTATGCCGAGAACCACACCTGCGACCGCACCGATCAGGAAGCCGTAGACCGCTTCCTGCAACGTCACCGAGATCTGTTCCCAGATGGGTCCCTGCGCGGTGCCGTCGGTGAACCAGGTGACCAGCTTCTTCCAGATCAGGCTGGGTTCGGAGTAGAAGAACGGATCCAGCCAGAGCCGGACCGAGAACTCCCAGAAGGCCAGCACGCCGACCAGCACGAGCGCTCGCAGGCTGTACACGAGGGCCTTGTGCTTGCGGAGGCGGGCGCGTGGGTCGTGGGCCCGCTCGACCGGGGCAGGTGCGGCGCTCTTCGCGAGGTCTGCCGCGCCCGCGGCCGACGCGTCGATGGTGTCAGGCGACACGAGATGCTCCTTGCGCTCGGGCAGTCTCGACCTCGGAGGAGAGCGACTGCCAGATCTTGGAATAGGTTTCGATGAATTCGGGAGTGAGACGCAGCTCCTCGACGTTGCGAGGGCGCGGCAGGTTGATGCGGAAGTCGTCCTTGATACGCGCCGGACTGGCGGTCATCACGACAACCCGATCCGCTAGCGCGATGGCCTCCTCCAGGTCGTGGGTCACGAAGATGACCGCGGTGCCGGTGCCGGACCACAGGTCGAGAAGCTCGTTCTGCATGAGAGCCCGGGTCTGGACGTCGAGTGCCGAGAACGGCTCGTCCATCAGCAGGATCTTCGGCTCGTTGACGAGGGTCTGGGCGAGGGCGACGCGCTTGCGCATGCCGCCGGACAACTGGTGCATATAGGACTTCTCGAAGCCGGCGAGGCCGACCCGGTCGATCCAGTCCATCGCCTTCGCGCGCGCTTCGGACTTGTGCACGCCGCGCCACATCGGCCCGGCTGCGACATTGGCGAGCACGTTGCGCCACGGGAGCATCGCGTCGGCCTGGAACATGTAGCCCACGCCGTCCGGGATCCCATGCACCGGAGCGCCGTTCACCTGCACAGTGCCTTCGGACGGCGGCTCCAGACCGGAAACGAGGGAGAGCGTCGTGGACTTCCCGCAACCGGTCGGACCGACGACGGCGACGAATTCACCGGGGTCGACGGTCATGGTGATGTCGGAGACGGCGGTGTGGGTGCCGCCACCGGCTTTCACGAAGCGCTTCGTCGCGTGTGACAGCTCGACGAGATGCGACATACGCGTCCTTTCTCTGGTGGGAGTGCTGTGACTGCGCTCACATCGAGCCAGGCACGGTGCAGGACGCTACGGGTGGGGAAGATCGGCTGTCTGTCTTGCGCGCGTTGCCCGGTTTTCGCGCGCTGAGCGCGTTTTGCGCGTTTTGCATCCGGGGTGAGAATGCGGGCCGACGCCCTATCGTTGTCGGCCATGACCCGTGCACAGCGGCGCGGCGGCCGCAGTTTGCGGCGGCTGCCCTTCACCCGCCAGATGATGCTGTTGCAGGTCGCCGTCGTGGCGGCGCTCGGCGTCGTCACCCTGCTGGTCGCCGGGTTCTTCCTGCGTGGCTCACTGCAGCACCAGTACGAGCAGCGGGCGCTCGCGGTCGCCCGGGGCATCGCGGCCGACCCGGGACTGGGCGATCTGGTGGCGCAGGACGAGCAGCCGCAGGTGCAGTCCGTCGCGGCGGCACAACAGCACGCGACCCGCGCACTCTTCGTCGTGGTCACCAACGACCGCGGAGTCCGGCTCGCGCACCCGAACCCCGACGAGATCGGCAAGATGGTCAGCACCAACCCGGACGAGGCGCTCGCCGGCAAGGACAACGTGTCCATCGAGCGCGGGACGCTCGGGCTCTCTGCGCGCGGCAAGGTGCCGCTGCGTGACTCGAACGGCCGGATCGTCGGCGAGGTGAGCGTCGGTTTCGCGGCCACGGACATCAGTGACGCCCTGTGGCGTGTGTTGTTCATCGTGTTGCCGTGGGCTCTCGCGGCGGTGTTGATCGCGGTGCTGCTGACGGCTCTGCTCGGCCGCCGGCTCAAGCGGCTCACCCTCGGGCTGGAGCCTTCCGAGGTCGCGGACCTGGTGCGCGAGCGCGAGGCGGTGCTGCACGGCATCTCCGAAGGCGTGCTCGCGGTGGACCCCGATCGGCGGGTGACGATGTGCAACTCGGAGGCAATCCGCTTGCTGGGCAAGGAGATTGCGGTCGGAAGCGACTTGGACGAGTTGGCGTTGGCGCCCGACCTGCAGCGCCTGATGAGCCATCCGCAGGAGGACCGACGCGCGGTCACCGCGGTCTCGGGCAGTCGGGTGCTCGTGGCGACGCATCGGCCGGTTGCGCTGGCCGACGGCACCGACCTGGGTGGCGTGCTGACGGTGCAGGACCGCACCGAGCTCGAAGAACTGACCAGTGAGCTCGCCGGTGTGCGGAGTATGACGAGCGCGCTGCGCGCGCAACGCCACGAATTCGCCAACCGGATGCACACGGTGATGGGCCTGTTGCACACCGCGAGTGTCGACGATGCGATCGAATACCTTTCGGACAGTGTGAAATTCGCGACGAACGAGGAGATCAGCGAGAACCCGGCGGTCCGGTCGACCACGATCCGGGCGTTCTTCGCGGGCAAACAGTCTGCGGCGGCGGAGTCCGGTGTGACCCTGGCGCTGTCCGAGCAGAGTTGGGTACCGCAGAAACTGGTCGCACCCGTTGAGGTCATCACCGTGCTCGGCAACCTCGTCGACAACGCTATCGAGGCGGCCCGCAGCTCCGCGGCGCGGCCGGCGCGGGTCGAGGTCGACCTGCTCACCGACGGCCACGATCTGGTGATCTCCGTGGCGAACACCGGCGACGGCATCCCCGAGCACCGAGCGGAGTCGATCTTCGTCGGGGGAGTCAGCACCCGAGGGGCGGGCCGAGGGATGGGCCTGGCGATCGCGCGCGCCACCGCGGAGGGCCTCGGGGGTGAGGTGCGGCTGACCTCGCTCGGTGCGGAGGCTTCGGACACCGTCTTTGTGGCGACGTTGCCAAATGTGTTGGACACCGGCGATATTCGGGAAGGCTTATGAGGAAGGTCCTGGTCGTCGATGACGACTTCAGAGTCGCATCCGTGCACGCGTCATACGTCTCCGAGGTTGATGGGCTCGAGGTGGTCGCCGTCGCGCACACCGCGGGTGACGCACTACGTGCCGTGGCGGAGTTACAGCCGGACCTCGTGCTGCTGGACAACTACCTGCCGGATCAGCCCGGGCTCGACGTGTGTGCCCAGTTGGCGGGGGAGTCGTGTGACGTCATGATGATCACCGCGGACGGCGCGGCGGAGTCGGTGCATGCGGCGCTGTCTGCTGGGGCGGTCAACTACGTGGTGAAACCGTTTCGCGCCGACCAACTCACCCGCCGGCTGAAGGCCTGGCAGCGATTCCGGAGCCGGGTGGGGCACGGGTTGCTCGACCAGGACCAGATCGACACGGCGATGCGCGCATTGCACGAGGGTGACCGGCCGCAGATGCCGAAGGGGCAGTCCCCGGTCACTGCTTCGCTGGTGCGCGAGGCGCTCGAAGCATCCGACGAACCCTTGTCGGCGGCCGACCTCGGCACGACGCTCGGCATCGCACGTGCCACGGCGCAGCGCTATCTCGCGGGGTTGGTGGACGAGGGAGTGGCGGTGATGCGGCTCCGGTATGGCGGGACCGGCCGTCCCGAGCACGAATACGAGTGGCGCCGCTGACGAAACCACTGCGGGTCGAGTAGGGCGAGCCCGTATCGAGACCGGGCGTGGTCAGCGGATCCGCCAGGCGCCGAGGTCCGGCGGCGGGGGCGAGGGGACGACGTCGGCGTCGGTGAAGGGCTTCGCGGTGCCTTGCAGTGCCTTTGCTGCCCGGACGGTCGTGGTGGCGGCCAACCGCGTTGCGCGGCGGCGGATCTCGTCGATGTCGACAGGTTGGCCGGATGCAAGGACGACATAGTTGCCGAAACGGCGGCCCTTCATGACATCCGCGAGTGCGAGCACGACTGCATCGTTGAAAGCCGTTGTGACTGTTGCCAAGGCGCGAGCAAGGTGTTGCCGGTTCGGTTCGTCGGCGAGGTTGAGGAGCAGCAGTCCTGCGGGTTTCAGCACGCGCCGGAAATGACCGACCGTTGTCGCCGAGATCAGTTGTGCCGGGACACGGCCTTCGTCATACGCATCGACGACGATCGCGTCGGCGGAGTCGTCGCGCAGCGCGCGGACGCCGGTGGCGCCGTCCTGCGGGCGCACGCGGATGCGGTGGTTGCGGGGGAGTGGCAGCTCGCGACGGACGGCCTCGGTGAGTGCGGTGTCGGGCTCCAGGACGATCTGCGGTGAACCCGGGCGGGTGTGCTGCACGTACCGCGGGAGGGTGAGTCCGGCGCCGCCGATGTGTGTGATGCCAGCCGGTCCCGGCGGCAGCAGGTCGATGCCGATCGCGAGTTGCGCGACGTACTCGAAGACCAGCAGTTCCGGGTCATGGAGGTCTACGTGTGACTGCGGGTGGCCGTCGCGCAGCACGGTGACGCCGCCGCGGTCGTCGGTTTGGAGTTCGAAGTGCGCCTCGTCGGTCACTGCGACAGCGTATGGGGTCGAGACGTGCGCTCCGATGCATCCCGCGCGATGATCGACGGATGCGGATGACTCACGACGGCGACGCGGACGCGGCATACATCTATCTCGTTGATCGGATCGGGCGGGGCGAGGTTGCGAGGACTACCGTCGCCGGGCACGGCTCGCCGGTTCTGGACTCGGTCAACCTCGACTTCGACGCCGATGGTCGCCTGCTCGGCATCGAGGTGCTCGGCGCCGGTCGGGCGTTGAGGGAAGAGACCTTGCAGGGCGCGGAACGGCTCGATCCGAACGCCGAGTGACGGCTAATTCGTCGACTGACGGTGACATCTCACCGTCGCTCGGCGAGAGAGCCGTCACTGACGGAGATGGGGGTGTCGGCGGGTCGGCATACGCTCGCACGATGGGTGACGCACCGGCCATCGGCGACCTCGACGATGCGATGGAGTATGTCGGAGCCATGACCGATGCCGGCGTGCGTGGCATCAGCTTCTTCCCGGCCGACGACCTTGGGGCCGCACACGTCCAGCTGGACACCGCCGGCACGATCGCGCGCCACCTGCATGCGGGAGGATGACTCCGGAAGAGGAGTGATCAATGGCGGCACGGAAGATCGACCCAGCGCAAGGTCGCGCGGCGGTGTTGGCGTGGTGTGTCGACCCGGATGTTGCCCGCGCGACACGAGCGATGGCGGTGCGGTTCAGTCTGCAGGAGCTCGAGCTGCAAGCGCCGGGTCGCAGTGTCGAGGTGCGAGTGCCGCCGTTCGGAGCGGTCCAGGTGATCGAAGGCCCGACCCATCGGCGTGGTACGCCGCCGAATGTCGTTGAGCTGTCGCCGGACTCGTGGCTCAAGCTGGTCGTCGGAGATCTGACCTGGGATGCGGCCGAGGAAGCCGGGCAGGTGTCGGCCTCCGGGTCGCGTGCCGACCTGTCGCCATACCTCCCACTGTTGCCGCGGCCGTAGGCTTTGGGCCATGCGCGTCGGCATCACGATCCTCCCCGAAGAACGCTGGCCCTCGGCCGCGCCGAAGTGGCGCACGGCCGAGCAACTCGGCTTCGACCACGCCTGGACCTACGACCACCTGGTGTGGGCCGGTCTCCCGGACGCGCCGTGGTTCGGCACCACCCCGACCTTGACCGCGGCGGCGATGGTCACCTCGACCATCCGACTCGGCACGTTCGTGACGTCGCCGAATTTCCGTCACCCGGTGGCTTTCGCCCGCGACGTCCTCGCGCTCGACGACATTTCCGGCGGCCGCTTCATCTGCGGTGTGGGCCGTGGCGGAGACCTCGACTCCGGGTTGCTCGGGGAGTCGTTCACCGTCGGTGAACGAACCGGGCGATTCGCCGAGTTCACCCGACTGCTCGACAAGGTGCTGGTCGAGGATCACGTCACGTATGACGGGAAGTACTTCTCCGCGCACGACGCGCGTAACGTGCCCGGATGCGTGCAGCAGCCCCGCGTACCGTTCATCGTCGCGGCGAACGCGCCCAAGGGTATGCGGCTCGCCGCGGAGCTCGGTGAGGGGTGGGTGACCTACGGCAATCCCACTGGCAGTGAAGCTGATTGGTGGGCGGGATTGCGCGAGTCCGGTGAGCGGATGACCGAAGTTCTGCAGGCCGCCGGCAGGGACCCGGAGTCGTTCGAGAGACACCTCAATGCGGACGGGCTGCGCGGTTCGGTCTACGAGAGCGTGGATCGCTTCGAGGACGCGGTCGGCCGTGCGCAGGAGGCCGGTTTCACCGACCTCATCACGCACTGGCCGCGCCCGGATGCGCCATACAAGGCAACGGTAGATGTGCTGGAAACTGTTGCTGCGGAGGTGCTTCCGCGACTTCACCGCTAGTAGGGCGGGCCGTTCGACGCGCGGAAACTTCTAGCGTTTGCCGGGGTCCCAGTGCCGGAAACCCGCAGCGCCAGCCGCGGTCTCGTCGCGGAAGTAGACCTCGGCTTCGGTGGATTCGTAGTCGGGGGAGTCCGTTCCGTGGAACGTCATCGTGTCCGCGTTTCCCTTGAGCCAACCGTCAGGACCAGAACCGTCCTCGTTCGGTGCTGCTGAACCGGGTCCGAGTGGGCCGTCCTCGGATGTGTCGGTGGTCGGCGCGGGCTCGGTGGCGGCGGGCTCCGGCTGCCCACCGAACTCCGCCAGTGGCAGAGGTGGGGTGTCCCAGTCGTCGCCGGATGCGGTGCGGGCCTTTGGTGCCGGCTGAGGCTCAGGGGCAGGCTCTGGTTCGGTGGCGGGCTCCGGTTCGGTCGTCGCCACGGGTGTTGTCGGGGCATCGTCCAGCGCAGGCGGTGGGGTGTCCCAGTCGTCGCCGGATGATGCGGGAGCGGTTGCTTCGGGTGCCGGCGCGGGGGTCGGCTCGGCCGCCGGTGCGCTGTCGTCGAGCGCAGGCGGTGGGGTGTCCCAGTCGTCGCCGGAGGATGCGGGAGCGGCAGTCGCGGATGCGGGTTGCTCGTCCAGCGCAGGCGGTGGGGTGTCCCAGTCGTCCGCGGCGGGTGCGGGTTGCTCGTCCAGTGCTGGTGGCGGGGCGTCCCAGTCATCGCCGGATGCGGCTGGTGCAGTGGTGGGTGTGTCGTCCAGGGCTGGTGGCGGGGCGTCCCAGTCATCGCCGGATGCGGCTGGTGCAGGGGTGGGTGCGTCGTCCAGTGCGGGGGGTGGCGCGTCCCAGTCATCGGCAGCGGGCGCAGCTGGTGCGGCGGCGGGTGCGTCGTCCAGTGCCGGTGGCGGCGCGTCCCAGTCATCGCCGGATGCGGCTGGCTCGTCAGTGATCGCAGGCGGGGGAGCGTCCCAATCGTCTGCTGCGGGTGCGGGTGACTCCTCGACCACGGGTTCGGCGGCGGCCGGCTCCGGCGCGGCCTTCTCGGCCGTCGCGACGGCGACACCTCCGGCGGCCACGGCTCCAGCACCCGCCGCCACCGCCGCGGCGGAACCGGTGCTCTCCTGCGCGGTGCCCTCGATCGCTGCGTCGTCGGCGGCGCTGATCTTCTGTGCACCCGTCACGCCGTGTATGCCGACGGACCTGCCTCGCTGCGGGTCGCGCAGGTACAACCACAGGCCCACCGTGAGTACCACGGCAAACAGGATCAGGATCAGCCACACCATGTCCAACACCTTCGAACGCACCAACCGGAACTAGCGCATCACGATAACGAGTCCAGCGTGCCGGCGCGGAGCCGTCTACGGGTCGGTAAAATCTCGCGTGCCGAGCCGCTCGCGTGAGCGGCCTCATGACGGGTGGCGTCATACAGCGGAAGGAACACCGACTACCGTGCTGGACGTGACAGAGCAGGACAAACCCGAGAAGCAGGACGACGCTCAGGACCGCGTCGTCCGCTACCCGGTGCGCCGGACGCCCAACGTCCTCCGCTTCGTCATCACCGGGGCCGTGATCGGCTTCATCGCGGGTGCGATCGTCGCGACGTCGGGTGCCAACGCAGAGGGGTATTCCCCGCGCACCGGCATCGCGCTCATCGGCGCGATCCTCGCCGCGATCGGTGCCCTGCTCGCGGCCGTCGTCGCCCTGGTGCTGGAGCGCCTGCTCAACCGGCAGTGACCGAGCACCCGATCCGGCATGACACACTGGTGTCGTGGCGCGTGGAGATGGACGGCTGACGCACGATCTCTATCCCGGTGAGAAGGCACCCCAGGACGAATGCGGTGTCTTCGGTGTCTGGGCTCCCGGGGAGGAAGTCGCCAAACTCACCTACTTCGGGCTGTACGCCCTGCAGCACCGCGGCCAGGAGTCGGCCGGCATCGCGACCAGCGACGGGCACAGCATCCTGGTCTACAAGGACATGGGCCTGGTCTCCCAGGTCTTCGACGAGTCGAGCCTGACGTCGCTGCGCGGGCACCTCGCGATCGGGCACACCCGCTACTCCACCACTGGCGGCAGCACCTGGGAGAACGCCCAGCCGACGCTCGGCGGCAGTGACCGCGGCACCGTGGCGCTGGCGCACAACGGCAACCTCATCAACTCGGCCGAGCTGCGCGACCTGGTCGACCAGCAGCTCGACGGCCGCGCCGCACGCGGTGAACTCGCCCGCGGCAACACCTCCGACACCGCGCTCGTCACCGCGCTCCTCTCCGAGAACCCCGACAAGCCGCTCGAAGAGACCGCCCTCGAGGTGCTGCCCAAACTGCGGGGCGCCTTCTGCTTCGTCTTCATGGACGAGCACACGCTGTATGCCGCGCGCGACCCCTACGGAGTCCGGCCGCTCGCGCTGGGACGGCTCGAGCGGGGCTGGGTGGTCGCCTCCGAGACCGCCGCGTTGCAGACCATCGGCGCCAGCGTGGTCCGCGAGGTCGAGCCGGGCGAACTCATCGCGATCGACGAATACGGCCTGCGCAGCCACAAGTTCGCCGAGCCGACGCCCAAGGGGTGCGTCTTCGAATACGTCTACCTGGCCCGCCCGGACGCGGTCATCCGCGGCCGCGTTGTGCACGAGGCCCGGGTGGAGATGGGTCGTGCGCTCGCCCGCGAGCACCCGGTCGACGCGGACCTGGTGATCGGGGTGCCCGAGTCGGGGGTGCCGGCCGCGACCGGCTATGCGCAGGAGTCCGGCATACCTTTCGGCCAGGGGTTCGTGAAGAACGCCTATGTCGGCCGGACCTTCATCCAGCCCAGTCAGACCCTGCGCCAACTGGGCATCCGGCTCAAACTCAACGCACTCGAGCACGCCGTCAAGGGCAAGCGGCTGGTCGTCGTCGACGACTCGGTCGTGCGCGGCAACACCCAGCGCGCCCAGATCCGGATGCTGCGTGAGGCGGGTGCCGCCGAAGTGCACGTGCGCATCTCCTCGCCACCGGTGAAGTGGCCGTGCTTCTACGGCATCGACTTCGCCACCCGGGCCGAGCTCATCGCCAACGGACTCGGGGTCGAGGAGATCTGCGCCTCGATCGGGGCCGACACCCTCGGCTACATCTCCGAGGACGGCATGATCGCCGCCACCGCCCAGCCGAAGTCGCAGCTGTGCAGTGCGTGCTTCAGCGGTGAATACCCGATCGCGCTGCCCGAGGACGGACGCATCGGCAAGCACGTGCTGGAAACACTGCCGATCGAGCTGCGCACCGGCCACGACACCTCAGTGGACCTCGCCGAGCAGGACCGCCGCCAGGACGCCGAAGGTGTGTCGATCGGCGTGTCCGGCGGCGCCGAGAACTCCCTGCTGCACCCCTGACCGCCTCGTCATACCGAAGGACTCCGATGCCCGAATCCCCGCAGATCACGTATGCCGCAGCCGGCGTCGACGTCGAGGCGGGTGACAAGGCCGTCGAGCTGATGAAGGACCCGGTGCGGCGCGCGACCCGGCCCGAGGTGATCGGTGGTCTCGGCGGTTTCGCCGGACTCTTCGACGCGTCCGCGATCGCCCGCTTCACGCACCCGGTCCTCGCAACCTCCACCGACGGCGTGGGCACCAAGGTCGCCATCGCGCAGGCGATGGACGTGCACCACACGATCGGCTTCGACCTGGTCGGCATGGTCGTCGACGACATCGTCGTGTGCGGCGCCGAGCCGTTGTTCATGACCGACTACATCGCCACCGGCAAGGTCGTGCCCGAGCGCATCGCCGCGATCGTGCAGGGCATCGCCGCCGCCTGCGAGCAGGCGAACGTCGCGCTCATCGGTGGCGAGACCGCGGAACATCCCGGCCTGCTGGACCCGAGCGAGTATGACGTCGCGGGTGCCGCCACCGGTGCCGTGGAGCGAAGCAAGCTGCTCACGCCGGATCTGGTGCAGGCGGGAGACGTCGTGCTCGGCATACCCTCCAGCGGCCTGCACTCCAACGGCTTCTCGCTGGTCCGGCGCGTGATCGCGTCGGCGGGCTGGGGGCTGGACCGCGACGTGCCGGAGTTCGGCCGCACACTGGGCGAAGAACTGCTCACCCCGACCCGGGTGTATGCCGCCGACCTGCTGCGCCTGATCCAGGCGCTTCCGGTGCATGCGCTGTCGCACATCACCGGCGGTGGACTTGCCGCCAACCTGGCGCGGGTGCTGCCGACCGGACTCACCGCGGTGCTCGACCGCAGCAGCTGGACGCCACCGGCGGTGTTCTCGGTGATCGGCCGGCTCGGCAACGTCCCACAGGAGGACATCGAACGCACGCTCAATCAGGGTGTCGGTTTCGCGGCGGTGCTGCCCGAAACCGCGGTGGACGATGCACTCGCGATGCTGGCCGAGTGCGACCTACCCAGTTGGGTGATGGGCTCCGTGCGACCGGCTGAAGAGGTCGACCCCGGTGCCGCGGCGATCATCAGCGGAGCCAAGGGAGCGCAGTCCGGTGGCGCGCAGCTGATCGGCGTACACGCTTCCTGATCGGTGGATCAGCGCCGACGGATCAACGCCTGTGGGAAGCCCAGTCGGCGTAGTCGCCGTAGTCGTCGTCATCGCGCGACTCCTCGGCGTCCTCCGCCCGGTCGTGCGACTTCGCGCGAAGTTCGCGCTCGAGTGCATTCAGATCGGTGTCGGGAGAAAAGTACTTCAACTCCCGGGCAACCTTGGTCTGCTTTGCCTTGGCCCGGCCGCGCCCCATGGCGAGACCCCCTCGTGTGTGTTGCCGGGATGCGATCAAGCGGTGGGTACGTGCGTGCACGCTACCGCCCTCGGACCCCGGGATCCTCGGTATATGTCGTGAGGTCAACGGTACCTCAGGCACCGGACATTCCATGCATCGACCGGGCGAGCCGTCACAGATCGTCGTTGTCGCCCCGTGCGCGCAGGCGGACCAGCGCCGCGAGCCCGCCGATCACGATGACCGCGAGCACCGCGACCCCGATGATCAGCAGTGGTTCGTTGTTCGTGCTGTTGGTGGGTTCCTGGAAGCTGGGCACCGACGTCGCCCAGCTGGTGCCGTCGTCGGTGTTGGTGCTGCGTTGCAGGCCGGCGCTGGAAGCGGTGGCCGTCCCGGACGTTCCCTGTGCCGCGAACACCGGCCCCGCACCACCCAGGAAGGCCACGAGCAGCACGGGAAGGACCAGGAGGCCGAGGCGGGCACGCATGGGCCCGATTATTACTCACGGGGTATGACGGGCCGGTGAACGCGTGGCGCCGGTGGCACACCCACTCGGGTGCACCACCGGCACACAGCGGCGTCCTCAGCGCAGTTGCACGGTCGTGGCGTCGTCGAAGAGACCGCCGCTGAACTCGATCGCGGTCGCCTTCACCCCGACCGGCATGTCGTAGACGAGCACGCCGTCGACGGCGTTGCCGGGGTTGATGTCGGACAGCCAGACGTCGTTGTTCTTCATCGCGAGCTCTGCGGTGGAGTCCGGCGAGTAGGTCTTGTTGTCAGCGTCCTTGATCTTCTGGTCGTCGTCGAAGAACGTCTCCGAGTCGCTGCCCACGTTGCGGACTGTGACATAGACCAGGGTGTAACGACCCTGCGCCTTCTGCGCCATGAAGTCCTGACCCACCGAGGTCTGGTCGCGCACCACCTTGGTGACGGTGAACTGCAGGTCACCCGACCGCACCGGCGTGCCGATGTGGGGCGCGGAGTCCTGCGCGGGTGCCGGCTTCGAGGTGGTCTTCGTGGCGGGCTTGGCGCTCGTGGCGGCCCTGCTCGTGTGCTGAGCGGCCGGGCTGTCCTTGGCGGCAGCGTTGGGTGCCGGTGCCGCCGCGCTGCTGGCCGCAGGCTGCGAGGCCGAGGTCCGAGTCGCCGCATCCGTCGAGTTCCCGGACGATCCCGCGCTGGTCGCGATGCTCGCGACCACGATCACCGCGATGACGGCGAACAGGCCGGTCAGGATCTTGTGCCGGGCGAACCAGTTCTTCCTGGTGGGCGCCGGCCCGGGTGGCACGGGCGGATAGGGTCCGCCCTGCGGCGGCTGTCCGCCCCACTGGGTGGGGTCCTGCGGTCCGTTGTAGTGAGTCATCGCTGCTCCTCCGTAGTCGTGTTGTGCGATGCCCACAGCAGACCGTCCGGGACCGTCCTGGGACTTCCCGCAGGCGGCTCGTCATACCTCCACCGAACGGTGGATCTGTCACTCACCGAGTGGTGGAGTCAGGACGTCGGTGGCCGGCTCTACAGTTCGGTCATGCCCATCGATCCAGCGCTGCCGTGGTGGCGTTCGCCGCGCCTGCGACGCGGAGTGGTGACGGGGCTGGTCGTGGCGGTCTGTGTCTGCTTCGAGGCGGCTTCGGCCGTCCTCGCGCAATACCGGCACGACGGCATCACCGATCAGGCAGCGGCGGATGCGATGGACCTGTCCAATCGGTTCGCCGTGATCATGCTGATCGGTTTCGTGCTGGCGGGCGCGCTCGTCTGGCGGCATCGGTGGCCGGTGTGGATCTCGCTGGGGATCAGCGCGGTGACGATCGCGCTGCCGCTCGGTGCGATCACACCGCTCTTCGCGCTGTATGCCGCGCTGCTGGTCACCACGGGGCCGTGGCTGTGGGCGAGCGTCGCGCTGGCCACCGCGGCCGAGTTCGCGAGCGTATGGCGGGACGGCAGCGGCCCACAGTTCGCGTCCTGGAGCCGCGGGATGCTTTCGGTGCGCGACGGCACCCACTTCCCGTGGTGGCTGGTGGTCCTGGAAACCGCGGTCCTCGTCGGCGTGACCGCGGGGCTCGCAATGCTGGTCCGCAGCCGCAAGGCGTTGCGGGACAGCAAGGTCAACGAGGGGCGCAGTGAGACCAAACTGCACGCCCTTGGCGAGGAGGTGGCCCGCCAAGCCGAGCGCGAGCGGATCGCGCGCGAGGTCCACGACGTGCTGGGGCACCGCCTGTCGCTGCTGTCGTTGCACGCCTCCGGCCTGGAGCTGGCCGCGGACGACCCGAAGCTGGCCAGGAGCGCGGCGCTGGTCCGCGAGGGCGCCCAGGAGTCCATGGCCGACCTGCGCTCGCTGCTCGCGGTGCTGCGGCAGCCGAGCGACCCCGACATCAGCCAGGCGTTGCCGACCTGCCGCAACTGATCGACGAGTCGCTCGCGGCCGGCAGCCCGGTGACGGCCACGGTGTTCCTCGATCGCGGAGCGGAGCTGCACGACCAGGTCAGCCGCAGCGCCTACCGGATCACCCAGGAGCTGCTGACCAATGCCCGCAAGCACGCGCCCGGTGCCCCCGTGCGGCTGCAGATCGAGGGCGGTCCGGACCGCGGCGTGCAGATCGGCACCGCCAACCGGGCACCCGACCCCACCGATCGCACGATCCGCCCCGGCAACGGGCTGACCGGCATGCACGAGCGCGTGCAGCAGGCGGGCGGTGAGTCGTGGGTGTGGGTCGACGACGACGGCGCGTTCCGCACACTGGTGCGGCTGCCATGGCAATCGAGAGGAGCCGCAAGGTGACTGACACGCAGGTGCAGCCGATCCGGGTGCTGCTGATCGACGACGACCCGCTGGTGTGCTCGGGCTTGGAGCTGATCCTGTCCACCGTCGACGACATACAGGTCGTCGGCTCGGCGGGCGACGGTGATGAGGCCGTGGCCGCGGTGCAACGGCATTTCCCGGACGTCGTCCTCCTCGATGTGCGGATGCCGCGACTGGACGGCATCGCGGCGACCGAGGCGCTGTGTGCGCTGCCGACACCACCGCGGGTGATCGTGCTGACGACGTTCGACGCCGACGACATCGTCATGCGGGCGATCGGTGCCGGCGCGGCCGGGTTCCTGCTCAAGACCGCGTCGGCGCCGGACATCATCGCGGCGATCCGCAACGTCCACGCCGGTGACGGCGCCCTGTCGCCGCGGAGCGCTCGGCGGGTCTTCGAGCAGGTCGGTGACGACGGTGCCCGGCGGTCGGCCGCCCGGGAGGCGATCGGCGTGCTCAGCGAGCGCGAGCGGGAGGTGGTGCGGCTGGTCGGTGAGGGGCTCAGCAACTCCGAGATCGGCGCGCAGCTGTACCTCGGTGAGGCGACCGTCAAGACCCACCTGGCATCGGCTCAGCGCAAGCTCGGGGTCGAGGGGAGGGTCCGGCTGGCCGTGGTCGCCACCAAGGCCGGCCTGGTCTGATTGAGCGGCAGCGGTGCACGACATACCAGGGCACCGGCCCGCCATACCAAAACGGACCCGCCCGAGGGCGAGTCCGTTCGTGCGGCCAGTGCGACCGTGGTGGCCAGAGACGGGGTCGAACCGCCGACCTAGCGATTTTCAGTCGCTCGCTCTACCAACTGAGCTATCTGGCCCTTGAGGTGTGGCACCTCGGAAGGGATGGCGACCCCGACGGGACTCGAACCCGCGACCTCCGCCGTGACAGGGCGGCGCGCTAACCAACTGCGCTACGGGGCCTTGCGGCCTTCTTGCAACCTGCATCATCGCACGTGCGATGCGTATCCCCAACGGGATTCGAACCCGTGCTACCGCCGTGAAAGGGCGGGGTCCTAGGCCGCTAGACGATGGGGACTTCATCTTCGACGACCAGTCCTCAAGCGTTAGCCACCTCGGCTGGTGTCGAGGACTAGATGACTATAGGGGAGCATCGGGCAATCCACCAAAACGAGTTCGTCAGTGTGCTCCGGACCACTCCAGCAGCCGGTCTTTCGGCCACGTGTCGACGATGCGATCGAGGGGTATGCCGAGGCGCTGGGCGCGCTCGCAGCCGTACTCCACGAAGTCCAGTTGGCCGGGTGCGTGGGCGTCGCTGTCGATCGAGAACAGGCACCCGGCGTCCAGCGCGACGCCGATCAGCTCGTCCGGGGGATCCACCCGCTCCGGCCGGGAGTTGATCTCGACCGCGACGTCGTGCGCGGCGCACTCGGCGAAGACGGCCTCGGCGTCGAAGGCGGACTGCTCCCGACGCAGGACCTTGCCGCGCCGCTCACCGTCGACCATCCGGCCGGTGCAGTGACCGAGGATGTTGGTGTGCGGGTCGCGAACGGCGGCGATCATCCGCGTGGTCATCGGCGCCTTGGCCATCTTCAGCTTCGAGTGGACGGACGCCACCCGGACGTCGAGCCGGTCGAGCAGGTCGGCGCGCTGGTCCAGGCTGCCGTCCTCGAGGATGTCGACCTCGATGCCCTTGAGCAGCGTGAAGTCGCCGGTGCGCTCGTTGATCCGGTCGATCAGCTTCAGCTGTTTGGTGAGCCGTTCCGCGCTCAGGCCGTTCGCGACGCGCAGGCTCGGCGAATGATCGGTGAGCACGAGGTATTCGTGGCCGAGCTCCATCGCGGTCGCGACCATCTCGGGGATCGGTGAGCCGCCGTCGCTCCAGTCCGAATGGCTGTGGCAGTCACCGCGCAGGGCGGCGCGGTAGCGCTCGCCGCCCTCGACGAGCCGCTCGGGAGACTTGGCCTCCAGGCTGGTCAGGTATGCCGGGCGCTCGCCGGCCAGCGACTCCCGGATGACCGCCTCGGTCGACTTCCCGATCCCTGGCAGGTCGTGCAGCGTCCCGCTCGCGGCGCGTTCCTCGAGCTCGTCGCGGGGCGTGGCGACGACGGTGTCGGCCGCCTGGCGGAACGCCTTGACGCGGTACGTGCCTGCCCGGGCTCGCTCCAGCAGGAAGGCGATCCGGCGTAGCGCGTCGATCGGTTCGATGGGCTCGGCGTGCGGCATACGACCCAGCTTGCCGGATGGGTCTCACGTACGCTCCATCCGTGCGGATCTGGATCGAGGGGCCCCTCCTGGTGCTCGGCGTTGTCTGGGCCTGGTGGGTCCGCCGCCGGATGCAGCGCGCCCAGCTGGCCTGGCTGATCCAGCGCTCCCGGCAGACCATCGGTCGCGCGCGGGCGGTGACGATGTCCAGTCAGGCGCTGGCTGCGGTGGCCGCTGTCATCGTGCTCACGGTGGCCGTCTGGGCAGAGCAGGCCCACCGGTTGTTCTGGATCCGAATCCCGTTCGCAGTGTTGGTGATCACGATCTACGTGCCGTTCGCCACGCAACTCGCGCCGGTGCGGGTGCGGATCGGAAAGCTGCGGCGCTCGCCGCAGGACCGACTGGTCGAGCTGGGCGCCCGGCCGCCGGTCGCCGAGGCCATCGCGGGCGCTGGCCGGCCGTTCGCGTT
>Ga0164242_10003220_pt1 | contig 18699 bp, 15 predicted proteins | sample OricomgcompostMG_FD_108783 | JGI IMG/M metagenome (GOLD analysis project Ga0164242, IMG submission 108783) | Miracle-Growth compost microbial communities from Emeryville, California, USA - Original compost - Miracle growth compost (MG) ... | reverse complement strand
ATTTCTTCGCCGGGCATCGTCTCTAGTAACGTTCCTCGCGGTGGCGTGTCCGAGCGGCCGAAGGTGCATCACTCGAAATGATGTGTGGGGCAACCCACCGTGGGTTCAAATCCCACCGCCACCGCCAGCTGGAGCCCGGTCCTGTCACAGGACCGGGCTCCGTTGCATTCACCAGCGGCGACGTCGGCCTACTGCAGTGCAGCCGTCAGCCGCATGACGTTGTCGACGTATCGCGCCCGCCGCGAGCGGCCCAGCCACTCCTCGAGGGTCAGTTCGCGGGAGATCGAGCGGTAGTGGTCCTGCACCTCGGAGAGTGCCTTCACGATGTCCGGGTCGGGGAGCATGAGTGAGACCTCGTAGTTGAGCGCGAACGAGCGCATGTCCATGTTGCTCGAGCCGATCACGGCGACGTCGCGATCGATGGTGAAGTGCTTGGCGTGCAGGATCCACGGGGCCGGATAGAGATGGATCCGGACACCCGCCTCGAGCAGCGCCTTGTAGTACGAGGCCTGGGCGCGGCCGACCATGAACTGATCGGACTCCTCACTGACGAAGAGCTCGACCGGCACACCGCGCTGGGCAGCGGTGGTGACGGCGTAGAGCAACGACTCGTCCGGGACGAAGTAGGGCGAGGTGATCGAGATCCTCTCGGTGGCTGTGTAGAGCAGCGAGGTGAACATCCGCAGGTTGTTCTCCGCTACCAGGCCGGGCCCGCTCGGTACCACCTGGCATGCGACCTCCCCGAGCTGGTGCGGCGTGGGTGCGACGACGTCGAAGGACACGCCCTCGTCGGTCTCGGCGTACCAGTCGGAGGCGAAGACGGCGTTGAGCGAGGACACCACCGGACCCTCGAGGCGCACCATCAGCTCTACCCATTCGCGGCCGAGGCGGTGGTTGCGGCGCTTGTTGTAGCCGGGCTCGATCAGGTTGAGCGAGCCGGTGTAGCCGACCCGTCCGTCGACCACCACCAGCTTGCGGTGGTTGCGCAGGTCAGGCCTCCGGAAGCGTCCCCGGAGTGGGCGCAGCGGCAGCATCGCGTGCCAGGCGATGCCCGAGGCGTGCAGTCGCGTGACCATCGAGCGATAGCCCGGAATCCGGCGCGATCCGAGATGGTCGAAGAGCAGACGTACGCCGACACCCCGTGCCGCCGCCCGCTCCATCGCTGCGAAGAGTGGCTCGCTGACGTCGTCCCAGGCGGTGATGTAGAACTCGACGTGCACGTAGGACACCGCGCGATCGATCTCCTCGGCCATCTGCGCGACCACCTCGCGGTAACCGGGCGCGAGCCGGACGTCGTTGCCGTCGAGCATCGGCAGCGCGCCGAGCCTCTGGTTGAGGTCGGCGATCCTTGCGATCGGTGTGGACAGCTCCGGGTCGATCACACCGCTCTGCTTGGCGGCATGCTCGCGGATCACCCCGATAGCCTCCTTCTGCCGCTCGATCCGCTTGCGCTCGAGCGCTGTGCGACCGAAGAGTAGGAAGATCGCGAACCCCACGATCGGCTCGATCAGGATCAGCAGCAGCCAGGCCATGCCGGTCGAGGGCTTCCGATTGCCCGGGATAACGCCCAGCGCCACGATGCGCAGCACCACCTCGAGCGCGAGCAGCACCCACTCCAGGACGGTGGTCGGAGAAGGGAAGGTCATGCGTCCTGCTCGCGGCGGGCCCCGTCGGAGGGGGAGACCACGAAGATCGTCGGTACGCCGAAGCCTGCACCCACGAAGGCCGCGCGGACCGCGTGTCCGACTGCAGCGACCCGATCCGTGGCGACCAGTGCGATCGCCGAGCCGCCGAATCCGCCACCGGTCATCCGCGCACCCACCGCGCCGGCCTCGAGAGCGGCGGCGACGGCGGTGTCGAGCTCGGGTACGGAGATCTCGAAGTCGTCGCGCATCGAGAGGTGGGAGGCAATGAGCAGGTCGCCGCATCTCGACAGGCTCGATGGGCGGGAGGAGGCCGATGGGCTTGGCGTGGGTGACGGGGCGCCCAGGTCGTCGGTCCGCAGCAGCTCCGCCATCTCCAGCACCCGCTCGTTCTCGGTGACGATGTGGTGCGCGCGACGGTAGATCACGGGGTCGACGGCGTCGAGCCGCTCGCGGGCCTCGTCCAGGTCGGCGAGGGTGGCGTCGCGCAGTGCGGCGATGCCGAGGACCTCCGCGGCCTGCTCGCACGAGGCCCGGCGGGCGGCGTACCCGCCGTCGGCGTGGGCGTGCTTCACCTTGGTGTCGATGACGATCAGGCTCAGCTCGGCGTCGGCGGTGGCGAACGGGATCGACTCACGCGAACCGTCGCGGCAGTCGATGAAAAGGGCGTGCCCGGCCTCGGAGAAGAGTGAGGCGGACTGGTCGAGGATTCCGGTGGGCGCCCCGACGATGACGTTCTCGGCCTGGACTGTGGCGCGCAGCAGGCTGTCCTCGCTCAGCGAGACCTCCCACAGGTCGACTAGAGCGGTCGCGAGAGCGCACTCGATGGCGGCCGAGGAGGAGAGGCCGGCGCCGAGGGGTACGTCGGAGGTGAAGTAGGCATCGAAACCGCTGACCAGGTCGCGCGTGGAGGCCTCGATCTCCCGCACGACGCCCCACGCCGTACCGAGGGGATAGGCGGACCATCCGTCGACCGCATCGGGCGTGATGTCGTCCAGGCCGTGCTCGACGATGTCGTCGGCACCAGCGGAGGCGACCCGAGCGACGCGGTCCTCGCGGCGTCCGACGGCGACCCAAGTGCGCTGGTCGATGGCGACAGGCAGCACGAAGCCATCGTTGTAGTCGGTGTGCTCGCCGATCAGGTTCACCCGGCCCGGTGCCGACCAGAGTCCGTCGGGCTCGCGACCGAAGCGCTCGCGGAAGCCAGCGATCGCCTCCTTGCCGAGCGTGGTCAGACGATCATCACTGGGCACGGACGCTGCTGGGCTCTCCACGGGGACGAGCCTAAGGCCGGCTTTGTCGATCAACCGGCTCAGGCTGAGGCAGTTCCATCTGAACGCATGTGCAGCACCGCGGGGGCGCTCACCTAAATTGAACGGTCGAGCAGCGAGGGCGGCGCATCCCGCCAGGATTGAACGGTCGTGCAGGCCGTGGACGGCCGTTCAAATCGGCGTCACCCCACCTCAGCGGTGAGCGGTCGTTCATCAGCCCAGCTCGTCAGAAGCCGAAGGACCCGGCGCCACCCGCCGATGAGAGTCCGGTGGCACGAGAATCCGGTGGCGCGGACGGTCGACACCGGATCGTCACGGTGACGCGATGAGGAGGCTGCGGTGGAGAAGCGAGCGGGCGACCGGGTGAGGCGCGCGGCAACCGTCGGCACGATCGCCATCGCCGCGGCGACGGGTGGCTATGCGATCTGTGCGGCGGTTACCGGCCACCCCACGGCCACGGTGGCGTTGGTCGTCGCCCTGGCCGCCAGCTGGGCGGGAATGATCATGCTCGGTGTGCTGCTGCGTGCCGTGGTCGGCGACCGCGCCCGGGGCGCGGAGCCCGACCGTGCGGTCGACCCGGTCAGCGGGCTGCTGCGCTACGACCCGATGCTGGACGACGCCTCGATGCGTCGCGCGCATGGGTTGTCGTGGGCGGTGCTGGTGGTCGAGGTCGATGCACATGTTGCTGCCTCGGCCTTCGACCCCACGGTCGCTGACACCCTGATCGCACATACCGCGGAACGGATCGGCGCGGTGGCGGCGTCGTACGGTGCGATCGTGCGGCGGCTGCACGGTCCGCGGTTCGCGGTGGTGGTGACTGGTCTCGAGGACGCCGCCCTGCGCGCGCTGGCGATGACGTTGCACGACGGCGGCGCAAGTGGATCGCTCAGCCTGACACACGGCCGTGCGGTGGTCGGCGTCGCCGTCGCCGAGGGCGGCCACGGCGAGGTTACGACGCTGATCCGCTCGGCCACGACGGCGGCGACGCAGGCGAAGCGATCCGCATCAGAGAGTCCCGTCTTCTTCCATGACCGCCTCGTCGAGGACGCGCGCGAGCGGTTGACCGTCGGACGGGCGTTGCGCGCCGCGATCGACGCGCGCGACATCGACGTTGTCTATCAGCCGCTGGTCGATCTGACCGATGGCGCGCTGCTCGGCCTCGAGGTGCTCGCTCGCTGGCGGGATCCCGTGCTCGGACCGATCGCACCGGACAGATTCGTCCGGATCGCGGCCGAGATCGGCTTGGCCTACCAGCTCGACCGGCTCATCGCGGAGAAGGCCCTGGCGCAGTTGCATGCCTGGGATCAGGCCGGCATCCGGGTGCCGCATCTCTGCGTCAACGTCGCACCGGAGACCATCACTCAGGAGCGCGCCATCGGCGTACAGCGGCTGCTTGAGATGTATGACATCGCCCCGCACCGGTTGACCGTCGAGGTCATCGAGAGCCGAGTCTTCGAGAACAACAACGGCACCGCCGCCGTGCAGCGCTTCCGGGACCTGGGTATCCGGGTGGCGTTGGACGACTTCGGCAGCGGCCGAGCCTCTTTCAGCCAACTGGTGTCGCTGCCGGTGACCGGGCTCAAGATCGACCGCTCGCTGCTGAGCGACCACGACATCGACGAGTCGGTGCTCGGAGCGATCATCCAAGCCGGTACGGCGCTGGGTCTCGCGGTCGGCGCGGTCGGCATCGAGACCGTCGAGCAGCGGGACCTGCTGCGGCGGCTCGGCTGTGTGATGGGGCAGGGCTACCTGTTCTCCCGGCCCCTGACCGCCGCCGAGCTCGTCGACCAGCTCCGCTCCCCGGCGCCGGTCGGTCTCGCGCGGGTGGGACGCTAGCTGGACGAGATGGACGCCGGAGACAGACGCCGGAGCCCCTCACCGGCATCGGTGAGGGGCTCCGGCGTCGTGATGAGGTGTTGCTCGGGTCAGCTCTCGCAACCCGACACGTGCTCGGAGCTCGAGCAGGTGTCGGTGCCCACGCCTCCGTAGGCGTGGTCGTCGCCCTTGCCGCCGCGGATGGTGTCGTCACCCTTCTTGCCGCGCAGGGTGTCGTTGCCGGCACGACCCCGGAGGGTGTCGTTCCCGCGCTTGCCGACGAGGGTGTCGTTGCCGGGGCCGCCCTGGAGGTAGTCGTTGCCCGGCGTGCCGGAAACCCGCTCGACGGCCGCGAAGGTCACGCTGCCGTGTGCCCAGGTGGCGGTGCCGTTCAGCGTCGAGCTGTGCAGGTTGGCCTGGTCGCCCAGCCACTTGTAGTCGATGGTGTCATTGCCCGCTCCACCGGCGATGCTTCCCCGCCAGCGCAGCGCGGGGTTGGAGTTCCAGGTGGTGGAGTTGGTCATGAGCGTGTTGACCAGGAAGGTGTCGTCGCCGCTCTGGCCGGTGAGCCGATAGTTGGTGACCGCGGTGCCCGAGTCGGGGCTGGCGCCGGAGATCGTGTTGTTGGGGTCGGCGGCGATGGTGTCGTCGCCGCGGCCGCCGTGCACGTTGCCGCCGAACCCGACGGTGATGGTGTCGTTGCCGGCGTTGCCGGTGACCTTCGCGGGGTTGACGGCATGGAACCAGTCGTTGCCGCCTGCGCCGCGGATGTGGTCGGCGCCGCTGCCGCCGTCGAACCAGTTGGGCTGGTCGTCGCCGAGGAAGGTGTCGTTGCCGTCGGTGCCGAAGATCCGGGCCTCGTCGAGGCCGACCAGGGTGTCGGTGCCGGACTGGGCGCCGGTCACGGTCCCGGCGGGCAGATTGACGGTGATGCCGGTCGCGCCGGCCTGGTAGCCGTCTGCGACGTAGACGACATCGTTGTTGATCGTGCCGGTCAGCCGGTCGTTGCCGGCACCGCCGATGAGGCGGTCGCGGCCACCGGTGGAGATCAGGGTGTCGTCGCCGGCACCACCGTTGAGGGTGGTGTTGGTGACGGTGCCGGCGGGGTCGTTGGCCCCGCAGATGACGTCGTTGCCGGCGCCCCCGTTGATGGTCAGGCCGTGGAAGCCGTTCGCGGCGATGACGTCGTTGCCGGCGGTGCCGGTGATGGTCTGGTTGTCGGCGGTCGCCCACATCGTGGGGGTCACGCCGTTGCACAGGAGGCCGGTCGGCGGCGTGTCAGCGGGGGCCGCGCCGCCATCGGCGTAGGCCGCACCGAGCGCGGGAAGGGCGAGTACGCCGGCGGCGATGACGGGGAGTGTGATGCGACGGAACAGGTGATGCATGGAGCTGGTATCCCTTCGGCGGGGCCATGTGGGATGGCTATTGCTTGGACATGTGTGGGTACCCCGACGGTCACATCCGAACCTGTCCGGAGCCTGTGCATCGCCCGTGACGGATGTGACAGGTGGGGCTGCTGGGATGAAATCTACGCGGCTTAGCGGTGGCCTTCAGGCGTAGCGCGCGGCGACCTCGGCTGCCCGCACGCCGTACCCGCCGCCGAAGAGGCAGGCGTGCACGAGCAGCGGGAAGAGCTGGTGGAGGCCGGTCCGGTCCTCCCAACCCTCGGCGAGGGGGTGGACCTCGTCGTACGCCTCCTGCACTCGCTCCAGGTGAGGCAGGCCGAAGAGGGAGAGCATGGCGAGGTCCATCTCCCGGTGACCTCCATAGGCAGCCGGATCGATCACCCAGACGTCCCCGTCGTGCGACCAGAGCACGTTGCCGGTCCACAGGTCGCCGTGCAGCCGCGCAGGCGGCTCTTCCGGTACCAGCGCGGCGACCTTCGCCACGGCACGCTCGATGGTGGCGACGTGCTGGTCGTCGACCGAGCCGCGGTCGTGCGCGAGCTTGAGGTAGGGGAGCACTCGGCGGGTGGTGAAGAACTCTGCCCAGCTCGGCGCCGGCGTGTTGGGCAGGGGCAGCCGAGCGATGAACGTGTCCTCGGTCAGTCCGAAGGAGTCAGCGCCGGCCCGATGGGTGCGGGCCAGCGCGCGGCCGAGCGCGTCGGCGGCCTCGGGGGACGGGCGGCCCGGCTCGATCCAGCGCAAGATCAGGCAGTCGGCGTCGACGGCGAGCACCTCCGGCACGGATACGCCGCCGGCCTCTCCGAGCCAGGCCAGGCCGCGGGCCTCGCTGGGGAAGAAGGTCTCGGGGCAGTGCGGCAACGTCTTCATCAGTGCCTGGCTGCCGTCGGCGAGCCGCAGCTTGGTCGCGGTCGCGACGTCGCCGCCCGCGACCGGCGCCGTGCTCACCACCGCCCGGCCGAGGAGCTGCTCGGCACGGCGGGCGACGGAGGGCAGCCGGGTCATGACGGAGATACCGTCTCGCCGTGCTGCTGCCTGATGGCCGTCACCAGCACGTCGGCCGTCCGTTCCACCATCGCCAGTACCTCCCCGAAGCCGTCGTCCCCGCCGTAGTAGGGATCTGGCACGTCGCCCGGTCCCTCCGGGTCGAAGTCGCGGAAGGCGCGCACCCGGTCGGTCGGGCCGCCCAGATCGGCCAGGTTCTGGGCGTCCATGGCCAGTACGAGGTCGAACCGGTCCCGCCAGGCAGGTACCCACTGCTGGGCACGATGGCGGCTCGGGTCGTATCCCTCTGCTCGCAGCGTCGCGGCCGCCCGACGGTCCATCGGCTCGCCGACATGCCAGCCGCCGGTGCCGGCGCTGCTCACCTCGAACCCCGTGGCGGCTGTCAGGCCGGCGACGTCGAGTCGTTCGCGCAGCACGATCTCGGCCATCGGGCTGCGGCAGATGTTGCCGAGGCAGACCAGGATGACGGCGTATCGTCCCTCAGCGCGGCCCGCCGGGATCATCGCCGGTTGTCCTCGATGAGACGCCGGGCGAAGAAGCCGGCGATGGCGAAGATCAGGCCGCCCCAGACGGCCGGCCAGAAGCCGGTGACGTGGAAGCCGATCCGCGTCGGGCCGAGGATCCAGGCGGTCAGCCCGAGCATCGCGGCGTTGACGACCAGCAAGAACAGGCCGAACGTGACGATGATCAGCGGCAGACTCAGGATGGTCAGCACCGGCTTGATGAAGCGGGAGACCGTGCCGAGAATCAGCGCGACCACGAGCAGTGGGATGAGCTTGTGCTTGATCTCCGCCGTGCCGGAGGCAGGGCCGCCGAGGTAGATGCCGGGCACCAGCCACAGCGCGACGGCGAGCGCCACCGCGTTGACGGCCAGCCACGACACGAACCTCACGACGCTGATCGTGGCACGCCTGACCAAGACGCACGAGTATGCCGAGGGCTAGCGCGGAGCCGCGTCTCCACCCGCGCTGCCGTCCGAGCTGCGGGCCTCGACGATCGCGAGTGCGTCCTCGAGCTGGCCGAGGAGATCGAGCGGATCGTCGTAGATCGCCACCGCTCCGGCCGCGAGGAGTTCCTGTGCGCTGATGCCGCCCGAGCGCAATCCGATGGTCGGGATGCCGAGCCGGCTGGCGGCCTCGACGTCCCAGACGGCATCCCCGATCATCACCGCCGTGGCGTCGCCGACGCGCTCGAGCGCCTTCTCGAGGAGCTCGGGGTGCGGCTTGGACTCCGAGGCGTCCTCGGCGGTGGTCCAAGCGTCGGTGCGACCGGCGGCGCCGAGTGCCCGGAGGGCGTGCTCGGCGTGAGCGGGGATGCTGGAGCTCGCCAACACGACGTCCAGCCCGAGGCCCTGCAACCGGTCGAGGAGGGCCCGAGCGCCGGGCAGTGAGCGGGTCTCGTCGATGAGCTCGTCGTACTCCCGCTGCCAACGGTCCTTGATCTCCTGGCCGAGCCGGGCCTCGGTCTCCTCGTCGAGCAGGGCCGAGACGAGCTTGTCGCCGCCCATCCCGATGAGGCGGTGCAGCCGGAACAGCGGGATCGGTTCGCCGACTGCGGCGAAGGCACGCGACCAGGCAAGCGTGTGGTGATAGGTCGAGTCGAGCAAAGTGCCGTCGATGTCAAGCAGGGCCACCTCGATGGAAGTCACGTATCCCGTTACCCGTCCGACGGGCTCGGGTAACGGAGCCGTCGGGATGGGTGGTGGTTGAAAAGCGAACTATGATGAGGGGATGGTTGGCGAGATGGGGACGTACGTCGAGAAGGGCGCCGCGTTCAAGCGCGACGTCAACTACATAAGCGACCGGGTCACCCTGGGTGCGCGCGTGCCCGAGCACGGGCCCACCGACGGCGAGATGTGGCCGGTCGAGCCGGGGCGCTACCGGCTGATCGCCGCCAAGGCATGCCCCTGGGCGACCCGCACCCTCATCGTGCGCCAGCTGCTCGGTCTCGGGGACGTCATCTCGGTTGGCATGCCAGGTCCGACCCACGACGCCCGCTCCTGGACCTTCGACCTCGATCCCGGCGGCGTGGACCCCGTGCTCGGCATCCATTTCCTGCGCGATGCCTACAACGCCCGGTTCCCCGACTATCCGCGCGGGATCACCGTGCCGGCCCTCGTGGAGATCGGCTCCGGGAAGGTGGTGACCAACGACTTTCCGTGGATCACCCACGACCTCTTCTTCGAGTGGCGCGACTTTCATCGTGACGACGCCCCGGACCTGTGGCCCACCGACCTCCGCGAGGAGATGGAGGTGGTGATGCAGCGGATCTACACCGAGGTGAACAACGGCGTCTATCGATGCGGGTTCGCCGGCTCGCAGGAGGCGTACGACGCAGCCTATGACCGGCTCTGGACGGCTCTCGACTGGCTCGAGTCGCGGTTGGGCGATCGCCGCTACCTCATGGGCGACCGGATCACCGAGGCCGATGTCCGGCTGTGGACGACCCTGGCCCGCTTCGACGCGGTCTATCACGGCCACTTCAAGTGCAACCGGCAGAAGCTGACCGAGCTGCCGAACCTCTGGGGATACGCCCGAGACCTCTACCAGTCGTACCCCGCGTTCGCGGACAACACCGACTTCGACCAGATCAAGGCGCACTACTACGTCGTGCACAGCGACATCAACCCTTCGGGCATCGTCCCGAAGGGCCCGGACCCGGCGGTCTGGCTCGCGCCGCACGGCCGGGGCTGAACGAGGCTCCGCCCCTTCTCTGGCGCTTCTTCGCGCGGCGGCCTCGAGCGTCGCGCCCACTCGCGAGTAACTTCTCGGCGCGCTACGTTGGCTACAACGGGTGACTCGGCTCACAGGCACGCCATCCCTGTGTCCGCGTGCCGGAGATCCCTCGGCAACGGCTTCGCGGTGATCCTGCGTGGGCCGGAGGACGAAGGAGCGCAAGATGACTGGGTTCGTGCAGCTGCTCACCCCGGAGGGGGAGCGCGTCGAGCATCCGGACTACGACTACCGCGGAGGTCCGGACCAGATCCGGTCGCTCTACCGCGACATGGTCCTGGTCCGCCGCTTCGACACCGAGGCCACGGCGCTGCAGCGCCACGGTGAGCTGGGCATCTGGGCCCCGCTGATCGGCCAGGAGGCGGCGCAGGTCGGCGCTGGTCGTGCGTTGCGCGCCCAGGACCACGTCTTCCCGACGTACCGCGAGCATGGCGTCGCGTGGTGCCGAGGCATCGATCCGCTGCAGGTGCTGAGCCTCTTCCGCGGCGTCGATTACGGCTCGTGGGATCCGGTCGAGACCGGCTTCCAGCTCTACACGCTGGTGATCGGTGCTCAGGCGTTGCACGCGGTCGGCTATGCGATGGGGGTGCAGCGCGACGGCGCTGTCGGCACCGGCGACAGCGGTCGCGACACCGCGGTGGTGGCCCACTTCGGTGACGGCGCGACCTCACAGGGCGACGTCAATGAGGCGTTCGTCTTCGCGGCCTCCTACCAGGCCCCGGTCGTGTTCTTCTGTCAGAACAACCAGTACGCGATCTCCGAGCCGCTAGAGCGACAGTCCAGGATCCCGCTCTACCGCCGCGCCGAGGGCTTCGGCTTCCCGGGCATCCAGGTCGACGGCAACGACGTGCTCGCCACCCAGGCGGTGATGCAGGCAGCGCTCGCCCGCGCTCGCGAAGGCGGCGGCCCGACGCTGGTGGAGGCCTACACCTACCGGATGGGCGCCCACACCACGACAGACGATCCGACCCGCTACCGGCTCTCCGACGAGGTCGAGCACTGGAAGCTCAAGGATCCGCTCGCCCGGGTCGAGGCCTACCTGCGACGCAACGGCTTCGCCTCCGACGACTACTTCGCCGAGCTCGGCGACGAGGCGGACGCCCTCGGTGAGCGCATCCGGGCCGGCGTGAAGCGTCTGGCCGAGCCGACGGCTCACCAGCTCTTCGACCGCGTGTACGCCGAGATCAGCGACGAGCTCGCCGCTCAGCGGGACGGCTATGACGCCTACCTGGCCAACTTCACGGACGCCGAGCTCGTCGAGGCGCACCCCTCGACAAGCTCGGGGGCCGTGGCGGGAGGTGCCCGATGATCACGCTCGCCAAGGCGCTCAACGCCGGCCTCCGCAAGGCGATGGAGAACGACCCGAAGGTCATCCTGATGGGTGAGGACATTGGCCGCCTCGGCGGCGTCTTCCGGATCACCGACAGTCTGCAGAAGGACTTCGGCGAGGACCGGGTTGTCGACACCCCGCTGGCCGAGTCCGGCATTGTCGGATCCGCTGTCGGTCTCGCGTTGCGCGGCTACCGGCCGGTGGTGGAGATCCAGTTCGACGGCTTCGTCTACCCCGCCTACGACCAGATCGTGAACCAGGTCGCGAAGATGCACTTCCGCAGCGGCGGCAAGCTGTCGATGCCGATGGTGATCCGGATCCCGTTCGCGGGCGGCATCGGGGCGGTCGAGCACCACAGCGAGTCGCCGGAGGCGCAGTTCGCTCACACGCCTGGTCTCAAGGTCGTCGCGTGTTCCAACACGATCGACGCCTACTGGATGATCCAGCAGGCGATCGCCGCCCCGGATCCGGTGATCTTCCTCGAGCCCAAGCGGCTCTACCACTCGGACAAGGCCGAGCTCGACCTCGGCGTACCTCCCGTCCCGCTCTTCTCCTCCCGCGTCGTGCGTGCCGGCGAGGACGTGACGGTGGTGGCCTACGGCCCCACAGTGAAGACGGCGTTGACTGCCGCTGCTGCCGCCGAGAAGGAGGGCACCTCGCTGGAGGTCATCGACCTGCGCACGCTCTCGCCGCTCGATCTCGGCCCGGTCTTCGATTCGGTACGCCGCACCGGCCGTGCTGTGGTCGTCCATGAGGCGCACGTCAACCTCGGGATCGGTGCCGAGGTGGCCGCCCGGATCACCGAGGAGTGCTTCCACTCCCTGGAGGCGCCGGTGCTCCGCGTCGGCGGCTTCGACACCCCCTACCCGCCGGCGCGAGCCGAGGAGCACTTCCTCCCCGACCTCGACCGGCTTCTCGACGCCGTGGATCGGAGCGTGGCCTGGTGAGCTCGAACGACTTCAAGTTGCCCGACGTCGGTGAGGGCCTGACCGAGGCCGAGATCGTCGAGTGGCACGTCGCCGTCGGAGACCAGGTCAAGGTCAACGACATCCTCTGTGACATCGAGACCGCCAAATCGGTGGTCGAGTTGCCCTCGCCCCATGCCGGCTTCGTCCAGGAGCTGCTGGTGTCCGAGGGTGACAATGTCGAGGTCGGCACCCCGATCATCCGGATCGCCGAGTCTGCAGAAATGGTGTCCGAGTCTGCAGAAATGCCCGCCGAGTCCGCACCCGCCGATGGTGTCGAGACCGCAGCCGAGGTCGACCCCGAGCCCGCGACTGCGACGAGTGGTTCCGACCCGGCCGAGGTGGAGCAACCGCTCACCCTCGTCGGCTCCGGCCCCAAGGAGTCCGCAGTCGCCCGCCGTCCGCGGAGCGGTCGGGTCTTGGCCAAGCCGACCGCGCGCGCGGCCGCCCGGGAACGCGGCATCGACCTCGCGGGAGTCGCTCCCGCGCGGGCGGACGGTGTGATCACCACTGAGGACCTCGCAACGTCATACGAGTCGGCTGCCCCTGCAGCCAGCTCGTATGACGTCCGGCGCGACCGGGAGCGGCGCGAGCCCATCAAGGGTGTCCGCAAGCAGATGGGCCAGGCCATGGTGGCCTCGGCGTTCACCGCCCCACACGTCACCGAGTGGGTGACGGTCGACGTTACCGCGACGATGGAGCTGGTCACACGGCTCAAGCAGCGGTCCGATCTGCGCGACGTACGCGTGGGGCCGCTGCTCGTACTCGCCCGCGCCTGCCTGGTCGCGATGCGTCGTACTCCCATCATCAACTCCTTCTGGGATGACGCGGCCCAGGAGGTCGTGTTCAAGTCCTACGTCAACCTCGGCATCGCCGCCGCCACCCCGCGTGGCCTGGTCGTGCCCAACGTCAAGAACGCCGAGTCCCTCGCGCTGCCCGACCTGGCCGGTGCGCTCGACCGGCTGGTGGCGACCGCGCGGGAGGGGAAGACCCAGCCGGCCGATCTCTCCGGGGGCACGTTCACGATCACCAATGTGGGCTCGTTCGGTGTCGACGCCGGTACGCCGATCATCAACCCGGGCGAGTCGGCGATCCTGTGCTTCGGCGCGATCAAGCGCAAGCCGTGGGTGGTCGACGACCAGGTGGTGGTCCGCGACGTCTGCACGCTGAGCCTGAGCTTCGACCATCGCCACATCGATGGCGAGGCCGGTTCCCGCTACCTCGCCGACGTTGCCGGCATCCTGGAGGACCCGGCGACGGCGCTGCTGTTCTGAGGGCGGGCGCCAACCCAGCGCCCGGCTCAGAAGGCGTAGCGCGCGGACCGTGTCTCCGAGGTCCCCGGTCCGGCGGCGAGCAGCCCGGTCAGCTCCTCCTGCAGTACGCCACCGATCCGGCGACAGAACGCCTCGGCCTCGTCGGCGGCATCGGGGTGTTCGGGCACGATCCGGTCGACCACGCCGATCGCCGCCAGCTCGATGGCGAGCACGCGCTGCCGCTCGGCCAGCTCGGCCGCATGCTCGCCGTCGCCGTACACGATCGCGGAGGCACCCTCCGGCGGCAGCGGTGAAAGCCAGGCGTGCTGGGCCGCGACGACGCGGTCGGCTGGGAGGAAGGCGAGTGCACCGCCGCCGTTGCCCTCGCCGAGCATGAGACAAAGCGTCGGCGCCCTGACCGTCACCAGAGCCGCTAGACAGCGGGCGATCTCGCCGGCGAGGCCGCCGTTCTCAGCCTCGGGGGAGAGGGCCGCCCCGCGGGTATCGATCACGGTGAGGACGGGCAGGCCGAGCTCGGAGGCGAGCCGGAGACCGCGCTGCGCCTCCCGCAACCCCTCCGGCCCGAACGGCTGATGTGCCTGCTCCCGCCGGTCTTGCGCCAGCACCAGGCACGGCGCATCCCCGAATCGGGCGAGCGCGGTCAGTACCCCAGGGTCGCGCTCGCCCTGGCCGGTCCCGTTGAGGGGTACGACGTCGGTGGCGGCCAGCTTGAGCAGCGCCCGGATCCCAGGGCGGTCAGGACGGCGGGAGCGGGTGATGGCGTCCCAGGTGTCGGTTACGTCCGCCGAGCCTGCGCCGTCCCGAGCCTGTCGAGGGGGCGAGGCGTCGGCGACGGGTAGCGCCTCGACAGGCTCGGCGTGCGTCGTCGGCCGCGACGTCAGGATCCGCAGCACCCGGTCGAGCAGCTCCGCGATCCCCTCAGGAGGTACGACGCCATCGATGATGCCGTGGGCGTAGAGATTCTCCGCGACCTGTACGCCGGCCGGGAACGGCCGACCCTGCAGCACCTCGTAGACCTTCGGCCCCAGGAAGCCGAGCAGCGCGCCGGGCTCCGCGACGGTGACGTGACCGAGCGAGCCCCACGATGCCATCACGCCGCCGGTAGTGGGATGTCGCAGATAGACGAGGTACGGCAGCCCGGCCGCCTTGTGGGCCGCTACCGCCTCGCCGATCCGCACCATCTGGACGAAGGCCGGTGTGCCCTCCTGCATGCGGGTGCCGCCCGACGCGGGTGCGGCCAGCAGCGGCAGCCTCTCCGCCGTCGCGCGTCGTACGGCGGCGATCAGGCGGTCGGCCGTCGCTCGTCCGATCGAGCCGGCGAGGAAGCGGAACTCCGAGGCCACCACCGCCACCCGCCGCCCGCGCATCAGCCCGGCGCCGGTGATCACCGCCTCGTCGACTCCCGACCTCTCGCGGGCGGTGGTCAGGTCGGCGCGGTAGGCGTCGCTGATCTCGCCGTACTCAGGTGTCGAGTCCCACGACTCCCACGACCCCTCGTCGAGGACGAGGCTGATCAGCTCGGTGGCGTTGGGGCGGTTGACCATGCGCGGAGATTACCGCCCAGTAGGAGAATAAACCGGTGGCGCGGGTCGATAGCGTTGACCCTCGTGAGCAGCACCCTGCATGTCCGTGACCTCGCGGCCGGGTACGGCGCCAAGGCTCTCTTCGACTCGCTCGACCTGATCGTCGCGCCCGGCGACGTCGTCGGGCTGGTGGGTCCCAACGGGGCTGGCAAGTCGACGCTGCTGCGCACGCTGGCCGGCGAGCTCGCCCCGGAGAGCGGCACGATCACCATCTCCCCGCCGAGCGCGGCGATCGGCTATCTCCCGCAGGAGACCGAGCGCCACGAGGGCGAGACGGTACGAGACTTCCTGGCGCGACGCACCGGGGTGGGTGCGGCGACCGAGCGCTACGAGGCTGCGACAGCTGCCTACGACGAGGACCCCGACGAGTTCGCTGAAGCGTTGGACCACTGGCTCGCTCTCGGCGGCGCCGATCTGGACGAGCGGGTGGAGTCCGTCCTCGCCGATCTCGGCCTGACCGTCGGCCCGGATGCCCTGATGACCAGCCTGTCCGGCGGCCAGGCGGCGCGCGCCAACCTCGCCTCGCTGCTCCTCTCCCGTTATGACGTCTTCCTGCTCGACGAGCCGACCAACGATCTCGACCTCGACGGCCTCGACCGGCTGGAGCGGTTCGTCGCCGGGCTCCGCGGGGGAGTCGTGGTGGTCAGCCACGACCGCGAGTTCCTCGCTCGGACCGTCACACGCGTCCTGGAGCTCGACCTCCACCAGCACCAGGTCAACCTCTACGGCGGCGGTTACGAGGCCTACCTTCACGAGCGTGAGATCGCCCGTGAGCATGCCCGCGAGACCTACGAGGAGTACGCCGGGAAGCTCGGCGACCTGCGCGATCGGATGACCACGCAGCGCAACTGGGCCACTCAGGGCGTGCGCAACGCCCGCCGCAAGCAGGCCACCGAGCGCGACAAGTTCGTGAAGAACTTCGCCGCCGACTCTGCGGAGAAACAGGCCGCCAAGGTCCGTCAGTCGGAGAAGGCGATCGAACGGCTGGAGCGCAACGCGGTCGAGGAGCCGCGCAAGGAGTGGGAGCTGCGGATGGAGATCAATGCCGCGCCCCGTTCGGGTGCCGTCACTGCGGCTCTGACCGGGGCGGTGGTACGGCGTGAGCTGCCACAGCATGGACACTGGACCCTCGGCCCGGTCGACCTCGAGATCGGTTGGGCGGAGAAGGTGGCGATCACCGGCCCCAACGGCGCCGGCAAGTCGACCCTGCTCGCCGCCCTTCTCGGCCGCCTCCCCCTCGACGCCGGGCAGTCATATCTGGGGCCGGGCGTCGTCGTCGGTGAGGTCGACCAGGCGCGGCGCCTGTTCGAGGACGACACCGCGCTGGTTGACGCGTTCCAGCAGTACGCACCCGACCTGGCCCCGGAGGAGATCCGGACCCTGCTGGCCAAGTATGGACTCAAGTCCGACCACGTCACCCGTCCCGCGGCCGGCCTCAGCCCTGGGGAGCGCACCCGCGCCGCGCTTGCCCTCCTGCAGGCCAGGGGGGTCAACCTGCTGGTGCTCGACGAGCCGACCAACCACCTCGACCTGCCCGCGATCGAACAGCTGGAGAAGGCCCTCGACGACTACCCCGGCACCTTGCTCCTGGTGACGCACGATCGGCGGATGCTGTCCGCCGTACACACGACGCGTCGGCTGCGCGTCGAGGACGGCAAGGTCACGGGGTACTGAGCCGCGTGCTGATCAGGAACGCCCGGATCGTCCCGGTCACCTCACCGGCCCCGACCGAGCCGGTCGACGTACTCATCGAGAAAGACCGCGTGACGGCGGTCGGCTCCGGCCTGGATCTGGACGCCGGCGGGGGCAAGGCGCAGGAGGTGTACGACGCCGACGGCCGCTGGCTGATCCCCGGTCTCTGGGACCAGCACGTGCACGCGGACCAGTGGACGCGGGCGGCGTCCCGCCTCGACCTCAGCGCCGCGACCTCGCCGGCGGACGCGCTTGCTCGCGTGGCCGTCCGACTGCGGGAGCGCCCCGGCGAGCCGATCGTCGGGTGCGGCCATCGCGCCGGATCCTGGTCGCGCCCGGTCTCGGTTGCTGAGCTCGACATGGTGGTCGGTCCGACCCCTGTCGTGCTGATCAACTCGGACTTCCACCATGCCTGGATGTCGACGGCCGCGCTCGACGTGCTCGGGCTGGCCCGTCGGCAGACGGTGGTCAGCGAGACCGAGTGGTACGCCGCCAGCCCGCTGCTCGACTCGCTCGAGTCAGACGCGGCGGGCCCCGCTGCCTATGCGCGGATGCTGCGTGCGGCCGCCGCCCTCGGTGTGGTCGGCATCGTGGACTTCGAGTTCGGTGTGCGACACCACGACTGGGCGCAGCGCTGGGACGAGGGCTGCGACCTGCTGCGGGTGCGCTGTGCGACGTACGACCTGGCAAACTTCGCCGGCCGGCGTACCGGCGACGAGATCCGTCCCGGACTCACGCTCGGATCGCTGAAGATCATCAGCGACGGATCGCTCGGCACGCGCACCGCCTGGTGCTGCAGCCCCTACGCCGACACCGGCCAGTACGGCGCCCCCAACCTGCCGGCAGCCGAGCTGGCGGAGCAGCTCGCCCGTGCCCGAGCCCAGGGCGTGACCGTGGCGACGCATGCGATCGGTGATCGTGCGGTCGATGTGGCACTTGAGGCCTACGCCCGCACCGGAGCCCGAGGCAGCATCGAGCATGCCCAGCTGATCCAGCCTGGGGACGCTCCGCGGATGGCGGCGCTCGGGCTGACCGCGAGCATGCAGCCCGCCCACCTGCTGGACGACCGGGACGTCGCCGAGCGGGTCTGGCCCGGTCAGGGCGCCCGGAGCTTCGCCTACCGATGGCTGCGTGATGCGGGCGTCACGCTCACGCTGGGGTCGGACGCCCCGGTAGCCCCACTGGACCCGTGGTTGGCGATCGCGGCAGCCGTGCATCGCAGCGCCGACGCCCGCGACCCCTGGCATCCTGATCAAGCGCTCACCGCAGGCGAGGCGCTCGCCGCCAGCGTCGACGGTCAGCCGACCGTCGGCGTCGGCAGCCGCGGCGACCTGGTGTTGCTCGAGCGCGACCCGCTTGCCGCGACACCCGCCGAGCTGCGCTCCATGCCGGTCACGCTGACGATGGTTGCGGGCCGTGTTGTCCTGCCGGGGTAGTCCGGGGTGAGAGTGACCCCCTTACTGGCGAGTAGGGGGTCGCTTATACCCCGGACTACCCCAGCGTCCGCTCGACCAGATTCGCCACCGCCCGCTGCTCAGCCAGGAGCGGATGGAACCTGATCGCCTGGTCGGTGTCCTGACTCCCGTTGACCCATGGCGAGGCGGAGCAGATGTCGTGACCGGCGCTCGGCCCGATCAGATCGATGTACGTCGCCCGTCCGTTCCGGGCGGCGCGCGCCATCATCGTGGAGAACTCGGCGATCAGCCGGCGCACGGTGCCGAGCACTGCGGAGTCGGCCGGCAGACCGGCGCAGCCGGTGTCGTTCGGCGGGATGAGCTGCGGGTAGCCGACCAGCACGACCCGGGCAGTGGGGGAGCGGCGGTGAATCTGGCGCAGCGCCTTCGTCACTCGCTTCTCCACGGTGGTGACGGCCGCGCTGACGTCGACACCCTGGAGGCAGTGCTGGTCGCCGATGAGGCACCGGTCGAGCACGGCCTCGAACAGGTCGAGGTCGTTGCCGCCGATCCCGAGCGTGACCAGGGTGGT